>Ga0209062_1000107_pt1 | contig 304699 bp, 292 predicted proteins | sample Coa_R2_2_FD_187158 | JGI IMG/M metagenome (GOLD analysis project Ga0209062, IMG submission 187158) | Surface soil microbial communities from Centralia Pennsylvania, which are recovering from an underground coalmine fire - Coalmine... | ecosystem: Environmental > Terrestrial > Soil >... | reverse complement strand
AAGGCCGAATGGGCGATGGTCTGCACCGGTCACAATCTCCGAAAGCTCGCGCTGGCCGCCGCATGAGCATTGGCATGCTAACGTTGCGGTTATGCCGCGACTCGCGACTAAACGGACAGGCTCCTAGAGAATGACTTTCGATCATCGCAGTCGTCCGCTCGTCCCGCGAAACCGGGGGTACCCAGTGTCAAAAGGACTGGATTCCTGCTCGCGCAGCAATAAGCGGTTGCTGTTAGGAGCCAAGTTCATCCGTCTGTGAAGACACCCGCCGCGATGACCAATCTCAACATCAATGCGCGTCCGGCCCCGGACGCGGTGCTGACCGACATCGCCGATTATGCGCTTACCTATCGCATCGACAGTCCCCTCGCCTATGAGACCGCGCGCTACTGCCTGATCGACACGCTCGGCTGCGGCCTCGAAGCGCTCGACTATCCGGCCTGCACGAAACTCCTCGGCCCGATAGTGCCCGGCACGGTTGTGCCGCACGGCGCGCGCGTGCCGGGCACGTCCTATCAGCTCGATCCGGTGCAGGCTGCCTTCAATATCGGCGCAGCAATCCGCTGGCTCGATTTCAATGATTGCTGGCTCGCGGCGGAATGGGGCCATCCTTCTGACAATCTCGGCGGCATTCTTGCGGTCGCCGATTGGCTGTCGCGCCGCGCGGCCGCCGCGGGCCGGCCGCCGCTGTTGATGCGCGATGTGCTCACCGCGATGATCAAGGCGCATGAGATCCAGGGCTGTCTGGCGCTGGAAAATGCCTTCAACAAAGTCGGGATGGATCACGTCATCCTGGTCAAAGTGGCCTCGACCGCCGTGGTCGGCGTGCTGCTCGGGCTGACGCGCGAAGAGATCGGCAATGCGCTGTCGCTTGCTTTTGTCGACGGCCAGGCGCTGCGGACCTATCGCCATGCGCCCAATACCGGCTCGCGCAAGAGCTGGGCGGCAGGCGATGCGACCAGCCGCGCCGTGCGGCTCGCGATGATCGCCAAGACCGGCGAGATGGGCTGCCCTTCCGCGCTCACCGCCAAGACCTGGGGCTTCTATGACGCCGCCTTTCGCGGCCAGCCGTTTCGCTTTCAGCGCGCCTACGGCTCCTATGTGATGGAGAACGTGCTGTTCAAGATCTCCTATCCGGCCGAGTTTCACGCCCAGACCGCGGTCGAAGCGGCGATGGCGCTGCACAAGACGCTCGTCGAGATCGGGCGCAGCAGCGACGACATCGCCGCCGTCCGCATTCGCACGCAGGAGGCCTGCATGCGCATCATTGACAAGCGCGGGCCGCTGCACAATCCGGCCGATCGCGACCATGCCATCCAGTACATGGTCGCGGTGCCGCTCATCTTCGGCCGGCTGACGGCGGCCGACTACGAGGACGAGGTCGCCGCCGATCCGCGGATCGACGCGCTGCGCGCCAAGATCACTTGTGTCGAAGATGCGGCCTTTACCCGCGACTACCATGACCCCGATAAGCGTTCGATTGCCAATGCGCTGACCGTCACGCTCAAGGACGGCACGGAACTGCCCGAAGTGGTGGTCGAATACCCGATCGGTCACAAGCGCCGCCGCGCCGAAGGCATGCCGCTGCTCGAGGCGAAATTCCGGCGCAACCTGGCCCGTCGCTTCGCCGCCGACCGTCAGCAGCGGATCCTTGATGTTTCGCTCGATCCGGCGCGGCTCAACGCGATGGCGGTCAACGACTATGTCGACCTCTACGTACCGGATGCGGCGCCAAAAGCGACGTTGGAATAAGAACCAAGACACACGCCTTCAAGTCTGCTCTTATAGGACAAAGACGGCCGCCGCCCGGCGAATGCTCGCAAGAGAAGCATCAGGCACTCGGGCGGCACAAAGAAACGGGAGGAGTCATGTCGTCAGAGCACGCAGCCACAATCACCGCTCGCCTCGACCGCTTGCCGCAATCGGCGTATATCTGGCGGCTGGTCATCCTGATCTCGCTTGGCGGCTGTTTCGAGCTCTACGACCTGCTGATGACCGCCTATATCGCCCCCGGGCTGATCAAGGCCGGCATTTTCAGCAGCAAGGGCGGATGGTTCGGGCTGCCCGATCAGGCCTTTTTCGCCTCGGTTACCTTCGCCGGACTGTTTGTCGGCACCATCCTGTTCGCGCAGATCGCCGACAATTACGGCCGGCGCTCGATCTTCGTTTTCTCCCTCCTCTGGTACGCCGCCGCGACCTTCATCATGGCGCTGCAAAACACAAGCGTCGGCATCGATATTTGGCGCTTCATCGCCGGCGTCGGCGTCGGTGTCGAACTGGTCACGATCGACACTTATATCGCCGAGCTTGTGCCCAAGCACGCGCGCGGCCGCACTTTCGCGATCAACCAGGCGATCCAATTCGCATCGGTGCCGATCGCCGCGGTGCTGTCGTGGCTTTTGATCGACGCCGCGCCGCTCGGCATTGCCGGATGGCGCTGGGTCGCCTTCGTGCCGGTGATCGGCGCGCTCGTCGTCTGGTGGATCCGCCTTGCGGTGCCGGAATCGCCGCGCTGGCTCGCGCAGCACGACCGCGCCGCGGAGGCCGAGGCGGTCATCTCGGCCATCGAAGCCAAAGTTGCTGCCGAGACCAAGGCGCCGCTGCCGCAGCCGGCGTCGCCGGTCGTGGAGACCGGCTCGGCGCGGTTTGCGGAAATCTTCCAGCCGCCCTATCGCGGCCGCACCATCATGATGTCGGTGTTCAACTTCTTTCAGACCATCGGCTTCTATGGCTTCGGCAATTGGGTGCCGGCCCTGATCGCCGCGCAAGGCATCACGCTCACCAAGAGCACCGGCTATGCCGCCGCGATCGCCATCGCCTATCCATTCGGGCCGCTGCTCTGCAGCCTGTTCGCCGACAAGATCGAGCGGAAGTGGCAGATCGTGATGGCCGCCTGCGGCACCGCCGTGTTCGGGCTTCTGTTCTGGCAGTCGGCGCATGCCGCGCCGGCGATCCTGATCGGGCTCGGCGTCCTGATCACGATCTCAAATAATCTTCTCTCCTACTCGTATCACGCCTACCAGGCCGAGCTGTTTCCGACGCGGGTTCGGGCGACCGCAGTCGGTTTTGTCTATTCATTCAGCCGGCTCTCGACGGTGTTCACGAGCTTGATAATCGGTGCCTTGCTGACCGCATTCGGCACCGGCGGCGTGTTCGGCTTCATCGCGCTGGCGATGATCGTGGTGATGATCTCGATCGGCGTGTTCGGGCCGCGCACCAACGGACTGGCGCTCGAAGAGATTTCGGCCGGCGGGGCAAGCGTTCAGCAAGCCCGCCCGCTTGCGGGTGCCGCGCAAAGCACGTGAGCTTTCGCCTGGCGGGGGCGAGCGCGCGGGATCGCTCCAGGCCCTTTGCTTTCGGCGACTAATGACGTTGCGCAGTATTCGGCTGGAACCTCCAGTTCCAGCCGCCGCGCAGCACGTGGAGGCCGACGGTGCCGAACGGCGAACCGTCGGCCACAACATTCTCAGTTGCCGTTGAAGCGAAACGACCACGAGCGATGGGCGCGCGTTCGTCCGGCGTCGCCTGTCCCGTGGCCGTTGTGGCGGCAAAGCCTTACAATGCGCCACCACTTGGGGCGTTTGTGTAGCATCGATCCGTGACAGGCGCATGACCGAGAAAACGACTCAAAAAACGGCGAAAAGAGCGCCAGCGAAGGCCCCTGCCAAGCCGGCCGCGGCTTCGGAAAGGCCCGTGGACACCACCGGGGGCAAAATCTATATCGGCATCGGCGGCTGGACTTTCGAGCCGTGGCGGGGCGTGTTCTATCCCGAGGACCTGCCGCACAGCAAAGAGCTCGCCTATGCCAGCGAGCATCTGACCTCGATCGAGATCAACGGCACATTCTATCGCTCGCAGACGCCGGCGACATTCCGCAAATGGGCGAGCGAAGTACCAGAAGGCTTCGTGTTCTCGGTCAAAGGTCCGCGCTTTGTCACCAACCGGCGTGTGCTCAAAGAGGCCGGGGACTCCATCAAGTGGTTCTTCGACACTGGCGTGACGGAGCTCGGCGAGCATTTGGGCCCTCTGCTCTGGCAATTCGCGCCGACCAAGAAATTCAACGCCGCCGATTTCGGCGGCTTTCTCGAATTGCTGCCGGAGTCATTTGACGGTCACAAGCTGCGCCATGTGCTCGAAGTCCGTCATGACAGCTTCAAGACACCGGAATTCACGGCGTTACTGCGCGGCTTCAACAAGGCGGTCGTGTTCACCGATCATGTCAACTATCCGAATATCGCCGACATTACGGGCGACTTCGTTTATGCGCGGCTGCAGCGCGGCAACGACACGATCGAGACGGCTTATCCGGAAAAGGACATCGACGCCTGGGCCGCGCGCTTGCGCGCATGGGCGAAGGGCCAAGCGCCGGATGACCTGCCCCGTATTGAGCCGTCACAAAAGCTCAAAGCAGGGCCGCGCGACGTGTTCGCCTATGTCATTCATGAAGGAAAAGTGCGCGCGCCAGCCGGCGCCATGGCTCTCATTGAACGACTGGCGCTGATTGAACGACTGAGTGCGTAAAGGCCGTCAAAAATGATCATGACGCTGTTGCACCGGCATAATGCGTCCAGACTACGGCTCGATGATAGCACTACGCCGGCTGTCATATGCGAACAGGCGGCGTATTATCGTCGCCCGCGAATGGAGGCATCAATTGAGCGGGGGGCTCGTGAAGAAGCAAAACCGTCGTGAAAATTGCCAACGGCCACGAACGAAGAGGCGCGCGTACATCCGGCGTCACCTCCCGTCTCATGGCCGTCCCGCGACGGAACCTTACGGCTCAACGCCGCACAATCAAGCTAAGCGCTCAACCGCCCTTTAGCAAGATTGGCAACAACACAACAGTGTGACTTAGAAATGGTTCCAAAAGGTTAACCGAAGCTGTCGTAGCCGGATTTTGCCGCAACCGCAGCGCAATTGCAGGGAGCAAACGATGACGATCAACGGGCCAGACGTCAGCGCAATCGAACGTTCAGTCGCCAGTGCCCTTCACGCCCATTGGGGGCTCTTCTTGTTCGAAGGCATCATGCTGGTACTCCTCGGCGCTGCAGCAATCATTCTGCCGAATGTTGCTACCCTCGCGTTCACCCTGGTCATCGGCTGGCTGTTCCTGATCTCGGGCGGGGTCGGCCTGATCACCACCTTCTGGATGCGCCATGCGCCGGGCTTCTGGTGGGCGCTGTTCTCGGCGGTGATCGGCATTGCCGCCGGTATCGTCCTGATCCGGTGGCCGATCAGCGGCACGGTTTCCCTCACCCTCGTTCTGATCGCCTTCTTCGTCATGGAAGGTGTCGCCACCATCATGTATGCGATCGAGCATCGCGCCCAGTTGTCCGACCGCTGGGGCTGGATGCTGGCGAGCGGCATTGTCGATCTGATCATCGCCGGCATCATTTTCGCCGGATTGCCGGAATCGGCAACCTGGGCGCTCGGCCTCTTGGTCGGCATCAACATGCTGTTCGACGGCATCGCGATGATCGGCATGGCGCTCGCGGCAAAGAACGCGCGGGCGCGCTGACAGAAAACTGAGACAAGAGGGCGAAGCAAAAAGCGCGCGTGGCAACCTGTGATGAGCGCCATACAGCGCAGCCGAGATGGCGATCGCCGCTGAATGCCGCGAGAGGAATTTATCGCCGTGGTATGGGCGCGCGGGTGGTGATGGCGGCTCGCTGTCTTATAGGCCTGCGGACCGGCGTTTCCGGCACGCGACGTACCGTCCGATTCAAAATAGGACGGCAATACGTTGCCGGTGCCGGTGCCGGCTTCCGGATCGAAGGACTGAGCAAATGTCACATGCGGACGTTTGAGGAGTGCCGCAAAGAGGCGATCGCCGGTAATCGTGGCTCCTGCCATCCGAATCCCTGGGTACCACGCCAGTTGGCCGCAACGCTCGGGTGCGCCGCACAGAAGGTGACAAGCGCAGCGTCCACCCTATCTTGGATTACTCCGCCGGCTGCGCCGCCGCCTGCAGCCTCGCCTTTTCCACGCCGTTGGCGAGGACCGCGATCAGGATTGCGGCGATCAGGAAGCCGAGCGCGACCACCGCGGTAACGCCGAGCACGAGCCCGAAGCCGCCGCGACCATAGAGGAATGCGATCATCGTCACGGCCACGCCCGAAATCATGAAGGTGACGAAGTAGCGCAGCGCATAAAGCCGGCTGCGCCAGGCGTCGGCGCTGTAGCGGGCCAGAATGAGATCGTTGACGGTGATCTGGCCATAGATCGCGGCCATCGTGTAAGCGAGCGCGAACAGCAGCGTCGTGCCACGCGCGTAGGCCGACCAGACTACGCCGGAAAACTGCATGATCGCCAGCGCGGCGAACAGAATGTGCGGCGGGACGCGCTCGACAAGCCGGCCAACGGTGAGCTGCGCCAGGGCGCCGCACAAAAACACCGCCGTGGTGAGCCCACCGACAGCGACAAGGGAAATGCCGGCGATGCGCTCGTCGACGATCTTCGGCAGCGACACCGAAATGGTATTGAAGACAAGACCTGCGCTCACCGCCACGACCAGGAACAAGCCGAAAATGATTGCCGCAAGCGTCGTCGACATCGATACGTCGGGCGCGGTCGAGCGCGCTGCGGCATGCCGCCCCTCGCGCGGTCCGAACCGGACATAGGCGACGCCGGTGACGATGCAAACCACGCCGGGCACGAGAAATGCGCCACGCCAGGATAGAGCTGCGGTGAGCGCGGCGGTAATGCCGGCCGCGAGCGAGACGCCAAGATTGCCGCAGACGCCATTGAAGGCGAGCGTGCGGCCGCGCTGCCTCGCGCTCTCGACGATCATGGCCGTGCCGACCGGATGATAGATCGCGGCAAACACGCCGAGCATGAACAGCGCGAAGGCGAGCACGTAGAGCGTCGGCGCCAGCGCGGCGCCGATCAGTGAGGCGCCGCAGCCGAAATAGAACGCGACCATCATATTGCGCCGGCTCCAGCGGTCACCGAGCCACCCCGCCGGCAGGGAGAACAGGCCGAAGGCGACGAAGGACGCGGTTGAGAGCGCGATCAGGGTCGAATAGGACTGCCCGTAGACCGCCTCAAGCTCGATCACCACGGTCGGGTATATCAAGATGACAAAGTGATCGATCGCATGCGCCCAGTTCATGAAGCCGATTGAAAGCCGCCGCTGCGCCAATTCATGCGCGGACGGCGAGCCAGTGCGAGCGGCGGTGGTGGCAGTCATGATCATGATTCCCGGTCAGTCACGTTGTACTTATAACGCGACGCGCGGCTTTGGCCTATCCATTTGGCGCAAGGCTGATCAGCGTCGTGCTGGCGATGACGCCGGTTTGGAGGTGACGCCGCGCGCAGCAAAGCGTGGCGCGCACCGGCAGGAATGCTTCGGCAGACAACGAACTATCGGGTGCCGCCCGAGCGCCGCAAGGCGCACCGCTAACCCTTCTCGTCGCAGGCCCAGGCGCGGACCACGCATTCGCGGCCGCCGAAGTCGTAGCAGCGGCGCATCGAAATATTTTCGGCCTTACCCAGATGCGAATTGATGGCCCAGCCGAACGAGCCGCAAGGATTTTTGGCATCGATCGCCATGGCGGCACAGCCGCGATGCACGACGCCGACGATCTTGCAATTCGCGCCGGTGCACCTGCGCATGGCCGCGGCGCGCGCGTCGGCTTCGTTGCGATAGTCGAAGCCATAGCCGTAAGCGCCGCAGGTGCCGACCGCGAGCGCGCCGGCAGCCTCCGCGGCGCCGATCAGTGAAGACAGAATTGCGACGCTTGCCGCTGCCACGGCAAAGCCGCGCCGATTTTTCTGCATAGGATCCCCTTCCCCGAGACGTGGGCAAAAGGCTAGCCGGGAAGGGTTTCGAGAATGCTAACTTCCTCCCCCGCGATAGCGGCGGCGGAAGAATTACGTCTTCTCCAACTCCGCCTTTAGCGCCTGCAGCGCTTCCGGCGTATCGACATCGATAAGCGCCCCGTTGCCATCGACCGGCACTTCGATCACGGCTTCGGCATAGCGGCCGATCAGATGCCGTGCGCCGACATCGCCTTCGACCGCCATCAGATCAGGGAAGAAGCGGCGCGACCACACAACCGGATTGCCGCGCTTGCCATCGAAGGTCGGCACTGCGACCAGCGCGCCTTTGTCCGGATCGAGGGCTGCGATCAGACGGTCGATCAGCGCGGCATCGACCTGCGGCATGTCGCCGAGACAGACGATCGCGCCATCGACATCGGCCGGCAGCGCGGCGATGCCGGCTTTGAGCGACGTGCCGAGCCCTTCGGCAAAATGCGCGTTGTGCACGAATTGCGCCGGCAGGCCTGAAAGCGCGGCTTCGACGCGATCGCGCTGATGGCCGGTGACCACCACGACCGGCCGGGCGCGCGAGGCGAGCGCTTCTTCGACCACGATGCGGATGAGCGGCTTGCCGTTGATCTCGGCCAGAAGCTTGTTAGGCCCGCCCATGCGGCTCGAACGCCCGGCGCCGAGCACGACAGCAGCGATCGGGCGCCCGGCATGCGGCGGCTCCTCACGCGGCTGCGGCCGGGTGACGATTTCCATAAGCAGGCCACCGACGCCGAGCCCGGTAATGTCCTCGCGCGGCACCGGTAGCCCGGCAAGCAGCCGCATCAGCACCCAATCGAAACCGTTTTCCTTCGGACTGCGCGCGCAGCCAGGCGCGCCGAGCACCGGCCGACCCTTGGCATCGCCGATCATCAACAGATTGCCGGGGTCGACTGGCATGCCGAAATGCTCGATGCGGCCGCCGATCTCTTCCAGCGCGGAAGGGATCACATCGCGGCGATCGGCGATGGCAGAAGCGCCGAACACGATGGCGAGTTCGGCGCCGGCTTTGAGCACTTCGTCGAGCGCGCGCGCCAGCGCCTCGCGCTCATGCGGCACGCGCCGTTCGGCGACGATGCTGGCATTTGCCGGCGCGAGCCGCGCGGCGGTGATCTTCAGCGTCTTGTCGATCACTTTTGGCGACAGGCCGGGCAGAATGGTCGAGACCACGCCGACTTTGCGCACGCGATACGGCGCGACACGCAACAGCGGCGCCTTTACGCCGGCCAGCGCCGCGTCGCGTGCCGCCTTGGCGACCGCGAACGGAATGATCTTTACCGTTGCGATCATCTCGCCCGCCACCACGGGCTTGTGGGCCGGCAGCGTCGCGAAAGTGATCGCCTCGTCGATGCGGTTGAGCCGATCGACCGCTTCTTTGTCGATGACGAGAACGCCGGCGGTTTGCGCGAACAAATTGGCGCGGCCGGTGAAGGCCTTATCAACATGCACACCCTGCCCCGCGACCGCCCTGGCGATCTCGGCCGCAGCGACATCTTCGGAAACATCGCCGGCTTCAAGGCGCGCCACCACGATCTCCGCGATCCCGGCCGCTTCGAGTGCCGCGACTTCGACCGGCCCGATCAGCGTGCCCTTCTTGAGCACGAGCGTGCCCTGCCGAATCGAATGCACGGCCGTCGCACCGAGCGCATCTTTGGGAGCGACCGCGCCAAATTTCATGACACAGCCTTTATCGGCGCGGGTGCGGCCTCGGCTTCCGCCTCCTCGCGCAGCCGTTGCGTGATCTGCGCCATGATCGCGACCGCGATCTCGGCCGGCGTCGCTGCATTGATGTCGAGCCCGATGGGCGCGTGAATGCGCGCAATCGCCGCGTCGCTCAAACCCTGCTGCTTGAGCCGCTCGACGCGCCGCGCATGGGTTTTGCGCGAGCCGAGCGCGCCGATATAGAAGCAATCGCGCGCGAGCGCATGGATCAGCGCCGGATCGTCGATCTTCGGATCATGGGTGAGCGCAACAAACGCGGTGTAATGATCGACATTGAGTGACGGCAGCGCCTTGTCCGGCCATTCGGCAATGACCTTCACGTCCGGGAAACGCTCGATCGACGCAAAGGCCGTGCGCGGGTCGACGATGGTCACGTCATAGCCGAGCAGCTTGCCGACTGGCGCCAGCACCTGGCTGATGTGAACGGCGCCGGTGATGACAAGCTGCGGCGCCGGCACATAGACGGTGAGAAAGACCTCGCCTTCGGCGGTCTCTTCCATGCCGCTCTTGCCGCTGCGCAGATGCTCGGCGAGCACGGCGCGCAGCGGATCCTTGTTGATCTCGGCGGCCTTGACCAGGCGCTGCTGGCCGCTCGGCACATGGGTGACGACTATGGCGGCGCGGCGCGCGGCGCGTTCGGCGTTCAGGGTTGTGAGGATATCGAGCTGCATCGTGCTTTGCGCGAATAGCGAATGGCGAGTAGCGAACAAGCCTAAGCGGGCTCTCCCAATCCGCTATTCGCCGCTCGTTGTTCGCCCCTTCCCTATTCCACCTTCTCCACAAACACCCGGATCGTGCCGCCACAGGACAGGCCGACCTTCCAGGCGGTCTCGTCGGCGACGCCGAATTCCAGCATCTTCGGCTTGCCGCTTTCGATCACGTCCAGCGCCTCGGTGACCACGGCGCCTTCGACACAGCCGCCGGACACCGAGCCGAGAAAATTGCCTTCCTGGTCGATCACCAGATTCGCGCCGACCGGCCGCGGCGCCGAGCCCCAGGTCTGCACCACCGTGGCGAGCGCCACCTCGCGGCCCTGCCTGCGCCAATCCTCGGCGGCCCTGAGAATATCGCTGTCGGTTGAAAGCATGGCATCATTCTCCGTTGCCACGAATGGCGAACAGCGAGCGGCCAATGCGACACGGGCAACTCATCATTCGTTATCGCCATTCGCTACTGGTCCATATAGTGGCTCAGGCCACTTTGCGCATCCAGGCCTTCGGATCGCCCAAACCGCCGCCGCCATGCTGCAGGGAGGCGACCAAGGCCGAGATCGAATCGAGATTGTGGATGGGGCGGAATTCATCGACATGCGGCAGCATGGTCCGAATGCCGCGGGCGCGCGCCTCAAAGCCTTCGAAGCGCAGCAGCGGATTGAGCCAGATCAGGCTCCTGCAGGATCGATGCAACCGATCGATCTCGAAGGCGAGCGTGTCATCGGGATCGCGCTCCAGCCCGTCAGTAATGAGAAGCACGATGGCGCCTTGCCCCAGGACGCGCCGCGCCCAGAGCTTGTTGAAGGCGCGCAACGATGCCGCAATGCGCGTGCCGCCCGACCAATCGGCGACGCTCGCCGAGCAGGCCGCGAGCGCATCGTCGGGATCGCGCTCGCGCAGCGCCCGGGTTACATTAGTCAGCCGCGTGCCGAACAGAAAAGTGTTGACCCGCTTGCGCGCGTCGGTCAGCGCGTGCAGGAAATGCAGGAAGATGCGGCTGTACTGGCTCATCGAGCCGGAAATATCGAGCAGCGCCACCAGCGGCGGCGGCTTGCGCTTCGGGCCAATGAAACGCAAATCGATGAAATCACCGCCGCCCTTCATCGAAGCGCGCAAAGTACGGCGGACATCGATGAGATGACCACGCGCATGCGGCGCAAGCCGCCGCGTGCGCACTTCGGCGAGCGGCAGCACGAGCTTCTTCATTGCTTCCTTGGCGGCCGCGATCTCGGCTGCGGTCATCTGCGCGAAGTCCTTGCGCTGCAGGATTTCGCGGTCCGAGACCGTAAAGCGCGCGTCGAGCTCGACCTCGCGCTCCTTCTTGAGCTTGTCGTCGAGGCCTGAGAACAACGCTTCGTGCACGCGCGTCGAGCCGGCCTGCGGCGCCTGCGGGATGGCCGGTGCCTGCGGCAGCATCATCGCCATCAGCTGATCGATATAGCCGCGGCGGCGGAAGAAGATGCGGAACGCCTGATCGAACAGCGCGGAATGCTCGTGGCGTTTCACAAACACCGCGTGCAGCGTCCAATAAAAATCGTCGCGCGTGCCGACGCCGGCGGCGCGCACCGCTTCAAGCGCATCGAGCACCGCGCCCGGGCCCACGGGAATGCCGGCGGCGCGCAGCGCGCGCGCAAAGTAGAGGATATTTTCGGCAAGGCGGCCGGGCTGTTCTGACGATCGTGGCGGCACCCGCTCTGGCATGGCCTACTCCGCCGCGCGCAGCTCCGATTTCATCTCGTCAAGCAGCTCCTTGACCTTGCCGCCCTCCATGCGCGCGATATCGTCCTGATATTTGAGCAGCACGCCAAGCGTATCGGACACGGTTGACGGATCGAGCGCGACCACGTCGAGCTCGGACAAAGCACCGGCCCAGTCCAGCGTCTCGGCAACGCCCGGCGCCTTGAACAGGTCCTGCTTGCGCAAGCGCTGCACGAACCCGACCACCTGCTCGGACAGTTTCTTGCCGATGCCCGGCACCTTGGTGCGCACAATGGCAAGCTCCCGCTCGGCAGTGGGATAGCCGACCCAGTGATAGAGGCAGCGGCGCTTGAGCGCGTCGTGAATTTCGCGCGTGCGGTTCGAAGTGATGACCACGATTGGCGGATGGGCGGCTTTCACCGTGCCCATTTCCGGGATCGTGACCTGAAAGTCGGCCAACACTTCGAGCAGGAAGGCTTCGAAAGCCTCGTCGGTGCGGTCGAGCTCGTCGATCAGCAGAACCGGGCTGCCTGCGGTGTCCGGCTCAAGCGCCTGCAGCAGCGGCCGCTTAATCAAAAAGCGCTCGGAGAACACGTCGTGCTCGAGCCGTTCGCGATCATGCTCGCCTTCCGCTTCGGCGACACGGATCGCGATCATCTGCGCAGCATAATTCCACTCGTAGACGGCAGCTGCAAGATCCAGCCCTTCGTAGCATTGCAGGCGGATCAAACGGCGACCGAGGGTGTCCGACAGAACCTTGGCAATCTCGGTCTTGCCGACGCCGGCCTCGCCTTCGAGAAACAGCGGCCGGCCCATCTTGAGGGCGAGAAACAGTACTGTACCGAGCGAGCGGTCGGTCAGATAGTCGGCTTCGGCGAGCAAATCGACGGTGGCGTCAATAGAGGCTGGCAAAGCGCGAGGCACGAGCTTGTTCATATGGATCAATCTATCCGGTCACGGCCGGGCTTGTCCCGGCCATCCACGTCTAACTGCCATGTAAAGACGCGGATGCCCGGCACAAGGTTTGGGGTCGGGCAAAAAGGCGGGACCCGGGCCGGGCACGACACATCGTAAATGCAAAAAGATCAAAATCAGGCCGATTTGCCGATCGCCTCCGCCACTGCACGCCGCGCGAGCACGCCGACCAGATGGGCGCGATACTCGGCGCTGCCGTGAATGTCGGAGTTCATGCCGTCGGCCGGGATGGACATGCCTTCGAGCGATTTCGGCGCAAACCGCTTCTTGAGCGCCTCTTCGAAGGAGGCGACGCGGAACACGCCGTTCGCGCCGGCGCCGGTCACCGCGACGCGGATCTCGCTGCCGCGCTTGGAGACAAACACGCCGACCAGCGCGAAGCGGGAGGCCTGATTGCGAAATTTCTGGTACGCGGCCTTCTTGGGGATCGGGAAGCTCACTTTGGTGATGATCTCGGCCGGCTCGAGCGCCGTCGAGAACATGCCAGTGAAAAAATCGTCCGCCTTGATGCGGCGCTTGTTGGTGATAATGGTGGCGCCGAGGCCCAAGCAGGCCGCGGGATAATCGGCGTTCGGGTCGTTGTTGGCGATCGAGCCGCCGATGGTACCGCGATGGCGCACCGCCGGATCGCCAATCATGCCGGCGAGCTTTGCCAGCGAAGGAATCGCCTGCTGCACCACGGGCGAGGTGTTGACGTCGTTGTGGGTGGTCATGGCGCCGATTGTGAGCGAGCGGCCGCTCATCTCGATGCCGGACAGCCCCTCGATCAGCGTCATGTCGATAACCTGCGGCGGGCCGGCCAGCCGCAATTTCATGGTCGGCAGCAGCGTCTGTCCGCCGGCGAGCAGTTTGGCATCGCCGTTTTTGGCCAGCAGGCCCGCGGCCTGACGCACCGTCTGCGGCCGATGAAAGGTGAAAGCGTACATCGCAGTCCTCCGTTATTCGTGCTCCCGCCCTCTGCGGAAATGAATGTCTTCATGCCGCCTGCGGCATCCTGTTCGTCTTCTGCAGCGCGGCCCAGATCGCCTGCGGCGTTGCTGGCATCGCCAGCTGCTCGGTGCCGATCGCATCGGTAATGGCGTTGATGACCGCAGCCGGTGCGGCGATCGCGCCCGCCTCGCCGCAGCCTTTGATGCCGAGCGGATTGGATGGGCACTTGGTCACCGTCATGTCGACTTTGAGCGGCGGCAGGTGATCCGCGCGCGGCATGCAGTAGTCCATGAACGATCCGGTGACGAGCTGACCATCCTTGTCGTAGACCGCGCCCTCGCACAAAGCCTGGCCGATACCCTGCGCGATCCCGCCATGCACCTGGCCCTCGACGATCATCGGATTGATCACGACGCCGAAGTCGTCCACTGCGGTCCAGCCCACGATATCGGCATTGCCGGTTTCGGGATCGACCTCGACTTCACAGATGTGGCACCCGGCCGGGAACGTGAAATTGGTCGGATCGTAGAACGCGCCCTCCTTCAGGCCCGGCTCGAGCTCCTGACCGGAGAATTTGTGCGCGATATAGGCATTGAGCGCGACATCGCCCCAGGCCGCGGATTTGTCGGTACCGGCGACTGAGAATTTGCCGTCCTTGAATTCTATGTCGCCCTCGGCGGCTTCGAGCATATGCGCGGCGACTTTCTTGGCCTTGGCCTCGATCTTGTCGAGTGCTTTGACCAGCGCCGACATTCCGACTGCGCCCGAGCGCGAGCCGTAGGTGCCCATCCCGAACTGCACCTTGTCGGTATCGCCGTGCACCACCGAAATATTGTCGATCGGAATGCCGAGCCGCTCCGCGGCGACTTGCGCGAACGTGGTCTCGTGGCCCTGGCCATGCGCGTGGCTGCCGGTCAAGATTTCAACCGAGCCGGTCGGGTTGACCCGCACTTCGGCCGATTCCCAAAGGCCCACGCCAGCGCCGAGCGAGCCGACGGCTTGCGAGGGCGCAATGCCGCAGGCTTCGATGTAGGTCGAGAAGCCGATACCGCGCAGCTTGCCTTGCCGGGCCGATTCACGTTTGCGCCTGGCGAAGCCCTTGTAGTCGGCAAGCTCCATCGCCCTCTTTAGCGACGCGTTGTAATCGCCGGCGTCGTACATCATGATGACCGGCGTCTGGTGCGGGAATTTCTTGACGAAATTTTTTCGCCGCAGTTCGGCCGGGTCCTGTCCCATTTCGCGCGCACCGACCTCGACCAGGCGCTCGACGACAAACGTCGCCTCCGGGCGGCCGGCACCGCGATAGGCATCGACCGGCACGGTATTGGTGTAGACCGCATCGACCTCGCAATAGATCTGCGGAATCTCGTACTGGCCCGACAGCAGCGTGGCATAGAGATAAGTCGGCACCGAGGACGAGAAAGTCGACATATAGGCGCCGAGATTGGCAATGGTTTTGGCGCGCAGCCCCAAGATCTTGCCCTCGGCATCGAACGCCATTTCGGCATGCGTGACGTGATCGCGGCCATGCGCGTCGGCAAGGAACGCCTCCGAGCGCTCGGCGACCCACTTCACCGGCCGCCCTACCCGCTTCGCCGCCCACAGCGCGACGACCTCCTCGGGATAGATGAAAATCTTCGAGCCAAAACCGCCGCCGACATCGGGCGCGATCACGCGCAGCTTGTGCTCAGGCGCCATGCCGATGAAAGCCGCAATGACCAGCCGCGCCACATGCGGATTCTGCGTCGTGTTCCAGAGCGTGAATGTTCCGGCACCGGAATCATATTCGCCAATCGCGGCGCGTGGCTCGATCGCGTTGGGTACCAGCCGATTATTGATGATGTCGAGCTTAGTGACGTGATTCGCCGATTTGAATGCGACGTCGACTGCTTTGGCGTCGCCGAGGCTCCACTGATAGATGGTATTTTTGGGCGCGATGTCGTGGATTTGCGGCGCGCCAGGCTTCTGCGCTGCCGCCGGATCCGCGACCGCCGGCAGCACGGCATAATCGATCTTGACTTTCTCGGCGGCATCGCGCGCCTGCGCCAGCGTCTCGCCGATCACCACCGCGACCGGATCGCCGACGTGGCAGGCTTTGCCGTTGGCCAGCGCGGGATGCGCCGCCATTTTCATCGGCGAGCCGTCCTTGGAATGAATCATCCAGCCGCAGATCAGGTTGCCGATCTTATCGGCGGCAAGCTCTGCGCCGGTGAGCACTGCCAGCACGCCGGGCATGGCCGCGGCGGCTTTGGTGTCGATCGATTTGATCGTTGCATGCGCGTGCGGCGAGCGGACGAAATAAGCGTAGGCTTGGCCCGGCCGGTTGATGTCGTCGGTATAGTGGCCCGTGCCCGTGATGAAGCGGCGATCTTCCTTGCGGCGCACCGCTGCGCCGATACCGGTTGCGCTCATGACATAGCCTCCGGTGGTTAGCGCTTCCTCCGAAACTCTTATTGCTATTCGGCAGCCTTGCTGGTTGTCGCGCTGCCGCGCATGGCGCGCGCGCCGGCGGCGATCGCCTTGACGATGTTGTGGTAGCCGGTGCAGCGGCAGATATTGCCTTCGAGCTCCTCGCGGATGGTGCGGTCGTCGAGATCGTGGCCCTTGCGGCGAACCATATCGACCGCAGTCATGATCATGCCCGGCGTGCAAAAGCCGCACTGCAGGCCGTGATTTTCCCGGAACGCTTCCTGCATCGGATGCAGCGGTCCGTTCGGCGGAGCGAGACCTTCGATGGTCAAAACATCGGCGCCTTCGAGTTGCAGCGCCAGCACGGTGCAGGACTTGATCGCTTTGCCGTTGACGTGCACGACGCAGGCGCCGCACTGCGAGGTATCGCAGCCGACATGCGTGCCGGTGAGCCGGAGATTTTCGCGCAGGAACTGTACCAGCAGGGTGCGCGGATCGATATCGCCAGTGACGGGCTTGCCGTTCACCGTCATGGAAACGGTTGCCGTCTGGGCTCCCTTTTGGGCTGCCATGGGGGCTCCTCCTCGAAATTCCGGTCAAACGTCGCGATTTGCCGGCAAATCGAAGATGCCGGCAGTGTCCGGGCGCGAATTCGGGGCGATTTTGCCGTTTTTCGGTGCCTGGAACGAGATCAACCCTGCACCTCAGCCTAGGCGGTGGTCAAGTCGGTTCCGTGGCGAAAAGACGCCGCAAACCGGGGACGGCCGCATGAACCGGCGCGTCACGTAAAGGGCGAATCCAATCTGCCAGGTGCCGCCATTTGCTGCGACGAACCGGCAATGAATGAAGCGGCACACGCGCTCATGAACGAACGCACAGCAGCGTTGCATCGAAGAATAGGAACGAGTCGCAACCGCCGTGTTTGCTCAGCAGAGGAAACGCGGTTGCACATTCGCGTCTGCGTCGTAACCGCGGGGCGGCAGGGAGCAAATAAACACGGAGTAAACATTATGCGCTTGACGATGATCCTTTCCGTAACCGCGCTCGCCTTCTCGACGATTATCGCCGCACCGCCCGCTTCTGCACAGAACACGTCGACGCCCTCGGCGCGTCAGCCGAATGACGGCGGCATGCTGGCGCCGCCAGCAGCGGCGCAATACGATTCGAACGGCGGGATCAGTGCCGGACCGGCGAATGACATCTACGGCGGCACAGGCGGCGGCAGCACGAGCTGTGCACAGCGGTTTCGCTCTTACGATCCGTCGAGCGGCACTTATCTCGGCTTCGATGGCGTGCGCCATCCCTGCCCCTAATCTCGTGTAATCTGGGCGGCAGTTCCGTCGAAGACTAGCGACAGCTCTCGGCCTCGGTGGGCTATCGATTTTCTTTTCCAGGACGCAGGACGACGGATGGCAAACGACGGAGGCCGGACAGCCGAGGAAATAAGACAAAGGGCAGACCGACAATTTCCGTCTGCAGTCCGTCTTCCGTCTGCAGTCCGTCGTTCGTTGTCTCTCGTCCGATTTTACGACACCTTCGGATTGACCGCTGTGGCGAAATTTTCAAAAAAATCGTCGGCGATTTTTTTCGCAGCCCCGTTGACCAGCCGCTGGCCGAGCTGCGCGAGCTTGCCGCCGATCTGCGCATCGACGTCGTAGGTCAAGAGCGTGCCGCCGTCCTTGGGTAGAAGCTTTACCGTGGCGCCGCCCTTGGCGAAGCCGGCGACGCCGCCATCGCCCTGCCCCGAAATCTTATAGCCGTTCGGCGGATCGAGGTCCGACAGCATCACTTTGCCTTTGAAGCGCGCCTTGACCGGACCGATCTTGACCGTGGCGACCGCCTGAAATTCAGTGTCGGAGGTTTTTTCCAGCTGCTCGCAACCGGGAATACAGGCTTTGAGCGTTTCGGGATCGTTGAGCTTCTCCCATACTGTCTGCTGTGACGCTGCGAGCTGATACTCGCCGTTCATCGTCATCGCCATGTGATGTCACTCCTGATCGCTTGCCGGCATATCGCTTACCGCCTGGCGCGGCGGCTGGAAAGCCCGCTGTGAAGGGGGTTGGCGCTGTCCGGAAGGGCGGCTAGGAAATCCGTCGCTGCGCTGGACCTCGATCGAACGATCGAAGTCTAGCTTTTGCTGGGGCATGATCTTATCCGAAACCGGTAGCCACCTTTCGGGATCATGCCCTTATATAGTGAAGGAAAACGAACAATGCCGGAGATCAAGACCGACGACGGCTGCACCATTCATGCCGAGATCGACGGTCCGAACGGCGCTCCCGTTCTGATGCTGTCGAATTCGCTCGGCACAACCTTGCATATGTGGGACGACCAGGTCGGCCCTTTCACAAAGCATTTCCGGCTGTTGCGCTACGACCGCCGCGGCCACGGCAAATCAAGCGTGCCGCCCGGGCCCTACACGATGGAGCGGCTCGGCCGCGACGTGCTCGCGGTGCTCGATGGCCTCGGCATTGCAAAGGTCAACTGGTGCGGATTGTCGATGGGCGGCATGGTCGGACAGTGGCTCGGCGCCAAAGCGCCGAACCGTGTCGAAAAACTCGTGCTCTCCAACACGTCGAGCTATTTTCCAGACAAGAGCGGCTGGAACGATCGACTGAAGCTTGTGCGCGAGAAAGGCATCGCAGCGTTCGCGCCCGCCAATATGGAGCGCTGGTTTACGAAAAGCTTTCGCGAGCGGGCGCCGCACGTCATCGCCCGTGTACAGGCGATGTTTGCGGCAACGCCGCTCGAGGGCTATCTCGGCTGCGGCGCCGCGGTGCGCGACATGGACCACCGGGCGCTCCTTGCCGAGATCAAGGCGCCAACTTTGGTCATCGCCGGCAAGCACGATCCGGCGACGCCGCTTGATGGCAACGAATTCATCCAGCAACACATCCCGGGCGCCAAGCTCGCCGTGCTTGATGCTGCCCATCTTGCCAATATCGAGCAACCGCAGGCTTATGCGGACGCGGTGCTGGGATTTTTGCTGGAGAAATAAGCCGATGTCGATTGCGGATCGGCGCGTAAGAGCCAACTCCGAAATCCATACCCCTGGCGCAGCGATCACGGATTCCCGGCTGGCTCGCTTCGCTCGGCCCCGGAATGACGAAAATGCCCGTCAATAAAAGCGTACTGCCGTCCTCTTGATGTGAGATATAGCTTGAAGATCTTTGCTTATCCGTCATGCCGCTCTGCGGACCGCCTGGCCCGGGCTCGTTCCTGTCGCTGACAAATTCTTGGCCGCCCTCATACCGGCTTATAGGCGCGCTCGTGATAGACCAGCGCGGGACCGGGCGCGCCAAGCCGTACCGCCTCCACCGCGCCGAAAATGACGTTGTGGGAAGCCACCGCCTTGACCTCGAGAGTGCGGCAATCAAAGGCGACCACGGCTGAAGCCAGCACCGGGGCGCCGGTCTTCAGCGTCGTCCACTCGCCCACCGCAAAGCGCTCGTGCAATTGCACGCCGCTGCGGCCGGCAAACAGATCGGCGAGCTTCTCTTCGCTTGCCGGCAGCGCGTTGACGCAAAACACGCCGTTTTGCAGCAGCGCCGGCGCGCTCTTGCTGCGCCGATTGAGACAGACAAGCAATGTAGCCGGCGAATCCGATACCGAGCACACGGCGGTCGCGGTAAAGCCGGTCTTGCCGCCAGTGCCTGCGGTTGTCACGACGTGGACCGCCGCGCCGAGCCGGCTCATGGCTTCGCGAAAGGCGTGCGGCTCAACGCTCGTGATCGGCTCCGATGCGACCGCCATGAAGGCGCCGTCCATCGCATCGTCTGGCCGCTGATCGATCCAGCTCATAGTTTCTTTTCCTCACTCCGCCGCGCGCGCCTCTGGCAGGCCCGGATAGGCGACGTCGTCCGGATCGAGCCAGGCCGGATCGGTCCAGCCGTTTTCGTCATATTCCGCCATGCATTGTTCGGCGAGCGCCGCCATCTGATCAAGCAGTCCAGAGTTGCGCGCGTTCCACAGCGCCTGAATGCGGATGTCCTCGTGATTGCCGGCGTAATTGCGCTCGTAGAGCTCGTGCCGGCCGCCGAATTCGGTGCCGATGGCGTCCCATAGAAGCTTCATCACCTTGATGCGCTGCCGGTGATCCATGCCGTAAGAGCCGCGCAGATAACGGGTCAGATAGCGATCAATCGCCGGATTTTTCAGATCCTTGGCGGACGACGGCAGATAGATCAGCGACGACGCGATGATCTTCTCGACGATCTCCTTGACCCGGCCATAGGCATCGCCGGCAAAGACGCGATAGCTCGAACCAGACTGCAAATTCGGCAGCACGGCGCCGTCGACCCAGGGCGTGGGGTTCATAGCCATGGCATCGGTCAGCGACCAGAACAAATTGCGCCAGGCGATGATTTCGCCAAGCATCGCCTGATTGCCGCGGAATTCGTCGGAGCCTGCCGCGCGCAAAGCCTTGGCAATCACGCCGACCAGAAAATCAAGCTTTACCGACAAACGCGTGCAGCCCTGGAATTGATAGCCGGCGAGGAAGCCCGATTGCGGAAAGAAGACTCTCAGCTTTTCCAGGTCGCGATGCAGCAGCACGTCTTCCCAAGGGATGAACACATTGTCGAACACGAAGATCGCATCGTTCTCGTCGAAGCGCGACGACAACGGATAGTCGAACGGCGTTCCCATCACGCTCGCCGTCATCTCGTAGGACGCGCGGCAGAACAATTTCACGCCCGGCGCATTCATCGGCGCGATGAACATGACAGCAAGGTCGGTATCGTGCAGCGGAACGGCGGCGTTCTGGCCGAGGAAATTGTAATGCGTCAGCGCCGATGACGTCGCCACCACTTTGGCGCCGGAGACATAAATGCCCGCATCGGTGTCCCTCTGAATGGTGATGAAAACGTCTTTGACTTCATCGACCGGCTTGGAGCGATCGACCGGCGGATTGACGATGGCGTGATTCATGAACAGGACGTTTTCCTGCGCGCGCCGGTACCAGGCCTTCGCATTGTCGGCGAACTTGCCGTAGAAGCTGAAATTGGCGCCGAGCGTATTCATCAGCGACGCCTTGTAATCCGGCGAGCGCCCCATCCAGCCGTAGGACATGCGCGCCCAATGCGCGATCGCATCGCGCTGTGCGACGAGCTCTTCGCGTGAGCGCGCGGCGCGGAAAAATTTGTGGGTATAGCCGCCGGAGCCGGTATCGGTCTGCGTCGTCAGGACCGGTTTGGTCTTTTCGTCGTGCAGCGCGTCGTAAAGGCGCGCGATTGAGCGTGCCGCATTGCGGAAGGCGGGATGCGTGGTGACATCCTTGACGCGCTCGCCATAGACATAGACCTCGCGACCATCGCGCAGGCTCTCGAGATATTCCGCGCCAGTGAACGGCCGTCCCTTGGTCCTGATTGCGTCTTCGGATTTCATGCGGCCGTTTCCTCAAGGTTTCGCGCCGGTCGGTCGCGGCGCTGCGCTCTGGCGTACCGCCGACCTCGAATGCAGGCAATGCACGACGGCGTAGAGCGGCTTCCGCGACGCCAAAACGCCATTGCCAAAAGTTCCGCTGAACCCAGCAGGTCATGCCTCGGCCAGCGCTGAATATGGAAGCCTGTTCCCTTTAATACCCCGTTACGGCCGTTTATATAGAAAATCCTTCTAGGAAGCGCGCCAATTTCGCCCCAGAGGCACCGACGCCAATGTTTCTTGATCCCGACAATTCCGAAGGGCTACCGGTTTCGTCCGCGCAGCCACGGCCCGAAGCGGGGCAACGGGTCGCGGAGAAGGTCACAGCTCTGGCGGAGCAACTTGCCAATGCCGGTCCGCGGGAGATTGTCGAGACGGCGGTGCGTGCCCATGCTGGGCGGCTTGCGGTCGTTTCGTCCTTTGGCACCGAGTCGGCGGTGCTCCTCAAATATGTCGCCGACATTGACCCGTCATTGCCGGTACTGTTTCTCGATACGCTGTGGCTGTTCAAGGAGACGCTTGCCTATCGTGACGCGCTGGTAAAGCGGCTCGGACTAACCGATGTCCGCACCGTCACCCCCTCGCCAAGCGCGCTCGCGCTGCGCGATCCCAAGCACGACCTCGCCTTCCGTGATCGCGAGGCCTGCTGCAGCATCCACAAGGTTGCCCCTTTGGCCCAAGAGATCGCCGCGTTCGATGCCTGGATGAGCGGACGCAAACGCTATCACGGCGGCGAGCGGACACAGCTTCCGATTGTCGAGACGGACGGCCCGCGCATCAAGTTTAATCCGCTGGCGCGGCTGTCGCGGCCCGAGCTCAACGCCGTATTTGCGGCTGCGAAATTGCCGCGGCATCCCCTGGAATCTCTGGGCTTCACCTCGGTTGGCTGCGTGCCCTGCACGCATAAGCCGGCACAGGGCGGTTCGGTGCGCGACGGCCGCTGGAGCGGGCTTGGCAAGACCGAATGCGGCATCCATCTCGGCCCCCTGCCCTCGCCGGTCGAACCGTAGGCCGTCCTGCGACCTAACGCGCCTAAGCGTTGCCGGTCCGAAAGGCCCCTGTTAGAGTTTTTCGCGGGGAATATGCCGGGATTCGGAAGGCGCGCAGACGCATGGACTATTTCGTCCAGCAGCTGATCAACGGCATCACGCTCGGTTCCATCTATGGCCTGATCGCCATCGGCTACACGATGGTCTACGGCATTATCGGCATGGTGAACTTCGCCCATGGCGATGTGTTCATGGTGTCGGCCTTCATCGCGCTGATTGCGTTCCTGATTCTCACCACCTGGCTCGGCATTACGTCGATTGCGCTCGCGATCTTCATCGTGCTGATCGTCTCGATGCTGTTCACGTCGCTGGTGAACTGGACCATCGAGCGCGTCGCCTATCGGCCGCTGCGCGGCTCGTTTCGGCTGGCGCCGCTCATTTCGGCGATCGGCATGTCGATCTTTCTGTCGAATTTTGTCCAGGTCGCGCAGGGCCCGCGCAACAAATCTATCCCGCCGATTGTCCGCGGCGACCTGTTGCTCAACGCGGAGGGGGTATCGATCGCGCTGTCCTATAAGCAGCTGATCATCTGGAGCGTCACCGCAGCTCTGCTTCTGCTCTTTTGGTATGTCGTCGCCAGGACACCGCTTGGCCGCAACATGCGCGCCTGCGAGCAGGATCAGAAGATGGCGGCCCTGGTCGGCGTCGATGTCAACGGCACCATTGCCATGACGTTTGTCATTGCCGCCGCGCTCGCCGCGATTGCCGGCACCATGTATCTGATGAATTACGGCGTGTTGAGCTTTTCCGATGGATTTATTCCCGGCGTGAAAGCGTTCACCGCCGCGGTGCTCGGCGGCATCGGCTCGCTTCCCGGAGCGGTCGTGGGCGGACTGCTGGTTGGCCTGATCGAGACGCTGTGGTCGGGCTACGTCTCGATCGACTACAAGGACGTCGCCGCCTTTTCGATCCTGGCGATCACCTTGATCTTCCTGCCGCAAGGCCTATTCGGCCGGCCGGATGTCGAAAAGGTCTAACGATGCAGGCCGCCGCGCCGGATTGGCGCTCCCAGGTCATGCGCGGGCTACGCGATGCCGCACTAACGACGTTGATCGCTTTCGGATTGCTGCTGCCGCTGCTCGGCTTTCAGACCGTTACCGACATCCGCAATCAGCTGATCCTGCAGACGCGCTTTCCGTTGCTGTTTGCACTGACGGCTGCAATCGGTCTGCTGCGCCTCGCCTATTCGCTTCTGCTTGAATCGCGGCTCGAGCGGCGCGCGGCCCGACCGGTCGCCGCGGCGGTGCCGACACGCTTCGACTGGCGCGCCAGCGCGGGAAAATGGTTCATCCCCTTCGGCATCGGCTTTGTCATTGCTTATCCGCTTGTTGTCCTCGCGCTCTACGGCCGCACCGGCGCGGTGAAATGGATCGACAATTTCGGCATTCAGATCCTGATCTATGTGATGCTCGGCTGGGGACTGAACATCGTGGTCGGTCTCGCCGGGCTCCTCGATCTTGGCTATGTCGCCTTCTATGCAGTCGGCGCTTATTCCTACGCGCTGCTCGCCAAAGCCTTTGGCCTGTCGTTTTGGATCTTGCTGCCGCTCGCCGGCTGTCTGGCATCGTTCTGGGGCCTGCTGCTCGGCTTCCCCGTCTTGCGGCTGCGCGGCGACTATCTCGCCATCGTCACGCTCGCTTTCGGCGAAATCATCCGCATGATCCTGATCAACTGGGTGGCGCTGACCAATGGCTATGCCGGAATCGGCGGCATTCCACGGCCGACCTTCTTCGGTATTCCTTTCAATGCCGACGATAATGGCTTCGCCGCCACCTTCGGCCTCGAATTCTTCCCGATCTATCGCACGATCTTCTTGTACTACCTGATCCTGGGGCTGGCGCTGCTTACCGCCTTTGTCACCGTGCGGCTGCGCCGGCTGCCGGTTGGCCGCGCCTGGGAGGCGCTGCGCGAAGACGAGATCGCCTGCCGCGCGCTCGGCATCAATACCACCAATACGAAACTGACGGCTTTCGCCATCGGCGCCATGTTCGCGGGATTTGCCGGCTCGTTCTTCGCCGCGCGACAGGCATTCATTTCGCCGGAATCCTTCACCTTCCTGGAATCGGCGACCATCCTCGGCATCGTCGTGCTCGGCGGCATGGGCAGCCAGATCGGCGTCGCCATCGCCGCGATTCTGATGATCGGCGGCACCGAGATCCTGCGCCAACTCGATTTCCTCAAAGACATTTTCGGCCGCGATTTTGATCCGACGCAATATCGCATGCTGCTGTTCGGGCTGGGCATGGTGCTGATGATGCGCTGGCGGCCGCGCGGGCTGATCACGCGGCGCGCGCCCTCGGTATTCCTCAAAGAGCGCAAAAGCATCGCCGCTGATCTGGTCAAAGAGACGCTGGTCAAAGAAGGACAGGTCTGATGGCAGGCAACCGCGACATCCTGCTGCGCGTCGAACATCTGACGATGCGGTTCGGCGGGCTTGTCGCGGTAGACGATCTGTCGTTCGAGGCGCGCCGAGGCGACATCACCGCACTGATCGGACCGAATGGCGCCGGCAAGACCACAGTGTTCAACTGCATCACCGGCTTCTACAAGCCGCATTGCGGCCGCATTGGGCTCTGCCACGGCAATCCGGCGCTGTGGAGCGAGCTCGACGCGCTCACCGCCAGTGGTCGGCGCAGCACGCGCCGCACGGACGGCGCGCTCTATCAGCTCGAGCGCATGCCGGATTTTCTCGTCGCCGATCAAGCGCGGGTGGCGCGCACCTTCCAGAACATGCGGCTGTTTCCCGGCATGACGGTTCTGGAAAACCTTCTGGTCGCGCAGCACAACCCGCTGATGTTCGCCTCGGGTTATACGCTTCTCGGCATTTTCGGCCTCTCCTCCTATCGCTCGGCCGAGCGTGCCGCAATCGACAAAGCGCGCCATTGGCTCGGCCGCGTCGGCCTGCTTGCCCGCGCCGACGATCCGGCCGGCGACCTCCCCTATGGGGACCAGCGGCGGCTCGAAATCGTCCGCGCGATGTGCACCGATCCGGTGCTGCTCTGCCTTGACGAGCCGGCGGCCGGACTCAATCCGCACGAAAGCGCCGAGCTCAACGCGCTGCTGTTGTCGATCCGCGATGATTGCGCAGTCTCGATCCTGCTCATCGAGCACGACATGTCGGTGGTCATGGAGATTTCCGACCGCATCGTCGTGCTCGACTACGGCGTCAAGATCGCCGAGGGCACGCCGACGCAGGTGCGCGACGATACCAAAGTGATCGCCGCCTATCTTGGCGTCGCCGACAAAGACGTCGCCAAAGTGGAAGCCGAGGTCGGGCTATGAGTGCGGCCTTGCTCTGCGTTCGCGGCGTCAAGACATTCTACGGCCGCGTGATGGCGCTCAAAGGCGTTGATCTCGAAGTCAATGAAGGCGAGATCGTCGCCCTGATCGGCGCCAACGGCGCCGGCAAATCGACCCTGATGATGACGATCTGCGGCAATCCGCGCGCCCGCGAGGGCTCGATCGAATTCGCCGGGCGCGACATTACGCATCTGCCGACGCATGAGATCGCGCATTTGCGGCTGGCGCAGGCGCCCGAGGGCCGGCGCATTTTTCCCCGCATGACGGTCCTGGAAAATCTACAGATGGGCGCGATCTGCGCCGATGCTTCACAATTCGCCGCCGATCTTGATCGCGTGCTGGCGTTGTTTCCACGGCTGAAGGAACGCCTGATCCAGCGCGGAGGCACGCTCTCGGGCGGCGAACAGCAGATGCTGGCGATCGCACGGGCACTCATGGCGCGGCCGCGCCTCCTCCTCCTCGACGAGCCGTCGCTGGGCCTGGCGCCGCTTGTGGTGCGGCAGATTTTCGAGGCCATCAAAACGCTCAACGCGCAAAGCGGCCTCACGGTATTTCTGGTGGAACAGAACGCCTATCACGCGCTCACGCTGGCACACCGCGGCTACGTCATGGTCAACGGCGTCATCACGCTCTCGGGAAGCGGCAGCGATTTGCTGGCGCGGCCTGAAGTCAAATCGGCTTATCTCGAGGGCGGCAGAGAAATGAGATGAGACGGAGATGATTGTCCAACTCATCGACGAGAATTCGCTGCCGATCTTTCTTCTCGTCAGCATCGTGCTCGGCGGCGGAGCCTCAGCGCTGGCCGGCCGCGCCATCGCGCGGACCTGGCGGCCCTGGTGGCAGGTCGTGGCCTATAGCTTCCTGCTCGGCGTCGCCGTGCGCTTCATTCATTTCAGCGTGTTCAACGGCACGCTGTTGTCGGCGCATTATTATCTGGTCGATACGGCCGTTTGTATGATCTTTGGCCTGTTGGGCTTCCGCGCCACCCGCGCTGCGCAGATGGTCAGCCAATATCGCTGGCTCAACGAACCGGCCGGCTTCCTGCGCTGGCGTCGCAAATCGCCCTGACGTAACATTCGCCATCCTTCAATGCCGGCAGGTCCAGTGAGGGGAACACGCATGAATAGGATCATCAGGCTCGCTTTCGGCATAGCGTCCGTAGCTTTGGCCGCGGGAACGGCACAGGCGCAGGTCAAATTCGGCATGGGTGGGCCCATTACCGGCCCGAATGCCGCGACCGGCGCACAGATGAAAAACGGCGTCGACCAGGCCGCCGCCGACATCAATGCCAAGGGCGGCATTCTCGGCCAGAAGATCGTGCTGTCTTATGGCGACGACGTCTCCGACCCCAAGCAGGGCGTTTCGATCGCGAATGATTTTGCCGCCAATGGCGTGAAATTCGTCATCGGCCACTACAATTCGGGCGTCACCATTCCCGCTTCCGAGGTCTATCAGGAGAACGGCATCGTCGAGATTTCACCGGCATCGACCAATCCTTTGGTGACCGAGCGCGGCATGTGGAACATCTTCCGCGACTGCGGCCGCGACGATCAGCAGGGCAAGGTCGCCGGCGCCTACATTCTCGCGCACTTCAAGGGCAAGAAGATTGCGGTGGTCCATGACAAGACCACTTACGGCAAGGGGCTCGCCGACGAGACCAAGAAGACGATCAATGCCGGCGGCATGAAGGAAGTTCTCTATGAGGGCATCAATACCGGCGAGAAGGATTATTCGGCGCTGGTTTCCAAGATCAAACAGTCCGACGCCGACCTCGTCTATTTCGGCGGCCTCTATACCGAGGGCGGCCTGATCGTGCGGCAGATGCGCGACCAGGGCGTCACCGCGCCGCTGATGGGCGGCGACGGCATCACGTCGGATGAATTTGCGGCGGTCGGCGGCCCGGGTGTCGAGGGCACGCTGATGACCTACGGGCCCGATCCGCGCAACAATCCGGACGCCAAGGCCATCGTCGCCGAATTCCGCGCGAAGAATTTCGAGCCGGAGGCCTATACGCTCTACAGCTATGCGGGCGTGCAGATCTTCAAACAAGCCGCCGAAGCGGCGCAATCGCTCGATCCGAAGAAAGTCGCCGAAAAAATGCATTCCGGCATGGTGTTCAAGACCGCGCTCGGCGACATTTCGTTCGACAAGAAAGGCGACCTCACCAAGATCGATTACGTGATGTATCTGTGGAAGAAGGATGCGAACGGGCGGGTGACTTATGTGCAGTGCCCGAATTCGGACTGCACGAAGATGTAGTGGTTGCCACTTTATCTCGGTCACAGGCAATTTCGGTCACAAGCAGTTCCTGTTGCTGAATGTCGGCAATGCGACGCATTGCCGACATGAGCCGCGCAGTGTGGCGCTGTGCCCAGCATGTCATGTGTTGGTAGCCGCAGACACTGTCGCTAGTTCCATTGATCCAAGAAGCACCCGATAAAGATCACAAAGCGGCCATCTGTTCTTAGGGCGTAGTTAAACCGAGCGTGATGGTCTGGGCGCGGGGTTGCCGAGCCGGACCCGCGACCCTGGCGGCTCAATCGCGCCCCTCCCCACAATTCCGTGATTGAGCCGCTTCTCCGGCTGGGCCGCGCAAAGGCGCCAGCCGGTGACGGCGTGTGTAAGGAGCAGTCAGAATGAATATGTCACCCTCTGAGCCATCCGACCAAACCGCTCCCATGCGATCGAACGAAAATTCCGAGGTCGTTGCTCAGAAACCTTTTGCCGAACCGGAGCAGAAGGCCAAGCCGAAGATCGAGATGGATGCAGAACGAATCCGTTCGTCCATCACCCGGCTGACGTCGAATTCGATCGGCGAACTCGAAGGTTTGGCCGCCGAACTGCAGAAGCTCGACGAATTCATCAAATTCGAGACCGAGCGCGTACACCGCGAGATCGAGAGTCTGCTGGCCGGAATCAAGATCATTGTCGAGACCATTTCGCTGTGGAAGCGCCCCACCACTTCCGCGGCAACGATCAGCCCTTCGCGCGCCGTATTTGCCGGTCGCACGCGTGACGATGCGCGGCGGACGCCGGCTGGCGCGTGAGCAAATCCTGGCAGCGTCGACGAGCCATGTGCAGACCGCGTCAGCACCCGCGGAACACTGCAGTGCGTTTTTCGGTGAAGGCGGCAATGTCTTCAGCGGCGTCGGCGGAGGCAAAGACGCCGGCAACGGCCTCACACTGCAAAGCGGGCCCCGCATTGAGCGGCCCGCCATATCCGAGCCGTCGCTTCCGACGGGCCGGCCGCGATTCTTGCGCAGTAGTCGCGCGCCGCCGCGGTGTAAGCCGCTGCATCAGGAAATAGGCGATCGACCAGGCCGATCCGAGCCGTTTGGCCTTTCGTCAACGCAGCGGTGGAACTGGTGACGGCCGAGGACGCCGCGGCAAGGGGACGCGATCCGGCGCCACAAGCGGTGGATCATCATCGCAAGCGGCGGCATGATCGCCGCTCTCCACGCCGCAAGGTGCCCGGAACCCAAAATACTGTCTCTTCGTTGTGGCTTTGATTGCCGCTGCCAAGCTCAGAAGGCACGGCATGCGCTCGTAGTTCAAGTCATTTGGTTCTGACCATTGCCGTCGCGCTCGAAGAAATTGCCTGGCCTAACTGCTATCAAAACGCTGCGCTCAGTTAGACTGCGTTCGAGCCTCGTCGTCGCGGCGATACTTTATGCGCTTGCGATCAGCGCAAGTGCATTGCTGGACATTCGGGCCGGCATTCTCGAGCGAGTCCCGCTGTTCGTTTGCGCGGCATTTCTGATTGCATTATGGGCCCGACTTGCGGTCCCCCGTGCCGTCCGCTTCCAGTGCGTGCTCGAGGCAGCGGTCGCCACGATCGTGATCGGGCTCAGTTTGGCCTGCCTGAGCTATGCCGGCGCTGCCATTGATCTGCCGCTGCGAGACGCCGAAATCATTTGGATCGACAGGCAGTTCGGCTTCGACTGGTCAAGCGTTATGGCAAGGCTTGACCGCTGTCCGTTATTGGCGGCCATTCTTGATGGCGCTTATGCGACATTCACAACCCAGCTCGTCGGAACAGTGTTTCTGCTTGCGGTGACAACGCGCATGCGCGAGCTCGATTGTTTTTTTGTAAGCTTCGTATGCGCGTCCACCATTGCCGAGGGGATAAGCGTTGTCATCCCAACATTAGGCCCGATGCCGGTCCTGGCGAGCGGCGCCCACTTTGCCAATCTACCCAGTATCGGACGCACGAGTGCGGGGATCATGTTGGCTTTGCGGGCGGGAGAGCTCAGAATGATCGACTTCGAAGCACTCAACGGGATCATCAGCTTTCCATCGCTTCATGCCGCGGTGGCAATCCTCGTGCCATATGCGTTGCGGTGGAACAAACTGCTATTCTGGCCAATCGCCGCCCTTGATGTCGTGATGCTCGTTTCGTCCGTCCCGAGCGGCAATCATTATCTCGCCGATGCTCTTTGCGGAGCTGCGATTGGCGTGGTAGCGATACTGTCTGCTGCGAATATTCAGAGCTGGATCGAGAATCGATTTGTTGGATCACTGAGCATTCTCAGACTCAAGTCATTCGAGCCCTCTCGACCCGCCCAGACTCTTTAACTGCGCGACCACGCCGCGTGTGCCTCTTCCGGAAGTGGACAGGGTTTTCCATTAAAGATGCGATAAAATAAAAAGGCAAAGCGGTTTCCAATTCCATCGAATTGGAAAAGCCGCTAGCCGATTGTCCCGAGAGCCGGGAATGCATCGAGCAGCCAATTGCTGACGGCGCCGACAGTGCCGGTGAGAAAGGCGATGCCGGTCAACACGAGCAGACCACCCATGGCTTTTTCGACGAGTCCGAGCCGCCTCTTGAAGCGTGATAGAAACGCGGCGAAGGGCCCGACCGCCAGTGCCGCGACGACGAACGGCACGCCGAGCCCGAGCGAATAGATGGCAAGCATGCCCGCGCCTCGGGCGATGGTTTCTTCCGACGCGGCGATCGCCAGGATCGCAGCGAGGATCGGGCCGATGCACGGCGTCCAGCCAAAGGCGAAGGCGACACCCATCAGATAGGCGCCCCAGAGGCCGACGGGCTTAGCGACCGTCAGCCGCTTTTCCCGCATCAGCCAGGCAATAGGGGTGAGGCCCAAGAAGTGCAGGCCCATGATGATGATGATGATGCCGGCGACAATACCGAGCGGACCGGAATAGGCGCGCAAAAGCGCGCCGACGGCGCTGGCGCCGGCGCCCAGCGCGACAAAGACTGTCGAAAAGCCGAGCACGAAAAGAACGGCCGCGAGAATGGTCTGGCGCTTGACCCGGATTGCCGGCTCGGCATCGGCGAGGCGCTCGATCGAGGTGCCGGTGAGATAAACGAGATAGGGCGGCACCAGCGGCAGCACGCAAGGTGACAGAAAGCTCAGCATGCCTGCGACCAGCGCAGTGGCGATGGTGACGTTCATGGCGCGCCACATGCACCGAGCCGGGTGGCGATTGCAAGGCGGCGGCGGTCACGTCGTTGCGAGGAGCGCAAGCAACGAAGCAGGCGGCGGCACAAAGCCTGATTGCTTCGCTTCGCGCGGATGACCAGCTAGAATAACTCATGCGCAACCTGATTACCGACGTCCCCGGAATAAGAATCGGCCACGCCGAGGACATGCGCCTGGGCTCGGGCGTCACGGCGGTCATCTTTGACGCGCCGGCGGTCGGCTCGATCGATCTGCGCGGTGGCGGCCCGGGCACGCGCGAAACCGCTCTGCTCGATCCGGCACAAACGGTGTCAGGTGTCGACGCCATCACCTTGTCCGGCGGCTCGGCCTTCGGCCTCGATGCGGCGTCGGGGGTGCAGGCCTGGCTGAAGGAACAGAACCGTGGCTTTGTGGTGCGAACCGCGCGGGTGCCGATCGTACCGGCGGCGATCTTGTTCGATCTGCTCAATGCCGGCGACAAGAATTGGGGGCGCTTCCCGCCTTATCGCGAGCTCGGCTATGCCGCAGCCGCCAGCGCCGCCCACGATTTCGCGCTCGGCAGCGTCGGTGCCGGCATGGGCGCAACCACGGTAAACTGCAAGGGCGGCATCGGTTCCGCCTCGGAAAGAATGCCCGACGGTTGCATTGTCGGCGCGCTCGCGGCGGTGAACGCGGCCGGCAGCGTCATCGTCGGCGACGGGCCGTGGTTTTGGGCGGCCCCGTTCGAGGTGAACGGCGAATTCGGCGCTCGCGGTCTTCCGCAAAATTTTTCGCTGCAGGCGCTGGAGCCGGTCATCAAGGGCAGCATGCGCGAAAGCACGACGCTTGTCGTCGTCGCCACCGATGTGCGCTTGACCAAAGCCCAAGCCAAGCGCCTGGCGGTAATGGCGCAGTCCGGCCTGTCGCGCGCGATCTATCCCGTGCACAGCCCGCTCGACGGCGACGTCCTTTTCGCCGCTTCGACGGGGCGGCGGCCATTGTCGGACGAACCCGGCAGCCTTGCCAAACTGGGCGCGGTCGCCGCTAATGTAGTGGCCCGCGCCATCGCACGCGGCGTTTTTACGGCCAAGGCATTGCCGCTGCCAGGCGCCGTACCAAGCTGGCAGGACAAATTTGCCCAGCTTTAGGAGCCCAGAGCAGCGTCGATTGCCGGCGACGCTGATGCCACACCGTCTTGCCATCCCACGTGTTTGCAACCAAGACGGAATCAATCTCAGTGTGCAAATGACGCTTTGGCGACGCATCCGTTGCCGCCGGGGGATAATATTGATCCCAGCGCGAAAATTTCTCCTCTGGATTTCTCGGCGATTTCAAACGGCTACCCCGACCGGAACTCACAATCAACTACTTTGCGTTGCTAATGCTTTGTTTTAATTGACTTGCCGCCCGATTGCGCATTCACTTCGGAGACCTCGTCTCCCTGTTGCTTTGTAGCGGAGGTAACGATGCGCGTCCTCGTCATTGTCATCGGGGCGCTGGTGACGCTGGGCCTCGCGGCCTTCGGCGTCGTCGCAGCGCAGAAAGAGGCCGGCCCGACCTCGCTTCTTGCTCTTGCCACCCATGTCATCTCGCCCGCGAAAGGCACCAGCATGCCCGCCGCGGCCTCAGTTTCGACGCCGCCGGCCACGCCGGCGCGGCCAGTTGCGGCGCCTGTCACCCAAGTGTCCGACACGGTAACGGCACCACGTCCGACGCCGGCGCCTGTGCAAGTCGCCCAGAACAAACCGGCTCCGGCCCCGGCTCCAGCACCGGCACCGAGCCCCAACCCTCACGCCGCGACGGCAATTCCGCCCTGCAGCAATCCGGCCGCTATCGGATTGTCGCGGGTCGTGCAGATCGACACGACCGGCGGCCCCGCCTTCGGCACCGAGCACTTCAAGCAGTACGATTTCTTGCGCGACAAGGAAGTCGTTCTCACTTTCGACGATGGTCCCTGGCCGGAAAACACGCCGATGGTGCTCAAGGCGCTGCAGGATAACTGCATCAAGGCGACGTTCTTCGAGATCGGCGAGCACGCGACCTGGCGGCCTGACCTCACCCGGCTCCTGGTGGAGAACGGCATGACGGTCGGCACCCATACATGGTCGCACAAGGATCTCGCCAAGAATCCCTATGCCAAGGATATCGAGAAGGCGAAGGATGAGATCGAAATGGGCATCAGCGCTGTTGCCATGGCGGCGGCGGGCGGGCCCGTGGCACCCTTCTTCCGCTTTCCCGACTTGCAACAGCCGCCGGACCTCATTGCCTATCTCGGCACGCGCAATATCGCGACCTTCTCGACGGACATCGACTCGTTCGACTTCAAGATCCACAAGCCGGACGATGTGATCAAATCGGTGATGACCAAGCTGGAAAAGAACGGCAAGGGCATCGTGCTGATGCACGATTTCCAGCACGGCACTGCCGAGGCATTGCCGGCACTGCTGCAGCAGCTCAAAGCGGCCGGCTACAAGATCGTGCACATGGTGCCGGCTGCGCCGGTGACCACGCTCGCCAAATATGACGACATGGTCAGGGCGCAGGACAAATATTCGTCCTCGAACAACACCCGGCCGCAGTCGAGCGTCGTCAAGACGATTAGCGAGTGACCTGAGGGGCGAATGGTGACGGCGAGTCGCGAAAAGAGGGAGCGTAGCTCGCCATTCGCCATTCCCTGCTCGCCTCCTACTGCAAAAACCGCTCCGCCGCGTAAGGCTTTGGATCGCAAAATGGCTCGGCGCCGGTGATCATTTCGGCGATGAGACGTCCGCTTGCCGGACCAAGCGTCAGCCCCCAATGCGCGTGCCCGCAGGCGAGCCATAGCCCGTCTTGGCCCGGCGCACGCCCGATCACCGGCCGCGAATCGGGAAAGCATGGCCGCGCGCCCATCCAGGGCTCCGCTTCGACTGGCTCACCGAGCTGAAACAGACGACGGGCGGCCGGCAGCACACGGTGAAGCTGCGCAGGGGTCGGCTTGGCATCGCGCGGAGCGAATTCAACGCCAGTGGTGAGCCGAATGCCCTGCTCCATCGGCGCCAGCACATAGCCGATGTCGGCATCGAGCACCGGGCGGGCGAGCGCAGCATTTCCCTGCGGACGAAAGTGCCGATGATAGCCGCGTTTGACGGCGAGTGGCAGCTTGATGCCAAGCGGATCGAGCAGATCCGGCAGCCACGGCCCGAGTGCGAGCACGGCCGCGTCGGCGTCGAGCGGCCCGGCGGCGGTCTCGACGCGCCAGTGTGCGCCATTGCGACGCAGCGTGCGGGCGTTACCGCTGAAGCTCAATCCGCCAAGCGCGGTGAAGCGAGCGGCATAGGCGCGCGTCAGCGCCAAAGGATTGCTGACGCTCACCGCGCCGGTCCAATGTACGGCATGGCGGAAGAGCGGCGCGAGCGAGGGCTCGAGCGCCAGCGCGGCCTCGACTTCGAGCGGCACATTGGCGATGCCGAGTTTAGTCGCGAGGTCGAGTTCGCGCGCGACGCCGGCGAAGCTGCGGTCGCTGCGGTACAGCTTGAGCCAGCCGGTACGGCGGAAATAGCGCTCGGCTGCGGCCTCGGCCGCGAGCGTCTCGTGCTCGACGACCGCCCGCGCGAACAGCGGCCGCATCAGCTGCGCGGTTTCCATCAACCGCTCGGCGCGCGAGGCGGCGTGAAAGGCTATGAGCCACGGCGCAATCGTCACCAGAAAGGTTACATGATAGTTCGCCTGCGGCGAGCGTTTAAACGCAATACGCAACAGCTCGCGCCAATCGGACGGAAAGGCCGGCGGGAAAATCGTATTACCTTCGATGATGCCGGCATTGCCGTAAGACGTCGCCTCGCCCGGCCCATAGCGGTCGATAAGCGCCACCGCCAGGCCCCTCTTGACCAGATGCAGCGCCACCGACGTGCCGACTATGCCGGCTCCCAACACGACCACATCCATGCGCGCCACAGCGCTCTCCTGCCGAGCTGCTCGCATCAAACCTGTCAGCTCAGGTAAGCCGTCGGGGCGGCAGATGAAAGGCCTAGACCGAGACGATGCTCTGTGGCGTGCTCGTATTCAGCAGTTGCGCCTGCATCGCGATCAGCTGTTCGAGCAGATTGTTGCCGGCGATTGCCGCAGCACCGGTGGTGCCGGAATTATCCGGCGTACCGCTGCCGCTCGATGACAACGATGAGGCGGTGCCGGCGGCCGGCGTCGTCATCGCAATGCTTGATCCGTCGCTATAATCGATGGCGATGGTCGAGGAGCCATTGCTGTTGGTCGTGGTCTGGCTGGTGGCGCCGCTGGCCGAGGCATCCAGCATCTGCAAAAGGCCTTCCAGTCCGCCGCCGCCGTGCCGGTGATGATGATGTCCGCGGCTGATCTGGGGCTGCTGCGTTTGGCCCGCATCGTCGGAATCATCCACGCCGCCCGCTTGCGATTGCCCATCATTCGCCTGCAGCTGAAACAGAGCCTGAAGCGTCTGCGGACTGAGCTGCGCGCCGCTCCCTGTTGCGGAGGCCGTGGCGGCCGCGCCGTTCGAGGCATCTGCCGTCCCACCCGCCGGCGCGGACGACTGATCCAGCGCTGCGAACAATGCGGAGAGCGGGTCGGATTGCCCCGGGGAGGCGGTCGAGAACTGTTGCAGCAGGGACTGCAGATAGGGATTGTTTGCGGATGAATTGACCGACAGTGACATGGCTTACTCCTGAACGCTTTAAGACCGGATCGACGCACGTCCCGCACTTGCCCACGCAAGTTCCGGGCCGTCAGCCAAGTTCAAGCAAGGAAAGGATTTTTCGTGCGCAGCGCGGCGCGCTGCCCGGCCCAGATTTGCCGGCCCCGGTCTCGGCCGGCAAGATTTGCCGGCCCCTTGCGAGTTAGCGAGGCGCAGTTTGCCTTCGTCCCGAGCGGCGTGATAGGCGAACGCGCATGACGCGCCCTTTGATCATCGCTCCGTCGATTCTGTCCGCCGACTTCGCCAAGCTCGGCGAAGAAGTACGTGCGATCGACGCAGCCGGCGCCGACTGGATCCATGTCGATGTCATGGACGGGCATTTCGTGCCGAATATTTCGATCGGCCCGGACATCGTCAAAGCGATCCGGCCTTACACCACAAAGCCGCTTGACGTGCACCTGATGATCGCGCCATGCGATCCCTACCTCGAAGCCTTCGCCAAAGCCGGCGCTGATACCATCACTGTGCACGTGGAAGCCGGGCCGCATATCCACCGCTCGCTGCAGGCGATCCGTGCGCTCGGCAAGCGGGTTGGCGTCACCATGAATCCCGGCACGCCCGAGGGCAGCATCGAGCATGTCATTCCGCTGGTCGACGTCATCCTCGTCATGTCGGTCAATCCGGGCTTCGGCGGGCAAAAATTCATTCCCGAGGCCCTTGCGAAAGTGCGTAATCTGCGCGTCATGATCGGCGGTCGCCCGATCGACATCGAGATCGACGGCGGCATCACGCCCGAGATTGCGTCAGAGGCCGCGCGCGCAGGCGCCAACGCGTTCGTCGCCGGCTCCGCGGTGTTCAGGGACCGCAATCCGGATTCCTATCGCGCCAATATTGCCGCGATCCGCAATGCCGCCGCGCTGGCGCGGGGAGAAGCAGCGTGACGATTCCCCGCTACACCCGTCCGCAGATGGCGGTCATCTGGTCGCCACAGACGCGCTTTCGCGTCTGGTTCGAGATCGAGGCGCATGCGGCTTCCGCCATGGCCGAGATCGGCATGATCCCGAAAGCGGCGGCGAAGACGATCTGGGAGAAGGGCCAAGCCGCGCAATTCGATCTTGCGCGGATCGACGCAATCGAGCGCGAGACCAAGCACGACGTGATCGCCTTCCTCACACATCTCGCCGAGATCGTCGGGCCGGACGCGCGCTTCGTGCATCAAGGCATGACCTCGTCGGACGTGCTCGACACTTGTTTGAACGTCCAGCTCGTGCGCGCGGCCGATCTGCTCATTGCCGACGTGGAGGCGCTGCAGGCGACGCTCGAGCGACGCGCTCGGGAATTCAAATTCACGCCGACTATCGGCCGTTCGCACGGCATCCATGCCGAGCCCACGACGTTTGGACTCAAGCTTGCCGTCGCCTTCGCTGAATTTTCCCGCGCCAAGGAGCGCCTGCAACTGGCGCGCAAGGAGGTCGCGACCTGCGCGATCTCCGGCGCCGTGGGCACGTTCGCGCAGGTCGATCCGCGGGTCGAAGCCTATGTCGCGCAGAAAATGGGCCTCTCCGTCGAGCCGATCTCGACCCAGATCATTCCGCGCGACCGCCACGCCATGTATTTCGCTACGCTCGGTGTCGTCGCCGCTTCGGTCGAGCGGCTGGCCACCGAGATCCGGCATCTGCAGCGCACCGAAGTGCTCGAAGCCGAGGAGTTCTTCTCGGAGGGCCAAAAGGGCTCCTCGGCCATGCCGCATAAGCGCAACCCGGTCCTGTCGGAGAATCTGGTCGGACTCGCCCGCATGGTGCGCGCCTATGTGACACCGGCGCTTGAGGACGTGACGCTCTGGCACGAGCGCGACATCTCGCACTCCTCGGTCGAGCGCATGATCGGCCCCGACGCGACGGTGACGCTCGATTTTGCCCTGGCGCGGCTCACCGGCATCATCGACAAGCTCGTCGTCTATCCGGACAATATGCGCAAGAATCTCGACCGTCTGGGCGGGCTGGTTCACTCGCAGCGCATATTGCTGGCGCTCACGCAGAAAGGTGCAACGCGCGAAGACGCCTATCGCCTGGTGCAGCGCAATGCCATGAAAGCGTGGTCCGGCGAAGGCGACTTCTTCGCACTGCTAAAGGCCGACAGAGACGTAGGCAAATATCTGAGCGAAATGGAGCTTAAGCGCCATTTCGATCTCGATTTCCATTTCGCGCATGTCGACGAGATCTTCCGCCGCGTTTTTGGCCGCGCGTGAAGGCCGCGGGTGAAGCCTTCTGGCGCCTGATTTTCGCTAACGCCGCGCTTGTCCGACTCAGCGGTCTGACATACGCTTTCAGCGACTCATCGGGGAGAGGGCTATGGGCCGTCTGGTTCGCAAACCAAGACTCGTGGAAACAGGCGACGCACAGGCGTCCGATTTCGGCGGCATATTTCAAACCGCCGCGAGAGCAAGGAGCGTCGTGGCCGAACTTGAGCCCGGCGATGATTTTCTCACCCGCACCGTCAAATATATTCCAGGCGAGGTGTTGGGCTTCTTCATGCTGGTAAATGCCATTCTTGCGCAGGCCATGGTGGCCGGCGGCGACAATGCCAGCATGGCCGGCTTCTCGGTCACCAGCATCGCCACCGGCGCCCTGCTCGTCGGGCTCATTCTGACGCCGCTGTTTTGCTGGTATGTGCGCGAGGACGGCGACGCCTGGATCACCAATGCGGTGGTCTCGACCATCGCCTTTCCGTTCTGGGCCTATTTGATGGGCGCGGTTGCCTTCGCAAAATTCCATGATGGCAATCTTGCGGCGATCCTCATCATGACCTTTACCGCGGTGAGCGGTCTGGTCGCGCCGCTGCCGGAGCAGCCCAAGCGGCAGGAGCAAAGGGCCGCCAATCCGAAGGAAGGACCGCGGCTGGTCGAAAATCTCAAAGCCTAAACCTGATCCGGCGGTTTCAGATATCCACTCCGTCACTTGTCGCGTAATGGCGTCACCTCAAACGGTCATGGTCTTCGATTCTGGCCTCGGTGGCCTCACCGTGTATCGCGAGGTCGCGGCGGTGTGCCCGGGTACGGATTTTCTCTATGTCGCCGATGATGCCGCGTTCCCCTACGGCGGCATGAAAGAAGCAAGCCTGGTAGCGCGCGTCGTCGCGCTAATGGATGAACTGATCAAGGCGCATCGGCCCGATCTTGTCGTCATTGCCTGCAACACCGCCTCGACGATTGTGCTGCCGCACCTGCGCAAGGCATTCACCCTGCCTTTCGTCGGCACCGTGCCCGCGATCAAGCCAGCTTGCGCCGGTTCGGTCACACGCCGCGTCTCCGTACTCGGCACCGAGGCAACGGTGAAGCGTGAATATACCCGGGCGCTCATTCGCGACTACGCGCAAGGCTGCGAGGTGACGCTGGTCGGCTCGAAACAGCTCGCCGCCTATGCTGAAGCCGAGCTCAACGGCTCGCCGATCGGCGACGACGCCTTGCGCGAGGAGATCCTGCCCTGCTTTCGCGAGGACAGCGGGCGCACCGATACGATCGTGCTCGCCTGCACGCATTATCCGCTGCTGATTGAGCGGCTGCGCGATTTGAGCCCCTGGCCGGTCAAATTCATCGACCCGGCGCCTGCGATCGCGCGCCGCGTCGTCGATCTGCTCGGCAGCGTGCACGCCGCGCCCGCCGGCAATGGCGGCACAACGCGCGCCATTTTCACATCAGGCCGAGCGCCTGAACGTGTTCTGGCGCGTTTTGGCATAAGTTCAGGAAAAACTCTCGCTCCGGCGACCCGCTGATCACTCAGCGGCCGCCGATTCTGCCCAATATCGTATCAAGGCTGCCGTGAATATCAGCTTGGCGCGAGTTTACCGCGCTGGCGGCGAGTGGCAGACTGTGGAGGCCAACTGGGGAGGCGGAAACCATGACCATCGCCGTGCCCGCCGAGCGCACAGCTTGGCAGTCGAACCGCTGGATACAGCTCGTCCTTGGCGTGATCGCCATGATGGCAATCTCCAGCCCGCAATATACCTGGACCTTGTTCACCGGTTCGCTGAACAAACAACTCGGCACGACACTGGCCGAGTTGCAATGGACGTTTTCGCTCCTGATCATTTTGCAGACCTGGTTCTCGCCGTTTCAGGCCTATCTGGTCGATCGGTTCGGTCCGCGTGCGCTTATTTCGCTCGGCGCGCTGCTGTCGGGCGGCAGCTGGGTTCTTTCCGCCTATGTGAGCAATCTGTGGGCGCTCTATTTCACTTACGGCGTCATCGGCGGTTTCGGCACTGGCATCATCTATGTCGGTATCATCGGCCTGATGGTGCGCTGGTTTCCGGACCGGCGGGGACTTGCCGCCGGGCTTGCCGCGGCAGGCTATGGCTTCGGCGCGTTTTTCACTAGCTTCCCCATCGACAGCATGATCAAGAGCTCGGGCTACCAACACACGCTTGTCGTCTGGGGCGTCATCCAAGGCGCGATCGGAATTGCGGCCGCGCTGGGCCTGCGGGTGCCGCCGCAGAATGCGCAGGCTGCCGCGACCGCCGCCGTCAGCACGCAGCAAAGCGCGCGCAGCTACTCGCCGGCCGAGATGCTCAAAAACCCGATCTTTTATTTGCTGTTCGTGATGATGAGCATGATGTCGACATCCGGGCTCATGGTCACATCCAATGTCGGCCCCTTTGCCAAAGAATATGGCGTCGCTGATGCGATGGTGCTCGGCATGGCGGCGCTGCCACTGTCGCTGACGCTCTCGCGCGTCACTAACGGCCTGACCCGGCCGTTCTTCGGCTGGGTGTCAGACCATATCGGCCGTGAAGGCACGATGGCGCTCGCCTTTTCGCTCGAAGCGCTCGCCATCCTGATCCTGTTCTATTACATCGATCAGCCGGCAATGTTCGTGGTGTTGACGGGTCTGGTGTTCTTCGGCTGGGGCGAAATCTTCTCGCTGTTCCCCTCGACGCTCACCGATACGTTCGGTCCGCAATACGCGGCGACGAATTACGGCTTTCTCTATATCGCCCAGGGAGTCGGTTCGATCCTAGGGGGTCCCGCGGCGGCCTATCTCAAACAGGCGACCGGAAGCTGGACGACCGTATTCATTGTCGTTGCCGTTCTCGATGTTCTGACCGCGCTGCTCGCGGTGGCGGTGCTAAGGCCAATGCGCCGCCGGCACTTCGCCGCCGCATAGGCGCCTGAGAGGGCCGTCACGGGGTCGGGCGCGCGGTTTGATACTTGGTTTGACACTTGGCCGGTTTCCACTTAAAAACCGTCGCACTCGCGGGCCGAAAGGCCCGCGCAGTGTTTCGCGACCCGCGGTTTGGGCCGGCGCTTCGGCGCCAAACCTGTCGGTTCCTCGCCATGGGCGGGAACAGAAGGAGGGCGCGATCCTCATAAATTCACTTACGATACGAGGACGCGAATGACCAAGCGCCACCAGGCCAAGTACAAGATCGACCGCCGGATGGGTGAGAACATCTGGGGCCGGCCGAAATCGCCGATCAACAAGCGCGAATACGGTCCGGGCCAGCACGGCCAGCGCCGCAAGGGCAAGCTCTCGGACTATGGTGTGCAGCTGCGCGCCAAGCAGAAGCTGAAGGGTTACTACGCCAATATTTCGGAGCGGCACTTCCGCGGCCTCTATGACGAGGCCCGCCGGCTAAAAGGCGATACCGGCGATCATATGATCGGGCTGCTCGAGCGCCGGCTCGACACCATCGTCTATCGCGCCAAATTCGTACCGACAATGTTCGCGGCGCGGCAATTCATCAGCCACGGCCATGTCAAGGTGAACGGCCGGCGCGTGACGGTGGCGAGCTTCAAAGTGAAGGTCGGCGACCTGATCGAAGTCAGAGAGAAATCGAAGCAACTGGCCCTGGTGCTGGAAGCCAACGCGCTCGCCGAGCGCGACGTGCCCGATTATCTCGAAGTCGATCATTCCAAGCAGACCGCGAAGCTCACGCGCATCCCTAATCCGAGCGATGTCCCCTATCCGGTGATGATGGAGCCCCACCTCGTCATCGAATATTACTCGCGCTGATTGACTTCTTCGGGTTGCGATCGTGACGACCGTTCGCGCCTGTTCCAACCGCCCGGGGCGACCGTGGCGCGACCAAGGCGAAACTGTCCGAAGGTGCGGTCGCTGAGCTTGCGAGTGCGCTTGCCACAGCATGGCGACGCGCGCCCGGCAGTGGCACTGGGAGGAAATCCGCCCGTGCGTCCGGTTTATGAAGCGGCGGCCGGCGTCTTGACCGGGACGCCCTTGTCCTTGAACAGCGACTGCAACTCGCCGGCTTGGAACATTTCGCGGATGATGTCGCAGCCGCCCACGAATTCGCCTTTGACATAAAGCTGCGGAATCGTCGGCCAGTTCGAATATGTCTTGATGCCCTGGCGCAGCTCGTCGTTCTCCAGAACGTTGAGGCCCTTATAGGGAACCCCGAGATAGTCAAGGATCTGCACGACCTGGCCGGAAAAACCGCACATCGGGAATTGCGGCGTACCCTTCATGAAGAGCACGACGTCGTTGGTCTTCACTTCGTTATCGATGAACTGATCGATGGACATATCGCGGTCATCCTTGTTGACGCCGCGGGCACAAACTTCCCGCGCCGAATCTCGCCCTCATTGCTTGCCAATATATGTACTGCAAAACCCCTGCAAAGCCCAAGAGGTCAACAAGGGGCCGACCGGGCGCCCAATCCGGGCCGACACCCGGATGGTGCTGAAATCGCCTTGCGGGCAAGGACGGGCTGCTCACTGCGCCGCCGCAAGTACGGATGTTCCAGCGCGGCGCCCATGCAGAGAACGGCGACCAGACCCTTACTTATCCGGCGTTCCGGTCTGCAGCGCCAGCGCATGCAGCTTGCCGCCCATCTCGGCTTTGAGCGCGTCATACACGATCTGATGCTGCTGCACGCGCGACTTGCCGCGAAAGGACTCTGCGATCACGGTTGCGGCATAGTGGTCGCCGTCGCCGGCGAGATCGCGAATTGTGACCTCGGCGTCGGGAATGCGCGCCCGAATCAATCGTTCGATGTCATTCGCCGCCATGGGCATGGCATGGACCTACGCTTGGCTGCGGCAGGCGGTCTCACGGCCCGCCGATTCACTGCAGTAACATTGCACTAGGCAACCTCGCCTTGTCACTGCATTCTAGCGCCGCAAGCGGGCGATGCCGGCAAAAAGGATGTAATGCCGTGAATTCGAGGCGAGCGAGAGACACCATTGGCATGATTGCGGGCCTGATCTTGCCGCTGGTCGGCACAGCCTATGCGCAACAGCCATCGGCGGAGCAGATCAGCGCGGTGCGGCAATCCTGCCGGTCCGACTTCATGGCGCATTGCTCCGGTGTCACGCCCGGCGGCAAGGACGCACTGGAATGCCTGACCCGCAATCTCGATAAGCTGTCCACGTCCTGCCGGACCGCCGTCAGTGCGATCGCAGCACCAGCGGCTACCGCCAAGCCGGCGGGAGCGCCGGCCGCCGCCTCCTCAAATCCGGCGCCTGGAAGTCCCGGGCCAACTGCGGCGCAGAGCGCGCCCTCTCCTGCCGATGCTTCAGCCAAGCCGGCGGCCTCTACGGCGACACCGGAGAGCCAGCTCAAAGCGGTCCAACAGGCCTGCACACTCAACGATTTCACGAGCCACTGCTCCTGGATCCAGCCGAGCAATCCCGAGCTCCTGCTCTGCCTGCAGGCCAATGCGAGCAACCTGTCGCCATCCTGCCAGGCGGCGGTCCAAAACCTTCCTGCCGCGCCTGCCGCGGCCGGCGCGCCTGCGGGCAGTCCCGACGCCAAACCGGCGGCTAACGCAGCCGCCAAGCCTACCGTCCCGGCCAAAAAGCCGGCTGCCGCGGAGCGGCCGAGCGCGGCGCCGTCGACAACCGCCGCTCCTGTGCTCCCGACCGAAGCGCAAAAGGCGGCCATTCGTGCGGCCTGCCGGTCGGACTTCATGGCGAATTGCTCGGGCGTGCAGCCTGGTGGCGCCGAGGCGCTGCAATGCCTGCAGCGCAATGCGGCAAAGCTCTCTTCGGTCTGCCAAGGTGCGGTGGCGGCGATTGGTGGCGGAGCAGCCAAGCCGTCCGCGGCTTCGCCACCCTCCACGGCCGCCGCCGCCACGTCCCTTCCGGCTGCGGCACCGCTCGGCCCAATACCACCCATGCGGCCGCGCGAGGCCCTCGCCATCCTCGCCTTGTGCCGTGCCGAGCAGCAGTCCCTGTGCAGCGGCGTCCCGGCGGGCGGTGGGCGGATTCTCACCTGCCTCGCCGGTCACGCGCCGCAGTTGTCGCCCGAATGCTATCAGGCGCTGGCCCGCGCGAGCCGCTGATTATTCGTGGCCGGCCATATAGGCCGGCAGCCAACCTTCGAAGCGACGCTTGAGCTCGTGCACTGGAAGCGGCCGCTCGCCGGCAACCGCTAGCACGCGGCCGCCGGTAGTGCCGAGCCGGTGCAGGCCGACATGCGCATTCTCGATCACGCGCACAACCTCGTCGACCAGGCTCGGACGAACAGTGATCACGTAGCGGCCCTGGTCCTCGCCAAACCAGAAAGCATGCGCGGGAATTTCCGGCTGCGGCTCGACGAGCACGGCGCCAATATCGGACGCCATGGCCATTTCGGCGAGCGCAACCAGGAGACCACCATCGGATACATCGTGCACAGCCGTGACATAACTCCTGTCTACGCTGCCGATGAGATATCGAACCAGCGCACCTAAATTTTCCTCGGCGCGCAGATCCACCGGGGGCGGTGCTCCCTCCTCACGGCCGCAGATTTCGCGCAAGTAAAGCGACTGCCCGAGCCAGCCCCGGGTCTTGCCAAGGAGCAGGATGGCCTCGCCTTCGGCCTTGAAGGCGAGCGTCATGGTGTTCCTGAAATCGGTCACGCCCACGGCGCCGATGGTCGGCGTCGGCGGGATCGCCCGACCGTTGGTCTCGTTGTAGAGCGAGACATTGCCCGACACGACCGGACAGCCGAGCGCGCGCGTTGCTTCGGCGATACCGCGGATGCAGCCGACCAACTGGCCCATGATTTCCGGCCGCTCGGGATTGCCGAAATTTAGATTGTCGGTGCACGCAATCGGCGTGGCGCCGACTGCTGAGAGGTTGCGGCACGCTTCGGCGACGGCCTGCTTGCCGCCTTCGTACGGATCGGCCTCGCAATAACGTGGCGTTACGTCAGACGTCAGCGCAAGCGCCTTCGGGCCTTCGTTGATCCGCACCACCGCGGCATCGCCGCCCGGGCGCTGCACCGTGTTGCCAAGAATGACATGGTCATATTGCTCCCAGACCCAGCGCTTAGAGCACAGATCAGGCGAGCCGATCAGCTTTTCCAGTGCGTCGGCGATACGCATCGGCGGCTTGATCGAGACCGCATCAATGATCGGAAGCTTGGCGTGCTCGACATAGGGGCGTTCATAGAGCGGCGCCTGATCGCCGAGCTCCTTGATCGGCAGATCGGCCATCACGGCGCCGCCGTGGCGGACGAGGAAGCGCTTGGTCGGCGTAGTCTCGCCGACTATGGCGAAATCCAAGCCCCATTTGCGGAAGATCTCTTCCGCTTCCTGCTCTTTTTCCGGCTTGAGCACCATGAGCATGCGCTCCTGGCTCTCCGACAGCATCATCTCGTAAGCGCTCATGCCGCTCTCGCGGCACGGCACCTTATCGAGATCGAGCGTGACGCCGAGATCGCCTTTGGCGCCCATTTCCACCGCCGAGCAGGTCAGCCCCGCCGCGCCCATGTCTTGAATGGCAATGACGCAGCCCTTGGCCATGATCTCGAGACAGGCCTCGAGCAGAAGCTTTTCGGAGAACGGATCGCCGACCTGCACGGTCGGCCGCTTCTCCTCGGCGTCGGCGCCGAATTCGGCTGACGCCATGGTGGCGCCGTGAATGCCGTCGCGGCCGGTCTTCGAGCCGAGATAGACGATCGGCATGCCCACGCCTGAGGCCGCCGAATAAAAAATCTGATCCTTTTCGGCGAGTCCGACCGCCATGGCATTGACCAGGATATTGCCGTCATAGCGGCGGTGAAAGCGCACCTCCCCGCCGACCGTGGGCACGCCGAACGAATTGCCGTAACCGCCGATACCGGCGACGACGCCGGCGACCAGCGCCCGTGTCCTGGGATTTTTCGGATCGCCGAACGACAGCGCGTTGAGACAGGCGATCGGCCGCGCGCCCATGGTAAACACGTCGCGCAAGATGCCGCCGACGCCTGTCGCTGCGCCCTGATAGGGCTCGATAAAACTGGGGTGATTGTGGCTCTCCATCTTGAAGACGACGGCGAGGCCATCGCCGATATCGACCACGCCGGCATTCTCCCCGGGGCCTTGGATCACCAGGGGCGTCTTGAACGGCAAGGTGCGCAGATGAATGCGCGAAGACTTGTAGGAGCAATGCTCGTTCCACATCGCCGAAAAAATGCCGAGCTCGGTGAATGTCGGGACACGGCCGATGAGTTTTACGATGCGCTCGTATTCGTCGGGCTTGAGGCCGTGTTCGGCAGCGAGTTCGGGCGTGACGACAGGCTCGTTGGAGATCACACGGACACCTCTTTGCTCGCCATCCAATCCTCGAATTGAGCCACCGACGTAACGATCTGATCGAAAGAGAGAGACTTCGCAATGCGGAAGCCTTTGGGCATTGCGCCCTGAACCCTCAATATACGTTCGGCACACACAGCATCGGCGGGCACGGCCGCCGTGACTGCGCAAATTATGGCATCGATATCATCATCGCTTTCCACTTGGGGCTCGACTTTAAGGGTTCTACAGAGGGAATTAAGGGCATCAGCACCTTTGTCCCCTTTGTATTGTCCCGCTTCGATCTTGAGCACCTTAAGCGTGCCCGCGGGATACGCTTCAAATAGCCTTTCGCCCAGCAAGTCTCCAAATTTGCCCTCGTGCATGATTGCTGCAAAACGCGCGACCGGCGCGCCTATGCGATCTGCAAGGGCCGGCATAGCTCCTACAGCCCGATCAATCGGGCGACGTGTCAGCTGCCAGATGTATTCGGCACGGTCCGGATTGCCGAGATGTTGAAGATCAATCGGAATATCGACCGCCAGAGGTCCGATTTTCAGGCAGCGGTTCAATGCCGCAACTTCTGCTTTCAAGATTTGTTTCAGGTCGTCGTCGCTGGCGCGTTTTGCCGATAAAGGCGAGCCCCGAAGCAATGTCGCTCTGGCACGTCGCCCCTCGATTTCAATGACCGCCAGCGCTGTTTTGCCGGTCGTATAGCCGGCAAGATCGAGCCCAAATCCGATCATCGACGCTTAGGCCGCGAGCTTGAAATGATCGACCAGTCCCGCGAACAGGCCGCGGCCGTCGGTGCAGCCCATCGACGGCTCCACATGATTTTCCGGATGCGGCATCATGCCGAGCACATTGCCGCGCTCGTTGATGATGCCGGCAATGGCGTTCATGGCGCCATTGTGATTCCAGTTCGGGTCGATCATGCCGTCGGGCGAGGAGTAGCGGAACAGCACCCGCCCCTCACCTTCGAGCCGTGCGATGGTCTGCCCGTCGGCAATGTAGTTGCCCTCGCCGTGCGCGACCGGCACGCGGATCACTTGCCCGGCATTATAGCCGCGCGTGAACGGTGTATCCGAGCGCTCGACCCGCAGATAGACATCGCGGCAGATGAAGCGCAGCTGGGAATTGCGCATCAGCACGCCCGGCAGCAACCCGGCCTCGCAGGCGATCTGAAAGCCATTGCAAACCGCAAGCACGAGCCCACCGCTTTGCGCAAAGCCACGTACCGCGTCCATGATCGGCGCGCGGGCGGCGATCGCGCCGCAGCGCAGATAGTCGCCATAGGAAAAGCCGCCGGGAATGACGACGAGATCGGTGCCCGCCGGCAGCGCCGTATCGGCATGCCAGACCATGGCCGGCTCACGCCCGGAAATTAGGTGCAGCGCGCGCGCCATATCGCGCTCGCGATTAATTCCGGGGAAAACGAGGACGGCTGATTTCATCGCGGCCCTTCGAGCTATCCATTGACCTCGACGCGATAGTTTTCGATCACCGTATTGGCCAAGAGCTTTTCCGCCGCCGCCTTCAGCGCCGCTTCGGCGCCGGCGCGATCGGTCCCCTCGATCTCGATGTCGAAGACTTTGCCTTGCCGGACGCTCGCGACCCCGCTCACCCCGAGTGATTTCAGCGCCCCTTCAATGGCCTTGCCCTGCGGGTCCAAAATCCCCGATTTCAGGGTGACAGTAACGCGGGCTTTCATGGTTGGAGCTCCGGATTCACCTCTTCAATATGGATGAATCGGGGCGCCTGCAACCATCCCGGGCCCGACTGAACCGCAACGTCCGCGCTGGCCGGGGCCGGCCGAGCCCAGTACTGCGGTAAAGCTCAGATAAGGGTAGCGCAATGCCGAGAGCGGGAATTTCGATAATACGGCGAGCGATCTTAGATGGCGAAAGAATCTCGAACACCGCCAACATATCCGGGCTTCACCCGGTTTTGATCATTGGGACGCCCACGCCTCGCTCGCTTAAATGTTCAACCTTTGACCAGGACGGGTCCGGAGCCCTGCGGCCGCTCGCCTTCGCTCATGATGCCGAGCCGCTTGGCCACTTCGGTATAGGCCTCGAGCAGCCCGCCGAGATCACGGCGGAAGCGATCCTTGTCGAGCTTCTCGTTCGACTTGATATCCCACAGCCGGCACGAGTCCGGCGAAATCTCGTCGGCCACCACGATCCGCATCAGATCGTTCTCCCACAGCCGACCGGTCTCCATCTTGAAGTCGACCAGGCGAATGCCGACGCCAAGGAAAAGCCCCGACAGGAAGTCGTTGACGCGGATCGCCAGCGACATGATGTCGTCGATCTCCTGCGGCGTCGCCCAACCAAAGGCCGTGATGTGCTCCTCCGACACCATCGGATCGTTGAGCTGATCGTTCTTGTAGTAGAACTCGATGATCGAGCGCGGCAGCTGCGTGCCCTCCTCGATGCCGAGGCGCTGCGACAGGGAGCCGGCGGCAATATTGCGCACCACGATTTCGAGCGGAATGATCTCGACTTCGCGAATTAGTTGTTCGCGCATGTTGAGCCGGCGGATGAAATGCGTCGGCACGCCGATATCGTTGAGGTGTTGGAAGACGTATTCGGAGATGCGATTGTTGAGCACTCCTTTGCCTTCGATCACCTGATGTTTTTTTGCATTGAAGGCGGTGGCGTCATCCTTGAAGTGCTGGATCAACGTTCCAGGCTCGGGTCCCTCGTAGAGGACCTTCGCCTTGCCCTCATAAATACGGCGACGGCGGCTCATCGGAGTGTACCGGGGTTTTGTGAAATCCATGATGCCGTGGCTCCATTTCAGCTGTCAGGCCCGCGGCGGCGGCAAGGGCTCGCTCATGACTAACGCACGCGCGACTCAACGCAGCGCCCCCTCCGCGACACGAAGCTAGCCGAAGGCGGCGCGGAGTACAATCGACATAGACCCGCGCGCGCACAATCGCAACGCCTTCTGTGGGCCGGATGACGGTTGCCTTGACGGGTCACCCCCGTTATGCAAGGCGGCATCGGTCTCCACTCCGATTGGCGCTGTTCCACGCAGACAAAGGCGACGGCTATGACCACATTCGACCGGCGCGAGGAAGCCTTCGAAAAGCAGTTTGCGCACGATGAGGAACTCAAGTTCAAGGCCACCGCGCGGCGCAACAAGATGCTGGGCCTGTGGGCGGCGGAAAAGCTCGGGCTTTCCGGCGCCGAGGCCGACAGCTACGCTCTCGCCGTCGTGATGGCCGACTTCGAGGAAGCCGGCGACCACGATGTCATCCGAAAAATTCGCAAGGATTTTGACGCCAAAGGCGTCGTCCAATCCGATCACCAGATCAGCCGCACCGCGAATGAATTGATGGCGCGCGCCATTGCCGACATCAAGGCCGGCCGCTAGCGCCTTACTTGGGGTCGCATCAACTTGCGGAAAAATTTACGTCCAAGGAAAATTCCAAGGAAATTCTCATGACCATTCCCGCATTCACGCTCGCGCCCCGGCTGCGCGCCGGCGAGACCATATTCACCGGCTGGTGCGGCATGCCCTACCCGATTGTCGCCGAAATGCTGGCCCGCGACGGCTTCGCCGCGGTGACCATCGAAAGCCAGCACGGGCTGTGGGATGTCGGCGGAATTCTCAATGGCATCGCCGCCATTCGCCAGGGCGGCGGCGCGCCGATTGTGCGCGTTCCGCTCAACGATTTTGCCCTGGTGAGCCGCGCGCTCGACTTCGGTGCCGAGGGCATCATCGCGCCGATGATCAACACGCCCGCCGATGCGCGCGCCTTCGCCGCCGCCGCCAAATTTCCGCCGATCGGCGAGCGCAGCTGGGGCCCGCATCGCGCCACCACTTTCGCCAGCCTGTCGGATCAGTCCGTGTATCTGCGCGAAGCTAATGATCACATCGTTACGCTGGCAATGATCGAGACGCGAACAGCGCTGCAAAATTTCGAGGCGATCATCAACACGCCGGGGATCGACGGCTTCTTTCTCGGCCCATCGGACCTGTCGATCGCGCTTTCCGACGGCAAGAGCCTCGACCCGCTATCGAAGGAGGTGGAAGGCCACCTCGACACCATGATTGCTGGCGCGCAGAGGGCGAAGAAAATCCCGGGGGCCTATTGTCATTCGGCGGAGCGCGCTGCGGCGTTCGCCAAGCGCGGCGTCAAGTTTCTCGCCGTCTCGAGCGATCTGGCGATGCTGCGCGCCGGCGCCGCCGCTGTGCTCAAAGTGCTCAAAGGCTAGCATCGCGTCGACGCCAGGCCGCGCCCGGCAGCATGCGGATCGGCATCCTGTCGTCCCAGATCCAGTGATGCATAATCCTGATCTGGCGCAAGGCAGGCCTCAGCGGGTGGCGTCCACAATCATTGCCTGAAGGCGCTCCAGTACCCCTCCGACATCGTTCTCGACGTCGCCAGCACAGACTTCGACCACCCGGTAACCGCGCGCGGTCAGCCAATTGCGCCTTTCGGTCCGAGTCTTGGCCGCAGCCGCGCTCTCCTCGATCGGAATGAGATCGATGACGAATCGGAGCGGAAATGAGACGAAATCACAAATATGCTGGCCGACCGGAGTCTGACGCTTGAATCCACGGCCGGCAAAGCGGCGGTCGTTGGTCAGCGCCTGCCAAAGCGCCCGCTCGGCCTCGGTCGGGTTGCGGCGCAGGAGCCGCGCCAGGCCACGGACCGGGCCACGCTCCTTCGGCACGCGGCCCGAGCCGTGCTCGGCCAAGAGCGTGCGCAGCATCTCGGCTTCCTCGCCGTCAAGCACGCCGCCGCGTGCCGGACCCTTGCGTCCTTCCGCAATCGCCATGATGACGCCGTGCAAGGTCTGAATGTCCTGCTGGGTCGGCTGCATGCGCGTAAAAATGTTGCGGAGATTGATCTGCATGGTCTCGCGCTTGCCGGGCGGACGGAAGAATTCGACCTTTTCCAATTCGCGTTCGAGCGCGGCGAAGAAGGCGAGCAGCTGCTGCTTCGGCGCGGGGCGCGACTTCTGCGGCATGCCAAAGGGTAATTTTCCTCCGCTCGCGAGCTTGAACCATTCATAGGCGATGATCACCACCGATTGCGCGAGATTGAGCGAGGCAAAGGCCGGATTGACCGGGAGCGTGACAATACGATCGGCGAGCGCGACTTCGGCATTTTCCAGCCCATTGCGCTCGCGGCCGAACGCGATTGCGACTGTCTCGCCCGCCGCGATGCGCGGCGCAATCAGCTCGGCCGCTTCGGCCGCGCCGACGACCGGCTTGGCCTGGTCGTGCGCGCGCGCGGTCGTCGCCAGAACAAAGCTGCAGTCGGCGATCGCCGCATCGAGGCTTTCGTAGAGTCTCACACCATCGAGAATGCGGTCGGCGCCGGCCGCCATCATTCGTGCTTTGTCGTTGGGCCAGCCTTGGCGCGGCTTCACCAGCCGCAGCTGCGAGAGCCCGAAATTCGCCATGGCGCGGGCCGTTGCGCCGATATTCTCGCCAAGTTGCGGCTCGACCAGTACGACGACCGGTCCCGGCTGCTCAATCCAACGCTTGGTTTTGTCGGTGCCTGAACCCGGCATTGCGCCTCGTTCGTCATTGCCCGGGAGGCGCGCCAAACGCGCAGCCCGGAATCCATAGTCATGGGACGGGAGGTGTTCACGAACGGCCAAACACTTCAAGGAGGGGATTGCAGGCGCCTCGCTGGGCCGGCCCCGAAACGACAGACCCCGCACAGGCCGCTTTCTCAGCGACGCGACGGATGCTATAGCGACGCCGCCGGAACCGCGGGGAGCGGGTCATCCGACGCGCATCCTCCCCGCCGCGTCCCTCTCCCATTCCGCGCTGCATTGGACTTAACTCGAAAGGCTCGTCGCGAGCTTTGACTCAGATGGGCTTTGACTAAGAAGGACTGTACTCACATGGCGAAAATCAAGGTGGCCAATCCGGTGGTCGAGATGGATGGCGATGAGATGACCCGGATCATCTGGCAATACATCAAGGAGAAGCTGATCTATCCCTATCTCGACATCAATTTGATGTATTTCGATCTCGGCATCCACAAGCGCGATGAGACCCGCGATCAGATCACCATCGACGCGGCGGAGGCGACCAAGAAGGTCGGCGTCGCGGTCAAATGCGCCACCATCACGCCGGACGAAGCGCGGGTGAAGGAATTCAACCTGCACGAAATGTATCGCTCGCCGAACGGCACCATCCGCAACATTCTCGGCGGCGTGATCTTCCGCGAGCCGATCATCTGCAGGAACGTGCCCCGTCTGGTGCCGGGCTGGACCAAGCCGATCATCATCGGCCGCCACGCCTATGGCGATCAGTATCGCGCCACCGATTTCAAGGTGCCGGGCAAGGGCAAGCTGTATCTGAGCTTTGTGGGCGACGACGGCAAGGAGATCAGGCGCGAGGTGTTTCAGTTCCCCGGCGCCGGCGTCGCCATGTCGATGTATAATCTGGACGACTCGATCCGCGACTTCGCGCGCGCCTCGATGAATTATGCGCTCAGCCGCGAATACCCGCTCTATCTCTCGACCAAGAACACCATCGTCAAAGTCTATGACGGACGCTTCAAGGACATTTTCCAGGAGGTGTTCGACAGGGAGTTCAAGGACAAATTCGCCGAGAAGAAGCTCACCTACGAGCATCGCTTGATCGACGACATGGTGGCGGCGGCGCTGAAATGGTCAGGCGGCTATGTGTGGGCCTGCAAGAACTACGACGGCGACGTGCAGTCGGACACCGTGGCGCAGGGCTATGGCTCGCTTGGCCTGATGACGTCGGTGCTGACCACGCCGGACGGCAAGGTGGTGGAAGCCGAAGCCGCCCATGGCACGGTGACGCGGCACTATCGCGAGCATCAGAAGGGCCGTGAGACCTCGACTAATTCGATCGCCTCGATTTTCGCCTGGACGCGCGGGCTCGCGCACCGCGCCAAGCTCGACAACAATGCCGAGCTCGCCAAATTTGCCGCCACGTTGGAAAGAGTGACGGTCGGTACGGTTGAATCAGGCTTCATGACCAAGGACCTCGCACTTCTGATCGGCCCGGATCAGAAGTGGCTCACCACCACAGGCTTCCTCGACAAGATTGACGCCAATCTGAAGGCGGCCATGGCGGCCTAAAAGGCCGCGTAAATGGCTCCTTGGCAACCGGTGCGGCCTAGAAGTAGGGGGCAACCCGAGCGCGGCGCAGCATGCCCTGCTGCACCGCAGGCGGGCATCATTCACTGCACATTCCGCATTTGCGAGAATCCCGAATGAGCGGTGCAGCATTGCGGGCTGCACCGCCGTCCGGACAAAAATTTGCCCAAGCGGTTCAGAACTCCTTGCCGAGCATCCGGTCGATCGACGCGCGGCCCGCGCCGCGGAAGAAGATCGCGGCATAAATCACCAGCAGCACCAGCGGATACTCGAAGCCGCCGCGCGGGCTCGAAAAGCTGTAGCCATTGGGAAGGTGCCAGAAAGTGATGATCAGGAACTCGACCGTGAGCATCAGCGCGATCGGCCGCGTCAAAAAGCCGACTGCCAATGCTGCACCGCCAAAAAATTCCAGAATACCGAGGAAATAAGCCCAGGCCAGCGGCAGCGGCAGACCGAGCGGTGTCACGACATGATCAGCGACGCCTTGGATTGCGCCGCCGAACAGCTTCCCATAGCCGTGATAGATCAGAACCGCGCCGGCGATGAAGCGGATGATCGCATAACTATACGGTGCAACCGCGTCATAGAGCGCGGCAAGTCCCGGAAAAATTAGCCTCCGACTGTCGATCTGGCCTTCTCTGCTCTCAGCGATTGACATGGCGAATTCCCCTTTCCTTGATGTCGTCCTTTGCACTTCCACCTATCGTCACCAAACCCAGCTCCGTGCAACGTCGGCCCAGGACATCTAGGCAGAGACAAAACACCGCTCAAGCGCGCGAATTCCGCGGGTTCCACGCTGGCGATCGTCCTCGGTCGGTCTTACTTAGCCTGGGTCGAGCGAAGCGAGCACGCAAAATGAGACCGTCGAACGGCCGAGCAGGAGTTATCGGCATGCTGGTGCTGGTGGTGCCGCTGTTCGCGATTCTGGCGGGTGCGATCTGGTTCGCGGCGAACGCCTGGCTGGCCACGAGCGATACGCCGATGCCGGCGGCCGGTTATGTCGCGATGATGCTCGGCGTGTTTTTCTCCGTCTTGGTCGGCGCCGGGCTGATGGCCTTGCTGTTCTATTCGAGCCGCCACGGCTATGACGAGGCAGGTCACGGCCTGCCGGTTGGGCGCGATGAGCAAGACGAGCAAGGCTGCAGACCATCATCGCGCTGAGTGCAGCCGTGCATAGACCGCATGAGTCGCGTTGAACGCAACGGCGCCTTTGTCTAGCCTTGTCGTCGCGGCGATCTGTTCGCTGCCCGGTAGCAAGGAGAGCAACATGACGCGAACCATTCGTTTGCAGAGCGACAGCAATGCCCACGATCGCCCATGGCGGGTCGCGGTCGAGCAAGGCTTCTTTGCCGACGAAGGTCTTGCCGTCGAATATTTCGAGGACAATCCCAAAGGCGCCGCCGGGCGCGTGCAGGATTTTTCCAAGCGCTGGAAAGAATCGCAGCTACAGAACGGCGCGCTCGAAGTCTATCCGGTATGCGAATGGGGGGCGATTGAGCGCGTGCATGAGCTCGGCGGCGGGAAGATCATCGGCCTCGATACGACGGTGCGCACCGGCGCGCTGATGGTGAGCAGGGATTCGAAAGTCCAATCGCTCGCCGAGCTGCGCAATGTGCCGATCGCAGTCACCTGGCATGCTGGTACGTTCTATGCGGCAATCGAAGCGCTCGAGGCAGCGGGCGTGCCGTTTGAGGAGATCACGCTGGTCCACGCCAATGATCGGCTCGCGGCGTTGCTCAGCGGCGGGGTACAGGCCGCGGCGCTGATGGAGCCGCTGGTCAGCCGGGCGCTGGCAGCGGGCGCGCGCAAGATCGCCGATCTGCGCTGGCGCGGCGGCATCGTCGCCGGTGACGGTATCGACGACGAGACCGCGGAGAAATTGCGCCGCGCGCTCAATCGCGCCATCGCCTGGCTGCGCGAAAACGAAGATCGCTCGCGGCAAGAGGTCTTGCGCGATCTGGCGCCCGAACAGCGCAGCAGCGGGCTTATGCCCGAATTGATCGGGGTGAAGACCTATCAGCGCAACGAATTCCAGGAAAAGGTCGACTGGATGCTCGACCGCGGCTTCCTCAAAGAGGCGCCGCAATACAGCGAGGTCGTGCGCAGCAAATAGCCACGACAGAAGAGTCGCCCCCGGCGCAGACAGGCGCCGGGGGCCGCACCGACAGGGGGAAGCTGAAGATGGTGCGTTCCTTCCCGCTGGCGGCTCGTCGTTGACTAGCCTGGCAATTGCGGCAGGAAATTGAGCAGCAGGTCGCGTTGAGCGTTCACTGGAACTGATAATTTCGCCTTTGCAAGACCGTGCCAATTGCTGCGCGTAAATTTTGGATAAATTTCGGTGCGCGATTACGAAGATTTGTACGCATAGAGGCGGCGAAAGCCGCGCTATTGCGCGAAACCAATAGCCTGCGCCCGGATCGCACCCTATGTTCCTGGCCGCCGGCAACCCGGCCGGACCAGCACAGCCGGTAGTATCGAGGCGGCAAGACCGGGGTGGCAATGGGGCACCTGAAGCGCCGCTGCAGTGCAATTGAAGTCGCGCAATGTGAAAACCGGATTTGAGCTGATGTGGCGCCAAATGTGGCAGCAGGGGCGCGGCGTCGTCATTGCAATTCTGCTGGTGCTTGCGACGACGGCCGTCGCGATGTTTTTGCGCCATTACGTCGGCATTCTCCGCGGCGCAATGCTCTATCTCCTGCCGGTGATGATTGCCGGCTACCAATACGGCGTGATCCCGGCGCTGGTCGCGGCCGTCGCCGGCGTGCTGATGTCGGGATACATCTATTTCGCGCAGCTTTATACGTTCAAAGTCGCCGAGCCGCAGGAGATCCTCAATCTCCTCTTGTTCATGGTGGTCGCGGTCTTCGTCTCGCACCTCGCCACCCAGGCCAAGCGGCACACCACGATCGCGCGCAAGCGCGAGCGCGAGATGAGCGATCTCTATGCCTTTTCGCGACGGCTTGCCGCTGCGCCGAGCGCCGCCGATATCTTCATCGCCATTCAGGATCACCTCGCCAACCTGGTGCAGCGCAAGGTCGTGTTGCTCGGGGCCGCCGATGCCGGCGCGACCGATGGCGTGCCTGAGCGCGTGCTCGACGAGGTCAAGCGCCTCGAACAAGCCGAAGGCGGCGAACGCACCATCGACGACGGCAAGGGCAATATCTGGCTGGTGCGGCGGGTATCACCCAAGACGCCGGATTTCGGCAGCGTCGCTGTCGATCTCGGCACGGTCACCGGCGAGGCGCTCGCCGACATGCGCCAGCGCATCGACGATGCACTCGCCGATGCTGCCGCCACGCTCGAGCGGCTCGACGTCGCGCGCGCGCTCAATGACGCCAGGATGCGCTCGGAGAGCGAGCTTCTGCGCGAGGCGTTGATCGGCTCGGTCTCGCACGAATTGCGCACGCCGCTAGCGTCACTGCTGGGCGCCGCCACCATTTTGTCGAACGCGCCGGCGGTGATGCGCGATCCCAGGCTCAATGCGCTCACCGGAGTGTTGCGCGACGAAGCCGAACGGCTGAACAATGATATCCAGAATCTGTTGGACGCGACTACGATTTCAAGCCACCAGGTACGGCCGAAATTGCAGTGGATCGAGCCGGTCGACATCGTCAATGCCGCCATCGAGCATCGCAAACGCCGGCTTGCCGGGCGCCGGGTGACGTTCGATCTTGATTCCAATCTGCCGATTGTGCGCGCCGATCCGACACAGGTCGAACAGGCGCTGGTGCAGATTCTTGACAATGCCGCGAAATATTCTGCCGATACTTCTCCGATCCGGATTGCCGCGCGACCGCACCGGCAATTCGTCGTGTTGTCGGTCCATGACGGCGGCGCCGGCCTGACCCGCGAGGAACTGCGCCAAGTCGGCGACCGCTTCTTTCGCGGACCGCGGCACGCCGCGACCACGTCCGGTTCGGGCCTTGGCCTTTGGATCGCCAATGCCTTCATTTCCGCCAATGGCGGCAAGATCGAAGTTGAAAGCGAGGGTGTCGATCGCGGCACCACGGTTTCGATTTATCTGCCGCTGCCAGGCGAGGCCGGGGAAATGGAAGCGCCTTCCGCAGCCATAATGGAGATTGCTGCCGATGAGTGAAATTCCCTCGAGTGTTCTGGTGGTCGATGACGAGCTGCAGATCCGGCGTTTCCTGCGCACCGGCTTCGAGCTTGACGGCTTCACCGTGCAGGAGGCGGAAACCGGCGCCGAAGCCTTGCGCGCGGCGACGCTGAAGCCCTCCGACCTCGTGATTCTTGATCTCAATCTGCCGGACATGGACGGCGCCGACGTGCTCGAGCGGCTGCGCGCCTGGTCGACCGTGCCGCTCATCGTGCTCTCGGTGCGCGCCAGTGAGGCGGAGAAGGTCCGGCTCCTTGAACTGGGCGCCGACGATTATGTGGTCAAGCCGTTCGGCATGGCCGAGCTGCTCGCGCGCGCCCATTCGGCGATGCGCCGGCAACTACGCGTCTCGCGCGGTGAGCCCGTGGTAAAATTTGGTCCGCTCTCGATCGATTTCGCCGCACGCGCCGTCTTCATCAACGAGCAGCGTGTGGCGCTCACGCCCAAGGAATACCGGCTACTGCAAATATTAGCGCAGCATTCCGGCAATGTCGTCACGCACCAGTTTCTGCTACGCGAAGTCTGGGGCAATGAGCATGTCGACGACACCCATTACTTGCGCATTTTCGTGCGCAAGCTCCGCCGCAAGATCGAGGCCGATCCGACCCAACCGCGGATCCTGCTCACCGAGCTTGGCGTCGGCTATCGGCTGGTGATGTCCGATCCAGCCGGTTCGAGCCCGCCAGCGACGCAGCCGGCGCCTGGTGCCCCGATACCGGGGGCCAAAAACGGCACGCATTAATTTGGGCCGCACGCATGCCGCCGCGAGCCGTTTCCCTGTTCGCATAAAGCTCGCAATTGCTGCCCCAGCACCAGGTCCCGTGGGAAGGATTCAGCTTTCTCACAATAACTGCTGTTGTTATGTCATGAAATTTCAGTTCAAATATGGAACAGAAGGATTGGGGGCGTTTTCAGAACGCCATTGCGTGGATGTTGCGTTGGTCTCAGGGAATCGCGGGTGTGGCGATCCTATTCGTCGTCATCGCCTATTCGTCGGCGCTGGCGCAGCAGCCGCAACCCCAATACCGGCCGCCGAACCGCGCCTTCAATGCGCCACAAGTGCAGAGCCCGGCCGCTGCCCCCATCAATCCCCTGACCCCGGAGCAAATCTCAAAGGCAATCACCGACGGCGTCAATGCGGCTGTCGAACAATATGAAGCGCGCCATCCCGCCGCGCCTGGCAGCCGCTACTTCAATTTGCTCTTGTTGATATTTGCAGGCGGCTTGCTGCTGGTGGGGATAGGTCAATGTCTTTTGCTGTTCCGAGCGCAACGCGCGACCGCCAACGCCGCCAAGGCAGCGCAAGATTGCGCCGCCATCGCGGAGAAGGCGCTCACCGACATTGAGCGGCCGTTTCCGTCGATTAATGTCATCGATGTCAGCATCTTGCCGAGCGGTCTGGGCGTGCACCACCCGACTGCGACATTCCAGGTCATCAATGTCGGCAAGCAGCCCGCGATCATCGACATCGCCACGGTGGAAATTCGCTTGATGGAAGGGCGGCGTTACCCGACCCCCGGTGACTTCGATGCGCAGCAGCAATGCGTGGTGATTTTCGGCCCCAAGACAATTCCGGCCTATGGCGTGTCCTGCGAGTGCAAGCGCAACGAACCCATAACCAGAGAGGAAGTGGACCGCATCCAGGCCAAGACCATGCAGGTCTATTTCTTTGGTCTAATCAAATATCGCGACCCATTCGGCATTGCGCGGGAAAGCGGCTTCTGCATGCGCTTTGTGCCGCCCGCCGCGGGGGGCGGGCCGATGGGCCGATTTGAAACGGTAGCCGACCCGCAGGTGAACTACGACAAGAAGGTTGACTGGCGCGCGCCAAGCGAATTGTCCGCCGACCCTGCAGCGGCCAAGGCGGTGTCAAAAACGGAAATTGTCGAGTCGCAAAGTGCCGCCTAAGCTATTATAGATCAATAAGAATTTTATTTCGCCGGTCGGAAGGGCCAAAATTGCGGCAATTTAGCGACAAACATCAACTGGATTTGAACTTTTGGTCCTTAGAACGGCTCCCCGCTTCGGCACGACAAATGGGGGCGCGGGCTGCAAGAGGCTCGCTCGCTTCCTCTTCTGCGTCACTTGCAAATCGGCGGGCGGCTTTTGCCCGCGACAACCGACAGGGACGGCCGCTATGATCAATTCGAGAAAGCTGCTTGGCGCCTTTGGCGCGCTGGTCGCCGCAACTCTCGCCTCGAGCGCGAGCTTCGCGGTGCCGCGCTATGATGGCCTGTGGAGCGTTTCCATCGTCACCGAAAAGGGCGATTGTGATCGCGGCTATCGCTATCCGATCCGCATTTCCAATGGCCAGCTCGTCAATGCCGGCGACACCGCCTTCACTATCACCGGCAAGGTCGCCGAAACCGGCGCCATCACCGTCACGGTGAGCGCCGCCGGCAAGAGCGCCACCGGCTCCGGCCGGCTTGCCGGCGATGCCGGCGGCGGCCACTGGACTGGCGGCGCCTGCTCCGGCACCTGGACTGCCGAACGCCGCGGCGCCTAAGCGCCGTTCGTGAGCCGTGAGGCTAGAGAGAAGGATTTGTGCAGGTCCCGGGACTGCGGCGCACCGGTGTCGCCGCGCCCGGGAAACGCGCCTACGCTACGCTTACTGACTTTTGCGCATGTCTTTTTTGCGCATGCGCATGTCCTGATTGGAAGCCCGTGCCCATCCTCGGAGCAAGCCCACGGGCCAAGCTTGCCCGGAATATGGAGCTAGCCTTCCGCCGCGTCGTCCTCGGCGCCGCCTTCTTCGCCGGCGAGAATCTTTTCCGCAATCAGGCCGGCATTCTGCCGGATCGCCGTCTCGATCTTGGCGGCGATGTCGGGATTTCCTTTCAGAAAGGCCTTGGCATTTTCGCGGCCCTGGCCGATGCGCTGGCTGTCATAGGAGAACCAGGCGCCGGATTTTTCCACAACGCCGGCTTTGACACCGAGGTCGATCAATTCGCCGACCTTGGACACGCCTTCGCCGTACATGATGTCGAACTCGACCTGCTTGAATGGCGGCGCAAGCTTGTTCTTGACCACCTTGACGCGCGTTTGATTGCCGACCACCTCGTCGCGCTCCTTGATCGCGCCGATGCGGCGGATGTCGAGACGGACTGAGGCGTAGAATTTGAGCGCATGACCGCCGGTTGTGGTCTCCGGCGAGCCATACATGACGCCGATCTTCATGCGGATCTGGTTGATGAAGATCACCATCGTATTGGAGCGATTGATCGAGGCGGTGAGCTTGCGCAGCGCCTGGCTCATCAGCCGCGCCTGCAGCCCCGGCTGGCTGTCGCCCATCTCGCCTTCGAGCTCGGCGCGCGGCACCAAAGCCGCAACCGAATCGATGACCAGCACATCGACCGCGCCGGAGCGCACCAAGGTATCGGCGATTTCCAGCGCCTGCTCGCCGGCGTCGGGCTGCGAGATCAGAAGATCGTCGACATTGACGCCGAGCTTGCGCGCATAGACCGGATCGAGCGCATGTTCGGCGTCGATGAAGGCACAGATACCGCCTTTCTTCTGCGCCTCGGCCACGCAATGCAGCGCCAGCGTGGTTTTGCCCGACGATTCCGGCCCGTAAATCTCGATCACCCGGCCGCGCGGCAAGCCGCCGACACCGAGCGCGATATCGAGGCCCAGCGAACCGGTGGACACGGTCTCCACATCCATCGACTGCATGTTCTTGCCAAGCCGCATGATCGAGCCCTTGCCGAAATTGCGCTCGATCTGGGATAGCGCGGCGTCAAGAGCCTTCGATTTATCCATGGACGATCCTTCAACGAGACGAAGCGCTGCACTCATGTCGTGTGCTCCTTATGGCCGGGATTCGGAGGACACGGAAGGCGCAGGAAAAGCGCCCGTCTTCCCCCTTCACCCCGCAAGCGGCCGCTTGGTTCCCTCGGCGGTCCCTTCCGGCCACCCCGGGTGGTGAAGGCAGCAATGTACACGATATGTTCTAGGTTCGCAATATGTTCTTTCCGCGGTAGAGGGTACTCGCCCCTTTGGGGGCATAGGGGCCAGTACCGGTGGTACTGGCCCCTATGCCGAACTTCATTGCAGTCACTTTTGATCGTGTGATCGCGTCGCCACAATGCGATCTATTGACGTTCTCAATTAGCCGATAGACGCCGTTAATTTCTTGGAGCAGAATTGAAGCGGGTCGCCCGGTGACCACGGGGCGTGCCGTGCTGCAAAACATCAGCGAACAGATCCGGGAATGTCTCGCGCACGCGGAAGACTGCGCCCGGCGAGCCGTGCTTGAAACCGATTCCCAGCTGCGCCGTGATTTTCTCGATATGGAGCAACGCTGGTTGCGTCTTGCTCAAAGCATGGAAGTCGCCGAGCGGCTGATCGCATTCACGAAGAACGCGCCGAAGCCAAAGCTGTGGGCCGCCTCGTATTCGGCGGCGAACATTTGAGCACCCTCGTCGTTCCTTCCCATGGCAACAGCCTTCGTCCTTGCCAAAGGGCAATAAACGAAATTGCGCTGACGCAGCGCCCCATCTGCGTCGATTGCCCGCGTGCCATTTTGCGAAACAGAAATCGAATCAAGAACGGCCCTATCGGTGCGCTCGGAGCGAGCATCGTTACGGTCATCCTGACGCCTGGCTTCGAATTCATCTCGCCCGACCCGCGGCCGATCGACCGCAGGGCAATGCAGCCGACCGAACCGCCATCGCCGGTCGCGCGCCAGAAGCAAGGTGCCTTGCGGCGGCGCATATTTGCCGGGCATTGCCGCCAGCTCGCCGGCGAAGGCCTGATAGGACAGATCAATGTCAAGCGCGGCGGCATAGGCCATGAACAGCCTGACGACCGCCGCTAGATCGGATGGGCTTCGAACCCGCGCAATTTCCCCAATGGCATCTTCCACAAAGGCATCGCCCCGCTGGCGCTCCCACGGTGGCGGCCGCCGCAATCGCCCTCGCCGGATGGTGTTTGCGCTGAGAAATTGCCCGCACGCGGCCGGAGTGGACCACGGACCGCGCGGAGCCAAGCAGAGTTGATCAGGCTTTACCCAATTTGATCCTGTCCGGTTCCATAATGGGAAACCAATGGGAGCCTGTCTGCGTTAGGTTCCAAGTACAGGAACACGACACTGCTCCAAAGAGGAGAACAACAGGAGGAACCTATGAAGGCGATCACAAAGGCCGCCGCGGCGCTCGGCGTCCTCGGTGCAATAGCTGTCGGCAGCGCCGCGCCAGCGAGCGCTTTCTATGTCAACGGTCCGGGCTTCCACGTCTGGATCGGCCCACACCACCGCCACTATTACAATTACGGCGGTTACCCCACATGGAACGGCTGCCCGCCCGACTGGACCATCCAGGGGGGCGTCTGCAAGCCTTATCGCCATGGGCCGTGGGACTGGTATGGGCCGCGCTACGGCTGGTAACCGGTAAAAGCTTGAGCGCGAGGCCGCCCCGTTTGGCGGCCTCTTTCGTTACGGTACTCACCAGTTGTTTGGCTCAAGAGGCAAGCCCGCTGCTCTTGACTGAAGAGGCGAGCCTGCTTGCCGCCCCAGCGAAGAGCCCCCAAGCGGGCAATGCTCAAGGGCTCTCGCTTTGCTATCTAGCGCAATGGGCGCGTCCCATCGCTGCGCAAGCACCCAAGGAGAACCGGCTTGGCACTCAGCCGTTCCAAGCGATTATAAAAAAGCTCGCCGCGCCGCTCGCAGTGCAGGCACCGGCGACGGCGCTCGACCCTAAGTTTTGCGATGCAAGACGATCTTTTGGGTTCGGGGCGGCGATGCGTCAAAATATGCAGACGAGTTCCCTTGCCTCTGCTAAGCGGGCGGCGAGGGACGACCCTGCATGAAAACCGTTGCCGAATACCGCGAGTTTGCGCGTGCCTGCGCTGAGCTCGCCGCCAAGCTTGCCGACCCGAAAGACAAGGAGGCGGCCCTCTTGATGGCCAGCGCCTGGGAAAAGGTGGCCAATGAGCGAGAGGCGGAGCTGAGCAAGAAAGCCTCGTAAGCTGGCCGCCGCATGATCCGGGCAGCCGCCACCGGCGGTCTTGTCGGCGCCCGCGGCAGCAGTAGTATTGCGACCGGGGCGCTGGGGCGAAGCATAGTCCAGGCACGATACGGCTCGGCGCCTTCTCCGCCGTCGATTCATTTGCGCATGTCCTATCGGAAGAGCGGTTCGCGGCCTGGAATCAGTCCTAGGGCACGCCTTTCGGGGATCTGCGCCAAGCGAGAAGGCCAGGTCATGCAGACAATCTTCAAAGCCGGCCGCAAGGCCGGGATCGCGCTGTTGGTTCTTGGCGGCCCGCTGCTGGCGCCGACGCTGCCGGCGCGCGCGCAATATTATTACCCGCCGCCGCCTCCGCCGCCACCGCCGGGCTATTATTCTGCGCCGCCACCCGGCTACTACGCCCCGCCGCCGGATTATGACGAAGGCTACTACGACCGGCCGCATCGCACCTGGAACGGCTGCCCGCCGAACTGGACCATCCAGGGCGGCGTCTGCAAGCCGTATCAGGGCCCGGTCGGCGGCGGCTATCGCACCTTCAATGGCTGCGCGCCGGGATGGACGATCCAAGGCGGCGTTTGCAAGCCGTATCGCGGCTATTAATGCGACTATGCCTAATGCGACTATGCCGCCTGCCCGCTTGAACCATGCCGATCTGCAAACGGTGGTCCGGCTCGCGCCGCTTGTTTCGATCGACCTGATCATCCGCAATCCTTGCGATCAGGTCCTACTTGGCTTGCGCAATAACGAGCCGGCGAAGGGCTTTTATTTCGTGCCCGGCGGCATGGTCCTCAAGAACGAGCGGTTGGCGGATGCCTTTGCCCGGATCCTGAAAGACGAAACGAACTGCGATGCGAGCATCGAGCACGCCCGGCTCAAGGGCGCCTATGAGCACTTCTACGGCAACAACCGGTTTGGTGCGGCAGGCTTCGGTACCCACTACGTGGTGCTCGGCTATGAGCTGAGAATGACAGAGGGCACGGCTTTGCAGCGTGATTGCCAGCACAGCGAGCTGCGCTGGTGGCCCCAGTCCGAGCTCCTCGCCTCACCCGCCGTGCACGACAACACGAAAGCCTATTTCCGCTAATATGTGCGTATTTTCACGGATTCCTTGCCGTGCGCGACCACGCCACTTTGCGCACCACGGTGAGCGCAATGAATGACCGGCTGCCCGTCACCTGGCGCAAGCGGGTCGAGCGCCAGATCGGGAACAATGGGCCATGTCGCGAGGCCAGGTAATTCCCTTCAGCCCGCATGTGTGCCCGCATTGCGGACGGCCGATGCGGCTTGTCTCGAGCGTGCCTCGATTTGGCTCGTTTCCGGAATTGCACACTTATGGCTGTCGCGCCTGCGGGGTTGCCTATACCGAATCGGCCGAGCGCGACGGAAAAGCTCCGGATAAGCCCGAGCTCTGACGGTAAAGCCTGAGCCGCAATGCACGGACGGCTGCGGGGTCGCTGAAGATCGTGCGCGAGAGATGATGCTCTTGCTTCACGCCTCGATGACGATTTTCGGCGCCGGCTTGCTGGTCGCCCGCAGGCCGTCGCGCACGCGCGCGGCGATGTCGCGATAGATTTTCGCATGCTCGCTTTGCGGGTCGGTTGCGACTACCGGCAGGCCGGCGTCTGACTTCTCACGGATGGCAATGTCGAGCGGCACCTCGCCCAGGAACGGCACGCCCAGACGGTCAGCTTCACGCTGCGCGCCGCCATGGCCGAAGATATCCGAGCGCGTGCCGCAATGCGGGCAGACGAAGGTCGACATGTTCTCGACGATGCCGAGCACCGGCACATTGACGCGGCGGAACATGGCGATGCCGCGCCGCGCGTCGATCAGCGCGAGGTCCTGCGGGGTCGAGACAATCACGGCGCCCTTGAGCGGCACCTGCTGCGCCATGGTGAGCTGAGCGTCGCCGGTGCCGGGCGGCATATCGACCACCATCACATCAAGCACGCCCCACTCCACCTCGCGCAGCATCTGCGTGAGCGCCGACATCACCATCGGGCCGCGCCAGATCATCGGGGTCTCTTCTTCGATCAGGAACCCGATCGACATGACCCGCAGGCCGTGGCGCTCGATCGGCTTGAGCCGCGTGCCGCCGATGGTCTCCGGCTTTTCCCGAATGGCAAGCAGCTTCGGCATCGACGGGCCGTAAATGTCGGCATCGAGCACGCCCACCGTCAGCCCAATATCGCGCAAGCCTAGGGCGAGATTGACGGCGGTGGTCGATTTGCCGACGCCGCCCTTGCCGGAAGCCACCGCAATGATCGCCTCGACTCCAGGCACGCCGGCAGGCGATGGCGGCCCCGTGGGGGCGCCACGCTGCGGGCGTTGCGGCGGCGGTGGACGGTGCGGCCGCGGCGCGGCGGCGCCGCCCGCGCGCTCAGCCGTCAGCGCGACCAGCACTGATCTGACGCCGGGCACTGCGCGGACCGCCGCTTCCGCGCGCTCACGCACCCTCTCCCATTGCGGCACGGTGGCGGCATCGACTGAGATCGAGAAAAACACCTTGCCGTCGGTGGTAACAATCTCGGACAGTTTTTGGGTCTGTGGCAGCGGCACGCCATCGGGGGCGGAAACCTTGCCGAGGGCTGCGAGGACATCGTCTTTCAGAGCGGCCATCTGACTACCATGCGATGCGGAACGCGTTTGCGCTGCGCCCTAGATAGGCCGATCGCGCAACGCGTCCAACCCCGTTGACGCACTGCCGTCGCCGGGCCAAGAGCAATGGCATAACCCGGGCGAGCGCAGCGAAGCCCGGGAGCGGCAGTTTCGCTTGCGGGTCGGCCCGGATTTCGGGCGCTCGATCCGGGCTTCATGGTCTGGAGGAAGGCAATGGCTAAGGTCGCGTTCGTAGGTCTCGGGGTGATGGGCTATCCGATGGCGGGACACCTCAAGGCGAAGGGCGGCCACGAGGTCACGGTCTACAACCGCACGGCGGCAAAAGCGGAGAAATGGGTCACTCAGCACGGCGGCAAAAGCGCGCCGACCCCGAAACAGGCGGCCGCGGGCCAGGACTTCGTCATGGCCTGCGTCGGCGATGACAACGATCTGCGCGAGGTGATGCTGGGCAAGGAGGGCGTCTTCGCAGGCGTCGCCAAAGGCGCCGTTGTGGTCGACCACACCACGGCATCGGCCGAGATCGCGCGCGAGCTTCATGCCGAGGCGAAAAAGCGCGGCTTCGACTTTGTCGACGCGCCGGTATCCGGCGGGCAGGCCGGCGCCGAGAACGGCGTGCTCACGGTGATGTGCGGCGGCGATGCAGCGCCGTTCGCGCGCGCCGAAAAGGTGATCGGCGCCTATGCGCGCGCCTGCACGCTGCTCGGCCCTTCCGGCTGCGGCCAGCTCGCCAAGATGGTGAATCAGATTTGCATCGCCGGTCTCGTTCAAGGGCTCGCCGAGGGTCTGCATTTTGCAATGAAGGCCGGGCTCGATATCGAGAAGCTGATCGCGACAATTTCAAAAGGCGCGGCGCAGTCTTGGCAGATGGAGAACCGCTACAAGACCATGGTGGCCGGCAAGTTCGATTTCGGTTTCGCAGTGGATTGGATGCGCAAGGACCTCAACATCTGTCTCGACGAGGCACGCAGAAACGGCGCGAACCTGCCGATCTCGGCGCTGATCGACCAGTTCTACGCGCAGGTGCAGAAGATGGGCGGCAGGCGCTGGGATACGTCGAGCCTGATCGCGCTGCTCAATCGCTAGGGTGCGCGAATAGCGGGGCGAATGGGGTTTTCGCCGCTCGCCCTTTAATCCACCGGCTGGATGTTGGCTTCCTTGGCGAGCTTCGCAGTCGCCCGGATGTCGTCATCGACGAATCTTGCGAACTCATCAACCGGCATCTGCCGCGGCACGACGCCGAGCTTCGCCAATTTTGCTGCAATGTCGGGATCGCGGAGCGCCTTCTCCGTCGCGTCGTGCAATTTGTCGACGATTGGGCGCGGCGTTTTCGCCGGCACCGACAGGCCGACCCAGAAGCTGAACTCCGCCTTGGGGTAGCCAGCTTCGGCGATGGAAGGCACATCGGGCAAGAGCGGGACTCGCTTCGGCGAGCTCACCGCGAGCACGGTCAACTTATCGCTGCCGAGCGCGCTGGCCGCTGCGGCCAGCGGAAGGAAATAGTAGTCGATGCGCCCTGCCATGACCTCGGTCAGCCCCTGATCGCGGAACGGCACATGGCGCACGTCGATATTGGCAGCAAGGCGCAGTCGCTCTCCCGCCATATGCGAAGAGGAGCCAACGCCGGCAGACGCGAATGTCAGCACGCCCGGCTTGGCCTTCGCGGCCGCGACGAGATCCGCAACAGTCTTGAACCCGCTCTGTTTGGAGGCGACCAGCACGCTGGGCTGTACGCCGAACATGGCCACCGACTGGAAATCCTTCGCCGCATCGAACGACAGGTGTGTGTGCAGGACCTTTTCGGTGCCCATCGATGTCGAGCTGATGACGACGGTGTAGCCGTCGGGCTCGGCCTTGGCCGCTTCTGAGAAGCCGACTACGCCGCCGGCGCCCGGCTTGCTCTCGATCACCATCGGTTGCCCGAGCTCCTGCGATACCCTGTCGAGCACGACGCGGCTGGTCGTGTCGGAAGCGCTCCCGGGCGGGAATGGACTGATGACCCTGATCGGCCGGCTCGGATAGCTATCGGCCGCGTATGCCGCCGTCGCAGCCGCTGCAGCGAAGGCCGCGCCGAGGATGATGCGCGATCGCAACACGTGAACCTCCCCCAACTATGCTCGCGGCGCCCATGCCTGTGGCGCCGCTGCGCCCGCATGCCGTGGCGACGACAAGCTTATGCCATTGTTTGGCTGTGATAGCAGCTTTCAGGGCCGGTCAACAGGATGACCGATCGGCGCAGCCGCGCGTGGTCCCGGCGGCCCCGTGCGGGAATTGCCGGAACTCACGGTCACGGAAAGACTTTTAGCTGTGCTCGGATCGTCGGCCATACAGGATCGGATCAGGACCATGAACGAAGTCAAATTCCGGCTGGTAAATCCAAGGCTGCAGCCGCGCCGGACCAAGCTCGAAATGCCCGGCTGGGCCGGCAAACCCGAGCCGCGCGCCGATGGCTCGCAGGAATATGCCTGGCACTGCGCGCCGTTCACCGAAGGCGCGCAATACGGCATCGAGATCTTTTATCCCTATGACAATGAGCTTCACGTTACCAAGAAGGACGGCCAGCTCGTCTTCGACGGCGACTTTGGACCGCGGCCGGACGACAGTGACCTGCTATGGCCACCCTTTCGCAGCTTCGGTCAGGATTATTACACCTATCAGCTGCTGCTCGATCTGAAAGTCGGCAAAGACTGGGCGGTGCGGACCGAACCGCATCCGCGATTCTATACCGATCCGACCGACACCGTTCCGATTGCCGTGCCGGCGCTTCTGCGCACCGAATGGTGGCCGATGATTTCTTTCGTCGTGTTCAAGTCACCGGCCGAACGGCGCACGCATATTTTCCGGCCCGGCGAGCCGATGTTGCAGATCTTGATCCTACCCGTGACCGCCGACTTCACCCTGGTGCCGATGGACATCGAAGAGGCTGCCGAGCGCGAAATGCGCGGCCGCCGCATTCACGACAGCCGTCCGACGCTGGCCGCCGATACCACCTGGACATCGCGCACCAACACGGTCTTTGACGGCACCTATCGCCACCTGCTCCGCGCGGCAAAAGGCAGGGAGCGCGAGTAGCCGCTGAAGCGGCACGGCGACAATTGGCAACGGGGCGTCCGATCAGGACGCCCCAGGGTTTTTGTGACGGTTCAGTAGCCGCGATAAATCAGTAGCCGCGATAAAAATGATGGTGATGGTGATGTCCAAAGAAGTGATGATGATGATGATGCCGACGATACCACCACTGATGATGATGGTGGTGGTGGCCACGACCGATGCGAACCGACAACTGCGCCAATTCGGTGCGCGGCGTTTCGCTGCGCCGCACATCATCGGCAATTAACTTCGGCAATGCATTAGGAATTGGATCAAGCAGGTCCCGATAGCTTGTCGCCGGCGCCACCCGTGTATCCTGTGCCGGCACGGCTTGCGCGGCTGTCATCGTCGTCAGCGCCGCGGCCGCTCCCAGCAATCCGGCAATCTTTTTATCCATAGTTCCTCCACAAGAAGTCATCGCCCGTCGACCCAGCGCAATAATTCGGTCAACAAGCGATCGTTCCCGCGCAGAGGTTCTGAATTGGCGGATTTGGCTCGACCAAGATCTCCTCGAAACACTCTAGGCAGCGGCGCTCGGACGTGCCGAGACGACAGCATGCCACCGCTTTAGGTTGATGAGATTGTCCGGCACTGCCATTTTCGATACCCGCATGAAATCGACCGCTATCATCGCCGTGATATCGGCAACGGTATATTCGTCTCCGGCGACGTAGCGGCGATGTGCAAGCTCGCCGTCGAGAAATTGCAGAAACGACAGTACGCGCGGCTTGTTGGCCTCGCCCCATTCCGGTACTTGCGGCGATTCCATCTCCTTCATCGCCGGATGCAGGTGCCGAAAAATATTCGAGACTGGAAGAAGCAGGTGCAGCTCGGCGCGCCGATTCCACATTTCGACAAGCGCAATCTGCAGGGCGCCGCTTCCAAACAGCGGCGGATCAGGCCGCAGCGCTTCAAAATAGCGGCAGATGGCGATCGACTCGGTGATCACGGTGCCGTCATCGAGCACCAGCGCCGGCACCCGTTGCAGCGGGTTGATCGCGGTATAGTTCTCGCTGCGCTGCTGCAGCGCGCCGAGATCGACCTGCTCGGTGGGAATCGTGATGCCCTTTTCAGCGAGGAAGATGCGGGTGCGCCGCGGATTGGGAGCACGTCCACCGTCGTATAGCTTCATCGCAATGCCTCTGGTCTGCGTTGAGCGGGGAAGCTTATCGTCGCCGGCCCGGCCTCGCCACCGCCTGAAGCGCCGCGCCGAAACGGCCGGCGCGGGGCGGAAAGGAAGGAATGTAAACAGATCCTTGCCGGCCGATGCCGGCTTGGTCGCAATCGGCCATGAGCTTAAGCCTGGTCTTAAGGAATTTCGTACACTTTTGCGGCCATTGGAGCGCGATCACAGGCGCCGGCCCTCGGGACCGCGTTCCATTGGAAATGCGGAAAGCCTGCGATGCCCAATACGCCCAGCGAACCGCGCGACCTCGCTTCGCCGGCCGCTCCGTCATCGACGAAGCGGCGTCTTGCTTCGCAGCATGTGCGCGAGGCACGCGATCGGCTGACCTCGACCAGCGGCACGCGCCCGGTCTTCGACCACGAGCTGTTGCGGCAGTTTGCGCAGAACCGCGTCTCGGCCTCGCCGGTGATTCTGCTTCTGGTCCTTACCATCGGACTGCTCTCCGGGCTGTGGAACGGTGCGCTCACGTCCGGCATATGGACCGTCGGCACACTTCTCGTTCATTTCGTCATCATTCGCAAATGTCGGCAGTTTCTCGACGGCCCGGCGAATACTGCGACCTTGCGCGCGTGGCGGATGCGCTTCATCCTGCTTGATCTGTTCTTCGGGATGGCCTGGACCTTCGTGCTGATCAATCCGGTGGGCATCGACGATCAGGCCGCAACCTTCATGCTCTTCGTCATGCTGCTGGTCGTGGCGATTTCGAGCATGTTGGCGTCGAGCCTGCCCATCGCCGTATTTGCGCTGACGCTTCCGGTCACCGTCGCCATTGCGTTCGATTTTGTCGTCAAAGGCACCCTGCGCGATTACATCCTCGCGGTGATGGCGCTCGCAGCCGAGGCTTATTTTTCACTGCTGGCCTATCGGCTCTATTCGACGACACTGGCGACGCTGGAAGCACGCGCCGAGAAGGACGCCCTGATTGGCGAGCTCGAACAGTCGAAATCAATTTCCGATGAGGCGCGGCGCCGCGCCGAAACCGCCAATATCGCCAAATCGCGCTTTCTCGCGCAAATGAGTCACGAGTTGCGCACGCCGCTCAATGCCATTCTCGGCTTTTCGGAGGTGATGAAAGGCGAAATTTTCGGCCCCCACACGGTCGCAGTGTACAAGGATTATGCCGGGGATATTCATAGTTCCGGCGTGCATCTGCTTAATCTCATCAACGAGATCCTCGATCTGTCGCGCATCGAAGCCGGTCGCTACGAGCTCAACGAGGAGGCGGTGTCGCTCAACCGGGTGGTCGAGGATTGTCATCACTTGTTGAAGCTGCGCGCCGGCAACCGCGGCATCACCATCCACGAACTGTTCGAGCCCGATCTGCCGCGGCTCTGGGCGGACGAACGCGCCGTGCGCCAAATCTGCCTGAACCTTCTGTCGAACGCGATCAAGTTTACGCCGCAAGGCGGCGAGATCTGGCTCAAGGTCGGCTGGACCGCATCGGGCGGCCAGTACATGAGCGTCAAAGACACCGGAACGGGCATTCCCGAAGAGGAAATCCCGATCGTGCTCGCCTCGTTCGGCCAGGGCTCGAACTCGATCAAGTCGGCCGAACAAGGCGCCGGCCTCGGCCTGCCGATCGCCAAAAATCTCATTGACCTGCACGGCGGCACCTTCACGTTGAAATCGAAGCTGCGCATCGGCACGGAAGTCATCGTCACTTTCCCGCCCGAGCGGGTGATGTCGGCGCTGCCGCCGATCGCCGACACCGCGCCGCCGATTCAGGCGCAGTCGGAGGCATCATCGTCTGTGCCGCCGTCCGATGCGGCTCACTCGTCGGCTCGCGCGAAGCGCGCTTTGTTCGGCTAGATCACAGCCATCTTGTTTTCGCCCTGCTCGTGTCTATCTTGCTGAGCGATTCGCCCGAGTCTTTCTGATGGCCAGCGCGGAACCCATTATTCAGTCGCCGTGCAATCGCGTCTGCGTCATGCATCCAAGGCGACAGATCTGCATCGGTTGCGGCCGCTCGCTTGACGAGATCGCGCGCTGGATTCAACTGACCGAGTCCGAGCGCGCCGACATCATGGCGCAGCTGCCGCAGCGGCTCACCGCCGTCACCGGCGGCAACAGCGTGGCACCGGCGGTGTAGGGAGATGCTCAACGTGCCCCACCGCCTGTTGCGGTTGCTCCTGATCGGTCTTCTGATCGCGATACTGGTTCTGCTCGCGCGGCACGGCGCCGGAACCGTAGGTCCGCTGAGCACGCAGGAATTCGGATCGCTTGCATACAAGCTCGCGATTCTCGTCTTTCTGAGCGCGGCCCTGTTGACAATGTTCCGCGAGCGATTCACGCAAGCGGTCACCGCGGCGCTGCTGTGGGTCGCGGTCGGCCTCGTGCTGGTGATCGGCTATTCGTATCGATTTGAGGTCACCGACGTCGCCGACCGCGTGATGGCCGAGCTTATTCCCGGCCATGTGATTTCGCACGGTCGCACCATCATGGTGGCGCGAACCAGCGCCGGCGATTTCGACATTACCGCCCATGTCAATGGCGCGCGCGTGCCGATGGTGCTCGATACCGGCGCCAGCTCGGTGGTACTGACGCAGCAGGACGCCAAGGCGGCCGGGCTGCCGATCGCCATGCTCGACTATACGGTCGCCATCGACACCGCCAACGGCCGCACCCGCGCCGCGCCGGTCACGCTCGACCGCGTCACGATTGGCGGGCTCGAAGAGCGCTCGGTCGAGGCCCTCATCGTGCAGCCCGGACAATTGCGTACCAGCCTGCTCGGCATGAGCTTCTTGAACCGGCTGCAAAGCTGGCAGGTTTCCGGCGACCGGCTGATTTTGAAGGGCTATCCATAAGTCTTAAAGCCCGGATGAAGCGAAGCAAAATCCGGGGCAAAAATTCCTGGATTGTGCGTCGCGCAATCCAGGCCGGGGCGCTTTCAGAACAAGCTCACCAAGAATCGCAGCGACACTAATATCAAAAAGATGCTGAAGGCGATTTCCAGGTTGCGCCGCGACATTCGGTGCGCGAGGAACGCGCCATAGGGCGCCGCAAGACTCGACACCGGCGCCATGATGGCGACCCCGATCAGCGAGACGAAGCCCAGCGACAGGGGCGGCAACAGCGCGCGATCGTGAAGGCCGGCGATGATGTAGCCGAGCGTGCCGACAATGGTGATCGGCACCCCCAAGCCGGCCGAAGTGGCGACCGCGTTGTGGATCGATTTGCCGTAAAGCGTCAGGACGATATTGGACAGCGAGCCGCCGCTTATGCCCATCAGGGAGCCGGCGAGACCGATGCCGAAACCATAGAGCGTCATCGGCACCGGGCCCGGCAAGTCGCTGTCGAGATTCCAGCGGTCCCCGGCGAACAGAAACTTGCTGGCGATGAAGCCGGCGATGACCACGAAGGCGATCTTGAATACGGCCGCCGGCGCGAAGGCCGCGATGATCGAGCCGCAGATGACCCCGATCACCGCCGGGACCGCCCACTGCCGGATGACATGCGGAATCACCATGCCCTTGGCGCGATGCGCCAGATAAGAGCGGATCGCGGTTGGCACGATGATGGCAATCGACGTGCCGACACAAAGCTGCATGCGCACCTGCTCCGGCACGCCGATTACACGAAAAATCTCGTAGAGCACCGGCACCAGCACCGCGCCGCCGCCGATGCCAAATAATCCGGCCAGCAGTCCGGCGATCACGCCGCCGATGACGACGGCAACGGCGAGCCAAAGGATCTCGTTGATTGAAATGCCAAGAAGCATGTCTGCTTTTTTTGCAACAGAACGCTATGCCGCGATGTGCGCCAGTTCGCGGTCGCTGTCCAGGTCGCGATCGGCGACCAATGCAAGGCCGGCGGCCAGGTATTCCGCGCCGGCATGAGACATACCCGCTGCACCTGCGAGATGACGCCGGAATGCGCGCGCCCCCGGCACCGCATGGAAGAGTCCATGCAGGTGCCGCGTGATCGCATGCAGCCGTGTGCCGCGCGCCACTTCCCGTTCGACGTACGGCATAAGCGCCGCCGCAGCCTGCTTGGGCGACCTGAAGCGCGCCGTTTCACCAAACAGGAGCGGATCGACAGCGAGCAACCGCCACGGTTCCTGATAGGCGGCGCGACCCATCATCACGCCGTCGACATGCGCGAGATGCGTGATCGCGCCTTCAATGCTGGCAACGCCGCCATTGAGAATGACGGGCAGCCGCGGGTGTGCCCGCTTGAGCCGGTAGACTCGATCATAATCGAGCGGTGGAACTTCACGATTCTCCCTGGGCGAAAGGCCTTCCAGCCAGGCTTTGCGCGCGTGCACGATCAGGGCATCGGCGCCTGCCCGCTCCACGCTCTGCGCGAAATGCTCCAGCGCCGGCTCCGGATCCTGATTATCGATGCCGATGCGGCATTTGACGGTGACCGGAATTGCCACGGCGGCCTTCATGGCCGCGACACAATCGCCGACCAGTTCCGGCTCAGCCATCAGGCAGGCGCCAAAGCGGCCCTCGCGCACGCGGTCTGACGGGCACCCGGCGTTCAGATTGATTTCATCGAAGCCCATTTCCGCGCCGATGCGTGCGCAAGTCGCCAGCGCCTGCGGATCGCAGCCGCCGAGCTGCAGCGCCAGCGGATGCTCGGCGGGATCGAAACGCAGAAGCCGCGCCCGCTCGCCATGCAGCACCGCGCCGGTGGTAAGCATTTCGGTGTAGAGCAGCGCGCGACGCGTCAGCAAACGATGGAAAAACCGGCAGTGCCGGTCCGTCCAGTCCATCATCGGCGCCAGCGCAAATTTCCGGCTTAAGCTACTCATTTCATTGTTCTTTTCGTTCTTTTTGTTCTTTTCGTTCTTCAGTCGGCCCAAATCCGGCTGGACCGACAGAAGGACCCGTCACGCAAAATATATCCAGAAATCATCCCTTCCACGAGCGCTCTGACTGGACCGGAAAGGCCTTTAGTCGCTTCGCGATCCAAAAGCTCGGCATAAGGCATAATACGTGCGATAGCCTTTGGAGATCACCAGGGATTGGCGGGTCGCGTTGGCGCAAAATTGCGACTTTGCGGCATCAGCAAACTGAAACCATCGAAGCGTCGGCGACTGCCGTGGAATTGCGTCAATTACGATATGCCCTTGCAGTGGCGCGGGAGCGCAGCTTCACGCGCGCCGCAGCCAAGCTCAACGTCTCGCAGTCGGCCATCAGCGAGCAGGTCGGCCTCCTGGAGAGCGAGATCGGATTCGCGCTGTTCGGGCGCGGCTCGCGCGGCATCGAAGTGACCGACCGCGGGCGGAATTTTCTCGGCGACGCCGAACGCGTCATCAGCGAGGTGCTGAGCCTGTCGGAAACGGCACAGCGGCTGCGCGGCGCGCCGTCGGACACCCTGACGCTCGGCATGGGCTCCGGCATGGCGCAGATATTCGTGCCGCGCCTGTTTCGCTCGTTGGCAGACAAGCAATCGGATATCCGATTACAGATCGCCACCGCCCCGACCAAAAACATCTTTGACGACCTGCACGAAGAACGCATTGATGCCGGGATCGCCATCGAGTCGGATCCCGACCGCGTTCCAGCGGGGATCGTGGCCGAGCGGTTGACCCAGGCCGAGATGGCACTGATCGTTCATCCTGGCCACAAGCTCGCTCGTGCAAAAAAGCCGGTTGCCATCGCCGCGCTGGCGAGCGAGCCCATCGTCATGAGCGAACTGACGGTGGGATACGGATACTTCGTGCTTTCGCTATTCGCCGACCAAGGCATCAGGCCGAACATCCTCGCGGTCGCCGACAACATCGAAACCATCAAAGTCATCGTCCAATCAGGGGCTGGCATCGCGATCGTCCCCCGCGCATGCGCCGGTAACGAGGCGGCGCTCGGCGCGATCAAAATCCTCCGCCTGCAGCCGGCGGCGGCCGTGGGCCTCAGTCTGTTCCGCCGTCGCCAGCCGCTGTCGCGCAAAAAGGAGAATTTCCTGGTCGCCGTGAAGGACGCGCTGCGCGAGGCCAAATGAGCCATCGGATTTTCCGATAGAGCAATCGCCAATCAATCTTGGACCCGCTGCGCGTCGCGACTGATAATTGTCAGCAGGAGGGCCGACAGGGCGAGTTCACATGAGCAAGACGCGCGCCGACCTGCGGATCGGCATTGATACGGGCGGCACCTTTACGGACGTGGTCTCGGTCGAGCGCACGACCGGGGTGATGCGCGTCACCAAAGTACCCACCACACCCGCCAATCCCGCGGTCGGGTTGATGCGCGGCATCGACGCCATCCTTAGAGCGGATGGCGCCTCGGCAGATGACGTCGCAGAGCTTGCCCACGGCACCACCGTTGCAACCAATGCCTTACTGCAGGGTGAGATTGCCGGGCTCGGGCTGGTCGTCACCGAAGGCTTCCGCCACATTCTGGAAATCGCGCGGCAGGCCGTGCCTGAGGGCTATGGTAACTCGTATTTCTGGGTCAAGCCCGAGCGCATCGTGCCGCTGCGCTACGTGCGCGAGGTCGGCGGCCGGCTCAATTACCTCGGTCAGGAGCTGCGGCCGCTCGATGAGGCAAGTGCGCGGGCGGCTGCACGCTTTTTCCGCTCCCACAACATCAAAGCGATCGGCATTTGTTTGCTGCATTCCTATGCCAACGACAGTCATGAGCGGCGTGTTGCGGAGATCCTGGCGGCCGAATATCCCGACTGCACCATGTCACTTTCCTGTGACGTGCTGCCGGAATACCGGGAATATGAGCGGGCGATCACGACCCTTGTGGATGCTTTCATTAAGCCGCATATGGGCCGCTATCTGAACCGAATCCGCGACGAGCTCGCGCCCGCTCTGCACGACAAACCTTTCATGGTGATGCAGTCGAGCGGCGGCGTCGCGAGCCCGGATCAGGTGATGCGCAAGCCGATCACCACGGCCCTGTCCGGACCGGCGGCCGGGGCCTTGGGCAGCGCCGTGATCGCCGAAATCGCGGGTTTTCCCAATGTCGTCACGCTCGACGCCGGCGGCACCTCGACCGACCTTTGTCTGATCGAGAATAGCAACCCCCACGTGACGAATGGCGGCTCGATCGGCTCGTTCCCCGTCCGCATTCCGATGATCGAGATCGCAACCATCGGCACCGGCGGCGGCTCAATTGCCTGGATCACGCGGGACGGACAGCTCAAGGTCGGCCCGCGTAGCGCCGGCGCCGAGCCGGGTCCGATGTGCTACCCGAATGGGGGCGACCAGCCGACGCTCACCGACGCCAATCTTGTCCTCGGCCGACTTCCCGCCGCGCTAATCGGCGGCGCCATTCGCCTTGATGCGGAAAGGGCGCGCAAAGGCATGGCACAGCTGGCGAAGCGCTTGCCTGGCCAGATGAGCCACGAGCGCCTTGCCGAAGGTATCATTGAAATCGCCAACTGGAATCAAGCGAACGCGATACGGCAGATCACGGTGCAGCGCGGCATCGATCCACGCGAATTTGCGCTGCTCTCGTTCGGCGGCTCCGGCCCCGCGCAGTCGTCGGCTGTGATGGAACTGATTGGCATGAAGGCGTGTCTGGTTCCGCCCAATCCTGGCAATTTATCCGCATTCGGGCTTCTGGCGGTGCATTGGCGCACCGATCACATGGTCACCAAGGTGATGCATCAAGACGCCATCGACCGTGCGGCGATTGCCTCGATCTATTCGGCACTTGAGCGTGACGCCACTGAGACGCTGTTGCGCGACGGCATACCCATGTCTCGCATCCGCTTGGTGCGCGAGGCAGATGTCCGCTATGCCGGACAATCCATGGAGGTGCGGGTTACGGCGCCAGCCGGTACGGTCGACGACGGGTGCGTCAAGCGCATCATCGACGCCTTCCACTCCGCGCATCTGAAAACGTTCGGCTACAATTATGCTGGCGAGCAGAGAGTCGAATTGGTCAATTTCTGCGTTTCCGGATTCGGTCAAATCGAGCGGCCCGCCGTGCCCCGGCTTGCTGTCGAAATGCCGCCGCCACCCGAGCCTCAGCGGCGACCGGTCTACTTCGGCGGCGAATTCCGACCGACGCCTGTTTACCAGCGCTCGACGCTCCCGCCCGGCTTTCGCCTCGACGGTCCGGCGGTAATCGAGGAGTTCGGCTCGACCACGGTCGTCTTTCCGGGCCAGCACCTTGAAGTCGACGCGCATGGCATTTTGGTCGTGCGCCGTGCAACGATGACCTCGGGGTCTCTGCAATGAATTTGCATTCCACCCTTGCAACCGCTGCCGCCGCGACTGCGTCAAGCACGGCTGCGGTCGATCCGATCGTGCTGCAGATCGTGGAAGGCACGCTCAACTCAATCGAAGCGGAGATCGAATATGCCATCGAGCGCACGGCGCGCTCGCCGATGATCCGCGAGGCGCACGACTATCGGGTGGGTCTATTCGATCGTCATTGCCGCAAGCTAACCGGCCGCTCTTATTCGGCGATGCCTAATGCGGTGGTGCGCGATTTCCCCCCGGAGACGATGCGGCCCGGCGACGTGTTTCTGATGAACGATACATATTTAAGCGAGGGGTCGATCGGCCACTTGCCCGATCTCTGCAGCACGGTGCCGGTTTTTCATCGCGGTGAAGTGGTCGCTTACATTCAGGCATTCGGTCACCACGACGATATCGGCGGCCGCGTGCCCGGTTCCATGCCCGGCACAGCTGTCACCGTGTTTGAGGAAGGCCTCGCCATTCCGCCGATCAAGCTTTACAGCGCCGGGGCGCGCAATGAAGCCGTAATGACGATTATCAAACGCAACACCCGCGTGCCCGACATGCTTGCGGCCGACATCGACAGCGAGGTGCAGGCCTGTTTGATGGGCGCGCGGCGCATGGAGGAATTATTTGAGCGGTTCGGGCGCGCGACGGTGGAGGCCTGCTTCCAGGCGATCCTCGATAAATGTCGCGACGTTTTCCGCAACGAACTGCTGCCTAAGATCGCCGACGGCGAATACCGCTGGGAAGACTATGTCGAGCACGATGGCGTGACCGATCCGAAGCTGCATAAGCTTGCAATCACAATGATAAAGAGCGGCGGAAGAATCACGCTCGATTTCACCGGCACCGATCCGCAATCCGCGGGTCCGATCAACTGGCCGGCCGACTATGCCGGCGGCGCCTTTCTTATCAAATGGATCGCACCGATTCTGCGCAACCTTGCCGACACGCCGGAGCGTGCCGCCGAGATTCATGTCAACGAAGGCGTCTGCGAGGTCTTCGACGTGATTTTCCCGCCCAAGGGTACGCTGATCACGCCGCGATGGCCGGCCGCCACCAACGCCCGCTCGTTCGTGCTGCTGCGCTGCCTCGGGCTTCTTGCCGGTGTAGTGGCACAGGCGGTCGACGGCCGGATGCCGGCGGATCAGGAGACGATCCGCTATACGGGCTTCTATGGCACGGACAAGAATGGCAAGTCCTTTTTGTCGCGCGAAGTGTTGGGCGGTGGTTCCGGCGGGCGCTATTATGCGGACGGAAACGACGCCATTCACATCGTCCCTGATTCACGCAATCAGCCGGCAGAATTTACCGAGACGCGCTTCCCGCTTCTGGTGGAGAAGCTTGCCTTGCGCACCGATTCCGGTGGCGCCGGCAAGCGGCGGGGCGGCCTCGGTTATGAGAAGCATTATCGCGCGCTCGTCAACTGCCGCACGATCGTTACTGCAGACCGCGTGCGGCTCGGTTGCTACGGCGTGAACGGCGGGAAAGCCGGGCTGCCGTTCTGCGTCACCATAGATGTAGAAGGAGAGCCGCGCGACCTCGGCGGACTCGTCGACGGCGAGCCGGTGCGCGCCGGACAGGTAGTACGGGTGCTCACAACCGGCGGTGGCGGCTGGGGGGACCCGCTGGAGCGTGAACCTGAGCTGGTCCGTGCCGACGTGATCGACGGCAAAGTGTCGCTTGCGGCCGCTCACGACGATTATGGTGTTGTGCTTATCAGGAACGATGCGGCAGATTCTTTTGCCGTCGATGAGCAGGCGACCGACACGTTGCGCGAGAGGCTTAGGGCGGCGCGGCGGAGCAAAGACTTACCGAAGATCGATCGCGGCGCCGGTTACGAGAAAATGCGGCGCGGCGAAGTCAAGTCGATGGTCCGCGCGGAATAGGGGCCGCAAGCCAATGGCCGTTGAAGTCGCCAAGATCGAATTGAAAAACGTGCAGGACGCTTCCGGCCTGGAAGCCTGCCTTCAGAGGGGACAGTTTCGGGCCGACGACGTGATCGCCGTCATCGGCAAAACCGAAGGCAATGGCGGTGTCAACGATTTCACCCGAATCCTCGCCGATCAGGCTTTTCGCCGGGTGCTGCAAAAGCGCGGCCGGCGCCCTGAACGAGACGTCGCGCGGATACCTATGGTCTGGTCAGGCGGCTGCGACGGGATCATCACGCCGCACGCGACGGTCTTTGCGCGCACGCAGCAGGACGGCGCAACGTCTTCCTCCCGTCTGGCGATCGGCACTGCGATGAGCGCGGAGCTGTTGCCGGAGGATATTGGCCGGCCGGCGATGGTCGAGAAGGTCGCGGCCGCCGTGAAGACGGCGATGCGGGACGCCGGAATCGAGGATTCACGGGACGTGCATTACGTACAAACTAAAACTCCGCTCTTGACGATCGAATCGGTGCGCGACGCCGAAAGGCGCGGCAAGTCCGTTGCCTGCGAGGTGCACGATTCCATGGGCGTGTCGAACGGCACCACCGCGCTTGGTATTGCGGTTGCACTCGGCGAAATCGGAATGCCCAAAGCAGAGGAGATTTGCCGCAATCTTGATCTTTATTCTTCCGTCGCATCGTGCTCTTCAGGCATCGAGCTGACACAAGCGCAAATTGTCCTGCTCGGCAACAAAAAAGGCGCCGGCGGTCGTTTCCGCATCGGCCACTCCGTCATGAAAGACGCGCTCGACATCGACGGCATTTATGAAGCCATTCGTAACGCCGGACTGGACTTGCCCGCACGTCCGCGCGCCGAAGACCTGAATGGTCGGCTGGTGAATTGCTTCATCAAGTGCGAAGCCGACCGGCGTGGAACGCTACGCGGACGGCGGCAAATCATGCTCGACGATTCCGACGTGCATCACCATCGCCATGCAAAAGCGGCAGTCGGTGGGGTCGCCGCTGCGGCAATCGGCGATCCGGCAGTGTTCGTTTCTGTCGACGCGATGCACCAAGGCCCGCAGGGCGGCGGGCCGGTTATCGCCATCGTCGATGCCGGGACTTGAGTGGCATGGCCTTTGCTTGAGAATCACCACGTTGAAAAGAGGAGAGACACCGTGAAGAGACTAACAGTCGCCGCTCTGGCGGGTTTGCTCCTGATGAGCACGCACGCAGCTTATGCGCAGGACAAGGTGACGGTCGGTGTCTTCCCCGTCAGCTCGTCGTTGCCCTACTTCGTGGCGCTGGAGAACGGGTATTTCAAGGAGCAGAACATTGTTCCCGAAATGGTGAAGCTAATCGGCGGACCGCCCAACGTCGCCGCCATGATCACCAACCAGATTGATGCCTCCGCCGTGCTGGTCACCATCGAAGGCATGAATGCCAACCTGAAAAAGCCGGGCGTCGCCACCTACATCTCGCTCAACAGCCAGAACCAGAAATATCAAATGGAGCAATTCGTCGCGCGCACGGGCTATCCGGCGAAGTCGCTCAAGGATTTAAAAGGTGCAAAGATCATGTCGGCTCCGGGTCCCGCCAATGTCACGATGGCGGAGGCCGCCCTGGCTGCGGTGGGCCTAAAGAAGGGTGATTATACGCTCGACCAGCTCGACATGTCCCAGCACGTCGCAGTGATGAAGGCCGGTACTTATGACGCCGGCTACACACTCGAGCCGAACGCCTCGACAATGCGACAGCTTGGCGTCGCGCATACCATCGAGTCGGGTGTAATCGCTCACTATGTGCTCGGCGACCCCAACGCTAACGCCTTTGTTGGCGGCTGTGCGCTGACCAGCGATTTCATCAAGAACCGCCCTGACGTCGCGCGGCGTTTCGCGGCCGCATGGGCGAAGGCGGTGAACTTAATCAATACCGACCCGCAGGACGCACGCAAGCACCTGCTCAACAATACGTTCACGCCGGCCGACGTGGTCGATACCGTGCCCATGATCCGCTACTACATGGTACGCGATCTCACCGACAAGGATAAATCCGACTTCCAGAAGTTCATCGACTTCTCGGTCCAGACGGGCACGCTGCCGGCTAAGGTCGATGTCACCAAGTACCTGCAGGCGTACTGATAGACGCCGCGGAGAGACTCTTGCTGACGCGTTCCGCGCCAAACCCGACCAGCAAAGAAGCCGCGGACGCGGCACGACCGCACGTCACAATAAGGAGCCTGAGCAAGCGGTTTGCGAGCGCAGTCGTTTACGACAGCTTCGACCTTGACCTGCCTCGCGGCAAGCTCATTTCCATCTTCGGGCCAAACGGTTGCGGCAAGAGCACGCTCATCAATCTGATCGCCGGGCTCATCCCCCGCGACGCGGGCGAAATCCTCTTCGACGGCAAGCCGCTGAGCGACATCAAATTCGGCTACGTGTTTCAGAATTATCGTGAGGCGTTGTTTCCTTGGCTGCGTTCATTCGAAAACATCGAATATCCACTCAAGCTTATGAAAATGCCTGCAGCCGAACGGCGCTTGCGCGTTGAACGGCTGGTGGAGCGGCTTGGCGTTGCCATTGATCTTTCCAAATATCCCTATGAATTGTCCGGCGGACAACAGCAGCTGATCTCCATCATGCGCGCACTCGTGGTCGATCCGGAGATTCTGTTTCTCGATGAGCCATTTTCCGCGCTCGACTATGAGATGACACTGTTCATGCGCGAGCAGTTGCAGCGGGTGTTTCTGGAAACAGGAACAACGACGCTGCTGGTCTCGCACGACCTGGAGGAGGCGGTTTTCCTGGCCGATTACGTGCTCTTGCTGTCGCGTCACCCCGCGCGGGTCGCCGATTACGTGCCGTTTGCCGCGCCGCGTCCACGCAGTGACGCCACATTGTCGAACTCAGACTTTGTCGCCACCAAGGCGCACTGTCTCGAAGTGTTCCAGCGCGAAGTGAGGCGTGCATGAAACGTCTCGATCCCTATCTTCCGATCATCGGCGTGGTCGGCTTGATTGCGCTTTGGTACATCGCGGTCTGGCTTAAGCTCGTTGACCCGGTGCTGCTGCCGCTACCGACCGACACGTTCCACGCCATGTGGACCGGCATGACGGGAGGCAGGCTGGGCCGCGATTTTCTGTACACGGTCGAACGCACGACCGCGGCGACCGTAATCGCAGCCGTAATCGCGATTCCGCTTGGCATCGTTCTCGGTGCGTCCGAACGGCTCTATCGCTCAGTTGAATTTGTCATCGACTTCTTTCGCTCTACGCCGGCCTCGGCGATGTTTCCGCTATTTCTCGTGCTCTTCGGTGTCGGCGACCGCACCAAGATCTCGGTGGCTGCGTTCGGCGCAGCGCTGGTGATTCTGTTCAATGTCGCCTATGGCGTGATGAATGCGCGCAAGACAAGGCTGCTGGCGGCAAAGGTTATGGGCGCCTCACGGCTGCGCACGTTGTTTGACGTCACGTTGCTGGAATCTTTGCCGCAGACCTTCGTCGGCCTGCGCAATGGGGTGTCGCTGGCACTGGTCATCGTCGTGGTGGCCGAAATGTTCATCGGTTCGACCGATGGATTGGGCAATCGCGTATTCGAGGCGCAGCAATTGTTTCAAATGCCGGATATGTATGCCGCGATTTTTGCCGCCGGCGCGCTGGGTTACGGTCTAAACCTCCTGTTCTTGCTGGTCGAGCGGCGGTTCGTTCACTGGTCGGGAAAATGACGATCTCAGACCTGAGTCTGACGCGCAAAAGCGCGCGCGAACTGGCAAGCTTGATCGCAAGCGGACAGGCCTCTACGGTCGAAGTGCTTGACGCGCACTTGGCTGCGATCGAGGCGCTTAATCCAAAGCTCAATGCCATAATCACGCTTGCCGCCGATCAGGCGCGCGCGGCGGCGAAAGCGGCGCAGGCGGCGATCCGATCGGGTGCCAAGCTTGGGCCGCTGCATGGACTGCCGCTCGCCATCAAGGATGTGACGCCGACCGCCGGCATCCGCACCACCTACGCTTCGCCGCTATTCAAAGATCACGTGCCGCAAGAGGATGCGGAGGTCGTTCGCCGTCTCAAAGCAGCCGGCGCCATCGTGATCGGCAAGACCAATACGCCAGAATTCGCTTGTGGCGCCAATACTGACAACATCTTGTTCGGACCGACGCGCAATCCGTGGAATCCGGCGCTGAGCCCCTCAGGATCGTCGGGCGGCTCCGCGGCCGCGGTTGCGAGCGGCATGGTGCCGTTGGCGCATGGCACCGATTTCGGCTGCTCGATCCGTATCCCGGCGGCCTTCTGCGGGATTGTCGGTATTCGGCCGACGCCGGGCCTCGTGCCGAATTATCCGATGGCGCTCGCCTGGGACCCGGGCCAGGTTCACGGACCACTGGCACGCGATGCGGAAGATGCCGCTCTCATGCTGGATTGTATGATTGGTTTCAGTCGGTTGTCACCGATCTCGGTTACACCGCCATGGTCAAGTGCGGCGGTCGAGATCAAGCGTGCCACAGCGCCCAAGGGTTTGCGGATCGCCTTTGTCCCGGATATTGCCGGAATTGGCGTCGAGCAGGAGATCGAATCGATCTGCCGCGCCTCGGCGCAGAGACTCGAGGCAGAAGGCGCGGCTGTTGAAGAGATCGCATTCGACGTCTCTGATGGACGCCCGCCCTATCAAGTATGGCGTGGCCTATGGATGGTCGGTCAACGCTATCGCGAGCTGGCGCATCTTGAAGAGTTCGGCGGCAATCTCAAAGGGAACGTGAAGTCGGGATTGCAACTGACCGCGATTGATTTTGCAGCCGCGGAGCACAAGCGCCAGGAGATATTCCATCGCTTCCGCGGCCTGTTCGAGCGCTTCGATGTTTTGCTCACGCCAGCGGCCCCGGTGCGACCGTTTCCGCTGACGATGAACTTTCCGAACGAGATTAATGGACGGAAGTTCGAGAATTATGTCGATTGGATCGCGCCTGCCTTTTTGGTGACGCTCGTGAGCTTGCCGGCCGCCAGCGCGCCGGCGGGTCTGACTTCTGATGGGCTGCCGGTAGGCATGCAGATCGTGGCGCCGCGCTTTCAGGAGCCACTTATCCTTGCCGTTGCTGCGCTGATCCAACGCTCAAGCGGTATCGGATGGCCGCCGCATTGTTTGGCAAAATTGCCGTAACGTGCCACATGCGCAATGCGGCTATGAGTGCCAGCTGCGTGCGCCTTTCAAACAAAGTCGCGTGATCCGCGGCAGCGTGCGATGTTCTCACTTGGTCAACGCGGCCGCCTTGGCCGCGCTTTGGCGAATGCGCGGCGCCGCAAAATCGATGAAAGCGCGCGTCTTGAGCGGCAGCAAGCCCTGACCGACATCAACCAGATGGATCGGCAGCGGCTCGGGCTCGAATTTTGCCAGCACGATTTTGTAGTCGGCCCGCAACACATTACGCCGCGATTCACGGAAACCGAGATCGACGCGGCGCTCTCGCCGGTCCGCGCACGGATCGCGCAGCTTGAGGCTGAAAACAAGATGCTGCGCAAAAGGTTGAGAACCGCCGAAGCAGGCTGACAGCCGGCCGAAATGCGCTTACCAGTCGTGCGCGGCAATACGCTTACCAAGTGCGCTTGGCAGCTGCGCTTCCCTGCCGCCGATCTTGATTGATTTCTAAAGACAGCTTAACCCGTGGCGCCGCAGGATCGCGCCGTGATGAATATCAAGGAAAAAGCTGCCCTTGGATCGATTGCCGCATCCGCAGGCTTGACTGTAGCCAAGGCGGCGATTGGATTTGCGACCGGCTCGCTCGCGATCCTGTCCGAGGCCGGTCATTCGCTGATCGATGTCTCGGCGACCGTATTGACCTATTTTGCCGTGCGCATCTCCGGCAAGCCGGCGGATGCCGAGCACCAATACGGCCACGGCAAGATGGAAAGCGTAACGGCGCTCGCCGAGACGGCTTTGTTGTTTGTTCTCACCGCCGTCGTAATTTACCAAGCGATACAGCGACTCATCGGCGAGGACCACGCAGTTGAAGCGAGCGTGGCAGCGTTTGCGATCATAGCCGCCTCAATCCTCGTCGATTTCTTTCGTGCGCGCACGCTGCAACGTGTGGCCCAGGAAACGGCCAGCGAAGCGCTTGAAGCCGATGCGCTGCACTTTAGCTCCGACATGTGGTCGTCGCTTGCCGTGCTGTTGGGACTGGGAGGCGTGAGGCTCGGCTATGTTTGGGCCGATGCCGCCGCGGCGCTTGTCGTATCGATGTTCATCTGCATCGCCGGCTGGCGGCTCGGCCGGCGCACGATCGACACGCTGACCGACACCGCGCCGGCCGGAGTGAGCGAACACGTGGCGGCGATCGCGCAGCGCGTGCCCGGCGTGGTCTCGGTCGAGCGCGTGCGGGCGCGCCCAGCCGGCGCCGTGCTGTTCGTCGACCTTGGCGTTGGCGTAAACCGTACGTTGCCGCTCGATCGCGTCACTGCGATCAAGGACCGCGTGGCCCGCGCCGTCCGCGCCGATTTTCCAGCCGCCGAAATCACCATAACGACGGAGCCGCGCGTCCTCGACAGCGAAACCGTGCGCGAGCGCGTCATGCTGATTGCCCGCAATAGCGGGCTTGCCATCCATCATGTCGCGGTTCAGACGGTGGCCGGACGCCTGTCCGTCTCCGCCGACCTCGAAGTTGACGGCACACAGCCGCTTGGCGCCGCCCATGAGACGGCAAGCCGGCTCGAAGAGGCCGTCCGCGAGGAGCTCGGACCGGAGGTCGAGGTCGAAACCCATATCGAGCCGCTTCCCGCCGACATCCTTGCAGGTAAAGACGCGACACCGGCCCGCGTTGGCGAGGTCCGCGACGCACTTTTGACGCTGGCCGCGGGCATCCCCAATCTCGGCGAAGTGCACGATGTGCGTGTGCGCGAAACCCGCGAGGGCGAAATCGTGAACTTCCATTGCCAGGTTGATCCGACGCTGTCGGTTAGCGCGGTGCACGATTTGGTGGACACGCTCGAACACCGGCTGCGCCGATTATTCCCAGCGATCGGTCGGGTTATCGGCCACGCCGAGCCGAGGCGCTAGGTCAACCGACGCCGGGCACGATGGCAACGACGCGTCGGGCATCGGGGTCTACGATCACGAGCTGATCGCCAACCAGGACATATTGATCGCCTTTGTAACCGCCCATGGCGGACGAGACTTCACTCGGCAGGCTTTGCAGCGGGACATCCCGGGGCACGGCTGCCCCGACCGACAGCGAGAAATTCGCGCTTTGGATGCGGTCCGCAGGTCTGCCGGCGAAATAGGCACGCATTGCGTCGCGCTGCGCGCTGCCGAGTTGAAGCGGTCTTGCGCTCTGCTCGATTTGCGCCGCCTCGCCATTTGCGTTTTGGCCGGATCCGCCGGCGTCGTGCGGCCGCGGGGCAACTTCGTTGTTCTTGGCTGTTGCACTGCCGCCCGGGCCCTGATTCGCCAATACGTCCGTCGCGGCGGGAGGGTTCGCTGCCGGCGTATCAAACGGTCCGTCCGGGGTCCATACGAACGCCGACCAAAGGAAAAATATGAACAGGAGCCCCGCGATGAGAGCGCCCCAAAGCATTGCGCCCCGCGTGCCTTTACGCTCCTCCTCCTCCTGCTCGTTGAACGGAGTGGGAACCATGGCTCGCCTCTTTTTTCTGCAAAACGCACATGGTCCAGCCGTGTTCCGGGCTGGCGGCGCCTGCTTTCAAATGTCGCGCAAAGCCTTTACATCATCAGCACCATGCGTACAGAAGAACCTCGCCCGGTCCGGCTGCAGGACTACCGCCCCCCAGATTGGCTCATTGCAACCGTCGAGCTCGACGCGTCGCTGCATCCAACCGCAACGACGGTCCGCGCCAAGCTCAAGCTCAAGCCCAATGCGGCGGGAGCGCCAGCGCCCCTCGTCCTTGACGGCGAAGACTTGCAGCTTCGTTCGCTCGCCCTCGACGGTAAGCCGCTGCCGGCGGAGAACTTCGTTGCGACGCCGGACAAGCTGACCATCGCACAGCCGCCGAACCGGCCTTTCACGCTCGAGATCGAGACCGTGCTCGATGCGACCGCCAATACCCAGCTCATGGGGCTGTATCGCGCCGGTGCCACTTACTGCACGCAGTGCGAAGCCGAAGGGTTTCGCCGCATCACCTATTTTCTCGATCGGCCCGATGTGATGGCGGTCTATACGACTCGAATCGAGGCCGACAAAGCCGAAGCACCGGTCCTGCTCGCCAACGGCAATCTGGTGGCGCAAGGCGATGTACCCGGCACGTCGCGGCATTTTGCCGTGTGGCACGATCCGTTTCCAAAGCCGTCTTATCTCTTCGCACTCGTCGGCGGCAATCTCGCGGCGGTGAAGGACACTTTCACCACCATGTCCGGCCGCAAGGTCGATCTTGCGATCTATGTCGAGCCGGGCAAGGAAGACCGCTGCGCCTACGCCATGGACAGCCTCAAGCGCGCCATGCGTTGGGACGAACAGGCGTTCGGCCGCGAATACGACCTCGATATCTTCATGATCGTCGCCGTCTCCGCCTTCAATATGGGTGCGATGGAGAACAAAGGCCTCAACGTCTTCAACGACAAATACGTGCTCGCCTCGCCGACCACGGCGACCGACAGCGACTATGCCGGCATCGAGGCGGTGATCGCACATGAATATTTTCACAACTGGACCGGGGACCGCATCACCTGCCGCGATTGGTTCCAGCTCTGTCTCAAAGAAGGGCTGACGGTGTTCCGTGATCAGGAATTCACCGCCGACCAACGCTCGCACGCGGTTGAGCGCATCAGCGATGCGCGGGCGCTGCGCTCACATCAATTCGTCGAGGACGCGGGCCCCCTCGCCCATCCGGTGCGGCCGGAGCTTTATCACGAGATCAACAATTTCTACACCTCGACTGTTTACGACAAAGGCGCCGAGGTCGTGCGCATGATCCGCACGCTGTTGGGGCGCGAGCTGTTTCGCAAGGGTATGGATCTCTATTTCGAACGTCACGACGGACAGGCGGCGACCGTTGAGCAGTTCGTCCAATGTTTTGCCGATGTCAGCGGCCGCGATATGACGCAATTCATGCGTTGGTACTCGCAGGCGGGCACGCCCGATGTAAAGGTCGCGCCGCATTATGACGCGCGCACCCAGACCTATCGTCTCGACATAGCGCAAGCCATCCCGCCGACGCCCGGCCAGCCGGACAAGGAGCCGATGGTAATCCCGCTGGCCTTTGGTCTTGTTGGCAAGGACGGCCGGGACATGCCGCTGATGGTTGATGGTGCGCCGCTCTCGCGCGGTGTGCTCGAACTAACCAAGCCCAGCCAAAGCTTTGTCTTTACCGGCATCGCCGAGCGGCCAGTTCCTTCGCTTAACCGCGGCTTCTCCGCACCGATCAAGCTTGCACTGCCGATCGAGCCGCAGGACCTGCGTTTCCTCGCCGCCCATGACAGCGATCAGTTCAACCGCTGGCAAGCGGTGCAGTCGCTCGCCATGACCTTGCTCAAGGCGAATGTCGCGGCACTGCGGGCCGGCCAGCCCCTGCGCGAGGACGACGGCCTGATGGCCGCGCTTGGCGCAACCCTGAAAGACTCAAGTCTTGAGCCTGCCTTCATTGCCTTGACATTGGCGCCGCCGAGCGAGGCCGATATCGCGCGCGAGATCGGCAGCGACGTCGATCCCGACGCGGTCTTTGCCGCGCGACGCAAGTTGCGCGCGGCCACAGGCGAGCGGCATGGCCCAGCGCTCGCCGAAACCTATCAGCAGATGACGAGCTCCGGTCCCTACCAGCCGGACGCGCAAAGCGCCGGCCGCCGCGCGCTCAAGAACATCTGCCTCGACCTTCTCGCCATAACCGGCCGCGACGACGCCATCGCCCGCGCACTGTCGCAGTATCAGAATGCCGACAATATGACCGATCGCATGGCGGCGCTCGAAACGCTGGCGCAGCATGATCGGCCCGAGCGCGCGCAGGCTCTCGACGATTTTTATCGCCGTTATTCCAGCGACCCGTTGATCATTGACAAATGGCTGGCCTTGCAGGCGGCAATCCCTGAGCCCGGAACGCTCGATCGGGTACGCTCGCTGACCAAGCACCCGGCCTTCTCGATTGCCAATCCGAACCGCGTCCGCGCCCTGATCGGCTCATTTGCACAGGTCAACCACACGCAATTTAATCGCAGCGACGGTGCCGGCTATGAATTCGTGGCGGACTTCGTGCTTTCGCTCGATCCGAAGAATCCGCAGGTCGCGGCACGGCTGATGGGCGCCTTTCGCTCCTGGCGTGCGCTCGAGCCCAAGCGACGCGCCCGTGCGGAAGCGACCTTGCGGCGCATCGCGGCGACGCCTTCACTGTCGCGCGACGTGCATGACATTGTGGCGCGCACACTCGCCGAGAGCTGACCCGGCGGAAGTTCACTTCGAGATCGCTTACCGGCGGGCGGAGCATGCGCGCCGCGCCGGCGCGGACGCAAGTGACTCAGCGCAAAGAATTTTTCGTCCCGTGCGGCAATGGACGTACGCTGGCTACCCAACAAAGCCTGGGACAATTCTTAAAAAATCTTGACTGCGGACTCTCGACAAATCAGCGCGCATCGATTCTATTGATGCTGATTCGGAGAGAGATGCGGCACACCTCTCTTTCGGTCGCGGCGGACGGGATCATCCGAACGGAGCCAGGCGATGGCGCGCGCCGAAGCGGCGAGTGCGTCTGTACGTTCAGATTCCATCAAGGGACTGGCGCAATCGATCGCCAAGCCCGCCTATCGGCGCCTGTTGAATGCGGAGCCGCTATTGCGACGCGCCGTGCCGGTTCTCATCGTTGCCTTCATGCTGACGATCTGCGTCGGCGCCGCGGTGCAAGTGCTCGAACATCGACGTCAGAGCGTGTTCGCCGCGACACAAACGATCGAAGCACTCGCCGATCACTTCGCCGCCGCGCTCGATCGGGCGGATCACGATGGGCGGCTTCGCATCGCGCGCACCTCCGAGGCGATCGAACGGGCGCGGCCGGCCTGGGCGACGGGTGGCGGCCGCAGCATTCTCGTCGCCGACACCGCCGGCACCATTGTCGCCACAGCGCCGAATGAGCCGCAATTGCTCGGGCGGCCGATCCTCGAAGTGCTCGGTCCGCTGCAGCCGCTGACGACCTTCGGTGAAGCCGCCGGCACCCGGGAGATCACCTTGGCCAGCGGCGAGTCGGCGTTCGCCACGGTGCGAACCCTGAAGAATCCGTTGGGCCTGCTCGCCGTGGTCCAGGGTTATGAGGGCGCGCTTGCCAATTGGCGTTCGGCCACCGCACTCACCGTCACGCTGTCGGCAACGACGGGCTTTGTCGTGCTGATCCTCGGCTTTGCCTTTCACTGGCAGGCTACCCGCGCACGCGAGGCCGATCTTATCCATGACACTGTGCGAAGCCGCATCGATACCGCGCTCAATCGCGGTCGCTGCGGCTTGTGGGATTGGGATCTCGCGCGCGGGCGAGTGTTCTGGTCGCATTCGATGTATGACCTGCTCGGCCTGCCGCAAAAGGACGCGCTTCTTACGTTCGGCGAAGTCAATGCGCTGGTGCACCCGCAGGATATCGATCTCTATGAGATCGCCCGGGAGCTTGCCGAGGGCGAGGCGCAATCGATCGATCACGCCTTCCGTATGCGGCATGCGGATGGCAAATGGCTGTGGCTGCGGGCGCGCTGCGAACTCGTGCGCCAGGACGGCGAGGACGGCCCGCATCTGATCGGCATTGCCGTCGATATCACGGAACAGAAAAATCTGGTCGAACGCACAACGGCCGCCGATCTGCGGCTGCGCGACGCCATCGAGACGATTCCGGAAGCCTTTGTGCTGTGGGATGCGGAAAACCGGCTGGTGCTCTGCAATTCGAACTTTCAGGCCCTGCACCATCTGCCCGACCATGCGGTGGTGTCCGGCACGGCCTATGAAGCGATTGTCGCCGCCGGCAAGACGCCGATCATCCGCACCACGGTCGTCAGCGACGAGGGCCAGCCGCGCGGCGCCCGTACCTTCGAGGCGCAGCTCGATGACGGGCGCTGGATGCATATCAGCGAGCGCCGCACCAAAGACGGCGGCTATGTCTCGGTCGGCACCGATATCACCAAGATCAAGCAACATGAGCAGCGGCTGATCGAAGGCGAAAAGCGTCAGCTCGCCACCATCGTCGACCTTCGCAAATCACAGCAGGCTCTCAAACTGCAAGCCGCCGAGCTTGCCGACCTCGCCGAAAAATACGCCGAAGAGAAAACCCGCGCCGAAGAAGCGAATGCGGCCAAATCCAAATTCCTGGCCAATATGAGCCACGAATTGCGCACGCCGCTCAATGCCATTATCGGCTTTTCCGAGATCATGGAATCGGGAATGTTCGGCCCGCTCGGCGCCGAAAAATATGTCGAATACTCACGCGATATCCGCGAAAGCGGCGAATACTTGCTCGACGTCATCAACGACATTCTCGACATGTCGAAGATCGAGGCGGGTGGCATCCGACTTGCACCGGAGATCGTCGAGCTCGAACCCATTCTCGCCGATTGCCTGCGGGTGGTTTCCGCCCGCGCCGGCGAAAAGCAGCTTTTGCTTCAAGCCCATGTCGAACCCGAGGTTTTGCTTCTTGCCGACCGGCGCGCCATAAAGCAGATCACGCTTAACCTGTTGTCCAACGCGGTGAAGTTCACGCCCGAAGGAGGCGCAGTCAGTCTGTGCGGCCGATTGCGCGGCGGCATGATCACCATTGCGATCAAGGACAATGGCATCGGCATTCCAAAGGGCGCCTTGCAGAAATTGGGGCGCCCGTTCGAACAGGTCGAGAGCCAGCTGACCAAGCGGTATCAGGGCTCGGGGCTGGGCCTGGCGATCGCAAAGTCGCTCGTCGAGCTGCATGGAGGGGCGATGCGCATCCGCTCGGAGCCCTGCAAAGGCACGACGGTGGTGGTGCGACTGCCGCTTCAGGCGAAGATCGCCGCCCGCGCCGAAAAGACGGACGTTGCGACGAGCCACCTTGCGGCCTAGTCCCCTCCCGGCATCGGCCAGATTAAAGCGCTTTCCAACCCAAAAATGCTCAGGCTTTTGTTTTGTCGCATTTTCTTAGCGAAAGCCTGTATCCGCTTTTCCGGAAAATGTTCTAAGCTAAGGGGCCCTGCCCAAAATCCGCACGAAACACTCGCGCACATGCCGCTGCGTCTCCACGACGTGAGCCTGCAGCGCGGTAAAATCCGGCAAATCCGCGGCACGCGCCAAAAGCGCAAGCACGCCGGTGCCCGTGGTCGTCGGGTCGAACCGACCCGACAGGCATAGCCGCAGAATTTGCGTCAAATCGTGGAACAGCCGCACCGCGGGACGCAGCACGGCGGCATCTTCGGGCTTGAGCACGCCGAGCCGATCAGCCTTCTCAAGCACGCGCGCCGTCGACGTATCAAGAATGTCGGGCGCGCTTGCCGCGTGCACAAGCTGCAGATATTGGGCGATGAACTCGATATCGATCAGCCCGCCGGCGACATATTTGAGGTCCCAAATATCCGCTTCGCCTTTCTCTTTGGCGATCGCGGCGCGCATTTCGACCACGTCGCTCGCAATCATATTTGGATCGCGCTTGCGCCGGAGCGTGTCGCGAACGGCCGCCTCGACGCGCCCGCAAAGTTCGGGCGGCCCGGACACGACGCGCGCCCGGGTCAGCGCCATGTGCTCCCAGGTCCAGGCCTCACGCTCTTGATAGCTGATGAAGCCGTCGATCTGCGTCGCTACCGGCCCGGAGCGGCCGGAAGGGCGCAGCCGCATATCGACGCGATACAGCACGCCGTAATTGGTCTGCGCGGTCAGCGCGCTGATCAGACGCTGGGTAAAGCGGGCAAAATATTGCCCCCCGTAGAGTGAGCGCTGACCGTCGGATTCCGGATGCGCCCGGTCGAAATCATAGATGACAATGAGATCGAGGTCGGAGGTGGCGGTCATCTCTCGCGCGCCAAGCCGACCGAGCGCGAGGATTGCGCTTTCACCGCTGGGAATCCGGCCGTAGGTCCGTGCGAAATCGGCTTCGACCCTTTTGTGCACGGCGCGCAACAGGACGTCGGCAAGCCGCGCAAAGACATCGCCGGCCTGCTCCGCCGAAATCGAGCCGGACAAAATGCGCGCGCCGATCAGGAACATGTGCTCCTGGCCGACGAGGCGAATGGCGTCGAGCACCGCCTCATAGCTGCGCGTCTCCTCAAGCGCGCGGCCGAGTGTGGCTTCAAGCGTCTGGTCGGTCGGCAGCGAGCCGAAAAAGGACGGATCGACCAAGGGATCGATGAAATGCGGATGCTGCGCCAAGATATCGGCAAGCCGCGGCGCGACTGCAACGATCAGCGCAACGAAGCGGATCAGTTCGGGATTCTGTCGCAGCAGCGAGAAAAAGCGCCCACCGGCGCGCAGCCCTGACAGAAAGCGGTCGAAAGCCGCGAAGGCCGCGTCGGGATGCTCCGCGCGGGCGAATTGATCGATGATGGTGGGCACGAGCTCGTCGAGATTGGTGCGCGCCTGCGTGCCGCGCAGCGCCCGATACGAGCCGGTCTGCCATCGGCGCACCGCATCGGCAATCTCGGCCGGCTGGCCGAAGCCCATATGCGACAGCCGCTCAAGCGTCTCCGCCGGGTGCTCGGCCCGGCCTTCGCTGTCGAACGAAAGGGCAAGCTGGCCGGCTATACGCTCGGGCGCGCGTTCGAACAGCCTCACATAATGGTGCTCTACCCTTCGCATATGGCGAAGGAGCGTGCTTGCGAAATCATCGCGGTTGCTGAAGCCAAGAAAGCGCGCGAACACTTGCAAAGCCGCCGGATCGATCGGCAGCGTATGGGTCTGTTCGTCGGTCATCATTTGCAGGCGGTGCTCGACGCGTCGCAGGAACTCATAGGCCGCGGCGAGATCATCGCGCGCTTCGAGGCTGATCCATCTTTCCGCGGCGAGCGCTTCAAGAGTGGCAATCGTGCCGCGCTGACGCAGCTCGACATGGCGTCCGCCGGCGATGAGCTGCTGGGTCTGCACGAAGAATTCGATCTCACGAATCCCGCCGCGGCCGAGCTTGATATTGTGACCTTCAACCGCGATTTCGCCATGGCCGCGATACGCATGGATCTGTCGCTTCATGTCGTGAATATGCGCGATGGTCGCGTAGTCGAGGTATTTGCGCCAGACAAAGGGCGACAGCTCGCGCAGAAGCTTCTCGCCGGCGGCGCTATCGCCGGCGCAAGCGCGCGCCTTGATCAGCGCCGCGCGCTCCCAGTTTTGGCCGCGATGCTCGTAGTAGTCGAGCGCGGCCTCGGTCGAGATCGCGATCTGGGTCGCAGACGGGTCGGGGCGCAGCCGCAGGTCGACGCGAAACACGTAGCCGTCGGGCGTGCGCTCCTGCAGCGTTTTGACCAGAGCGCGCGTGAGCCGGACATAGAATTGGCCGGGCTCGATATCGGGCAAAAGCCGTGCGGCTGCACGATCGTAGAACACCATGAGATCGACGTCGCTCGAATAGTTGAGCTCATGACCGCCCATTTTGCCCAGCGCCAACACGATATAGCCGGAACTTGCTTCGGGACTGTCCGGGTCGGCTGGACGAAGCCCGCCGCCGGCGGCGGCGCGCAGAAGATGGTGCAGGGCGGCGCGGATTGCGGTTTCGGCGAGCGCCGTCAGCGCGGCGGTCACACGCGCCACCGGCCAGACATTGCCGATATCGGCGAGCGCGATCAGAAGCGCTGCGTCCGCTTTGAGACGGCGAAGGATGCGCATTAGTTCGGTCTGCGTGCTCGCCGCCGCAGTCATGGCCCGTGCGTCGGTGAGCAGGTCTGCCAGTACGAGATCCGGGTCGTTTTGCAGAAAGTGCGCAAACCGCGCGGGATCGGCCTGCACCAGATCCCAGATGTAAGGCGCCGCTTCCGCAACGCCGCCCAGCAGCTCAGAAACCGGCGGGAATTCCTGATTCAGCGCCCTGAGCGTGGTGCCGGGCTCGCCCGTTCCCAGGTCTTCAAGCCACGCTGCGACTCTCCTTACAGATTGCTGCCCTGGCGCTGGCAGTGGTCCGCGCAGCCGCCGCACCAATGCCGACTCGCGGCTCCGCAGATGCGCGCCAGGGGCGGGCGATGTCATCCGCTGCCCGCCGGCCCAGCCCGCGGCAATTCGATCGTGCTGCGCAGGCCAGGATGATTGTCTTCGAGCCTTAGCTCGCCGCCATGCAGCCGCGCGACGGCGGAGGCAAGGCTCAAACCGAGACCCGAGCCGGGTTCCGACCGGCTCTGCTCCAGACGCACGAAGCGCTCCACAACCCGCCCGCGATCGGCTTCCGGAATGCCCGGACCGCGGTCGGCCACGCTCAACGATATGCGATCGCCGTCAAGGCCAGCGGCGACTACGATCTCGGCTGGTGCGCCGTTAAGCTTGCCCTTCGGCCCGGCATATTTGATCGCGTTGTCGATCAAATTGGCGAGCGCTTGGCTGACCAACTCGCGATTGCCGCGCACCGGCGCTTCGGCGGATGCTTCGACCTTCAGCGCCAGTCCTTTCTCATCAGCCAGCGGCTCGTACAATTCGCCGACGTCGCGCGCAATCTGCGCCGCGTCGAACTCCGTCATGTTGTCGCGCGCCTGACCGGACTCGGCACGCGCGATCATCAGCAGGGCATCGAAGGTGCGGATGAGATCGTCGGATTCCGCAATTGTGGATTCGAGCGCGGCGCGATAGCCGCCGTCGCTGGTCGGGTGGCGCAAGGCCTGTTCGCAGCGATTGCGCAGCCGCGTCAGCGGCGTCTTGAGGTCGTGGGCGATGTTGTCAGAGACTTCCTTGAGGCCCTTCATCAGCGCTTCGATGCGATCGAGCATGGCATTGACATGCTCGGCGAGGCGATCGAGCTCGTCGCCGGTGCCGGCGACCGGCAGGCGGCCGGTCAGATCGCCCGCCATGATGGTCTGCGCGGTCCCGGTCATGGCATCAATGCGCTTGAGCACGCGGCGGCTGACAAAGAAACCGCCGATCAGGCCGAGAATCACGACGAGCGCAAGGGACCATTGGCCGGCATTGGCGATGATGCCGAACAGCCGTTCGCGTTCCTCGAGGTCGCGGCCGACCAGTAGGTGAAAGCCGCCGGGAAGCTGCACGACCTCGACCAGAGCGCGGTGGTCGCTGCCTTCCGGCGCATCAAGCCGGCGATAATTGGTTTCGAGCCAGCCAGGATGATCGAGCACGCCCGGCTCGAGCGAACCGACATTGCCGGCCAAACCCTCTCCGGTCGGCGTGGTCACGAGATAGAGGCTCGAACCCGGCCGCCGCGAGCGCAGATCAACCGCGATGACCAGCCGTCTGATACCGCCCTGCGCATATTGTTCGGACAGGCCCGAAATCTCGGTATTCACCGTAGTGGTGATCTGCTCGGTGATCAGGCGGCGCGTGTTCAAGGCGAAATAGCCAAGCAGCGAAACGGCGAAGACGACGAAGACCAGCAGATAGACGAGCGTCAGCTGGAAGGCCGTGGTGCGAAGAAGCTTGCCGAGTGCGCTCACGTATCAGTTCTCTCGGATCGCGCGCCGAGCTCGTTTTCCGAAAAATCCTCCTCGCGGAATTCGAGCGGCGCGCGCTTGTCGTCACGCCGGTTCGCCGCCTCGATCCGGCGCAGTTCGACGCGGCGGATCTTGCCGGAGATGGTCTTGGGCAGCTCGGCGAATTCGATGCGCCGCACGCGCTTGAAAGGCGCAAGCGCGGTGCGGCAGTGCTTGAAGATCGACAGCGCGGTCGCGCGATCCGGCGCGTGCCCGGCCGCCAGCGCGAGATAGGCTTTGGGGACCGCAAGCCGCATCGGATCGGGCGAAGGCACAACCGCAGCTTCCGCCACCGCCGGATGCTCGATCAGCGCGCTCTCCAGCTCGAACGGGCTGATCCGGTAGTCGGATGATTTGAACACGTCATCGGCACGGCCGACATAAGTCAGATAACCTTCATCGTCGATCGATGCGACATCGCCGGTGCGATAGACCGCGTCCGCCTGCGCGCGCACGCCGCCGTCGTCGCTTTGATAGCCCTGCATCAGTCCGGTCGGGCGCGGATCCAGTCTCAGGCAAACTTCGCCTTCATTGACCGGCGTGCCATCCTGGTCGAGCAGCGCCACCCGGTAGCCCGGCAGCGGCCGGCCCATCGAGCCTGGCTTCACCTTCTGCCCCGGCGTATTGCCGACCAGCGCGCTGGTCTCGGTCTGACCATAGCCGTCCCGGATGGTAATGCCCCAGGCCGACTTGACTCGCTCGATCACCTCCGGATTGAGCGGCTCGCCGGCGCCGATCAGCTCTTTCACACGTACCGGCCAGGCCGAAAGATTTTCCTGGATTAGCATGCGCCACACCGTCGGCGGCGCGCAGAATGTGGTGACGCCGCAACGCGCCATGGTGTCGAGCAAGCCGCGCGCGTTGAACCGGCGCTGATTGACAATGAAGACGGCAGCCTCCGCATTCCAGGGCGAGAAAAAGCAGCTCCATGCATGCTTGGCCCAGCCCGGCGAGGAAATATTCAGATGCAAGTCTCCCGGCCGCACGCCGAGCCAATACATGGTCGAGAGGTGGCCGACGGGATAGCTCTGATGGCTGTGCAGCACGAGCTTGGGCGTCGCCGTCGTGCCCGAGGTGAAATAGAGCAACAGCGGATCGTCGGCGCGCGTTTCACCGTCGGCCGCAAAATCGGCCGACGCGGCGTAGCCCGCTTCAAAAGGCGTCCAGCCCGGCACTTCTGTGCCGACGACGATGCGGCTGTAGTCGCCCGGCAGATCGGCGAACTTCGTCGCCGCGTCGGCGCTGGCGATGACGTGGCGGACGCGGCCGCGAGCGAAGCGGTCGGCGAGATCATTGCGGGTCAGCAGCGTGGTTGCCGGCACGATCACGGCGCCGAGCTTCATCGCCGCCAGCATGCATTCCCAGAGCGGCACCACATTGCCGAGCATGACGAGGATGCGATCGCCGCGCCGCACGCCCAGCCCTCGCAGTGCGTTAGCGATGCGGTTCGAGCGCTCACTCAACTCGGCGAAGGACAGCTTGGTCTCGCCGGCATCGTCGTCAACCAGCCATAGCGCCGGATGGACGTTGTTGCGCGCCATAACATCGAAATAATCGAGCGCCCAATTGAAGTGGTCGAGCGTCGGCCAACGGAAGTCGCGATAGGCGGTCATATAATCTTCGCGATGGCGAAGTAGGAAATCGCGCGCGGCAACGAAGCGAGCTGCATTGCCGGAATAAGGTCGATTGCTTTGTGCGCTTACCATGGTGCTGGTCATTTCGCTGATGATGGCGATTCCCGGTTGCCCCTGACCGCTCGATTGGCATCGAACATGATCCGATCTGGCTTGCACTCTCCAAGATCACGCTCTGAAGAGCAATCAACGAAATACATTTTCTTCGTCGCGCGATTCCGTTAGCGGGCGCCGTCGCGGATCATATAGCCTGCACCGCGCACCGTATGCAGCAGCGGCTGCGCGAAGCCTTTGTCTATCTTAGATCGCAGCCGCGAAATGTGCACGTCGATGACGTTGGTCTGCGGATCGAAATGATAGTCCCAGACGTTCTCCAACAGCATGGTGCGGGTAACCACCTGGCCGGCGTGCCGCATCAGATATTCGAGCAGACGGAATTCGCGCGGCTGCAGCTGTACTTCCTGGCCGGCGCGGCTGACCTCGTGCGACAGCCGATTGAGTTCGAGATCTGCCACGCGATAGACGGTTTCTTCGCCACGGCTGCCGCGGCGGCGCGCCAGCGCTTCGACGCGCGCCAGAAGCTCGGAAAAAGCATAGGGCTTGGCAAGATAATCGTCGCCGCCGCTGCGCAGTCCCTTGACCCGGTCGTCGACCTGTCCAAGCGCCGAGAGGATCAGCACCGGCGTTTCAACCGACTGGGCGCGCAGCGCGCTGATCACCGCAAGCCCGTCAAGCTTGGGCAGCATGCGGTCCACAATCAACACGTCGTAGTCGCCGTCAAGCGCGAGCTGAAGGCCTTCCTCGCCGTCGCCGGCCTGATCGGCCATATGGCCCACTTCGCGGAATGCCTTGACGAGATAATCGGCCGCGTCGCGGTCGTCCTCAATGACCAGAAGTCGCATGATTCATCGCCGCACTAACAGTCGGCCGGTCTCTCTTCGTTTCAAACTTCGCACCGGGACGTACCGACGGGATGTACGAAGTTTCGGAAGTGGAGACTCGCGGCCTATCGGTTCGCCGGATGATACACGGTCGAGCCGCCGACATCATAGTGAGGGGGTGGTGAGCGTTCGCCCACCACCCCCTCCTACCACTCCGCTCCGGCGGGGGCGACGGATGCCGGGGGCAGAGTTGGTATTCGGCGGGGACGAGCCTTACGACCCGTCCCCAGGAACGCCCGCCAGCGGGGGCGACGGATGCCGGCGGATGCCCCTTTGGCTCGGAGCCTCGCCAAGACGGCAAGGTCCTCAACTTGGCTGCCGGTCCGGACGTGACCCCCGGACGCGGCGGAATTATGCGTTGCCGAGCGGCAGAGCGACGAATTTCGTGCCGTCTCCCGACTTCACGCGGAACAAAACCGTACGCTTGCCGGCGCTCTTGGCGTCGGCGAGACTCTTCTTGACATCGGCGGGCGTCGACACGGGCTTGCCGCCGACGTCAAGAATGACGTCACCGACCTGGAACCCGTGATCCGCGGCGATGCCGCCGTCGGCCACAGCGGTCACGACCACGCCCGTCTGGGCACTGCCGGTTTTATCGGCAGGCGCCAGCGTAAGGCCGAGCTTGGGCACGTCATTGTCAGGCACTTCACGCTGGCTCGGCTCGTTCGAGGCCTGCTTCTCGTTCGGCAACGTACCGAGTGTCAGTGAGAGGGTTTTCTCCTGACCGTCGTGGATCAGGCCGAGTTTTACCGTTGTGCCGGGCGCCATGGTACCGATCTTGCGCGCAAGCTCACGTGCATCGTGGATCGGGGCACCGTCGACCGAGGTGATCACGTCGCCGCTCTTGATACCGGCCGCCGCCGCCGGGCTGTTCTTCTGCGGCTCCGAGACCAACGCTCCGCTCGCTTGTTTGAGCCCCATGCTGTCGGCGATCTCAGGCGTCATCGTCTGGATCTGCACGCCGATCCAGCCACGCGTGACGGTGCCCTTGTCGCGCAGCTGCGCGACCACTGTCTTTACAGTCTCGGCGGGGATCGCAAAGGCAATGCCGACCGAACCGCCCGACGGCGAAAAGATTGCGGTATTGACGCCGATCACATTGCCGTCGACGTCGAAGGTCGGACCGCCGGAATTGCCTTTGTTCACCGGCGCGTCGATCTGAATGAAATCATCGTAGGGCCCGGCGCCGATGTCGCGGCCGCGCGCCGAGACAATGCCGGCAGTGACAGTGCCGCCAAGGCCGAACGGATTGCCGACCGCAAGCACCCAGTCGCCGACACGCGGCGGCGTGTCAGCGAGTTTCACGAACGGAAAATCCTTGCCGTCGATCTTGATAAGCGCAAGATCCGTCTTCGGATCAGTGCCGATTACCTTGGCAGTATAGGCCTTGCCGTCATCCGTCGTGACCTGAACCTTTTCGGCGTTCTGCACGACGTGATTATTGGTGACCGCATAGCCGTCGCTGGAAATGAAGAACCCCGAGCCTTGGCCCGTGATCACTTCGTGGCCTTGCGGCATGTTGGGCGGGTTCGGTATGCCGAACCGCTTGAAGAAGCGCTCAAATGGCGAGCCGGGTGGGAACGGCAAATCATTGTCGTCATTGCTGAGACCGGAATTGGCCGGCCGATCGATCTTCACGCGGACCGAAATCACCGACGGCTTTACCTTCTCCACGATATCGGCGAAGCCCACCGGGCGCTGCGGCAGCTGCTGAACCCGTTCGGTGAGATTTTGCGCCTGCGCTGTGCCGGTAAAGGGATGGATGGGCGTATTCGGCGCCAGCACCAAAGCGGCCGCGCCAAGGCCGGCAATCGCCGTGGTCAGAAGCGCAACACGGCGCACCGAGAGGACGCGCCGCGGTTGCAAGAAAGTGCCGTTCATATCCGTCTCCAAATCGCTGTGTCCGTCTCGTTACGGAGGCAGCCCGATCTTTGGCCACCCGTTTGGCCCCGCATTGCGCTAGAAGATGGTGCGGCGACCCTTACCGCGCTCTGTCGGCAGAATTAAAAGTTTGTAATGTTGGCTAAATTTAAGGAATCGCTGCTCAATCAGTCCCTTATCCCACAATGCTAAAGTCGTGTAGCGACTGGATTGCGAGCGAGCGTTAAGGCCGCTGGTCGCTTCGCAGCAGTTCCGCGACGCGCGCCTCTTCGGCCGGCGTAAGCCGCTGTATCGGCTCGGAATGCGACCTGCGCCGCCAGGCCAGCAGGAACAAGGCGCCCATGCCAACGAGAAGCATTGCCGGTGGCAGCCCCCACAAAGCCGCGGTGTGCCACGACAGCCGTGGCTTGAGCAGCACGAACTCGCCGTAGCGCGTGACGAGATAGTCAATCACTTGCGTGTCGGTGTCGCCCGCTTTCAATCGTTCGCGCACCAGGACCCGGATATCATGGGCAAGCGGCGCGCCTGAATCGTCGATCGATTCGTTCTGGCACACCATGCAGCGTAAGCCTTGCGATAGCGCCCGGGCGCGCGCCTCGAGCGCGGGATCGGACAGCATCTCGTTCGGCTCGACCGCGCGCAGCGGCGGCGACGCCAGCAGTGACACCAACAGCGAGAGCACCAGCGTCCCGGCCCTCAGCCATCCGGTAAAGGCGCATTTCATCGTGTTCATTCCACCGCGCTGGCGGCCGCCTCGACGGTCGGCATCCGGCTCTTTGCCGGCTGCGGCGCGCCGACGCGCAGCCGCCGATCAGACAGCGCAAGGCCGCCGCCCAAGAACATAAAAGCTGCGCCAAGCCAGATCATCAGCACCTGCGGTTTGTAATAGAGTCGCACTGCGACCGCGCCGTCGGCGGCTGGGTCGCCGAGCGACACGTAGAGCTGGCTGAAGCCGCGCGTCTTCAGCGCCGCCTCGGTGACTGCTTCGTTGCGCGCCGTGAATGTGCGCCGGCTCGGTTCCATATGGCCGATCAATCCGCCCGCGACACGGCGCACGGTGAAGCGGCCGACGAGGTCGCGATAATTCGGACCGAGCCGGTTGAACAGCCCGTCGAAGGTCACGCGATAAGGTGAAATCTCAAGCGTCTCGCCCGGCTTGACCTCGGCAATGCGTTCGCTGCCCCAGGCAGTGACGCAGACGATGCCCATGAGCGTGACGCCGATGCCGAAATGCGCGAATGCCGTGCCCCAGGCCGACCGCGGCAGACCTAAGGCGCGCGACAGCGCGGCGCGGAACGGCAGGCGCAGCACCATCGTGCGCTCGACGATGTCGGTGATCGCACCGGCCATGACAAAGATGGCGATGCCGACGCCAAACGGCGCCAGGACCGGCCCGCCATGCTCGAGCGCGAAGGCGCTGGCAATGGCGAGCGCGGCGATGATCGCGGCGGCCAACAGGCGTTGCGCCGCGCCAAGCAGATCGCCGCGCTTCCAGCCGAGGCACGGTCCGAACGGCATCGCCAGCATCAGCGGGATGAAGATCGGACCGAAAGTCATATTAAAGAATGGCGGGCCGACTGAAATTTTCGCACCGATCAGAGCTTCAAGCGCGAGCGGATAGAGCGTGCCAACGATCACCGTGGCGCATGCCGTGGTGAGAAACAAGTTATTGAACACCAATGCGCCTTCGCGCGAGATCGGCGCGAACAGGCCGCCTTGCTTGAGCAGCGGCGCGCGCCATGCATAGAGCGCAAGCGCCCCACCGATGAAAACAATCAGAATCGCCAGGATAAATACGCCGCGCGTCGGATCGGTCGCGAATGCATGCACCGAGGTGAGCACGCCCGAGCGTACGAGAAATGTGCCGATCAGGGAAAGTGAGAAGGTCAGGATTGCGAGCAGAATGGTCCAGACTTTCAGCGCGCCGCGCTTTTCCATCACCACCGCGGAGTGAAGGAGCGCGGTACCGGCAAGCCATGGCATCAGCGACGCATTCTCGACCGGGTCCCAGAACCAGAAGCCGCCCCAGCCAAGCTCATAATAAGCCCAATACGAGCCGCCGGCGATGCCGACGGTGAGGCACATCCAGGCGCCAAGCACCCACGGCCGCACCCAGCGCGCCCAGGCCGCGTCGATACGGCCCTCGAGCAGCGCGGCAATGGCAAATGAGAAGGCGATCGAGAACCCGACATAGCCGAGATAGAGCATGGGCGGATGAAAAGCGAGACCAGGATCCTGCAGGATCGGATTGAGGTCCTGGCCTTCGAGCGGCGCATTGGGAATACGCAAAAACGGATTCGAAGTGGTGAGGATGAACAGATGAAAGGCCGCGGCGATCCAGGCCTGCACCGCCAGCGCATCGGCTTTGAGCGGTGGCGGCAGATTGCCACCAAACGCCGCGACCAGGGCGCCGAAGACCGTGAGAATGAAGACCCACAGCATCATGGAGCCTTCGTGATTGCCCCAAACGCTGGCGAATCGGTAAATCAGCGGCATATGCGAATTTGAATTCTCGTAGACATTGACGACGGAGAAATCCGACGTGACGTAGCACACGGCGAGTGCGCCAAAAGCGATCGCAACGAAGGCAAATTGTGCGAGCGCTGTCGGCGCCGCCATGCTCATCAGCACCGCGTCATTGCCGCGCGTGCCGACGATCGGCATCGTGCCCTGAATGAGGGCAAGGCCGAACGCCAGCATCAGAGCGTAATGGCCAAGCTCGGGAATCATGCCGTGCACGCTTCTCTGCACATCATTTGTTGCCCGCGACCGGCGTCACGCTGTGCTGCCGGTACTCATCTTTCCAGTGACCCGACTTTTTCAACGCGTCAGCGACTCCCTTGGGCATGTAGGTCTCGTCGTGCTTGGCGAGAATAGTATCAGCGGCAAACACGCCGGCGCTGTTGAACGCGCCTTCCGCCACCACACCCTGCCCTTCGCGGAACAAATCCGGCAGCACGCCCTGATAGGTGACCGGAATTTCGCTTTTGCCGTCCGTCACTTCGAAGCGCACGGCGAGATTGTTGCCGCGCACCAGGCTGCCGTCCTTGACCATGCCGCCCAGCCGGATGCGCATACCCGGCCCAACATGCTTTTCCACGACATCGCTCGGCGAATTGAAAAACACGATCGAATCACGGAACGCGTTCAGCATCAACGCGACCGCGACAGCGAGCACGCCTAGGCCGCCGCTGATCATCACCAGGCGTCGCTGCTTGCGCGTCATGAGTCGCGTTCCAGCATTGCTCGATGAGCCGTGTCTTTGTTGCGCGCCCGCATCAACCGTCCAGTCCAAAGCCTTTGGCCAGATCGTCGATGCGTTTGATCTCATCCGGATGATCGGACAGGGCGCGCTTTGCATCCGTGACGGCATCTTTGGCTTTGTTGCGATCGCCAAGCACGACATAGGACTGCACCAGGCGCAACCAGTCATCGACGCTGCCGCCACCCGTGTGCAGGCGGTCGGCGAGCCGCTGCACCATGCCGCGCACCATTTCGCTGCGCTGCGGCTCGTTTGGACGATCCGCGGCGGCGATCTGCGCGCCGTTTGGTCCGTTGTCAGATTTCGCGGCCGATGCTGTCGTCACACGCGCCAAGGCAGCGCGGACAAACCCGGCCCAGGGTGCATCGGCCGGCGCGCTGTCCAGCAAAGCGCGCCATTTGGTGGCTGCAGCGTCACGCCTGCCGGCCTGCTCGTCGGCGAGGCCGAGAAAATAATTGGCCTTGGGCTCGCGCCCATCGAGGGCGATCGCGCGCTGAAATGCCGTCAGCGCTTCGCTGGTCACGACGCCGTTTGCAGCGGCGACCAGAGCCTCGCCGAGATCGGCTTCGCGCGTGGCGCTGTCGCCGATCAACGCAATGGCCTTACGCCGCGCGTCGACCGCCGCATCAAAACGGCCGAGGCGCATATAGACCGGCGCCAGCACTTCCCAGCCGGCGCCGTCATTGGGATTCTGCGCAAGGTGCTCCTCGACCTGACCGACCAGCGACGTGATCGATTGCCGGCCGAGTGGCGTGTCGACGCGAGCAAAGGCGGATTGCCCGGGAATATCGGGCGAGCCGAGTCGCAGATAGAGGCCGAGCGCAATAGCCGGCAGAAGAACGACCGCGCTCAGCGCCGCGGCACGGCGTCCCCAGTGCGATTGTGGCGCAGGCCGCGATGCTAACGCCTCGGAATTGGACGATTCGGAATCGGCCGCCGCCAAAAGACGCCGTGAAATTTCAATACGCGCGGATTGCGCTTCCGCCTCCCCGATCAATCCGGCCTCGTGGTCGCGCGCGATTTCGCGCAGCTGGTCCTGATAGACCAGCCGATCGCTGCCTCCCTGCACTACGCGCGGCTTGCGTCCAAACGGCCACAGTACGGCCCCCGCAGCGGCGGCTGTCATCAAGGCGAAAAGGATCCAAAGCGTCATCGTTCAGTGCGCTGCAATATCAAATGCGGCATTTGAGGCTCGACCGGAACGTGCGCACTCAAGTTCCGCAAGCCCGGTGTCGCCGACCATGAGCCCGGCGTGGTTACATCACGGCGCGAAGAAGGCCGCAATGGGATGAAGCGCGCGGCAATTGCGCGCTGCGGGAGGGCGATGCTGTTTGCGCATTGATCCTCGTCAAGGTTCACGCCCGCGCCGGCTTCTTCTCGGGGGCTGCCGCATGGACGGCAACCTCTGCGGCCTTGGCCAGCAGGCTGGCATATTCAGCGCCGAAGACCGGGCGGCAGAAGCGTATCGCCGCCTCGACCTGCGATTGCCGGAACGGCCGGTCGGCATCGCCCGCCTGGCGCAGCGAATCGAGGAGAATCTTCGTGCCCGTCTCAAGGCAGTGCGTCAGTTCTGAGTGAGCGCGCATGGTCACTTCGTTGACAGCCAGTTCGCTCGCGTAGTGGCGACAGGTACCGACAAATTCGACGCGCCGCTCCGCCTCTTCGACATCGAGCGGATCGAGAACCGAACCGGGCGCTATGTCTTTGGCCGGGCGCGGACGCAGGAGGCGCCTGACAAATCCCGGCGTTGTCTCGATCTCCGCTGTGAGGAGATTTGAAACATCGGCGCGGATCGCCGCCAATTGCCGGCTCCAGGGCGAATCGAAGGAGAGGTCGACTTCGGTGCGCAGCCCGCGCGCGGCGTCGTGAACGCCTTTGAGCATCCAGGCCACCTGTCGCCCAGCTTTCATCTCCGCCCGCATTTCGCCGATCATACTTTCGGTCTCGCCGAGCACGATCGTCACGGCGGCGGCATAGGGCGTCTCGGCGATGCGCATGGCATCGTCGCTTCCAGCAGCACAAGTCGCGATGCGAATGAGCTGCCAAGGTGCCGTCAAGCGGCTCATCACCAGGATGAGCCCATAGAGAAAGACGTCCGCCTTGTGCACGCCGATCACGTCGAGAGCAGATTGGGTGGTCGCCGAATCCAAAAGCGCAATGATCGGCTCGATCTGCTCGCGCTCGAAGACGCGCAACTGGTTCGGCAGGCGGCGCGCCAAATCGGCAAGCACATCGCGCAGCGACAGAATGGCGACGATGGTCTTGAGATCCTCCAAGGCGCGCGACGTGCCGACCTGCACCGCAAGCCGACGTCGCGACTTCTCGTCCTGGCCGGTGTCGGCGATGATCGCCTTGACGCGCGCTATAGTGCGATCGTGCAGCGCACGGATCAATTGATCGGCGCGATTGCGGTCGTCGTTAAGGAGCGCACGATTGATGTCGGCGCCCAGCGCCTTCATTTCCGCCGGAATAAGGTCGCGGCCGATCCAGCTCCAAATCGGTTCAAGTGAAACGCGCGCAAGGCGACCGGTGCGCTTGTGGTCGGCCCGTGCATCGATCAGGAATGGCTCAAACGGTGCGAAGAATAACCGGGCCGCGTCGCCGATGCGCGGAACTTGCTGCGCCTCGGCGCGGATTGTGCGGCGCAATTCCTCCAAGATCAGATCGCTGCCGGCACTGCGCTCGCCACGCAGGAGATTGCGTTCAAGCTCCTGGACCAGCAGCGACCGCGCCTCCGGCGTAAGCGTCCGAAGATATTCGCGCAGCCGTTCGATGGACTGACCATCGCTCGTCATAAGCGGACCGCCGTACTGAACCTGACAGTTGAGGTTCTAAGCGGTTGTGGCTTAAGAAGGAGTTACGGCAAATATCAGGGATTTGCCTGCGATAAATGCCTGCAAATGTGAACTATTCGGCGCGCTTCCAGCGCGCCGATAACAGCATGAAACAAGACCACCGCAATGCTGCGCTCGGCAGTGCCAATTGCCACTTGCGTCTATTGCGACTTATTGCGCCGCCGACGCGCACACCGCGACCAGCGGCGTGTTGGAGGGGCTGAGCTGCGGGCCGCAAGAGGCGCCGCGTTCGCCCAGGAATTGGGCTTGATTACGCGTGGGCCCACAATAGGCCGTCACCAGGACCTCATTCTCCTGGCACTGAACTGAGCAACTCGCCGTGCAGTCCGATTTGACGATCCGAACCCCCGCGCCGGGCGGCCCTGCGGCGCCTTGCGGTCCCTGAGGACCGGGCGGGCCGGGTGGGCCGGCGGGACCCGCCGGGCCGACATCACCTTTGGGCCCCTGGGGGCCAGGCGGCCCTTGATCTCCCTGCGGACCTTTGCCGCAACCGGCCAAAGTCATCGTCATGGCCGCCAGCAACGCCACCGCAGGTGCAAAATGCGCCGCTCGCATTTTCGGCTTCTCCCAAAGGATCAAAAAAACGCTCAGCGCCCACCACTTACAAAAGATCAAACGCGATCAGCGAGCGCAAGGGGGAACGCTGGAAACGCGCCCGCGCACGCGCAATTGCCGTGATCATTATTGCACGCCTACAATCATTCGACCGCCGACCACGAGCCGTCCGGATTGCGACAGGCCGTGCCGCGCGCGACCTGCGGTCTGCCGTCGATATAGATCGTCTCGGTATATTGTCGGCAGGTCGCACCGTTCGCCTGATAGGCGGGGCCAGGCACGACATTGCCGTAGCGCCCGTCGTCCGGATTGCGCCACGCCACCGGCGCACCTGAGGGGCCGGACTCGAGCGCCTGCATCTGCGCCGCATAAGCGCGGCGTCGATCTTCCTCGTCCAGCGAGGCGCCGATGCGATTGCCGAGCAGACCGCCGACCGCTGCGCCAATGACCGTTCCAGCGAGCCGGTTGCCCGCACTGCCGCCGATTGCATTGCCGATAAGGCCGCCGGCTACGGCGCCGACCGCGGTACCGCCCGCCTCTTTCGGTCCGGAATCGGCCGAGCAGCCGGCGAGGCTCCCGCCAATGACGGCAACCACGATTGCAATCTTCAGAAACATAAAACCCTGCAGCAGACGTGCCATCGGCCGGCGCGCATGAGCTTCAATGCCACCAAATGGTTTTAATGAGGCAAAACCCCGGCGAGTGATGCGCCATCTCGCGGCTTCACGCAATCATGACAACAGATCTGGCGGCGTCAAAGCGGTTTGGCTAAGTTCCGCCGCGGAAACGCACACGGACAAGGCCATGGAATCAAGGAAATATCACGCTGTCTCCGGACCTGGCGCTGCGGCACTCCTGGCATTGAGCGTGACGTTCGCGGCCGTCCTCGCCCCTGCTGCACAGGGCGAGGATTATCCGGCGCGCCCAGTGAAGATCGTGGTGCCCTTCCCGGCCGGCGGCACTGCCGATGTCATACCCCGCATCATCGCCGAATGGCTGTCGCGCAAATGGGGGCAGCCGGTCGTCATCGAGAACCGCACCGGGGCTGCCGGCAATATCGGCGCTGAATTCGTCGCCAAGGCTGATCCCGATGGTTACACGCTGTTATCGGCGCCGCCTCCGCCTCTGGTCATCAATCAGAATCTCTACCCGCATCTCGATTTTGACCCGTCGAAATTCGTGCCCATAGTCGTCATCGGACGCGTGCCCAACGCGCTTGTCGTCAACCCGGACAGAATCGCCGCCGGTACAGTGAAGGATTTCATCGCTTACGCGCAGGCCAATCCAGGCAAAGTTACCGACGCGACACAGGGCAACGGCACGACCTCACATCTGACTTCCGAACTGTTTCAGATGATGGCGCATGTGAAATTGCAGAACGTGCCGTATCGGGGCTCGGCGCCGGCGCTGAACGATCTTGTCGCCGGGAGCGTCGACTGCATGTTCGACAATCTCGGCGTGTCGATGCAGCTCGTCAAAGCCGGCAAGCTGAAACTGATCGCAGTCGCGTCCGCGCAGCGTATGGCGAGCCTGCCCGACGTGCCAACCATCGCCGAGACATTGCCCGGTTTTGCTTCGGTGGCGTGGTACGCCATCGCTGCGCCGCCGGGCACACCCGCCGCAGTCGTCGCCAAAGTCAATGCCGGCGTGAACGAGGCCCTGCACGACCCCGATATTCTCAAGCGCCTGGCCAATCTGCAGGCCGAACCGGTCGGCGGCACACCGGCGGCGACGGTCGATTATTTCCATAAAGAGACCGCACTCTGGAAGAACGTGATTACGTCTGCGCATGTCACGCTCGACTGAGTCATAATCCCGAAAGAATGATTCCGGCGGCGCTGAAACCGCCATCGACGCAGAACGTCTGGCCGGTGATGTAGCCGGATTTTTCCGCATCGAGCAGAAACAGCGCCATGCTCGCCACTTCGGACGGCGCGCCATAGCGGTGCTGCGGCACGCGCGACAGCCAAACTTCGCGCGCCGCTTCGACATGCATCGCTTTGACCATTGGCGTGTCGATCGGACCCGGCGCAATCGCATTGACGCGGATGCCGAGCGGCGCGAATTCCACGGCCAGGACTTTGGTCAGGATCACCACGCCGCCTTTGGAGGCGCCGTACGCGGCTCGGCCCAGATTGCCGGTGATGCCTGAGACGGAGGCAAGATTGACGATAGCGCCGCGACCGCGGTTGCGCATGGCTTTCGCCGCTTCACGCGCAACCAGGAATGTGCCGACGAGATTGACATCGAGGATTTTGCGGAATTGCGCAGCGCTGGTTTCCAGCGCCGGCACGTTCTGGCCGATGCCGGCTGAATTCACCACGCCGGCGAGCGGCCCAAAATCGCGCTCGATCGCCGCTACCGACTTGGCCACTGCATCCTCGTCGGCGACGTCGATCTGCTCAAAGCGGAGGCCATCGCCCGCACCAAGCGCATCGCGTGCTGCGGCGAGACTACGCCCATCGACATCAGCGGCGACCACACGCCAGCCGGCGGCAAGCGCCGCTTCGACCACGGCGAAGCCAATTCCCGAAGCGCCGCCCGTGACCAATATTGTCGGCTGCGTTGTCATTGGCGCACTCGCCTCATCTCAAGAAGCCAATGGAGATCCACGGTACAGCGGCGACGATGATCGTACCGATCACGAGCGCCAGCATATAGGCCCAGATCGGCCGCATGCCGTCGGCGGGCTCAACGCGAGCGATGGCGCAGGCGGCGTAGTAGCCGACGCCAAAGGGCGGCGCGAACAGGCCGATGCCCATCGCGAGGATGACCACCATCGCATAATGCACTTCGTGGATACCGACCGCACGCGCGATCGGAAACAACAGCGGTCCGAACAGCACGATGGCCGGAATGCCTTCGAGCACCGAGCCGAGCACGACGAAAGCGGCGATCGAGGCGGCCATGAAGCTTGCCGCGCCACCCGGGAGCCCAGTCATGGCTGCGGCAAGCGTGCGCGAGAAGCCGGATTGCGTGAGCCCCCAGGCCATCCCTGTCGCGGTGCCGATGATGAGCAGGATGGCGCCCGACAGGCAGGCGGTCGAGACCAGCATCGGCCGCAGCGCGGTCCAATCAAAACGCCGGTAAATCAGGAGACCGGCCATCCCGGCATAGGCGATGCCGATGGTCGACACTTCGGTCGCGGTGGCGATTCCTTCGACCACCGCGGCACGGATCAGAAACGGCAGGATAAGCGCGGGCAGCGCGATCAGAAAGGCACGGCCGATCTCGCGCTTGCCGGCGCGCCTGGCTTGCGGCACATTCTCGCGCGGATGCCGCCAATAGACGACCAGGCACAGCACAACGGCGAGCACGACGCCGGGTAGCAGCCCACCGGTGAACAGCGCAGCGATCGAGACACCGGTCACCGAGCCGATCGTGATCAGAACGAGGCTCGGCGGAATCGTCTCGGTCTGCGCGCCGGTCGCTGACAGGAGCGCTACCAGATCGCCCGGTTGCGCGCCACGCACCTTCATTTCGGGAAACAGTACCGGCGCCACCGCCGCCATGTCGGCGGCTTTCGATCCTGAAATCCCTGACACGAGATACATGGCCGCGACCAGAACATAATGCAGGCCGCCGCGGACGTGACCCAAGAGACCCGCCAGAAACGCCACCATGGCGCGAGCCATACCGGTCATTTCGATCAAGAGCCCGAGAAAGACAAAAAGCGGCACAGCGAGCAGGATAAGATGGCTCATCCCCTCGTCCATGCGACCGACCAGAACCATCAGCGGCGTATGGGTGGCGAGCGCAAGGTATCCAAAGATCGCAAGTCCAAAGGCAAAGGCGATCGGCACGCCGGCAAAGACGGTGGCCGCGACCACGCCGACAAAAAAGATCAGAAGATTGAGATTGCCGAACCGCAGAAACACGGGACCGGCGAACCAAAACAGCGCGACGAGAGCAGCGACTGTCCCAATTGAGAGCAACAGCGCCGGCGGGGAGCCGGCGCGCAGCAGGCGAAGCACGGCAAAGACGATCATCAGCGCGATGCCCACCGGCATCGCCGCGGCGCGCCACGTGTCGGTGATCTGGAGCGCCGCTGTGGTGATCGGCAATTGATAGAGCGCGTATTGATAGGCCGGCCAGATGATCAGAAGCAGAAAGGCAAGCGCAGCACTGGTAGCGAACAGGTCGAGCCCCGCTCGCAGGGGCGCCCGCAGCATGCCGACGCAAGCGGTCATGCGCATATGCTCATCGCGGCGGAACGCGATAACCGCGCCGAGCATCGCCAGCCACAGGAACAGCGTCGAGGCGAGCTCATCCGACCAGACGAGAGGCTGGTCGAAAACGTAACGCGAGACCACACCGCTGAGCAGGATAACAATCTCGGCAGCAACCAGCGCGGCCGCGAGGATTTCGACGAGCGATCCAAGCGACGATTCAAATGCCTCCCTAAGAGAGCGCGAAGCGTTCGCTTTTCTATTGGCGACGGAGAGTGTTTCCAACGCACTCACGTTTGCTCACGCCAGCTTGCCGACAGCCTTCTCCAGCAAGCCCCAGGCTTCCTGGCCGTATTTGTTTTTCCAGTCGGTATAGAAGCCGGCGGCGCGCAGTTTGTCGCGGAACGGGGTCGGATCGGGCTTGTTGAAGACCAATCCCTTGGCGCTGAGATCCTGTTGCAGCGTGGCATTGAGCTTGGCGACGTCTTCGCGCTCCTTCATCCCCGCCGCATTGATGTTCGCGGCGACAATACCGCGTACATCGTCCGGCAGCGCCTCCCAAGCGCGCTGGTTGGCCAGGAACCAGAAGCCGTCCCACATGTGATTGGTCAGCGAGCAATATTTCTGCACCTCGTAGAGCTTTGCGGTGGAAATGATCGCCAGCGGATTTTCCTGGCCGTCGACGATCTTGGTTTGGAGCGCCGAATAGACCTCGTTGAAGTTGATCGAAGCGGGCGCGGCGTCGAGCGCCTTGAACATCGAGGTCCACAGCGGCGAGACCGGCACGCGCAGTTTCATGCCGCGGAAATCGTCGGGCGTCGTGATCGGCTTGGTCGATGTCGTGGTCTGGCGGAAACCATTGTCCCAAATTTTGTCCATGGCGATCAGATTGGCCTTGGCGATCTGCGCCCGCACATAGGCGCCGAGCTCGCCGTCCATGGCTTTCCAGACGCTATCGTAATCCGGAAACGCGAAGCCCATGCCGTTGATCGAGGCAGCAGGCACGAGTGTAGAAAGAATCAGGCCTGACAGCGTGAAGAATTCAACGCCGCCCGAGCGGATCTGGCTGAGCGTATCGGTGTCGGAGCCCAATTGGCTGGATGGAAAAATCTGCAGATCGAAGCGGCCGCCGGTCTGCTCCTTGATGGCGGCGGCCATTTCGCGCGCCCGGATATTCATCGGGTGGGTCTCCGGCAGATTATTGGCGTATTTGTAGCTCCACTGGGCCTGCTGCGCGCGCGCAACGAAGGGCGCAGTGATGAGACCTGCGGCGATCGATACGGAACTGCCGAGCAGGCGGCGGCGAGATAGACGCATGAACCCCTCCCCTGATAACGCCGTACAATATCCGGCGGCTGTTGGACGTAAACTAGCTGATTGGATGCGCCCGCGTCACCCTCCGGGCAGCGCCAGCTCCGCACGCAACCCGCCGATCGGTGCGGTGCCGAGGGTGAGCACGCCCCCATAAAGGCCGGCGAGCTCATTGACGATGGACAGGCCAAGGCCGGATCCGGGCTTGCTCTCGTCGAGACGCTGGCCGCGCTGCGCCACCCGCGCCCGCTCGGCCGGCGAAAGTCCCGGCCCATCGTCATCGACAATGATACGCACGCGCGATTTGAGATCGTCGGGCGCCGGGCGATCGGCGATGACTTCAACAGCCACTCGCGATCGCGCCCATTTGCAGCCGTTGTCAACCAGATTGCCGACCATCTCTTCGAGATCCTGCTGCTCGCCGCGGAAACGAGCCTGTTGCGGCACATCGACGTCGATGGCGATATCGCGGTCGCGGTGGATCTTTTCCATGGTGCGCGCGAGGGCCGTGACCACCGGGAGGATTTCAACCACCGTGCCGATGACGCTCGCGCGCGCGGCAAGCCGCGCCCGTTCGAGTTGCCGCGCCACCTGGTCGCGCATGATGTCGGTTTGTTCCAGGACCTTGTGCGCGAGCGGATCATTGCCGCGCGCCACCGCTTCATTGACGATCACCGAAAGCGGCGTCTTGAGCGCATGCGCGAGATTGCCGACATGGGTGCGGGCGCGCTCGACAATCTCGCGATTGGCATCGATCAGCGCATTGGTTTCGCGCGCCAATGGCGCGATCTCGACGGGGAACTCTCCCTGCAGGCGTTCGGCGCGCCCGGAGCGGATTTCGGCAAGGCTTTCGGAAATGCGCTTGAGCGGCGCCAGACCAAAACGCACCTGCAGCGCCGTGGTCAAGAGCAGCGCCACGGTCAGCGCGGCAAATGTCATGCCGATGGCACGATCGAAGTTGTTGGTTTCGTCGTCGATCTCCGAGGCATCGCCGGCGACCGAGATCAGATAGCGGCCGTCGCTGCCGAGATCGATATTGCGCTCGACGATGCGGAGATTCTGATCCTCGGGACCCTGGGCGTAGCCTTGGCGATACTCCGCGGTGCCGGTCGAGCGGTCCTGCGGCAGCCGCGGCAGATTGGAGTCCCAGAGCGAGCGCGAGGAATGCACTTCGGCCGTCTTGGTGTCGAGCCGCGTCACCTGCCAGTACCAGCCGGACAGCGGCAACTCGAACAACGGCTCGCCGATCGATTGCGGAAATTTCTCGCTGCCCTCCTCCGGCGAGGCGACATCGGCGACCAGCGTGCGCAGATAGACGTCGAGCCGGCGGTCGAAAGCGCGCTCGACAGCATGGCGATAAAGTGTGGACAGCGCCACGCCGGTAATCATGAGGATCACCACAGTCCAGGCGGTGGCCCAGATGAACAGACGAACCGCAAGCGAATTAGCGCGCATCGGGCGGCGTGAGCAGATAGCCGAGACCGCGCACGGTTTGAATCACATCGACACCGAGCTTTTTGCGGATGCGCCCGACGAAGACTTCGATCGTGTTGGAGTCGCGGTCGAAATCCTGATCGTAAAGATGCTCGACCAATTCGGTGCGTGACACGACGCGGCCGGTATGGTGCATGAGATAGGACAAGAGCCGGTATTCGTGCGAAGTCAGTTTCACCGGATTGCCGTCGACCGCCACGCGGCCGGTGCGCGTGTCGAGGCGGACCGGGCCACAGGTGAACTCGCTCTTGGCGTGGCCGGCGGACCGACGCAACAACGCGCGCACGCGCGCCAGCACCTCCTCAAGATGAAATGGCTTGGCGACATAGTCGTCGGCACCGGCGTCGAAGCCCTGCACCTTGTCGCTCCAGCGGTCGCGTGCGGTGAGAATGAGGACCGGCATGGCGCGGCCTGCGCGCCGCCAGGCTTCGAGCACGGAAATGCCGTCCATCTTCGGCAGGCCAATGTCGAGGATGACGGCGTCATATGGCTCGCTTTCGCCGAGATAATGGCCCTCCTCGCCGTCGAAGGCGCGGTCGACGACATAGCCGGCGTCGGTCAGCGCCGTAGCCAGCTGCCGATTGAGATCGGGATCGTCTTCAACAACGAGAAGCCGCAAAGCGTGCTCCGGCTAGCGCATGCCCCAGAAATCTTGCCCTCGGACATGATCCGGTGGGCAGAAGGCGGTTTTCCGACAGGATATGCGCAAAATCAATGAACCTAGAGACCGCCGATGAGCGTGCCCTTCACGGCATCGACGGTGATCCGGGCCACTTTGCCATCGCGGGCAAGAACTGTCAGCACATAGACGAGGCCATCCGGGCCATGGCATAGCCGCGCCCGTACGACTGTTCCCTGCATACGGCCGTGGGCCGCGCGGATGGCGGCGCTCAGGGGAACAAGCTTGCCAAGCTCGGCGCGGCGTTCCTTCTGGTCCAGGCAGGCATGGCCCGCCTCGTTTGCTGCCGGACGGTTGAGCTCGGGGACGCGTCCCGGGCGGCCCGCATCAGAAGCTTGGCCAAACGCCAGCGCGCTCACCAGGACAAAAAGAATCGCCAGGACGAATCGTGCAGCGGAACCCATAACCTCGCCTTAACCATTCGGCAGTGAACCCGGCCTGAACGGCTGATTTGGAGCGGCGCGCCGCAACCCATGCAACTCTGACAAACTACTGGTTTTGGCGGCGCAACCGGAGAAACACCCTATGACCGCACCGCAATATATCAATCGGCCGGTTTTTTCCCTCGCCGGCGGCCTGTTTTCTCTCGCAATTGTGATTGGCGTATCGCTGACGCCCGGTCTGGCCATGGTCGGCGGTGCACCTGCGGCGGACAGTGCAGGCCGCTCCGTCGTGATGATCCTGGGTTCCCATAGCACCGTTTGCACCGCTACCGCGATTGCGCGCGATCTGTTGCTGACCGCCGCGCACTGCGTGCAGCCGGACGCCGACTATAAATTTGCCGACGCCGTTCCCGGGCAACCGCCGGCGCTGAAGGACATTGCCCACATCGAGCGTCATCCGGAATTCGACCTCAAGCGCCTGTTCGCGCATATCGCGACCGCCGATGTCGCGTTGCTCAAGCTCGCGGCGCCGCTCCCGGCGCGCGTTGCCATCTCCCCGCTCGGCGGCGAGAACGAGCAGGTCAGTGTCGGCGATATGCTGATCGTCGCCGGCTATGGTGTCGCAGTGCGCGGCACGGATCGTCTCGATGGACTCGTTCGCGCGGCGAGCCTGACGGTGACAGGTAAGCCGGGCTCGCTGCAAATCCGGCTGTTCGATCCGGCCACCAAGGGTGTAACAGCGGGTCTCGGCGCCTGCACCGGCGATTCCGGCGCGCCGGCCTTTCGCAAGGAGAGCGGCAGGTTCGCGGTTATCGGCCTGGTGAGCTGGTCGACGGGACCAAATCTGAGCGCCGGCTGCGGCGGGCTTACCGGCATCACGCCTCTACAGCGCTATCGCAGCTGGATCATCGACACGGCGCGAGCGCTCGGCTCCGCCCTTCCGCCGTAAAGGCTAGTCGGCCGCAGCGTCGCTCGAGCGCACCGGTCCCTGCAGCGGCTTCTCTTCCACTGCCAGAAGGCAGCACAGGGCAATCGCAATGAAGATCATGGCAACGATAAAAACCCGGTGAAAGGCCGGCGCTAGGTCGCTGTGGGCGGCCGCGACCTTTTCCAGCGTCATGACACCGGACGCGTCCGACATGCCGCCGAGCACGATCGCGCCGAAGACCGCAACAATAAGCGCACCGCCGAGCGTGCGAAAAAAGTTCAGGGTGCCGGTGGCAATCCCCATCTGATGCGGCTTCACCGAATTCTGGGTGATCGTTGTGCTCATCGGATACATCGGCCCAAGCCCGAAACCGAGCATGGACAGCAAAAAGCCGAAGGCGACAACCGAATGGCTCGTCAGGTCGGTAGCCAGAACGCCGAGCACCACGATGGCGATGGTCAGGCTAACCATCGGAATGCGCATATAGTGCTTGAGCCGCACCATCAGCCGCATGGTGGTTTGCGAGCCGATCACGGTACCCGCCATAAACGCGATCAACGTCAGCCCCGACTGGCTCGCCGTAATGCCGAGCACGGCCTGGCAATAGAGCGGCGTATAGATGGTAAGGCCGATGATGGTGCCAACGCCGAAAAAGGCGGCGCAAATGATCGTACCGGTAGCGCGCCCGCCAAGTATCATCAGCGGAATGAACGGCTCACGTGCGGACAGAAGGCGAACCGCGAGGAGCGCCCACAGCGCGACCGAGCCGCCGAACAAGGTCATTACCTGCCAGGATATCCAGGGATAATGCGTGCCGCCCCAGGCGAGCGCGAGCATGAGCGTCAGTGCCGCCGCGACGAGCAAGCCAGCTCCGACCACATCGAGCTGATGCAGACGGTCATGACGCGGCAGACGGCGCAGCGCCCGCTCGGTGGTGACAAAGGCGACGACGCCGAGCGGCAGATTGATCCAGAAGATAAACGACCAGTGCAGATGATCGGTCAGCAAGCCGCCCAGCACCGGCCCAAGCGTGCTCGCGGTCATGAACATGATCGAGGTATGGCCCTGGACCACCGGGCGCTCGCGTGGACTAAGCAGATCGCCGATGATCGTCTGCGCGATCGGTAACAGGCCGCCGCCGCCAATACCTTGCAGCGCGCGCGCAGCGACAAGGAGCCAGATCGAGGGGGCGAGCGCGCAGGCAACCGAGCCGACGACAAAGATGCCAATCGCGGACAGCATGACGGTGCGCCGACCGTAGATGTCGGACAGTTTTCCGAACAGCGGCGTGGTCGCAGTCCCGGCCAGCAGGTAAGCGGTCACCACCCACGACAGATCGTCAATGCCGCCCAGGCTCTTGCCGATCGCCGGCAACGCCGGCGCAACGATGGTCTGCTCGAGTGCCGATAGAAACATCGCCAACATGATGCCGACGACGATGCCGCGCGCAGCGGCATGATCGACTGCGCTGCGCTGGCGTACCGCCTGCTCAACTTGCATGCCGGGATGCGAGGAAGGGCTCGATCGCTGGTCGCTCGGAGCTTTGGCAGGAGCGCTGTGTGTTTTCGGGGGCAGGGTTTCGCTGCTCATGGTCGGCGGGGACATTTGGCGCACACTTGGCCGGCGCCACGCGCCATGGCAACCGCCCAAATCGCAGACCAGGGGTGCGCACCCCCTCCATCCGCTCTCGGCGTCGGAAAGCTAACGCCGCCGTCGCGCAGCCTTTGGCAGCTTCAGCGGCCAACTGACAATGTAGTCTTCGAGTTCCTCGTCGGGCACGGTCTCCTCGGTCGCACGCATGCGGCCGCGGACCGAGACACCAGCCGCGTGCACCGTCTCGGGATCGCCGGACACCAGCGGATGCCACCAGTACAGGTCCCTCCCTTCAGCCAAGAGCACATAGGCGCAGGACGGCGGCAGCCAATTGATGGTCTTGAGGCTCTCTGGCGTCAGCCGTACGCAATCATCGACCCTTTCGAGCCGGTGCTGGTAATCGCGGCAGCGGCAGGTTTCGCCGTCGAGCAGGCGGCAGCCGACGTCGGTATAGAAGGTCCGTTCGGCGCCTTCCTCCTCTTCGAGCTTATTGAGGCAGCATCTGCCGCAGCCGTCACAGAGACTTTCCCATTCCAAATCGGTCATTTCCTCCAGTGACTTGCGCCGCCAGAACGGAATCTCGTGCGGATCGTTGTCCTGCGTTGCCATAGTGTTCTCCGGCCGGCCAAACTATGCCCAAATTTGCGGCGATTCCCATTCACCCTGAAGTGACGGCGGGGCCCCCTATTCGCCAGAGCCTGATGAGACACGCATCGATAAAATCATGGTCGCGCACTGCCAAGTCGGTTAAAGATTCTTCCGCTACAGCCCACACCATGTTTGCAGCCGATTTCCGGAGCGCGCGCTTGTGACGGACATGTTCCCTGATCCGGGCGACGACTGGCAGCCAAAGCTCAAGCGGCTGTTGCTCGATATCGACGCGCGCATCGATTCGGCGATCTTTCAGGCCGGCAAATGGACGCGTGAAATCTACGAGCGCTTCACCGCGGCGATGGATAGCTGGCATGTCGCCGGCTGGCGGCGCTGGGTTCTGGTCGAGCCGCTCTCGGAAATGGCAACGCTCGGCACCGGCGGCTTGTTTCTCATGCTGGTGCTCGCCATTCCGGCGTTTCGCCAGACTTCAGATGAGGATTGGCTTAAGAAGTCCGATCTCGCGGTCACCTTTCTCGACCGCTATGGCAATGAGATTGGCAGCCGCGGCATCAAGCATAACGAATCAGTGCCGCTCGATGAGTTTCCCGATCATCTGATCAAGGCGGTGCTGGCGACCGAGGACCGGCGCTTTTACGAGCATTTCGGCATCGACTTCCAGGGCACATTCCGCGCACTGATGACCAACGCGCAGGCCGGCGGCGTGGTGCAGGGCGGCTCGACGCTCACGCAGCAGCTCGCCAAGAACCTGTTCCTGTCGAACGAACGCACCTACGAGCGCAAGATCAACGAGGCGTTCCTGGCGCTGTGGTTGGAAGCCCATCTCACCAAAAATGAAATTCTCAAGCTTTATCTCGACCGCGCCTATCTCGGCGGCGGCGCTTTCGGCGTCGATGCGGCAGCCGAATATTATTTCGGCAAATCGGTGCGCGACGTAACGCTCGCCGAAGCCGCAATGCTCGCCGGCATGTTCAAGGCGCCGACCAAATTCTCCCCCCTCGTCAATCTGCCGGCGGCGCGCGCCCGCGCCAATGTCGTGCTCGACAATCTGGTGCAGAACGGCTTCATGACCGAGGGCCAGGTCTATGGCGCGCGGCGCAATCCGGCGACGCCGATCGACCGCACTGCCGAGGATGCACCGAATTATTATCTCGACTTCGCTTTCGACGAGATGCGCAAGCTCGTCGATACTTTTCCGAAATCAGTCACCGACCGCTATTTCGTGGTGCGCACGGCACTCGATTCGAATTTGCAGCGTTATGCCGAGCACGAGATCGAATCGGAATTGCGCCAATATGGCCACGATTACGGTGCAAGCCAATCGGCCGCGGTCATTGCCGATCTTGACGGCGGCATCCGCGCCATGATCGGCGGCCGCGATTACGGCGCAAGCCAGTTCAATCGCGCCACCGACGCGTTGCGCCAGCCTGGCTCTTCGTTCAAGCCCTATGTCTACGCCACCGCTCTGGCGAATGGCTTCACGCCCAATTCGGTCGTCGTCGATTCGCCGGTCTGTATCGGCAATTGGTGCCCGCACAATTATTCCGGCGGCTATTCGGGCGCGGTGACGCTGACCGAAGCCATCACGCATTCGATCAATGTCATTCCAGTCAAGCTCTCGATCATGCTCGGCAACGGCAACCCAAAGCTCGGCCGCGCCCTGATCGTGCAGACGGCCCGCAATTTCGGCGTGCAATCACCGCTACCGGACACGCCATCACTGCCGATCGGCGCCGACGAAGTCTATGTCTATCAGCATGCCGTCGCCTATGCGACCTTCCCCAATCTCGGCCGCGCGGTGGTGCCGCATGCCGCGCTCGAAGTGCGCACCGGGACCGGACAGGTCGTCTGGCGCTTCGATCGCGATGGGCCGAAGCCGAAACAGGTGATCAGCCCGGAAGTCGCGCTGGAAATGATCAAGATGATGAATTCGGTCGTGGAGAATGGCACCGGCAAGCGCGCCCAGCTCGACGGCATCAAAGTCGCCGGCAAGACCGGCACGACCAACAGTTGGCGCGACGCCTGGTTCGTCGGCTACACGGGCAATTTTGTCGGCGCGGTCTGGATGGGCAATGACGACTACTCGCCGACCAAGCGCATGACGGGCGGTACGCTGCCGGCGATCACCTGGCACAACATCATGACCTATGCCCATCAGGGCATTGAATTGCGGCCGCTTCCCGGCCTGCCGCCGCCCGAGCATGCGCCGCCCATGACCGACACGTCATTCAAAGGGAACGAGGAGCCGCATCCGGCGCTGTTGACACGCAAAGGCACGGAGGCGCTGATCAACCTTGAGCGCATGTTCGACGATGCAAGCCACGCATTGACGGCGCAAAACGCGCCGGCCGCTTCGGTCGGCCTCGCCGAGGGCAAACAAAACAGCAATGGCTCTGCTGGCGCGCTGGCGACCGCGGCCGACCACGACACCAATACAAGTTCGCGGGGGGACTAGCTTGTCGACGCAAAATCAATTCGAGCCGGTTCGATAATGCGTCTCTTGCTTGGTTCGTTTTGCACCTTTCTGGTCGCCGCGATCGTCGGGCTCGGCGCAACTTGGCTCACACTTACGCGCGGCGTCGCCTTCGGCTCCCTCACGATCGGTGCCTGGACTGCCTGGCCGAAGACCGGCTCAGTCGATATCGATCCCTATGCACGCGCCAATATCGTGCGCACGGGCGAATTGCCGACCGGCATGGGTGATGGCGTCGCCTTCTATGCCCACACCGATGATGCCGGCAACAATTTCGACGGCCGCTGCACTTTCGTGGTCAGCGGCATGACTCCGGCGGCGCGCTACTGGACGCTTGCGCTCTACGACCCGGAAGGCCGGCTCGTCGCCAATACGGTTGATCGTCACAGTTTCACCAGCGATGAGATCGTCCGTAACAGCGACGGCAGCTTTGCCGTCACAGTGGCGCCGCTGGCGCGACCGGGCAATTGGCTGCCGACCGGCGGCATCGAGCAATTCGTGCTGGTCTTGCGTCTTTACGACACGCCGATCGGGGTGGCGACCGGGACCGGCAAAAGCGGGCCGATGCCGTCGATCGTGCGAAAGGGCTGCTCATGATCCGCGCCCTGCTCTGGATTCTCAGCGGCATTCTGCTCGGTGGCATTGTGCATTTGTCGACGGTCTTGGCGATGCCGCAGGCGGCAAGGCAGGATGCTTACTCACGGCTCGAGCCGCTGACTCCCGTCAACACCATGGTGCCGCTCCCCGCTCCGACTGCCGACGGCGCGATTATGCCGTTCATGGATCCAGCCTTTGCGCAGGCGGTGTGCCGCTATGACCTGGGCGGCGGCTCGATCAAGCTGATGGCGCCGGTGAGCCAAGCCTATACGTCGGTCACCTTTTACACGCGCAAGAGTGTCGCCTATTACGCCATCAACGATCGCGCCGCCGGCCGCCGCACGATCGAGCTCGATCTGATGACGCCCGAGCAGCACGCCGAAGTCCCCGAGGACGAAGACGTTACTGCCGCCGACCGGCTGATCATCGAATCGCCGAGCACGCGTGGGCTGATCGTCTTGCGCGCTTTGGCGCCGGAGCCCGGACTGATGCCGATGGCGCGCCGCGCATTGGCCGCCGCCAAGTGCCAGATCCAGGCAGTGCAATAAGGCTTATTGCGTAGGTACTCCCCGCCGCGGCCGTTGCGCGACGACCACAGCCGGCGCCGAGGCATAGGCGTAGCGCGGCGCCGCGATGACATCCACATGATAGGCTGCGATCTGCTGCGTGAGCTCGGTCAAGAGCCGATCCGCCTCGCCGGCGGCGAAGGCCGGCTCGGCTATCGCTAGGTGCTCGATAGCAAAGCGGTAGCTCGCACAGCGTTGGCTCAGCGACGTATTGACCCAGGCGATGACCAGGCTGTTTTCGGCAATGCGCGCCTGCGCGTTGTAGCGCTCGGCAGGGCCGAGATCGGTCACCTCCGCCATGGTCGCGGCACGGCGGCGATCGAGATCAGCGACGCGGCGGGCAACAGCGTAGAACGGCTCCAGCCGCACGATGTCGTTGCGGATGTCGTCGATGATGCGGCTGTAACGCGTCGCCGTGGAGCGATCGAGGTAGTTCTGGAGGTGGATGTAATAGGACGTGGGATTGTAATTCCACAATTCCTTCTGAAAAGAGTGTTTGTCGCCCCATTCGTAGACCACCTGGTCCCAGCGCTGGCGATCATAAGGCGGCTCGATCAGCGGAAAGGCGAGGTCGCGCAGCGTCAGCTCGTCCTCGGTCAGATTGAACGCCGAGACCGGAGCGCCGACGCGCGCGGCGGCTGCCTCGCCGACCCAGGCGTGGATATAGTCATCGACCGGCGCGGGATTGAGCCGGCCCAGATCGCCGGTGCTGGAACAGCCGCACAGCGCGAGAAGAGCGAGCACGGCCAATGCGCCCGTCTGCTTCGTTTGACATTGGCGACAGGCACGCTTCGACATCAAGCAAGCCGCCTAACGGCGCCTGACCCGTCGCCGGCCGCCATTCTGCGCCGGAGGATGCGTGTGAGGCTCGGCACTGTCGGCATGCGGATCCATGTACCGCTCGATCCGAATGACCGGCAGGATGATGATCGTTGCGGATTCCTCCGCAGCGTCACGCCCGAAACGCACAATGCGCCCCTCGTCCGGGAATTTGATTACGTTACCCACCAGCCGCTTTCCCCTGCCGCCGCGAGCGCGCTCTACGCAGCTCTCGGCATCAGCATGATTAAGCGGCATGCAAGGTTAACGCTCTGCTAACGCGGGCGAATTAGGGTAAGCGTCCGGAGCCTCGTTGCGTTTCGATCGAGCGGCGGGAATGGATAGCGTGAACCTGTCGAGTCTCGACAACTTTACTCTCCTCAGCTTTCGCGACGGCGTCGACATGCGGCCGACGCTGCTGCGTGTTCTCACCGATCTTTATGTGCAGAAAGCGACGCACACGGCCGATGAGGAGCGGCATTATACTGAGCTCGCGCTGCGCCTGCTCGATGTCGTTGATGTCGCAACGCGTGCTGCGGTGGCGGCACGCTTGGGCCGCCATTTGGCAGCACCATTGCAGGTGATCGCGCGATTGGCCGTCGATCTGCCGGATGTCGCTGCAGCGGTGCGCGGACATCCGCTGCTATTGGCAGAGCGGGCTCAGCGCCCGCGGCTGACCGCCGCTGTGGCGGCGGCGGGTGCGCCCTTGCCGCCACAGCCCGATGAAGTCAGCCGACCGCCTGCTCCGGTCGTAGCCGCAGTGGCGCCCGCCTCATCTGCAACAATGGCCTCCGATGAGCGGACGCCACAGCCGCAATTCACGCGAAATGAGGTCGAGCGAGACGAGCTCAACCGCTCCGGCAGGCCGGCATCCGTTGCGACATACGCGATTGCGTCCGACATGGCCGCCGAGCTGAATGAATTGTTCTTCGCAGCAAGCGCGGACGAGCGGCGGCTTATTCTGCTCAATCTGCCCATCGCGGTGCCGCGGCCGGCCGGCCGTATTGCGCTCATCAAGGATGGTGCGCTCACTCACCGCTTGGAGGCCGCGGCGCTTGCCCGCAATCGCGAGCAATTCGCCCAACTTCTGGCGCAAGCGCTGCACATTCCGCGCGCGCAAGCGCGCCGCATTGCCGCCGACGATCTCGGCGAGCCAATCGTTACCGCCGGCAAAGCGCTCGCCATACCGCGCGATGTACTGTACCGCATCCTGCTGTTCGTCAATGCGACGATCGGCCATTCGGTCTCGCGCGTCCATGCACTGTCGACGCTCTACGACGAGATGACGCTGGAAGCCGCCGAGCACCTGGTCGCCATCTGGCAGGCGCTGCCCGGCAACGAGCACACAGTCGCGCCGGCCGTCTTGTCGCGGCCGCTCCTGCGTGATGAGGAAGCCAGGGCCCGAGCGCGAACCGCGACCGCAACCGTGCGCCGCGCGCCGACGGCACGTCGCCTCTCGGACCAGCGCGACGCATCGTGATCCGTGTTCAGCCTGACACGACGTCCAAAAAATTGCGGCCGGCGCGATCTTCGACCTCGACGATCCAGACGTCGGGATCGAATTTAATCTCGCGCGCCAGATAGGCCTCAACCGCGGCATCGGGCGCTGGACGTTCGGCAAGGCTCGGCGCGAAGGAGCGATCGCCGCGGCTGTCGTCGAGCGTACTCTGCGGCGCCGGTCCGAACAGATCGGACGTGCCATCGAGCCGAACGACGCGCACGAAAATGGCGCCGGCCTCCTCCGCACCGCGCCGGCGCACCACGGCAAATGCGCCTTCGATCTGGCACCGGCGCAGATAGGCAGCGACCCATAATGCGGATTTGAGACGCATCGTATCGTCCTGGCTACGGAGGAACCGCAGCTAGGACTTCATAACCACGGAATGGGAGCTTTGCGAAGAGGCGGCTCTAGTTCAACGGGTGCCCAACCAACGTCGTCAGATCGTTGAGAAGGCGCCCGGTGACGCGACCGGTGACCGGCATCTTGTGTTCGCGCTCGAATTTTTCGATGGCGTCGCTAGTTGCACTGTCCAGAACGCCCGACGGTTTGATCTGGCCATAGCCGTATTCGGAAAGTGCGCGCTGCACGGCCGCGATGCGCGGCGACGGGCCGATCAGATCAGCAATCGGATCGTCCCGCTGGACGGCGGCAGCAGCAGATCGCGAGCCCGCTGTCGAATCAGTGACCTTGGATGTTGCGGTGCCGGTAACCTGTGCGGTGCCAGATGCTGCCGGCGGCACCAGGAACGGCGCAGGATGCACCCCCGATTGCCAGAAAAGCGCGTTCACAACAATCACAGCACTAACCACGGTTGCGACCGACACTGCAGCAAAATCCACCGGGCGGTGCGCCGCCATGGTCAAGAGATCAAACAGCAGCGAAGCGCCAGCGCGGGCGATGCGCGCATAAAACGGGCGATAGGAGGTGCGGCGCTTAGGCACTTTTCTTCACCGCAACGTCGTTGCAGTACCCTACGGCGTCACGGCCGGAGGCTGGATTTGGGGCGGCCGTCATGGCCGTATTCGGCAGATAGCTGACAACCCTGCCGCCGGCGTGGGCGGCAAATCGCTTTGGGCGCCGCGTCTGTTCACAGTTGAGCGGCAGGCGCACAGTAACGCGCGTCCCTTCGCCGAGGCGGCTGCGGATCGCGAGGTTGCCGCCGTGCAACCGCACCAGGCCTTTGACGATCGAAAGCCCAAGACCGGTGCCGCCATGGCGGCGCTCGTAACCGGCTGCCGCCTGAAAATATGGCTCGCCTATGCACGCGAGATCGGCCTCATTGATGCCGATGCCATTGTCCTCGACCATGAAGGTGACCGCAGCGGCTTCCGCACGCGCACTCACCCTGACGATTCCGCCACGATCGCTGAAGCGAATCGCATTCGACAGCAGATTGATCAGGATTTGATTGAACGCACGCTTATCGGCGCTGATAGTCGGCAAATCCGCGGGCACAATCTGTTCCAGGCGGACACCCGCCTCGCTTGCGCGCAGTGTCAGCAGTTTGCAGCAACTGGTAATCGCTTGCGCCGGCGCAAAAGGCTCAGGTGTGATTTCGAAATTGTCGGTCTCAATTCGCGACATGTCGAGAATGCTGTTGACGACCGACAAGAGATGCCGTCCCGATTCATTGATGACCGCGGCATAGTCGCAGCGGCGTTTGGCGTCGAGCATCAGCTCGTCTTCCTTCACCAACATATCGGAAAAGCCGATGATGGCGCTGAGTGGCGTCCGCAATTCGTGGCTCATCGTGGCAAGAAAACGGCCCTTGGCGGCGTTGGCGCGCTCCGCTTGCGCATGCGCCTCGAGCAGGGCCTGCTGCCGGCGTTTGCGCTCAGTCACGTGGCGCAGCACGGCGACCACCTCACCTCCCTCGGCCACGCCTGGCTCGGCGTTCGCCAGCTTGAGCGGCCGGCAGCACATCTCGATCCAGATGTATTCAACGGCAGATCGACCGTTGGCGTCGGCAACATCGCGGCGCGCGCGGAACTCGACCGAGCTGGTCTCGCCTAATGCTGCCGCGTCGCCAATCGCGGTCAAATAGGCCGGCCGGTCGGCGACATGGATGCGCTCGAACAGGCCGTGGCCGTACAACTCAGTGACGCGCGCGCCAAGCAGCGCTTCGGCAGCCGGCGAGGCAAATAACACCGCCCCGTCGCGGCCATGGCGCGTGATCACATCGGTGATATTGCGCGCCAGCAAACGATAGCGATCCTCCTCCGCACTGAGGAGCCAGACGCTGGTGCGCGCGAGCGCTTCGGCGCTAAGCGCAAGAGCCGCCGCATACAGCGCAGCTGAAACGATGCCGAGGGCGCCGAAAGCCGGCGGTACGCCAGGCGACGGCTGCGGCACTAGCTGATAACGGCCGAGCAGAACCAGAAGTCCGGCCGCGCATAGTGCAGAAATAGTGGCGATTGCAACGACGCGCCGCGATGCCGAGAGCGCCGCTTCGAACGGAACAATAATCAGCCAGATCGTGGCGAAGGACGCGAGCCCGCCGGTCGCCGCAGCAACGGCGGTCACCAGGCCTGCGAGCGCGAGCGAGGACAAGACATGCGCGCTTTCGTAGCGACCGGTGCGCGAGAGGAAATAGGCGATCAGGATCGGCGCGATCAGCCAGACGAAAACCAGGAGCTCGACCAGCCCTGGCGTGCCACGGATCAAGAGATAAACGGGAAAGGACGCCAGCGCGATGATGCTGCCGAGGAGACGCGGGGCGATAAAGGCGCGATGCCGCGCCGCTGCCAGCACGTCCCCCTGCGCCGTCGGGTGGACTAGCGTCTCGACATAGCTGCCTATTGGCGCAAACAGGCCCACGGTCCCACTGCACGCCTGCTTTGCAGACGCGCTCCCCTTGTTGTGTGAGCGCGATCGTGTCAGAGGCCGCTTAAGCGAACGCTAAGGGGCAACCCGCGGCTTCGCTCCCGCCCGCGCCGAACCGCGCAGTCTGGGATCCGCAAGCGGGGATTCCGCCGCCATGGTGAATGCCCGGTTGCTGCGCATCCCACGCACATAACGGATCCGAAGCGGATGAAATTAAGCCGATACCGGCCGGCGGATAGCGAAATCCGCCGTGCATCGAGCCGGAACTGACGGGCGCATGTTTGCTCAAATTTTAGATAAATGCCATTTTGTCGACTTGTATGAAAATTTGCGGCGTATTCTCGTCGATTATGCGCAAAAAGCTGGCGAGCGATCGAACCCAGCCTTCAATCATGGCTGCTAGTCTGCCCACAGGTGCGGCAGTCTTTGTCGCGGGGGATATGGGTGTCATGTTCTTTCTGCTGCGCATGGCGTTTTGGCTCGGGATCGTGCTGATCCTGTTGCCGACGGGCTCTCCACAGCCGGCGGCGGTGAACAGCGTAGGTGCGACCGACGCGATCTCCGCCGCCTCGGCTACGGTGGGCGATCTGCGGCAGTTCTGCACCCGGCAGCCGGATGCATGCACCGTCGGCTCGCATGTGGCGACCGAGCTCGGCTACAAGGCGCAGGCCGGCGCGAAGATGCTTTACAATTTCTTGACGGAGACGCTCGGCCCAAAGGACACAGGGTCGATCGCGGGCTCCGGCATCCGGTCTGGCAAGGCGGTTATGGACAGGGCGGCCATGGACCCGGGCACCTTCAACAAGGCCTCGCAGAACACCCTGACGCCTGCCGATCTCGCACCGACTTGGCGCGGACCCGCCGCGCGCAAGGACGCCAAGCACTCCGCCTGACCGTTGAGGCAGGCCCCGCGGCCGGGCGACTTCGCGCCGGTAGATCGACCGCATCGACCCGGCCACGCCGACGCCCTATATAAGGCGTGGGAACGAGCGCAGAATGCGGGACGGAATGGCTGATATCGCGGAAATCACGGACAACTTCTCGATCCTTGAGGATTGGGACGACCGCTATCGCTACCTGATCGAGCTTGGGCGGGAACTGCCGCCCTTGGCGGCGGCTGCTCATAACGACGGCAACAAGGTCCAGGGCTGCGCCAGCCAAGTTTGGCTCGAAACGACCGTTCGCCCGAACGGCTCGGCCGGTCCGGTGCTGACCTTCGAAGGGGACAGCGATGCCCATATCGTGCGCGGGCTAATCGCAATCCTGTTTGCGATCTATTCCGGCAAGACCGCGCGTGAAATTCTCTCCATTGACGCCATCAAGCTCTTCGAGGGTTTAGGGCTTAGGGAACATCTCACCCCCCAGCGCTCGAATGGGTTTCGCGCCATGGTGGAGCGGATCCGATCCGATGCGCGCGCCGCATTGGCGATGGCAGTCTCTGCCTGATCACTAAAGCGTTCTGGCAACAGCTCCGATCGTGTAATCTTGCGCGGGGGCAAGTGGGCAGGGCCGTTGAGCGAATTCCGCGCAGGACTGGTCGACGTATTTGCTGGGGCGGTCTGCAGCGTCTTGTCGATCGCCTATTGCCTGTCTTATGCAGCGCTGATCTTCACCGGCCCGCTTGATCATTTTCTGTCTTACGGCATCGCCGTCACCTTCTTATCCGCCGCCATCGGCGGGATCACCGTGGCGCTGCGCAGCTCCCTCCCCTTCGCCGTAGCCGGGCCGGACAGCTCGATCTCCGTCGTGATCGCGGCGCTGGTGGCGACGCTTCTGCAGCGGCTCGCGCCCGGCGCGACAGACCCGCTCGCGCCGGCCTTGATCGCGATGGCACTTGCCACCGGTCTTACCGGAATCCTGCTCTGCGTCCTCGGCTTCACGCATGCCGGCCGCGCGATCCGCTTCGTGCCTTATCCGGTGATCGGCGGTTTCCTCGGCGCAACCGGCTGGCTGATGATCACGGGCGCCGTGCGCATTGTGACCGATCGGCCGGTAACCTTGGACAATCTTGGCGTTTTTGCCGGCCGCGCCGCTGCGGAGCAGCTTGCTCCGGCCGTTATCGTTGCGATCACGCTGTTTGTGCTGCTGCGCCGCTCCAAAAGCCCTTTCATTTTGCCGAGCGTCTTGCTGACGGCGGTAGTACTGGCGCATATCGTGCGGCTTTTGGCGGGGGCAGCCGTTGCGGATGCGCAAGCCGCGGGCTGGATGTTCCACTTACAGCAGACCGCAGGCTTGTCGCTGCCGTGGAAGATCTCTGCGCTGCTAAACTTTCCTTGGTCGTCTCTGCCGTCGCTGTTCGGTGATGTGCTGGCTGTGATGTTTGTCACCATAGCCACCCTTCTTCTCAACACCACGGGCATCGAGATTGCCGCGCGCAGCGAAGCCAATATCGAGCGCGACCTCAAAGTGCTCGGCTTCGCCAACATTTTGACCGCGGCCCTTGGCGGCTATGTCAGCTGCACATCGTTCAGCCGTTCGATGCTCGTCCGCACCGTCGGCGCGAGGAGCCGCCTTGCCGGAGCGACCGTGGCAGCGATTTCGGTCGCTGTGCTGTTTGCCGATCCGTCATATCTCGGCTATCTGCCGAAATTCATCCTCGCCGGGCTGTTGTTCTATCTTGGCGCCGACCTCGTCTATCAGTGGCTCATTCATTCGTCGCGGCGGCTGTTGCCGCTCGAATATGCTTCCCTTATCGCAATCGCGGCTCTAATCATCTATGCCGGCTTCATCGCCGGCGTGTTGATCGGCATCGTCATCGGCTGCGCGACCTTTGCGCTAAGCGCAAGCCGCGTCAGCGCCATCAAGTTCAGTTTCGACGGCCTGGAATATCGCTCATCGCTCGACCGCGGTCCTTACGAGCTCTCGCTTTTGGCCGAGCACGGAGGCGAATTGCAGGGCATGGCGCTGCAAAGCTATCTGTTCTTTGGCTCGGCCAACCGCCTCTACCAGCACGTCAAGGCGCTGCTTGCAGCGCAACCGAAATGTCGCTTTCTGATTTTCGACTTTCGCCTAGTGACCGGCATCGATTCCTCGGCCACGCACAGCTTTACGCAAATTAAGGAGGCCGCCGCCGCGCGTCATGCGCAGCTCGTGCTGGTCAATCTGACGCCCGAATTGCAGCGCGCCTTCCGTACCGCACGATTCATCTCCGACGACATGATCATCGCGCCAGATCTCGACCACGCTCTGGAATCCTGTGAGCAAAAAATCATCGAAGCGCATCGCACCGAGCGCGATGATGCTCGCTCGCTGCGTGCTTGGCTTGCCGATGCGCTTGGCAGCGCCCATTTCGCGGACCGCCTGACCGAATATTGCAAGCGGCTGGAAATCCGCTCCGGTGAAGTCGTTGCGCGCGAAGGCGAGACTGCCGCCTCGATGCATTTCATTCTCGAAGGCCGCGTCGGCATCGTCGTCGATCTCGGTGATGGCCGGACAATGCGGCTGCGCAGTCTCGGACGGCACACGACGATCGGCGAAATGGGTCTGATCACCGGACGGCCGCGCAGCGCGACGATTGTCGCCGAAGCTGACAGCGTGCTGTTCGAGCTCACCGCCGATGCCTATGTGCGCATCAAGCAGGACGAGCCGGCGTTGAGCCAAGCGCTGCTCGGCTATATCGTTTCGGTGATGTCTGAGCGGCTGAGCTTCGCTAATCGTGCCGTCGGCGTCCTGCAGCGCTGAGCCTGCAGATCAGCCGCGTCGGCGCCGTTGCTGGCCGAGCCCCATTTGTTTGGCAAGCCGCGAGCGCGTTTGCGCGTAATTGGCCGCCACCATGGGATAGTCCGGCGGCAATCCCCATTTCTCGCGATACTGATCTGGCGTCATATTGTAGCGCGTTCGCAAATGGCGCTTGAGCGACTTGAATTTCAGCCCGTCCTCCAAACAGACAATGTGTTCCGGAGTGACGGAGCGCTTGATCGGAACGGCCGGTCGCAACGGCTCCGCAGCCGCAGTGACGTCGCCGCCTGAGACGCGTTTGAGGGCTGAAAAGACCTGCCCAATCAGATTTGGAATTTCGGCGCTCGGCACCGAATTGTTGCTGACATAGGCGGAAACGATATCCGCAGTCAGTTCGATATAGACGCTGTCGCCTGAAGTATCGGCCATCGCCCGATCTCTTCTGATCTCTGTTGATCCGGTGAGCACTCAGATCGTCGTCCCGCTCCCGACCGCGGTCCGCTATTCATTTCCATTAGTTCCTGCAGTCACGACTTCTCAGCTCGCGAAACACAGTTGAACATGCAAGCTAGACTTAGCATATATTGGTCCGATGCAGTAATTGCAATAAAACATTGTTAACTGTTGGCCGACGCGCAAATATTCGCCTTTGCGTGCGAGGAAGGACGCAAATCACCCCGGGCCGCGCGCCTGCTCAAAGCCCACGAGGGGGATGCCTCGCCAAAAGCCTTGGGGGCTAGTGCTGCGAGTCCTGCTCGATATGCACGCGCAACTCGGCGATTGAGCCGAAGCGGAGTGTGCCTTGCGGCAATTGCGCTTCTATGGAACCGTCCGAATACAACGTGTAGGCCATTCCATCGACAACGCCCGATTTGAGGATCGAGAGCGGGGTGGCGACCTCCTCCGGTGCCATGACCGATGCCGCTTCGGACGCGGGATCTTCGATGGGCGTCCGCTGAGGCTGCGGAGCAGCTGGTTCAGGCCTCGGGGGCGCCGCCGCTTGCGCCGCTGGACGCCCGGGCCGCGGTGCGCGCGGCCATAAAGCATCGAATGCCGGACCTTTTTGCCGCTCCGCCGCACCCGACAGGCGCGGCTTCATATCGAGCCGCGGCCCGAATGGGGCGGCCCCGTTGCGCCCCTTGCGCGCAAACAGAGGTGGCGTCGTGCTCTCCTCCACCTCATGCGACGGCTCGATAGAGCATTGCGTGGCGGCACTTCGCACCACGCTCGGAAATTTCTCCGGCAGTTCTTCTGTGTGCTTCTCGGTAGCGGCCGCTGCCGGCGTGGCAACGCTCGCCATGCGCGGCGGACGCGTGATATTCAGCGGCGGCGGAACGCGCGCCGCTTCGCCGGACGATTCAGGCGCAGGCAATTGCGCGATTTCACCGGGGCGAGGCGCGCGGGAGAGCGGCCTTACGGCAAGCGCACGCTCAATTTGCTGGAGCACCCGCAGGGCGAAGCCGAGACCAAGCAGCAGGCAGCCGCCGACTAGGCCAACGACGCCCGGCGTCACCAGCGAGGCATCTAAAGTGCGATCGTGAACCGATATGCCGGAGGCGGCCAAGAGTACGCCCGCCACGCACAGCATCGCACCAAATACCAACAAAAGCAGATACATAGCTGATATCGGCCGCGCCCTCATACGTGCCGGCCGCCTTCGTCCTCATTGTGGAGGCGCTTCTGGCAGCGCGCAAGGATTATTATCCGTCATCAAGGCGCCATGCGGCCGTCTCGTTAACGGAACGGGGCGTTGCCGAACCCCTGTCTTGGCCCTATCTATGGCCCCTATCTGTCTTGAGGAACCATTCTCTTTCCCACGCGGTTTCACCGGCACGATATCCCTCGTCCCAGGTTTCACATTGAGGAGTCGACCAATGGCATTCACCCTGCCTGAGCTTCCCTATCCGTATGATGCTCTCGCCCCACACATGTCGCGCGAGACGCTCGAATTTCATCACGACAAGCATCACCAAGCCTATGTGACGACGGGCAACAATCTTGCCAAAGGCACGGAGTGGGAAAACAAGCCGGTCGAGGAGGTTGTCAAAGGCACCTTCGGGAAGAATCCGGGCCTCTTCAACAATGCCGGACAGCACTACAATCACATCCATTTCTGGAAATGGATGAAGAAGGGCGGCGGCGGTGACAAGCTTCCCGGCAAGCTCGAGAAGCAGATCGTCTCCGACATCGGCCCGATCGCCAAATTCAAAGAAGACTTCACGCAGGCCGGCGTCACCCAATTCGGCTCCGGCTGGGCTTGGCTCGCGGTCAAGGACGGCAAGCTCACCATCATGAAAACGCCCAACGGCGAAAACCCACTCGTGCACGGCGCCAAGCCGATCCTCGGCTGCGATGTCTGGGAGCATTCCTACTATATCGATTACCGCAATCGCCGCCCGGATTACCTGAAGGCGTTCCTCGATCACCTTGTGAATTGGACTTATGTCGAGGAAATGTACGAAGCCGCGATGAAGTAGTTGCGCGCGAAAGGCGCGGCTATTGCGGCGCGCGATCGCGGAAAGCGGGGCCTGCGGCCCCGCTTTTGCCATGGACGCAAGGCGCGGTGCACACGCGGACGGCAAGGTCGGTGCAGCAGACTGCTGATTTGACGCATTGTGCTCCGTGGAATCGCGTCCCATGAACAATATTGCGCGCATCTGAACCTGAGCTGATTTGTGCAGCAAGCTATCGCCGACACGTTCCCACTAAAGTCGAAAACCATTCCTGCGGCGCGCATGCTGGACGGGCTCGCCGTCTGCGTTTTGGCGCTCGTCACCGCAATCGCGCTCGCGACCTTCCGCGATTACGGGCTCGGCTGGGATGACTACACGCATTCCCAATATGGCGCTCTCCTGATCTCGCTCTATCGGTCCGGCTTTACCGATCAGCGGGCGCTGTCGTTCGTCAATCTCTACATGTACGGTGGCGGCTTCGACATGATCGCCACGCTCGCCGCCAAGGCACTGCCCTTTGGCCTGTTCGAAACACGGCGGCTGGTCGGCGCACTCATCGGCATTGTCGGCTTGTTTGCGACCTGGCGGCTCGGCCGACGGCTGGGCGGACCGTTTGCCGGTCTTGTTGCACTCGTACTGCTCGCCGTATGTCCACTCTATTACGGGCACATGTTCATCAATGCCAAGGATGGTCCTTTCGCCGCCGTGATGGTGATCGCTCTGCTCGGTCTGGTACGCGCCTTCGAGGAATATCCGCGCGCCACGCCGCCGACCATCGCGCTCTGCGGCATCGGCCTAGGGCTTTCGGTCGGCGCACGCATCCTCGGCGGCTTCGCCGTCATGGAGGCGTTGCTGCCGCTGCCGCTTCTGATCGCCATTCGATCGCGCGAATTCGGCCGCAAGATAGCTTTAGCCGAGTGCGCACGCTTTCTTGTCCCTTTCGTTCCGGCCGCGCTGCTTGCCTATTTGCTCATGGGGCTGGTCTGGCCGTGGAGCGTCGTGTCGCCGCTCAATCCGCTGCGCGCGGTCGAGTATTTCTCGAGCATTTTCGAAAAGCCCTGGCGCGAGCTTTTCGACGGGCAGTTAATCCCGGTCGACGAGATGCCGCGCAGCTATGTGCCCACGCTGTTTGCGCTCCAGATTCCGGAGTTGATGCTCAGTCTGGGCATCTGCGGGGTGATCGGCGCTCTTGTGTTTGCGGCAAGAGGCGGCAAAGGCAAGGGCGGTGAAGCTGGCCGTCGCGCCGCCTTTTGCTCAGTGGCACTTGCGGCGACGCTGCCAATTCTCATCGCGGTGATGACGCGACCGGTCGTCTACAACGGGATCCGCCATATCGTCTTTGTGCTGCCACCCTTCGCTGCGCTCGCCGGCGTTGCCGCAGCCTGGATCGCCAGGCGTCTGCAGGTTTACGGGCGAAGTACCATGGTCGCGTGCGTCCTGGTTCTCTTCCCCGGTGTGGCCTCGCCGGTCGTCGACATGGTTCGGCTGCATCCCTACGAATATACCGACTACAACCATGTCGCCGGCGGCGTGCGCGGCGCCCGCCAAAATTTCATGCTCGATTATTGGGGCCTGTCGCTGAAGCAGGCGTCGGCGCGGCTCCTCGACTACATCGCGCAAAATCATCAGCAGCCGACGCATGGGCAATGGACCATCGCGGTCTGCGGCCCACATCCGCCGGTCACCGTCGCCCTTGGTCCGCAATTCAACCTGGCCTGGGATCCGAAAGGCGCCGATTTCGCGATGGTGCTCGGCGAATTCTATTGCGCCAAGCTCGACGCGCCGGTGCTGTTCGATATCGTCCGCGATGGCGTGATCTATGCGCGCGTCTACGACATTCGCGGCCGCTCGATCACCTCGCTTCTCACCGTGCCCGGGATCGACAAGACCAATTATTGAGACGCCTGCATATGCAGAGCCGTTTTCCCCAATTGCCCTCTCTGCATCACGCGACATCAGTGCGCATGACCCGAGGCGGACGTTCAATTTTACAGGCTTTGTTTACCTGAGCTTAGCAGGCCAATCTCGCAAGCCTTGATCTGCAGGGCGAGATATTTCGAGTAGATTCGGCATTGGGCGAAGCTGCCGGCAATGAACCAGAGTCCAGGCTGCGCCGTGCGCGTAAACATATTGCGCAACTCCTCACCGTCGCCAAATCCCCAGATCGGACCGATGCGAGCGGCGACTTCTTCGCCAAAGAGTTTGCGCACCAGATGTTCCTGCCCCTTGTAGCCGGTCGCCAGAATGATCAGATCAGCGGCAAGCGTTTCGCCGTCGCGCATACGCGCTCCTTCAGGCACGAAAGACTCGATGTCGGAAAATTGCGCCAGCCCAATCTCGCCTTTCACGATCAAGTCGGAGCAACCGACATTGAAATAATAGCCGCCGCCGCGCGTGAGATATTTGAACTGCCAGCCGGTCCCGTCTTCGCCGAAGTCGAGCTTGAATCCCCTGCGCTCGAGCGCGGCGAGCAGGTCCTTGTCGAGATTCCTCGCCTTTTCGGTGAGCAGGATGTGACTCTTCTTCGCAAGAGACAGCGGAATGGATGTCGTGATGAGATCGCAGTCCTCCAGCGAAGGCCCCTCGTCGTACAGCGCGTACGGCAATTGCGCGCTCGGCTCCACATTGACGATCAAGGTCGAGCTGCGCTGAACAAGCGTGACCTTAGCACCCGCCGAATGCAGGTCTTGCGCGATATCGTGGCCGCTATTGCCCGATCCAATGACCAGGGCGTTCTTGCCCGGCCAAGCCTCGCCGTCGCTGTATTGGCTGGAATGCAGAACCGTTCCGGCGAAATTGCGCAATGTCGGGATATCTGGAAGATTTGGAATGCCACTTACTCCGGTCGCCATAACGATGTGCCGCGGGTGCATTTCGCGCTTTTTGCCATCGGCACGCCGCAGTTCAACCGACCATCGCTCTGCTTTCGCGTCGTAGCTGCCGCCCGCAAATTCGGTAGCCGTCCAGTAGTTGAGCTCCATGCTCTCTACATAGGCTTCGAACCAGCCGGCGATCTTGTCTTTCGGAATATAGGTCGGCCACGTCGGCGGAAAGCGCATATAAGGCAGATGATTGACATGCACCTGATTGTGCAGAACGAGCGCGTGATAACGGTTACGCCAGTTGTCGCCGATGCGCTGTTCGCGATCGACGATCAGCGTATCGACGCCCAATTGAGTGAGGCGCGCGGCGATCGAAAGCCCGGCCTGGCCGCCACCGACGACGAGCACGGCGGGATCGCGATCGGCGTATTCAGCGGCAGCCTTGCGCAGATCAAGCCAATTAGGCCCGCGAAAGTCGCGTGAATAGACCTTGCCCTCCGCGCGCGATCGCTCAATGCGCTCCTCGTGCCCCTTGATCTCGTCGAGCGCCGTGAGCAACGTCCAAGCTTTCAATGCGTCGCCGCGGTCGGCATCAGCACGAAGCCGCAGCACACCGCTGCACCGACCTTGCGCCGTTTCGAACGTGAAGATCGCCTCGAGCGCCTCGGCGCCCGCGCGCGTCACATGACGTGGCGCGGCGCGATCCAGCGGTATCCTGAAGCGACCCGGCCGCGTGCGCTGACCGTGCTTTCTCAGCGCGCTGAGAATCGCGTCCATGCCGTTGATTGTTGTGATGTGCCAAGTCAGCGCCAAGACATCGCGCCAGTGACTGTCGACATGAAACAGCGCTTTAAGCAGAGCGTCGTCGGACTCGCTGAGAGCCTTCTCGAATTGCGTGAGCCAACGCTCCGCGAGCGTCATCAACGATTCTGTCGGAGCCAGCATGGGCGCCTTTCCCGCTGCCGCTAGGCTACACCAGCTTCCCCCCAGGAAAAAAGTGCGTCAGCGCGGCGACCGGGGCGTGCTTAAACAGCTAGACATCCGACCTCCCGACATCCGACTTACATCCGCAGCCCACCGCGGAACCGACATTTGGGTCAAGCTTGGATCGTGGGGGCAAGCGCCTCCGTACCTCTCCCCTCAGGCATAGGCGAGGCTCGAATGTGCAAACTTCCAGTAGAGCTCGCGCGCCTTGCGATAGAACGGGCCCGGTTGCAGGGGCCGCGCGTCGATACGGGTGATCGGCGACACTTTGGTGTAATTGCCGGTCGAAAATATCTCATCGGCATTCTCGAAATCGGAATAGCGCAACGTGGTCTCCACCACGGTGCAGCCTACCTCGCGCAGCAGCGCAATTACCCGCTTGCGGGTAATACCGGCGAGATAGGTACCGTTCGCTTCGGGCGTGAAGACGACGCCGTCCTTGGCCATAAAAATATTGGCGGTACCGAGTTCGGCGACATTGCCGAGCATATCGCACATGAGGCAATTATCGAAGCCGCGCTCGCGCGCTTCGATCAGGGCGCGTGCATTGTTGGGATAAAGACACCCCGCTTTGGCCTCAACCGGGGCGCATTCGCGCGTCGGCCGCCGGTATTGCGACAGCGTGATCGCGGTACCGGCCGGTTTCGGAAACGGTGCAGCGTAGATCGTGAGGCACCAATTGGTCGATTCCGGATCGGGCCGCACGCCGCCCGGAGCGCCCGCTTCAGCCCAATACATGGGACGAATGTATAATTCGGCGTCGCGATCGAAGCGCTTGAGGCCTTCGCGCACCAGCGCCATCCAGGCGTCCTGCGACACGATCGGCTTCAAGCACATCGCCTTGGCGGAGACATTGACGCGCGCGCAATGCAGATCAAGGTCAGGCGTTACCCCTTCAAAGGCGCGAGCACCGTCAAAGACCGATGTCCCAAGCCAGGCGCCGTGGGTGCGCGGACCCATGATCGGCACATTGCCCTCGTGCCAGTCATCCTCGAAGAATGTCAGGGTCTTCGACCAGGCAATGGAGCGGCGCATCGGTTTCCTCCGATCGATCTCTATTGTCCTCAATAGCGCTCTACGCCATTTGTTGTGACACGCGCTTTGTCACCAAAGCCTTATCACAGCCCCTGCCGCCAGCGGAGAGCAAGCCATGATCGAGGTTAAGCCGCGCGTCTTCGTGTTCGATGCCTATGGCACGCTGTTCGATGTCCACGCGGCGATCGCGCGCCATCGGGCCGTCGCCGGTGCCGACGCGGATCGCTTTTCAGAGATTTGGCGTATCAAGCAGCTCGAATACAGCTGGGTGTTAACGCTGGCCGGCCAATACGTCGATTTCTGGTCGCTCACCGAGCGCGCGCTGGACTATGCTCTCGCCCGTGTTCCATCGGTCGACCGCGCGCTGCGGCCAAAACTGCTCGATGCTTATCGTGAGCTCGATGCCTTTCCGGACGCCCGGCTTGCGGTGGAAAGTCTGAAGGCGCGCGGGGCGCGTGCTGCAATCCTCTCGAACGGGTCGCCCGCCATGCTGGATGCCGCCGTTGCCGCAGCCCACATGGCTGAGCTGTTCGACGCCGTGCTCTCGGTGGATGCGGTGCGCATGTATAAGCCTAGGCCCGAGGTCTATGCGCTGGTCACGAGCCGTTTTCAGATCACGCCGCAAGAGGTCGCGTTCGTATCGTCGAATCGGTGGGACGTCATGGGCGCAGCCGCTTTCGGCTTTCGGCCGTTCTGGATCAATCGCGCGAAAATGCCCGACGAATATTTCGAGCACGCACCGCTGCAGGTGCTTTCCGAACTCTCCGCCCTGACGTCGATCGGGGCCTAGGCGGCGCGCGGCAGGTTCAGGCGTTCACTGCGACGGGTTCGGGCGCAGCCGGCGGCAAGAGCCTCGGCTCAATGAAGCGGCCCTGTTCGAGGTCCTCGATCTGCTTGTCGATCTGCTTGATGACAAAACGCGAATAGGGCCCGACGTGAAGATAGAAAGCCATCAGCGTGACAATGCCGCGCACCGAATTGGGATTGATCGACATGCACTTGGTGAACGCCTTCCAGAACCGCTCGCGGCCCTCGGGCAGGCGCGACATCAGCTCGTGGACGAGCTTGACGGTCGACACGCGGCCGCGAATATCGCCCGCTGGCAGTTCCTTGCGGCGATCGGAGCAATCGAGCATGGCGGCGAGCCGCTCCAAGCGGCCGCAAAACGCCTCCGGATCGTAGATCTTGTCGAGGACCTTGCGATAATCGCGCAAAATCTCGACCCGCGGACGCTTGGTTTCATAGTTCACGCCGGCGGTGCACTGATCGCCTTTGTCCGGAGGCGCCGCGTCGTGATCGGCATGCAGGCGGCCTTCGCGGGCAAGCCGCCGCGATAGCTGCGTGTTGGGCAGCGCGTAGAGCAAACCCACCATGGCGATCGGAATCGCGGCCTCTTCGATCAGGTCGATCATCGGCTGAGCGACCGAGCCACGTTCGGTGTCGAAGCCGACGATGAAGCCGGCCGTCACCGACATGCCGGCCTGATAGATCTTATGCACGCTGTCGGCGATGCTGCGGCGTGTGTTCTGCTTCTTGCGCGTGGCCGCGAGCGTCTGTTCATCCGGGCTTTCAATCCCGACGAAGATGGCGAAGAAGTTCGAGCGCCGCAGCATTGCCAATAGCTCGGCATCGTCGGCGAGATTGAGCGACGCTTCGGTCGTGAACTCGAATGGATAATCGTGCTCCTTGATCCAAGTCTCGAGCACCGGCAGAAACGCTTTGATCGCCTTTTTGTTGCCGATGAGATTGTCGTCGACGAAATCGACGTGGCCGCGATAGCCGAGCTGATACAGCGTCTCGAGCTCGCTCAGCATCTGCGCATGCGTCTTGGTGCGCGGCGCACGCCCGTAGAGTTCGATGATATCGCAGAACTCGCAGGTGAAGGGACAGCCGCGCGAGAACTGCACGCCAATGTAGAGATACTGATCAAACTTCAGCAAATCAAAGCGCGGAATCGGCGTCTTGGTGACATCGACCTGAAATTTCGGCGCCTCGAACGTGCCCTGGCGCTGACCTTCTTCCCACGCTTCGATGAACTTGTCGATGATACCCTCCGCCTCACCGATGACACGGAAGTTCGCGCTGGCATAGCGATGCGGGCTCGAACTCACATCGGGCCCGCCAACCACGACCGGCAGACCGCGCTTGCGGCACATTGCGATGAGATCGAGCGTATCGGCTTGCTGAAACAGCATGCCGCCGGTCATCACCATGTCGGCCCAGGCGAGATCGGCCTCGGCGAGCTCCTCGGTGTTACGATTGACCAGCCGCACATTCCAGGATTTCGGCAGCAAGGCTGCGACGGTGATCAGGCCAAGCGGGATCGCCGGATATTTGGCGCCGACCAATTCGCAGGCTTCGGAAAAATTCCAGAAGGAATTCGCCATGAAGCGAGGATAGATCATCAGCACATTGCAGGAATTCGAGCGCAATGAGCCGGCCCCGCCGCTGCCGGCGGCACTTTCCTGACGCTGCTGTTGCAATGAACCCCCCGGCGCTCCGTCCGCATATTCGCGCGCAGTATGGCCAGTTTTCCCGACAGATCAAGGACAAAGCCACTGTGCCGCAATCACCTTGAGAGCACCTCTTGCGTAAAGTCTTGCGTAGGGTTGGCCTTGTGGGGCGCTCCCGGCACAGCGCCAGGATGGAGGCTGACCAGCGGCGACAGGTCCGCTACCCTCGCCCGCGCCACATTTGCCTTCATCGTCGAGGTAGACAATGCGCGCCGCCTATTACGAGCGAAACGGTTCCGCCCGTGAAGTACTGAAGCTTGGGGATATCGAGGCGCCGCAGCCGGGGCCGGGAGAAGTGCGCGTGAAACTTGCAACATCCGGAGTCAACCCGTCCGACGTCAAGGCGCGCGTCGGCTCGACGCGCAAGATCGCCTTCCCGCGCGTTATCCCACACAGCGACGGCGCGGGCGAGATCGACGTGACCGGCGAGGGCGTGGCCGCGAGCCGCGTCGGCGAGCGGGTGTGGACCTGGAACGCGCAATGGCTGCGCGCCTTCGGCACTTGCGCCGAATATGTCACGTTGCCGTCGGAGCAAGCGGTGCGCCTTCCGGCCAATACAAGCTTTGAGGTCGGCGCCTGCCTCGGTATTCCGGCGATGACGGCCTACCATGCCGTTGCGGTCGCGCGAGCGGCGCCGGGCATGACGCTCCTCGTCTCAGGCGGCGCCGGCGCGGTCGGCCATTATGCGGTGCAATTCGCCAAGGCTGCCGGAGCGAATGTCATTACGACGGTCAGCTCACCGGAAAAGGCGAAGCTCGCGCAAGCGGCTGGCGCCGACCACACCATCGACTACAAGCGTGAGGATGTCGGCGAGCGCGTCATGGCCGTCACCGGCAAAAAAGGCGTCGACGCGGTGATTGAGCTCGACATTGCCGCCAATGCCAAGCTCATGCCTCAAGTGCTTCGGCCGCGCAGCGCGATTGTGGTCTATGGCACCGGCGCGCCGGAAGCCGACGTGCCGCTGCACTTCTTTTTGCGCAATGCGATCGCGCTGAAATTCATCTATGTCTATGAGCTCGACCGCGCCGAGCGCGCTGCCGCGCTCAGCGCGATCTCGCGCGCCCTCGAAGCCGGCAAGCTGATCAACAATGTCGGTCGCACTTTTCCGCTTGCGGAGATCGTCGCCGCCCATGAGGCGGTTGAAGAGGGCAAGGTGCTGGGCAATGTCGTTGTGACGATTTAGCCGATCCTGGTCTCTATTTCGGCGGGGCGAAGGACTGGTCGCTATAGGGCAGCGAAGCCGGCCGCCCAATCACGATAAAGGCGTGATCGAGATCGTGGTGGCAGGCATTGCAGCCGGCGCTGAGCTTGTCAAATGCCGCGGCAAATGCGCCGGCATCCCTGCCGTCGATTGCCTTCTGCAGGGCACCAAGCGCCGCCCCGACGTGCTGATCGACGATTTCGGGGCCAAGCAGCTTTCTGACATCGCCAAACCCATCGCCGAGTTTGTCCACTTCATAGTCGGCGAGCGGCCAATTGCTCGCGCTGCCGGCAAACCACAGCTTGATATGGCGTTCCTGCTGCAGGGTCATGATCTCGCCGAGACTCGGCTGATACGGCGCCTCCGGCGGCAGTCCTGACGGTGCGGGCGCCGGCTGCGCGACTTTGTCCTGAGCCGTCGCGGGGAGTATCGTCGACAATGTGACAGCCAGAAACGCGGAAACAAGCTTCATCGCATCTTTCCTTGGCACAGCACCATCGCTTCAGCTAACCGGCGGGAGTGGCTCGTTGCAAGATTTTGGATGGCTCGATTGGCACGCCTGATAAAGCGCCGGGCATGCTTTGGCCGCACTCAACGCCGCATCAACGGTCTTGAGACGATCGCCGGCGGCGCGTGACTGCGGATCATATATCAGGACTGCATCGACACGTTCGATGCCGCGATCGTTCATCAAAAAATGCTCGGCGCCGTTGAAGAAGACGGTCGCGATCTTGATCGCCTCGTTGAGCTTCTTGGTGTACTCGGCATTGAGCTTGGGGTCTGGCTTGGTAACGCGCGCGTGGACCGCAATGTCCGTGTAGAGGACGTTGAGCTTGAAATAGATGCCGCCGCATTGCGCGAGCACGAGCCAATACGGCTTTCCGGCAAAAGCTGGGGGCGCGGTCACGATACTGTCGCGCTTGTCCACCGCGACGGCAGGCGGGGGGCGCTCGACTTCGCGCGGCTCGCGCTCGCGATGGTGCCGCGTCTGCGCCAGCACGCCAGCCGTCGCAATGACCGCAAAAATCAGGACGGCAGCAGCTGCAATCAATCGTGTCATGATCTGCTTATAGCCGGGACCTTGCCGAGAGCAAAAACCTTTGACCCGCTTAAAAACGTCGCAGACATCAAAACTTTTCGATCCAGGGCCGCAGCTCGACCTCCCAGGCCCACGCGCTGCGGTGTTGCTGAACGAGATGCAGATAGGTCTGGGCGATCGCGTCGGGATCGAGAAAGCCGTCAGGCCGGTCAGGCGGATTTTGCCGGCTCGCGCTGCGAATGCCGCCGTCGATGACGATGTGCGCGACGTGAATGCCCTGCGGTGACAATTCCCGTGCCATGCTCTGCGCAAGCCCGCGCAGCGCGAACTTGCCCATGGCAAAAGGCGCCGACTGAGCATAGCCCTTCACGCTCGCCGAGGCGCCGGTGAAGAGAATGACGCCGCGCCGGTGGGGCAGCATGCGCTTGACCGCCTCCTGTGCCACCAGAAAGCCACCATAGGCCGAGACCGCAATTGACTTGGCGACGTCGTCCGCATCAAGCTCGACAAACGGTCCGCGCGTACGATAGCTGGCGTTGTAGACAACCACCTCTGGCGCGCCGAATGCCGCCTCGACCTCGGCGAAGAGTTTTTTGACCTCATCCGCATTGGCAGCGTTGCAGACAAAGGCCTTAGCGCCGATTTCCTGCGCGAGACCGCTCAAGCTTTCCGCCCGGCGCGCGCCGAGCGCGAGTTTCATGCCGGCTTTATTGAAGAGGCGGGCGACCGAGGCGGAAAGGCCCGAGCCAACGCCGACGATAAGTGCTGTGCGGAAAGCCGCCTCGCTCATAGAAACCTCCAGCTAGCGCATGTCCCGGAATAGCAAAAGCCGGTTTTCCGATAAGGACATGCGAAAAATCAATGATCCTTGACAATGGTCTTGACCGTGCGCGGCCCCCTCCCCACTTCCACGCTGAGGTTTCGATGGACATGCAGCGCTTCCTGATTGGGCTTGGACTTTTGCTCGTCGTGGCGGGTGTTGCCTGGCCGGTCCTGACCAAGATAGGTATCGGCCGGCTTCCCGGCGATATCATGATCCAGCGTGGCGGGACGAGCTTCTATTTTCCGATCGTCACCTGCATTCTGCTGAGCATCGTGCTGAGCGCCGTGATGTGGCTGTTCAACCGGTGAAGCTTAGTCGATGACCGCCACCGCATTGATCTCGACCAGGCAGCGCGGATCGGTAGCGAGCCGCACCACCTGCACCGTGGTCGTCGCGGGCTTGGCATCACCGAAATATTCGCCCCAGACCTTGTTGAGCGCATCCTGATCGGTGAGATCGGTCACGAAACGGTCGGCCGTGACCACGTCGGCAAAGGTGGCGCCGACGGCCGCGAGCCCGCGCTTGAGATTTTCCAGAGCGGCCCGCACTTGCCCGGCCATATCGCGCGGCATGGAGTCAAACTCTTGCGGTCGATGCGGGTGATGATGATAGACCGGCGCCGCGGTGACGCCGGCAAGATAAACGGTCGTGCCGCCCTTCACCTTGATAGCGGGCGCGTACGGCATCCATATTTCCGGCGCATCGGGCCAATGTACATGTTCGATGGTCCTGGGCATTGTGTCGTTACCTCGTTATCGGACGAAGCGAAACGTCGAAACGCCTTTTTCGGCCCTACATCCGAAACACGCCGAACCGCGTTTCCGGGATTGGCGCGTTCAGCGCCGCCGCGTAGCACAGCGCCAGCACGCGGCGGGTTTCGGCCGGCGTGATGATGCCGTCGTCCCACAGCCGCGCGGTGGCATAATAGGGATTGCCCTCCGCCTCATATTGCTCGCGGATCGGCTGCTTGAATTCCTCCTCCTCGACCTCCGACCATTTCTTGCCTTCGGCCTCGATATTGTCGCGCCGTACGGTTGCGAGCACTGAGGCGGCTTGCTCTCCACCCATGACCGAAATGCGGGCGTTTGGCCACGTAAACAGAAAGCGCGGGCCATAGGCGCGGCCGCACATGCCGTAATTGCCGGCCCCATAGGAGCCGCCGATGATGACGGTGATCTTTGGCACCTGAGCACAGGCGACCGCGGTGACCATCTTGGCGCCGTCCTTGGCGATGCCGCCCGCCTCGTAGTCGCGACCGACCATGAAGCCGGAAATATTTTGCAGAAATAAAAGCGGCACGCGGCGCTGGCAGCACAGTTCGATGAAATGCGCCGCCTTCAGCGCGCTCTCAGAGAAGAGAATGCCGTTATTGCCGAGAATGCCGACCGGAATGCCGTGAATATGAGCGAAGCCTGTGACCAGCGTCATCCCATAGAGCGCCTTGAACTCGTCGAATTCGGACGCGTCGACCAGCCGCGCGATCACTTCGCGCACGTCATATTGCTTCTTCAGATCGACCGGCACGATGCCGTCAAGCTCGGCGGCATCATATTTCGGCTCGCTCGGCTTGGCGAGTGCAATGTCGATCGGCCGCTTGCCGCTGAGTGTGCCGATAATGCGGCGGCATAGCGCGAGCGCGTGGCGGTCGTTCTCGGCGTAATAGTCCGCTACGCCGGATTTCTTCGCATGCACGTCGGCGCCACCCAGGTCTTCCGCGCTGACCACTTCCCCGGTCGCCGCTTTAACCAGCGGCGGACCGCCGAGAAAAATGGTGCCCTGATTGCGCACAATGATGGTTTCGTCCGACATCGCCGGCACGTAGGCGCCGCCAGCGGTGCATGAGCCCATGACCACGGCAATCTGGGCGATGCCCATGGACGACAGCGTCGCTTGATTGTAGAAAATGCGGCCGAAATGCTCCCGGTCGGGAAAGACTTCGGTCTGATGCGGCAGGTTGGCGCCGCCGGAATCGACCAGATAGACGCACGGTAGCCGGTTCTCACGCGCAATCTCTTGCGCGCGCAGATGCTTCTTCACCGTCATCGGATAATAGGTGCCGCCTTTGATCGTCGAATCGTTGCAGACGATCACGCATTCGCGGCCCGACACGCGCCCAATGCCGGTGATGATACCGGCGGCGTGGATCGCATCGTCATACATATCGTTGGCGGCCAGCGGCGAGAGCTCGAGAAATGGCGTGCCGGGGTCGAGCAGCGTTATCACCCGCTCGCGCGGCAAGAGTTTTCCGCGCGCGATATGGCGCTCACGGGCGCGCGCCGGCCCGCCCGCGGCGGCTTGCGCGCGGCGCTTTTCGAGCTCCGCAATCAAGACGCGCATCGCCGCTTGATTGGCGCGAAACTCCTTTGAGCCGCAATCGACAGCTGATTTGATCGTCGTCACTCTTCCCCACCTCGGAATCTGAACAAAAATTCAGACAACACGCCGCATCGTCGTCTCTGCGCGATGCATCGCCTGCTTTTGAGCAACACTAACATACGGAACCGAAACTTTCCTCGTGCGCTCGCGTTCGCATCACGGTACCGCGTCCGAAGCGCAAGGCGCGAGCAAAACTGGATACGGTGAAAATCGAAGAAAAGAGGACACCATGAGAAAGCAGCAAAGCACCCTATTGGCGGGCATTGCCGCCCTGGCACTGCTCGCCGGGACCGGGCTTGCATCGGCCCAAGGCGCTGCGGGAGATCAAGGGAACGCGAAGCAGGGCGGCGCCGCAGGTACGGCCGGCCAGACGATGCGGCATAAGGAGGGCGGCACAGCAAGCCATGGCGCGATGAGCCCGTCGACCGCACAACACGGGGCGCTGAATCAGCCCCAAGGCGGGAAAGGCGGGCAAAGCGCGCAGAACAAGAGCGTAAGGGGCGTGGGCCCCTCCACGGCCCAGCAAGGCCCTGGCAAGAACGCGCAGCTGAACCGAAATGCGCAAGAGACTAACCCCGCCGGCATCAACGCGCAGAACAAAAGCAAGGCGGCCCAGACCGGCAACCGGGAGAAGTTCCGCTCGACGGCGCAGGGTCAGCAGTTCAACCGCACCAACCGCTCGGCGCAGGAGGAGCGCTTCAACCGTACGCACCGCGCAGCTTCGGAGAACAGGTACCAGCAGCGGGGTAATGCCGGCACCGCAAGCACGGCACAGCGGATGGAGCGCGGCGGACAGCTGCAGGGTCTGCAGGGCAATGCGGCGGTGAACGAGCGGGGCAATGTCCAGCTCACCGAGCAGCAGCGCACTCGGATCCGTGACACCGTGATCAATGCCAGCGGCGCGCCGCGCGTTGGCCGGGTCAACTTCGATGTGAGAGTTGGCACGGTGATCCCGCGACGCGAAATCCGCGTAGTCCCGGTGCCGGAGACGCTGGTGCGGATCGAGCCGCGCTGGCGCGGCTATTTGTATTTCGTCTATGGCGACGAAGTCGTGATCGTCAGCCCGCGCACGATGCGTATCGTCGCGGTTCTACCGGCCTGACATTCGGCGTGAATAGCGCAATGGCGGGGGACGGCATCAAGCGCCGCCCTCGCCTTCTTAACATGACAGCGTCAGGCGCGCACTTCCTGGCGTTGGAAAATCACGTAGCCGACGACAAACAACAGCAGTGCGGATGCAATCATCGCCACTATCTGCGGCCAGGCGATCAAGACGCTTGCGCCGAGCGGCAGCGGTGCGCCGAGCACGGCGCCCTGCAGTTGGCTCAGATAGATGGGGCCGAGCGCACGCGTCGTCGGATCAAGCAGCGCCACCACCACTTCGGCGTAGAGCGTCGATGGCGAGAGCCGCGCCAGAATCTGTTCAAGCTCGGCCGTGCCTGGCGTCTGCAGCCCGAGCGCCGTGTAACGCGGGTCCGGCGGGATAATGGCCTGTGCCACGGCGCCGGCCAGCACCGGCCAGATGAAAGTGATGAACAGCCACAGGCCGAGCGTGACCAACGCCGCCGTTGCCGCCGAGCGGAACAGGATCGAGAACAACAGCGCCAGGGCCAGCCAAACGCCGGCATAGATGATCGTCACCAGCAGAAAGACGAAGCTGCGCGCGATTTCCTCGGCGCCGGGCGGAATGCCGATGAGGAGCAGACCAAGCCCAACGACAAGCAGCCACAGCGTGACCAGGCTGATCGAAAGCGTGATCAAGCCGGCCAGGAATTTGCCGAACAACAAAGCGTCGCGATAGATCGGCTGCGAGAGGATGCGCGACAGCGTGCGTCGATTGTGCTCGCTATTGACGGTATCGAAGCCGAGCCCGATCGCCATAAGCGGTACCAGGAACGACAGGAACGAGACGAAGGACGGCAGCGGATCGCGCGAGGTCGTGAACAATCGCAGGAACAGGAACGGATCCTCCGCGGTCGTATCCTTGATCTGCTGGATGGCACCATAGAGCGCGGCCAGCGCCACCAGCACCACAAGCCATTCGAGCACGCGCATGCGCACGCTGGTCAGGTGGTCGGAAAGTTCCTTGAGCACGACCACGCCGAGGCCGGAAAAGGCGGAACCCTCACGCTGCATGGCGCGCTCCTTCCTGCACCGCCTGTTCCGGCTTCTTCGCCTCGAAATAGCGTGTATAGATCGCCTCGAGGCTCGGCTCCTGCACGCCGAGGAATTTGAGCCTGCCCTGCAAAGCGACGACTTCGGCAGCGGCTTCAGGCCGCACGTCGCGATCGGCATGCAGGCGGAGCTTGCCGATGCCGGTCTTCTCGACGCCGCTGACGCCCGGAATGAGCGCCAGCCGTTCGGCCAAGCCCGCACCGTCGGCCTCGATGTCAACGACATAGCCGCCGCCCAGCACTTCGCGCCCGAGATCGGCGACCCTGCCCATCAACGCGATCTTACCGGAGGAGAACAGGGCGACGCGATCACACACGCTCTGTACCCGCTCGAGCAGATGCGAAGACAGCAGGACCGATACGCCTTCGGCCTTAAAGCCGCGGATCATGCCGAGAAGCTCGGCCGTGGCCTGCGGATCGAGACCGGATGTCGGCTCGTCGAGAATGGCGATTTGCGCGCCCTTCATCAGGATTTCGGCAAGGCCGAGCCGCTGCCGCATGCCGCGCGAGAAGGTGCCGACTCGTTTCTCCGCCACGTCGGCCAAGCCAACGCGATCGAGAGCCTCCGCGATGCGTTTTTCGCGCTCGAGGACACGAAATCCTATCAGGCGGGCGGTGTAGCGCAGGTTATCGGCTGCGGTAAGCCCATCATAGAAGCCGACCGTGTCCGGCATATAGCCCACCCGCCGCTTCACCGAGAGCGGCTCGCGCGCCGGATTGAAGCCGAGCACGCTCACCTCGCCCGCCGATATATCGGTCAGGCCGAGCAGCATCAGTATCGTTGTGGTCTTGCCAGCGCCGTTTGGGCCAAGCAGGCCAAAAATCTCGCCGCGGCCAACCTCGAACGAAATGTGGTCGACCGCGGTCGCCGAGCCGTAGGTCTTGGTCAGACCATTGGCCTGGATGACGGAATCCTGGCTCATCGGCGACCGAACCTTGCCACTGCCCCGACCATGACCAACAGCGCGACGCCGATGATGCCGACGCCGGCGATGCCCCACATGGTGGAGGTGGTTACCGTGACGCGGAAATTAGTCGAGGCGGATTCGCCGCGTGCGGCAGCGCGGACGGTCGTGACGTAATCGCCGGCAATCGCCTTCTCGGTCGGGGTGATCAGCGCCTGCACCTCTTTGTTGTCGTTCGGGGCGATCCGATCGACCTGCTTCGGATCAAAAGTGATCTTCCAGCCGCTCGGCGCGGAGCCGGAGAGCTGGATATCTTCAGCGGGCGCAGTGCCGGTATTGGTGATGACCACGGGAACGCTCGTTTCCTTGCCGGCGGACGCACGCGTCGACACCAAGCCCTCGCGGCCGGATATGTCGAGCTTCGGCTGACCGGTGATGGTCATCCCGAGATCGGTGGTGGCAACCGCGTCTTCGGCGGCAACACGCGCAGTGATCTTGTAGTCGCCTGCGGCGGCGGTGTTCGGCGGCGTGACTTTAAGCTTCACGTCCTTGGTCTGCCCGGCATCGACCGGCACAGCGTTAAGCTCTTGGCTACCGTACTGCTCGGTGAAGGTGGTATCGAAATTCTGCGGCGCATGCGCCGAAAGGCTCACCGTCAGCTTCTTGCCACTGTCATTTTTGATGCCGAGCTGATATTCGAAGCTCGACTTCGAAGTGCCGCGCAATTGTGGCAACTGCGGCGTCAGCGTGAGTTTCGCCGGAAGATCCTTCGCCAGCGTCACCGCCACGGGCAGCTGCAGATTCGAGGTCGCGCCCTGTGCTGCAACCGTGATCGTCTGCGTGCCGTTCGGGGCGTTCTTCGGCACGTCCAGTCGCAATTCGAGCGAGACGCTCGAATTGGTGGCCGGCATTGCCGCAGCCACCGGCTGGCCGCCGCCCATCAGAGTTGCGGTCCAGCCCGCGGGCACTCCGGAAACCGACAGCGCCAGACGCTCCGGCGTCATGTCGTAATTGTGTAATCGAAGATTGATGGTCGACGTCTCTCCCGGGCGCACGGTGACCGCGGGGAAATCGCTCATCAGGTAGATGCCCTTGACGTCCTTGGGCGCATCGTCGGATTTGGCGGCAGACGCAAACAGCACCGCAAAGGCGGCGAGTGCGGCGATCAAACCGTATCGCATTGGTATCAACTCCCGTGCAGCAATTTGATCAGTGTGCCCCCTCCCACGGCGCGCTCGCAACGAGCCCGAGTGAGCGGCGGACATTGTCGGCGTAATCGTGACAAAATCATGCAGAGACCGCCCTTTTTGGCAAGACCTGTGGACTTTGTCCTGCGGTAGAGAGCCGCAGTTTGAGGCGCTATATCAGGCCCGAACATGCCTCGCAGTACCGAAATCAGTGCCGGCCTTCTCGTGTTCCGTCGTGTTAACGAACCGGAGGTTCTGCTCGGCCATCCGGGCGGTCCGTTCTGGGCGAAAAAGGACGACGGCGTCTGGACCATTCCCAAGGGCGTCGCCGAGCCCGGCGACGATCTTCTCGCCACCGCGCGGCGCGAATTTACCGAGGAGACAAATCTGCCGCTCGATAGCGCGGCCGGCGGCCTGATCGCGCTGTCGCCCGTTAAGCAGAAGAGCGGCAAGATCGTACACGCTTTCGCGGTCGAGGCCGACCTCGACCTCGCGCTCTTCGCCAGCAATTCATTCGAGATCGAGTGGCCGCCCCGATCGGGCCGTCGACAGCGTTTCCCGGAAGTTGATCGCGTCGCTTATTTCACGCTGCCGGTCGCAATGGGCAAAATATCTGCTTATCAGAAGCCGTTCCTGCGGGAGCTGGGAGAACAGTTGGGCCTGCAGCTAAGCTGAGCCCGGCAAGTCGCGGAAGTGTCCGGCGGCTATGCCGTCCCCGGATTTCGTTTCAGTCAATCCGGTTGCCCTTTAAGCGCTACTCCTTCAGAACCACCGGCCAGTCCACCTCGTCGTGCGGCAGCACCCAGGGCTCGCGCCGCGCGGCCTCGCGCCATTCGCGCCAGGCCGGCAGGGCCATGACCTCGTTCATATAAGCTCGCGCCGCCGCGCTGACCGCCACCGCGTAAGTGTGAAACCGCGACACGACCGGGGCAAACATCGCGTCCGCAGCGCCGAACCGGCCGAACAGAAATGGACCACCATGTTTCGCGAGGCATTCACTCCAAATCGCATCGATCCGCGCGACATTGGCCGCGCCCTCATCGTCCAGGGCCCGCGGCTTGACGGGCCGGCACATGTTCATCGGCAGTTGCCGCCGCAGCGGCAGAAAGCCCGCATGCATCTCGGACGCAATTGCGCGCGCATGCGCGCGCACGGAGGCTGGCTTCGGCCATAAACCGGCCTCGGGAAATTTCTCCGCAAGATATTCCAGAATGGCGAGCGATTCCCAGACCCGCACATCACCGTCGAGCAGGACCGGCACCTTGCCCGCCCCGCTCAGTGCGGTCACTCGGGTTTTGAAATCCGCGGCCTCGAGCGAGATCACCGTCTCCTCGAAGGCAATGCCGGCGGTCCTCATGCCGATCCAGGGGCGCAACGACCAGGACGAATAGTTCTTGTTGCCGAGGATGAGATGCAGCGCCATCAGTCCAGGAACCTTGTCCAGGGATCCTTGTTACGACTCGCCGTTGACGGCTCCTTGTAGCCTGGATCGCGCGAGATGCAATTGGAAGGATGACTTCGTGCCGCTTTCCGGATTTCGTCGGCGGAGAATCCACGCTACAACAAGCCGGGAATTCCGAGAATGGCGCAATTTTCAAATCTGGATGTGCTGGCGCTCGGCTGGTTTCTCGCCGCCTGGCTCGGCTATGCACTGCTGATCGAGCTGACTTCCCATGGCAAGCGCGGCCTGAACGGCCTGATGCACCGCTACCGCAGCGAATGGATGCAGCGCATGCTGGCGCGCGATGCGCGCATGATGGACGGCCAGGTCATTTCCGCGCTGCAGAACGGCACCGCCTTCTTCGCCTCGACCTCGCTGATTGCGCTGGGCGGCGCGGTGACTTTGTTTCACTCCAACCAAGACATGCTGACCATCGTCGCGGCGCTGCCGTTCGGGCAGGCGGTGACCCATATCCAATGGGAGATCAAAGTCGTCGGCCTGATGATCATCTTTGTCTATGCCTTTTTCAAATTTGCTTGGGCTTATCGATTGTACAATTACGTTGCCATCATGGTCGGCGCCGCACCGCCGGCTTCGGAGCGCGACGAGCCTGAGGCCAAGGCCTACGCTCAGGCCGCCGCGCGCGTCATCACCGATGCCGGTCGCCACTTCAATCGCGGCCAACGCGCTTTCTTCTTTGCGCTCGGCTATCTCGGCTGGTTTCTCGGGCCGGTACCGCTGATGGTGACTACGGCCGCCGTTCTGGTGGTGATGTGGCGGCGCCAATTCGCGTCCGACTCGCGCCGGGCGATCAGTATTATCTGAATGCGCTGCGGCTCAGACGATGCCGGTTACGACCGCGATGAAAGAAACGAACAGTACCGCAGCGACGGTGAACAGCAGAGTGAGAGCAGTCTCGACCCATTCGTTGGCAGCTGACCGGGTTTCGACTTTGTCGTCCGCCGATTGACTGGCATCTTCGGCGGGCACGTCAGTGGTCGACATGAGGCCTTCCCCCCAAAGGACGAGGTGCAATGGCCGAGCTTTTCACGGCAGGAGTGAAGGATCGGTAAAAGAACCAGCTCGGTTGAGCCTGGACGAGCGTCCCGCGCCGGACTCGATCCCCTGCTGGTTACTATCCGGAAGAAGCGGTGGCTAGAAAGATTCTGGCGATCACGGCGCCGGAAACAGCTCGTTGGTTTTGCCGGTCAGCCGATAGACCAATAGTCCAATCCATTCGTGCAGCGCATAATCGGTTTCATTCAAGCCCGTCGCCAATGACGCGAAAGGCCGCGCCAGGTCATTCATGCCGCGCGTGCGGTAGTCGACCGGATAGGCCTCGACCGGGAAACCGGCGGCGCGGAAGGTGCCGATCGCGCGCGGCATGTGAAAGGCTGAAGTGACCAGAAGCCAGCGTTCACCCGGCTTGGGCTGCGCAACGAGACGCGAAAATACCGCGTTCTCAATCGTGTTGCGCGACTGCTCTTCCGCGGTAATGCGTTCCTGCGGGACGCCCAGCGCGAGGAGTTCCTTCGCTGCAAACGGCGCCTCCGGAGGAACGTCGGGCCGTATCGAGCCCACTCCCCCGCTGAAAATGATGCGGGCATTCGGATATTTGCGTGCCAGCTCGACTGCGGCAGTGATGCGCTCGGCCGAGTCGTTGAGAGCCACGCTGCCACGTGCCGCCGAGACGTCGGACAGGATGGCCCCGCCAAGCACGACGATGCCGTCCGGCGCCCCGTGTGATGGATCCCACTGCGGGAAACGCTGCTCGAGCGGCAGTATCAGAATATGGCCGAGCGGCGAGAAGCCGGCGAGCGCAATCAGCATGATGCTCGTGACCACGAGCCAGCTCGCGGTGCGGCGAAAGCGCGTGCACAACAGGCAAAGGCCGATGATCCCGATGGTTGCGAGGACATTGGATGCCAGCGCGAAGAAACCGAGAACTTTTGACAGTGAAAAGAGCATCTCGGCTCACTCGGCGCCCGCGCTGCTTGGCGAAACGTTCGCGGTAGCCGCAACGGAAACATTACTCGCGCGATTTGCGCCAGGCCGCATAACGCGCCTTAGACTCGTCATTTGGCGGGTAAAGGCCAGGAAGCTTCACGCCTTTTTCGACTTCGGTGAAAACCCAGCTTTCGTACAATTCGTGCTCGGCGCCTTCGTGGGCAACGAATTCCACCAGCGCCTGCGGAATGACAACGGCGCCGTCATCATCGGCTACGATCACATCGCCTGGAAAGATCGCGCAACCGCCACAGGCGATCGGCTCCTGCCAGCCGACAAAGGTCAGGCCGTTGACCGAGGCGGGCGCCGCGACGCCCGAGCACCAGACCGGCAGCTTTGAGGCGAGTACGCCGCTAAGGTCGCGCATGGCGCCGTCGGTGACCAAGGCCGCGACGTTTCGCCTTTTCATACGCGCGCAGAGAATGTCACCAAATATGCCGGCCGTCTGCACGCCCATGGCATCGGCGACGGCGATGACGCCTCCCGGCATGGCCTCGATCGCAGCCCGGGTCGAGATCGGATTACCCCAGCTCTCGGGCGTCGCCAAATCTTCGCGCACCGGCACGAAACGCAATGTAAAGGCCGGGCCGACCAGACGCTCGCCGCCCGGCACCAGGGGCTTGGCGCCGCTCATCCAGCACCGCCGAATGCCTTTTTTGAGCAGCATCGTTGTGATCGTCGCCGTCGTCACCTTGCGCAGAACATCGAACAGCTCGTTGCTCATCGTTGCCTCGCTCAGTTATGTCATGCCGGCTTGATACCGAGCCGTTCATCGCGGCGGCGCAGCCAAGCTACAAACGGAATCGACAGCAGCACCATCCAGGACTTCCCGACAACCTGCCCGGCCAAGAATTCGAGCGAGCCGAAAGCAAGCCAGAGAAACACAATGGAATCCACCACGAGGCCGGCGAAGCTTGATGCGATCACCGCCGCCACCAGCCGCCGCTGCGCCAGCGGGGTATACACAGCGAGATCGGCAAATTCGGAAAGCAGAAACGCCGTCGCCGAGGCGACTACCAGCGAAGGCGGCGCGAGCAGCGCCGAAAGCCCACTACCGAACAGGATGGCCAGCGCCGAAAGACCGGTTCCGAGCCGCCGCTGCACCAGATCGCGCAGCACCAGCGCCACCCCCACCATGGTTACCCCCGAAGGTGCCATGAGATTCGGCGCCACCGGCACGAGGCAGGGCCCCTCCGGCGCGACGCAGGACGTCCCGACATGACCGATCAGCCAGTTGGCGATCGGGATCGTGAGCGCGAACAGAAGCAAAAAGATCACACCCTCTCGCCTGCGGCGCTGGTCCATGTTTTGAGCGTCCCTTTGCAAATCTTGTTGCCAGTCTTGCGTCACGATGCGGCCTTCCACTTTGCAAATCCCTCCGCGCGCAGGCGGCAGGCCGGGCAGGTGCCGCAGCCAAAGCCCCAGGCGTGGCGATGCACCCGATCGCCGAGATAGCAGGTGTGCGTCTCACCGAGAAGCAGATCGATCAGCGGCTTGCCGCCGGTCTGCTCGGCGAGCGTGAAGGTGCCAGCCTTGTCGACCCACATCAGCGGGGTGTGGATGACAAAACGGCGATCCATGCCGAGCGTCAGCGCCAGTTGTACGGCCTTAATCGTGTCGTCGCGGCAATCCGGGTAGCCGGAAAAATCGGTCTCGCACATGCCGGCGACAATATGCTTGATGCCGCGCCGATAGGCGAGCGCACCGGCGAAGGTGAAGAAGACCAGATTGCGGCCGGGTACAAAGGTCGTCGGCAGTCCGGATTCGGCTATGGTGATTTCGACGTCGCGGGTCAACGCTGTTTCGGAAAGAGACGCGAGCGCGTCAAGCCGGATGACATGATCGTCGCCGAGCCGCGCCCGCCATTGTTCCGATATTGAAGCCAGTCCGGAGCGGATGCGCGGCCGCACCTGAAGCTCGACGGCATGACGTTGGCCGTAATCGAAGCCGATGGTCTCGACTCGCGCAAAGCGTTCAAGCGCCCAAGCCAGACAAACAGTCGAATCCTGACCGCCGGAAAACAGGACAAGGGCGCTGTCGTGGAGCGTCACTGCGGCCTATCCTCGAGGCGGACACCGCGAGTGCCAAGCCATTGCCCGATCCGTTTCACCGCTTCGTGCATGTCCTCGCGGCTGCCGGCATAGCATAGGCGCAGGAAGCGCCGGCCATGGAGCGGATCGAAATCGACGCCGGGCGTTGCCGCAACACCCGCCTCCTCAAGCATGCGCGTTGCAAAAGCGTAGCTGTCATCCGAGAATCGCGAAATGTCGGCATAGAGATAAAACGCGCCGTCGACCGGAAGGAACGAAGTTAAGCCCGCGCGCGGCAGACCGTCCAGCAGAATGCGCCGATTTTCCTCGTAGCCGTGTTTGATCTGCTCCAGCTCCGCGCGCCCGTCGAAGGCCGCCTCGGCAGCGATCTGCGACAAGGTCGGCACCGAGATGGCCAGATTCTGCTGCAGCCGCTCGATGGCGCGCAGCAGCGTCGGTGGTACCACCATCCAGCCGATGCGCCATCCGGTCATACAGAAATATTTGGAGAATGAATTGACGATGATCGCATTCCTGGAAAAGCGCGCCGCGCTTTCCGCGGCGAAGGCGTAATCGAGCCCGTGATAGATCTCGTCCGATATGACGGTGATGCCGGCATCTTCGGCACAACGGATCAGCACGGCGAGCGCGTCGCCCGTCATCATCGTGCCGGTGGGATTGGCCGGCGATCCGATTATGAGGCCGTGCAGCGGCCGAGCGCGATGCTCCGCAAGCAGCATGTCGCCGGTGATCGACCAGCGCGTACTGTCTGTGGTCTCCATTCCGACCGCCTCGCAGCCTAGCGCGGTCAAGATATGTCGGTACGGCGGATAGCCGGGGAGCGCCACCGCGACGCGGTCGCCCGCTTCGAAGGCAGACAGAAAGGCCAGCATGAAGCCGGCGGATGAGCCGGTGGTAACGACCACCTGCTCCGGGTCAACCTCGAGGTCATGCCACTGCGCATAGGCGCGCGCGATGCGCTTGCGCAGCGAGGGGATGCCGAGCGTCTCGGTATAGCCATGTGGGCTGCGTGGCAGGGCCGCGCGGACGGCAGCGAGCGCTGCCGCCGGCGCGCCCGCTGCCGGTTGGCCGACTTCCATGTGGACGATGCGGCGACCTTGAGCTTCAAGCCGCGCAGCGGCCGCCACGACGTCCATCACCATGAATGGCGGCACATTGCTGCGCCGTGAGGGCCTGAGCGGGCTCTTTGGCTTTTCGAGCATCAATGGACCCTTAGGCTGCGGTCACAGATCCGTTCACAAATGCGTTGACGAAGCTCGTTACCACCTTGTCGTTCCGCCCCGCTGATGCCGCATTCAGTGGGTTTCCTGCGGCTTGGCTGGTGCCTGCAGCCCGTCCTGCGGGCGCGTTGACCCCAACGCGTTCGATCCATAGTTTGCCGGCATTCCTGGCCTCTGGGCGGCCTGAAGGACCTGACAGTTCGTCTCACATGATTGGTCTCCAATCTCCTAGCAAGATGCGGCCGGTGAAACCAGCGGCGCGCGCCGTCGCCATTGCCACGTCCGCTGCGCTCGTCATGTCGAGCATTCCCGTCCCGGTGCAGGCGCAGACCGGAGCAAATGCCGGCATTCCGATGATCCGCGATGCCGAGACCGAGCAGCTGCTGCGTGATTACACCGCGCCGATCTTCAGGGCGGCCGGTCTGAGCAACCAGAACATCAAAGTAGTCATCATCAATGACAACTCGTTCAACGCCTTTGTCATGGATGCGCATCGCATTTTCATCAATCTCGGCGCGCTCAAGGAAGCGACAACGCCCAACCAGGTGATCGGCGTCTTGGCGCACGAGACAGGCCATATCGTTGGCGGCCACCTATCGAAGCTGCGCCAGGAGCTGGCCAATATCCAGACCGCCATGATCATCGGCATGTTGCTCGGCGCCGGCGCGATGGTCGCCGGCCACGGCAACAGCGACATGGGCAATGTCGGCGCAGCCGTGATCACCGCTCCGCAGGCTCTGGGCATGAATACACTGTTGTCCTATCAGCGTGCCCAGGAGGAATCGGCCGACCGCGCCGGCGTCCGCTTCCTGACCATGACCGGGCAGTCGGCCAAGGGCATGTACGATACCTTCAAGAAATTTGCCGACGAGTCCTTGTTTTCCGCCCACGGCGCCAATCCCTATGCGCAGAACCATCCGATGCCGCAGGAGCGCATGGATGCTTTGGCCGAACTCGTGAAGACGCCGTACTGGGCCAAGAAGGATCCGCCGGAGCTGCAATTCCGACACGATATGATGCGGGCGAAGCTGTACGGCTTCTCGGAGCGACCAAATGTCGTGCTGGCGCATTACCCGCTGAGCGATACCAGCATGCCGGCGCGCTATGCGCGCGCCATTTCAGCTTATCGGTTCGGCGGGGCGCAGAGCGCCATGGCCCAGATCGACGGCCTCATTCAGGCGATGCCGAACAATCCTTATTTTTATGAGTTGAAAGGCCAGGCGCTGCTCGAAGGCGCCCATCCGGCTCAGGCAATCGCGCCGCTGCGCCGTGCGGTTGAACTGGCGCCCAGTCCGGCGCTCATCCAAATTCTGTTGGCGCAGGCCATGGTCGCGACCAACGATCCCAAAATGGCCGAGGAAGCGATCCCGATCCTGCGTGCCGCGCTGCTCAAGGAGCCGGAGGCGGCAGATGCCTATACGACGCTTGCCATGGCCTATGGGCGCAAGAACGATCTTGCGGACGCCGATCTCGCTTCCGCACAGGCGGCCTTTGCCCGCGGCGACAACAAAACGGCGCGCGAGCTTGCCGAGCGTGCCAAGCAGCGCTTCCCTATCGGCTCACCGGGGTGGGTGCGTGCCGATGACATCGTCGCCTTCAACAAGAACCGACGCGACAATCCGCTGTTCAAATTCCAAGTAAACACGTCGACAGAACGGCCTCAACCAGGACAACTCCAATGAAGAATCTCGTTTCTGCGCGCCGCAGTCCGGTGCTCTTGGCCACGCTGATTGCGGCCGCAGCGCTGATCACCCCGATTACCTCGGCACAGACGCCGGCGCCGCCGGCGGCGGCCAACCCCGCGCCGAGTTTCTCCGCCGATCAGCAGCAGCAGATCGAGACTCTCATCAAGAATTACATCGCCGCCCATCCGGAAATCGTCCAGGGGGCACTCGACGCGCTCGACAAGCGTCAGAAGGAAGCCGAGGCTGAGAAGGCGCGCGCAACCATCAGGGACAATAACGCGACCATCTTCAACTCGCCGCACCAGGTCGTGCTAGGAAATCCGCAGGGCAAAGTCAGCATCGTCGAATTCTTCGATTACAACTGCCCCTACTGCAAGCGGGCGCTCAATGACATGGTGGACCTGCTGAGGTCGAATCCCGACCTCAGATTCGTGCTCAAGGAATTTCCGGTACTTGGCGAGGGCTCGGTCGATGCAGCGCATGTCGCGGTTGCTGCCCGCATGCAGGACCCGACGGGCAAGAAGTATTTCGAGTTTCACCAGAAGCTTCTCGGCGGCCGTGGTCAGGCCGACAAAGCCCGTGCGCTCGCAGTCGCTAAGGATGTCGGCTTCGACATGGCGCGCCTCGAGAAGGACATGAACTCTGAAGAGGTAAAGGCGACCATTGACGAAGACATGAAGCTTGCCGATGCGCTGGGTGTCAGCGGCACGCCGACTTATGTCGTTGGCGACGAGGTTGTCGTCGGTGCGGTTGGTGTCGACGAACTCAAGAACAAGCTTAACAGCGACAAGAAATAGGCTGTCGCGGCGCGGCTTCGGCACTGCGTGGTTTGGGCCGGATTGGCCGCGCCCCCCAATCTGGTCCTCTTTTGTCCAACCCGACTTCCCCTTTGCGAGACCCTTCCCTATAACGGCAGCCGCGGCAGGCCATTCGCCTGCGGCCGGGTCTAGCCCTCCAGATGTCGAAGACCATCTACGTCCTCAATGGACCGAACCTCAATCTGCTCGGCACGCGCGAGCCGCACATTTATGGGCGCGCGACGTTGGACGATGTGGAAAAGCTGTGCCGGACCACGGCGGCGCATCACGGCCTGGTCGTGGCGTTCCGGCAGTCCAATCATGAGGGCGAAATCGTCGATTGGATCCAAGAGGCGCGCGCCGAGCAAGCCGCCGGGCTGCTGATCAATCCGGCGGGTTTCACCACGACATCGATCGCGATCCTGGATGCGCTGGTGACCATGGAGGCGCCCGTAATCGAGGTCCATATCAGCAATATTCATGCGCGCGAGGAGTTCCGTCGCCATTCCTATGTATCCAAGGTCGCCCGCGCGGTGATCTGCGGCTTCGGCATCAATGGCTATGCGCTTGCCATCAACGGTCTCGCCGGCATGATCGGTGCCAAGGAGTAACCGTGGCCCGCAAGCCCGAGCCCCCCTCAGATTCGAAGCCGCCCGTCGTTGATCACGATGTGATCCGCGAACTGGCCAAGCTGCTCGACGAGACCGGCCTCACCGAGATCGAATATCAGCGCAACGGCACATCGATCCGCGTGGCGCGGCATGCCGCCGTTCCGGCAGGACGCGTGCGCGCCGCCGACGTGGCCCTGCCAAGTCCGGCAAGTTTGCCGGCCGAAACCGTCGATCCAACGCAGCACCCGGGTCTGGTCACCTCGCCAATGGTTGGCACCGCCTATCTCGCCCCGGCACCGGGGGCAAAACCCTTTGTCGATGTCGGCAGCCAGGTGAAGGCCGGCGATACGCTGATCATCATCGAGGCGATGAAAACGATGAATCAGATTCCCGCCCCGCGCTCGGGCACGGTGATTCAGATCCTGGTCGAAAACGGCCAGCCGGTCGAATTCGGCGAGCCACTTGTAATCATCGAATGATAGCGAAATGGCGAATGGTGAGTAGCGAATCGCGAGTGGGAACAATGTTCGAGATCCCTGCTTACTCCCATTCGCTGTCCGCCATTCGCCGCTCGCCCAGCTGAACCATCATGTTCGACAAGATCCTCATCGCTAATCGGGGGGAGATTGCGCTGCGGGTGCTGCGCGCTTGCAAGGAACTCGGCATTGCCACAGTCGCGGTCCACTCAACGGCCGATGAAGATGCCATGCATGTGCGGCTCGCCGATGAGAGCGTCTGCATCGGGCCGCCCCCGGCTAGGGACAGCTACCTGAATATCCCCGCTTTGTTGGCGGCCTGCGAAATCACCGGCGCGGACGCCGTGCATCCCGGCTACGGCTTTCTGTCCGAGAATGCGCGTTTCGCCGAGATTCTTGCCGAGCACAATCTGCACTTCATCGGACCCCGCCCCGAGCACATCCGCCTTATGGGCGACAAGATCGCCGCCAAGCGCGCGGCCAAAGACCTTGGCATCCCCGTCGTGCCCGGCTCCGACGGCGGTATCGGCTCCGATGCAGAAGCGAGAGCAATGGCCCGCGCAATCGGCTATCCGGTGATCTTCAAAGCGGCCGCCGGCGGCGGCGGGCGTGGCATGCGCGTCGTCCGCGGCGAAGGTGACCTTGCTTCAGCGCTGGCCGCGGCGCGGGCCGAGGCCGGCGCCGCCTTCGGCGACGACACGATCTATGTCGAGAAGTTCCTGGAAAGGCCGCGCCACATCGAAATTCAGGTGCTTGGCGACGGCAAAGGCCGCGCCATCCATCTCGGCGAGCGCGACTGCTCGCTGCAGCGGCGCCATCAGAAAGTCTGGGAGGAAGGCCCCTCGCCGGCGCTCAATATCGAGATGCGCGACGAGATCGGCGAAATCGTCGCGGCGGCCATGCGCAGGATCAAATATCTGGGCGTTGGCACGGTCGAATTCCTTTATGAGAACGGCGCCTTCTACTTCATCGAGATGAATACGCGCATTCAGGTCGAGCATCCGGTGACCGAGATGATCACCGACATCGATCTCATTCTCGAGCAAATCCGCGTCGCCGCCGGCAGCGACCTCGAACTGACGCAAGGCAATGTCAAGTTCCATGGCCATGCCATCGAGTGCCGCATCAATGCGGAGAATCCGGTGTCGTTCCGCCCTTCGCCCGGCAAGATCGTGCACTATCATCCGCCGGGAGGGCTCGGCGTGCGCGTCGACTCCGCCGTCTACCACGGCTACACGATCCCGCCTTATTACGATTCCCTGGTCGGCAAGCTGATCGTCCATGGCAAGACGCGCAGTGAATGCTTGATGCGGCTAAATCGCGCGCTGGACGAGATCGTGGTCGACGGGGTCGAAACCACCCTCCCCTTGTTCCGGGCATTGGTCCGCGACAAGGATATCATCGACGGCGACTATCACATCCACTGGCTCGAGCAGTTTTTGGCGCGCGGCGAGTTGGCGCAATAGAGAAACCGCTCGATCGGCTACGCCGGAACGGCCGCCGACGTCGCTTCGAGCGCGGCATTCAAGAGCCGACCGACGTAGTCGGGCTCATACGGCTTCGGCACGAAGGACGAGCCGGGGACGCGATCGGCGGGATCAAGCATATTGGCGCGCGCCGAGGCGTAGACGACGGGAAGATCCGGCTGCATCTCGCGCGCTCGGCGCGCCAAAGCGGCGCCATCCATATCGCCCGGCAGATTGATGTCGGTGAACAGGACGTCGACCGGCGCGCAGCTCAAGGCCCGCAATGCATCGGCCGCATTGCTCACCGTCTGCACGGAAAAGCCCTGCTCGGCGAGTGACTGCGCGATCCACTCGCTGATGAGGAATTCATCCTCTACAAGCAGCACGTGAACAGGATCGTTTTTAACAGCATTGCGTTTCATGTGGTACCCCGAAACACCCTTCAGAATCGCCCATCCATGACGCGTAACGCGGGCCCGAAGGAAGCGTTCAAGCTCTCCGAAAATCGTAGCGGTTTATGCTTTGCGCGCAGTTAACGTATTGGCGCCGGTGAGGCTGCGACCAGTGGAACTTTTACGTAACCAAGCGGTCAGCGGGGCTAGCCCGCCACAGTTCACCGGGCTCATGTGGAGTGATGTCCAACTTCGAAGAACAGCGGCGGCGGGCGCTTGAACCCAACGCCCCGCGCCGGCTAAAAAATCCTATGGCGAGCCGCGAGTCCGCACTGATCGACATCACTCCGGAGGTGCTGCTCAAGGCGTATTCCTGCGGCATCTTCCCAATGGCGGAAAGCGCCGATGATCCGGCGCTCTATTGGATAGAGCCGGAGCGACGCGGCATCCTTCCGCTGGATCATTTTCACGTTCCGGAGCGGCTGGCACGAACCGTCCGCTCCAACCGGTTCACAATCGTGGTCGATCGCGACTTCGACGCCGTAATCGAGGGCTGTGCCCAGCCGGCGCCGGGCCGGACGCGAACCTGGATCAATGCCCGCATCCGCAATCTCTATCGCAAGCTCTATGAGCGCGGCGACTGCCACACGGTTGAGGTCTATGACGGCAATGAAATCGTCGGCGGACTCTATGGCGTCAGTCTCGGCCGGGCTTTTTTCGGCGAGAGCATGTTCCACCGCGTCCGCGACGCTTCGAAGGTGGCGTTGGTGCATCTGGTGGCGCGGCTGAAAGCGGGTCACTACCGGCTGCTGGATACGCAATTCGTCACCGCACATCTCAAGATGTTCGGCGCCATCGAAGTGGCGCGGCCGGTCTATCATAAGCTTCTTGATTCCGCGCTGGTCGGCGAAGGCGATTTTAGCGCGCTCGGGACCGATCAGCCGATATCCGGGCAGGTCGCGCTCGCGCAACTCGCAGAAAGAAGGTAAGTAACGCTCAGTCGTCGGTCAGCGGCGCCGGTGTCGCGGCGGGCGGCGCCGGCAAGACTGCAGGGCGCTGCACGGAGGTCTTCCGGGTTGCGCCGGCCGCAGGCGCAGCCGTCGTCGATTGCGCCACCGTCCCGCCGATCGGCGAAGCACAGTCGGTCAGCCACACGTCGTAAATCGGATGTTCGACCGCGTGCAGGCCCGGACTGGAGGCGAACATCCAACCGGTGAAGATGCGTTTGATCTCGCCCTGCAGCGTCACCTCGTCGACCTCGACAAAAGCGTCGGTATTGGTCGGCTCCGTCGGCGGCCGCGTATAGCAGGCCCGCGCCGTCACCTGCAGCGCGCCGAATTGCACGGTTTCGCCGATTGCGGCGTCGAACGAAATGATGCGCCCGGTGATCTTATCGAGGCCCGAGAATACCGCGCGGCTGTTCTCGACCTTTTTCGTCGGCGTGATGGTGACGACGGTATCGTCCGACTGCGGCGCGGTATCGGCCGGCTGCGTCGGCAGCGGATTGGCTGGCGCCGCTGTGTTGCGTGACGGCGGCACGTTTGCCTGACTCGGCGGCGGAGCGCTTGAGGCGCCGGGCGGCGGCGCCAAGGGCTTCGCCTGGATGCTGGATGGTGGCCGGGAGACCGGCTGTGGCTGATACTGCTGCTGCGGGGCGTAGGTGCCCGGATATTGCTGCGGCGGGTTGTATTGTCCCGGATATTGCACCGGCGGCGGCTGCGCCGGGAACGGGCTGTTCGGCACGTTAGCCGGCGGGCGAGGCGGCGAATCCGTGAAAACATTACCGAACTGGGCCGCTGCGGGTCCAGCGGCGAGCATTCCGCCGATCACGACGATGAGTGCGGCGATTCGCGCCATAAGCTCGCTGTGCTGGTTGAGCGCGCCCCTACACCGCGCCTCAGCCCGTTAACACGCCGAATACGGCAATTCCAGGGATGGCGACTACTGGTTACTGGCCGCCCGGAACCCAGGCCTTGTAGTCGCCGGTTGCCTTGGGACGGCGGCCCTGCCTAAGCATCGAGCCGCTGGGGCGATAGGCCGCCGGCGTCCCGGTGAGGTTGGGTCGATGCGGCTTCTCCCAAGCGTAGGTTCGCGTCTCTTCCTGTGTCGGCGGCACATCGACGATGTGATGCAGCCAGCCATGCCAGCTCGGCGGCACCTTTGAGGCCTCAGCTACCCCGTTATAGATCACCCAGCGACGCTCGACGGCGAGCGTTGGATCGATTTTGCCGCCCTTGGTGCGGTAATAGCGATTGCCGAATTCGTCCTCGCCGACGAATTCGCCATAGAGCCATGTCCATAGCTGCGTGCCAAATGTCTGGCCGTTCCACCAGGTAAACAAGCGAAGAAAGAAAGTCTTCATCAGCCAAGTGCCTATTTTTCGGGCCCCTACATGCCATTGCAGCAGCGGCGTGTCCAGCGAGCAGCCTGGTGAAACCAGCCCCCATATGGGGCGTTTTTTCGTGATAGCACCTATCGATAGTGTCTGAATCATGCTTGAAAGCATTTCGCACGTCCTGCAAGCCAAGCTCAGTGAACTCAGCGCCCAGCTCGCCTTTGCGCCGGCTTGGCTCGTGTCCCTGATCATTTTGATCGTCGCTTTCGCCGCGGCGTGGCTCCTCCACGCCGCAATCTTCGCCGCGCTCCGCCGGCTGTCCCGCGGCAATCGCCGCTATTTCCGAACTATTACCGAAGCGATCAAAAATCCGGCGCGGTTTGCTGCATTGCTGATTGCTTTCGCCATCGCATTGCCTACTGCGCCGCTGTCGTCGGAGACCCAAGATATTTTGGCGAGATTCCTTGGCCTCGCGACAATCTGCTGGGTCGGTTGGATCGTGCTTACGGGCGTGCACATCGCGGCCAACCTTTATCTTCTGAATTTCGGCCTCGACGTCGGAGACAACCTTCTGGCCCGCAAGCACATCACGCAGGTGCGCGTGATGCGTCGCGCGCTCGACACCGTCGTCGTGCTGCTGACACTGGGCTTTGCGTTGATGACTTTCGATGCCGTACGTCAATACGGCGTTTCGCTGTTTGCCTCGGCAGGCGCCGCTGGCGTCATTTTCGGTCTCGCCGCGCGGCCCCTGTTCAGCAATCTCCTGGCCGGAGTGCAGTTGGCGGTATCGCAGCCGATTCGCATCGACGATGCCGTCGTCGTCGAGAACGAGTGGGGCAATGTCGAGGACATCACCTTCAATTACGTCGTGCTGCGGCTGTGGGATCTGCGGCGCATGGTGGTGCCGCTCAGCTATTTCATCGAAAAACCGTTTCAGAACTGGACAAGAATCGGCGGCGATCTGATCGGCAGCGTGCTGCTATATCTCGATCACACTGCACCGGTCGACGCAATACGCGAGAAGCTTAGGGAGATCGTGGCGCAGTCCAAGCTGTGGGACGGCAAGGTGGTCAATTTGCAAGTCACCGACTGTAAGGAGACAACAATCGAATTGCGGGCGCTGATCAGCGCCAACAATGCATCGGCGGCCTGGGACCTGCGCTGTGAGGTCCGCGAAAAGCTGATTGATTTCGTCAGACGCGAACATCCGTACGCCTTGCCGCGGCGCCGCAACGAGGTGGTCGAGCCCTCGCACCTCAAAACCAGCGGACCGTTTCCCGAAACGGGCTCGCGCAACTAACGTTCGGTCTTGACTGAATCACGTGTTGCGGCGGCAGCGCGCGCAACTATACTGCGATGGTGCGATAGCGCGCGATACGATCGCATGGGCGAGACGGCCCGCATCGGAAAAGATGTCGCCCCTGAGCGGCCTGGAGGGGAAGACCATGCGGGACGGCACAAGGATGCGGTGCACGCTGCCGGCAAGATTGCTGATCGGGTTCTGCGGCCTCATTCTTGCAGGCCAATCAAGCCAGGCCGACGATTACCCGACACTCCGTATCACACTGATAGCACCGTGGCCGCCGGCGGGGGCCATCGATACTTTGTGCCGCGAGCTTGCACCCGGGGTCGGCGACCGGCTCGGCCAGCCGATCGTGGTCGAGGACAGGCCCGGTGCCGCTTCGATCATTGGCACAGCCGACGTTGCCAAGGCCAAGCCTGACGGCTATACGCTGTTGATGGGGGGCAGCGGGGCACTCGCGATCAGTCCAACGCTCTACAGATCGCTGCCCTATGATCCCCACAAGGATTTCGCGCCGATCGCGCTGGTCGCCAGAATTCCGTTCGTGCTGGTCGTCAATCCGGCGCTGCCGATTCGCTCCGTTCCCGACCTGATCAAGTACGCCCAGGATCATCCGGGCGCCCTCACCTATGGCTCGGGCGGCGTCGGCTCGCCGCATCAGCTCTTTGCCGAAATGTTCAAGGCCAAGACCGGCATCGAGATGACGCATGTGCCCTACAAGGGCACCGCGCCGGCGCTGACGGACCTTATCGCCGGACAAATTTCACTTTTGTTCGCCGATGTCGCTCCGACGCTGCCAATGGTGAGTGCCGGGAAGGTCCGCGCGCTCGGCGTCACGTCTGCAATCCGGTTGCCATCAGCGCCGGAGATTCCGCCGCTGCGCGAGGCCGGCGTGCCCGGATATGACGCCGCGGGCTGGGGTATGGTTGTGGCGCCGGCACACACTCCGGATTTGATTGTAGGTAAGCTCCACGACGCGTTCGGTGCCGTCGTCGCCGACGGAGCCGTGCGTGGCAAGCTGATCAAGCTCGGCATGGTGCCGCAATCAAGCCCGCCACCGGACAAGCTGCAAAGCTTCATCAATGATGAGGCGGCACGCTGGGCCGAGATCGTGAGGTCCGCCAGTCTAGCCGGCACTGAATAAAGGGACGCGCCTGGCGCTTAGCCTAGAGCATTTTCCGGAAAAGTGGGTACCGGTTTTCCGTAAGAAAATGCGACAAAACAAAAGCTTCCGGAGCGCTTTCCGATTCCGTGGAAACGGAAAGCGCTCTAGGACAGAAGAGCGGAAACGATCGCGTCCCATTCGGATGCGTGATCACCCCTCGGCGGCTTGCGCTTGGCCTGCCGATACCAATATCGGGCATTGTCGAGATCGCCTTCGAGGCGATGCAGATAGGCGTGAACCCAGGCGCAGTCGGTGTCCTCCTCGCTCATCACGATGCGATGCGCCTTGTCCCAGCTGTTCTTGCCCGCCCACCACAGCGCCGTGAGCGCGGGCGAAAGCCCTTTTGGCGGGACCGTATGCGAAATGCTGCGCTTGAATTCGGCCGCATCCATCGCTTTGATGTGGGGATGACGGATCAGTTCCACCACGGCCGTGGCCTGAACTGTCCGGCCGCCTGCTCGATGATGTGGCCAAGTGCAAACAACGTCTCTTCCTCGAACGGCCGGCCAATAAGCTGCAATCCGAGCGGCAGTCCCTGCGCGTCGAGGCCGGCCGGAACCGCGATCCCCGGCAGGCCGGCCATGTTCACGGTTACCGTGAACACGTCATTGAGATACATTTCGATCGGATCGGCGCCGCCCTTTTCACCAAGGGCAAATGCCGCCGACGGCGTCGCCGGCGTCAAAATGGCGTTGATGCCCTTGGCAAAGCATTCTTCAAAATCGCGCTTGATCAGCGTGCGCACTTTCTGGGCGCGCAAATAATACGCGTCGTAATACCCGGCCGAGAGCACATAAGTGCCGATCATGATGCGCCGGCGCACCTCCTTGCCGAAACCGGCCGCACGGGTGTTTTCGTACATGGCGACAACGTCGCGGCCGCCGACACGCAGACCGTAGCGAACGCCGTCATAGCGCGCGAGGTTGGAGGAGGCTTCCGCGGGCGCCACGATGTAATAGGCCGGCAGCGCATATTTGGTCATCGGCAAGGAGATATCGATCGGTTCGGCGCCGGCTTCTTTGAGCCACTGGGCGCCGCGCTGCCACAGCGCTTCGATCTCGGCGGCCATGCCGGGCATGCGGTATTCTTTCGGAATGCCAATGCGCATGCCTTTGACCGAAGCGCCGATCGCTTTCTCATAATCTGGAACGGGCAGATCGATGCAGGTCGTATCCTTGGCATCCGGACTTGCCATCGAGCGCAGCAGGATTGCACAGTCCCGCACTGTGCGCGCAAACGGGCCCGCCTGATCAAGCGAGGAGGCAAAAGCGACGATGCCCCAGCGCGAGCAGCGCCCATAGGTCGGCTTCAATCCGACGACGCCACAAAAGGCGGCAGGCTGACGAATAGAGCCTCCGGTATCTGTGCCGGTCGCACCAAGGCAAAGATTGGCCGCGACTGCCGCCGCCGCGCCACCCGACGATCCGCCGGGTACCAGCTTCGCATTTGATCCGTGCCGGCGCCACGGCGATATGACGGGACCGAAATACGAAGTTTCGTTCGACGAGCCCATGGCAAATTCGTCATTATTGAGCTTACCGAGCAGTACCGCGCCGTCGCGCCAGAGATTGGCGGTGACCGTCGATTCGTAGGGCGGCACAAAATTGTCGAGAATGTGCGAACAGGCCGTGGTGCGGACGCCTGCGGTGCAGAACAGATCCTTGATGCCGAGCGGCAGGCCCTCCAACGGACCGGCGTCGCCTTTGGCGAGCCGCGCATCACTGGCCTTCGCCATCTGCAGAGCGCGCTCCGGCGTTTCCAGCACGAATGCATTGAGGGCGCGCGCCTTTGCCATGGCGCCAAGATGCGCCTCCGTCAATTCAGCCGCGGAAAATTCCTTCGTGCGCAGGGCGTCACGCGCCTGCGCCAGCGTGAGCGAAGTGAGATCGGTCATTTCGTCGTTGGATCGTCGCAGGAAAACGGCTTTTGCGCCGCCGCTTTGGACCCGCGTTTGGGCGCAGTATCGGCAGGCGCCTCCGGGGTCGGCGCGTCCCATTCCGCCTTCACAGGCACTGGCTGCACCGGGAATGCCGCAAAGAGCTCTTCCGCGGCGACCGGGTCGTCAGGCTTCAACAAACCCTGACTTTCCAGATACGCAAGCCAAATCGCATCCTGTTCGCAGGCGAGACACATCGCTCAGTCCCTCAATTATCGGCACCCGATGCTCGGGGCTCGCTGCTCTCGCCCGAGAACAGCGCAATGATCCGCTTGCAGCTCACTCCACCACCTTGGGCACCAGAAAAAAGTGATGCGCGTGAGCCGGCGCATTGGCGATAATTGCGTCCGGATCACCGCCCTCGGTCACCTCATCCTCGCGCATCTTCATCGCCATCGGCGTGACCGAGGTCATCGGCTCAACACCTTCGACCTTGACTTCGCTGAGCTGCTCGACAAAGGCCAAAATGGCATTGAGCTCGCCTCTGAGATTTTCAACCTCTTCCTCCGCAATCGCAATACGGGCGAGATGCGCCACGCGGCGAACGGTTTCGGCATCGACAGACATCGGGCGCCTCTGACAAGCTAGTACGGCGGTGCTATAGCAGAGCGGATATTGTGCGCCAACAGCGGTCATTCTGCCTCATGATCGCATGAGGCTGGTTTTGACGCCGCTGCCATGGGCTTATGGGCGTCGATGTCCGTCCGTCTGACCTGTTGTTGCCGCCAAGCCGAACGCCTAATTTTAAAGGGATGATGCAGTCTTTGCGGCCAATTCAGGCTCAGCCGGTTCATGTCGTCGGCGGCGGTCTCGCAGGTTCCGAAGCCGCGTGGCAACTGGCGCGCCGCGGCGTGCCGGTCGTGCTGCATGAAATGCGCCCGGTGCATACGACGCCGGTACACAAGACCGGAAATTTCGGCGAACTCGTCTGCTCCAACTCGTTTCGGTCGGACGATGCCGAGTCAAGCGCGATCGGACTTTTGCATGAAGAAATGCGCCGCTGCGGCTCGATTGTGATGCAAGCGGCCGACGCCAACAAATTGCCGGCCGGCAGCGCGCTCGCCGTCGATCGTGATGGATTTTCCGCGGCGATCACCGCGACGCTGGAAGCCGAGCCGCTGATTGCGATTGATCGCGCAGAGATCGCTAGCCCGCCATCGGAATGGAACGACGTCATTGTCGCGACCGGTCCGCTGACTTCGCCGGCGCTCGCCGAGGCGATACGCGCGCTGACCGGCGAGGACGCCCTGTCGTTTTTCGATGCGATCGCGCCGATCGTGCACCGCGACTCGATCGATTTCGGCATTGCCTGGTTTCAGTCGCGTTACGACAAGACCGGTCCCGGGGGCTCCGGCGCCGACTACATCAATTGTCCGCTGACCCGCGAGCAATACGAGGCCTTCGTCGATGCGCTCCTCGCCGGTGAAAAGACCGCGTTCCACGATTTTGAGCTGGCGACACCGTATTTCGACGGCTGCCTGCCGATCGAAGTCATGGCCGAGCGCGGCCGTGAGACGCTGCGCCACGGGCCAATGAAGCCGTTTGGGCTGACCAATCCGCACCAGCCGGAGCGCAAGCCATATGCCGTGGTGCAGCTGCGCCAGGACAACAAGCTCGGCTCGCTGTTCAACATGGTGGGCTTTCAAACCAAGCTCCGGCACGGTGAACAGACGCGTATTTTCCGCAACATCCCGGGGCTTGAAAAAGCTGAGTTCGTGCGGCTGGGCGGCCTGCACCGCAACACGTTCATCAATTCACCGAAACTGCTGGACGCCACCCTCAGGCTCAAAGCCTCACCGCGGCTGCGCTTTGCCGGGCAGATCACCGGCTGCGAAGGCTATGTCGAATCGGCAGCGGTGGGGCTCCTTGCCGGGCGTTTTGCGGCGGCCGAGCGACGCGGCGAGCGCCCTTTCCCTCCGCCTCCGACCACCGCGCATGGGGCACTGCTGGCTCATATTACGGGGGGCCACATTGAAACGATCGACGCCGGGCCTCATTCATTCCAGCCCATGAACATCAATTTCGGCTTGTTTCCGCCACTGCGGCAGGTTCCAGCAAGGGACGCTGACGGCAAACCGCTGCGCGGGCAGGCCAAGGCGATTGCCAAGAAGCGTGCGCTGTGCGCCCGCGCGCTCAACGATCTCCAGGCTTGGCTGGCCGGGGCCATGTACGCGGCTGCCGAGTGAGATTTTGGCGCCGTTTCCCTTTTCCGGTTCATGCGCTAAAAGTCTCCGGAATGAACGACACTCCAGACGAGGTGGCGGGGCGCTGGCGGTCCGATGTGGTGCTTAAGCGCGACGTGTTTTCCACCATTGAGCGCGGTCGCTATCGCATCCATGACGGCGATGTGGACGCCGTGCTGCGCCGACTCGATATGGTCCCGTGGTGGAGTCGTCCGCTGGCCTATGCGCTGTTCCGCCGCGAGCGCAACGCGCTGACGCGCATCAAACTAGCCGGAGTTGCTCCGCCGCTTCTGTTTGCCGGCCGTCATACGCTGGTCCGCGGCTGGATCGATGCGGTGCCGCTGCACATCGCCAAGCCGCACGGCGATGCCGCCTATTTCCGTTCGGCCAAGCGAGCGTTGCGCGCTCTGCATCGCGCGGGCATCGCCCACAACGATCTCGCCAAGGAGCAGAACTGGCTTTATGCGCAAAGCGAAAACGGTGGCCGCGCCTATCTCACTGATTTTCAGCTTGCCGTCTGTTTTCGCCGCAGCAGTCGGCTGTTTCGCATTGCCCGCTACGAAGACCTGCGCCATCTGCTCAAGCACAAGCGCCGCTACGCGCCGGACGCCCTTACCGCCACTGAACGCCGCGTGCTGGCGCGCAAAAGCCTCATTACCCGCACCTGGATGGCGACCGGCAAGAAAGTCTATTATGCCGTCACCCGTGGATTGAATTTCACCGATCGCGAGGGTCGCGGCCTGCGTTTCGTGCGCGACGCGCCAGAGATTGCAGCGCGGCTGCGCAGCTGCCCGAAGGTGCGGGACGTCGCCATCGTTCCGTTTCCCGACCGCCGCGCCGGTACCGGTCTCTATGCTTTCGTCGAGGCCACCGCGGGCGACAGCGAATTGCTCGAATTTCTCGGCGCAATGCGGCCCGAACATCTGCAAGTCGTGGAGGCGCTGCCGCGCAACGCACGGGGCGAGGTACGCTGTGAGATTCTCGAGCTCGTCGCCATGAACCAGCTCGACCTGATCGATCCTCTGATCAAGAGCGATACCGAGCGCGCCGTCGTCGGGCGCATCGTCTCGCAACGGCGCAATCTGCGCGACCGCTTTGCGTTCTAGGATCAAACTTGTACATGCGGAACCAACTCGGAGTCCGAGGACCGGCCCATCATGCTTGACCGCGGCCAGGACAGGACCGGCTTTTCAATTGCAACGGTTACTGTCTTTTTCCAAGAAAATAAGGCCGTCAAGCGCAAAGCCGCCGCGCGGTGCCGAGCGATCAACGGCTGTCATCGAAGTTTGGAGCGCAGGTCGTCCCCTAGTTGGGGTTTCGCGTCCGCAAGAATCGCTCAGCGTCTGGGGAATTCTCGACCACCGCGAGGTTACGCTGTGGCGTTGAAAACTTGACTTTCGCACCGAGACTTCGCGACAGTGTTTCCACGATCTGTTTGCGCACATGCACATTGTGCTCGCGCGCCAGCCGCTCCGCGCCGGCCGTGTCGCCGCCGGCGATGGCCGCAGCGGCACGCTCGAGTATCTGGAGCGTGCCGGCAAACCGCGTCGCCAGGTCATGATTGCGATCCCGTGCGAGGCTACGAACGGCATGCTGGGCGACGCGCAACTTGTCTACCAGCATTTGCCGATGGGCTCTTTCCAGACAGCGATTGTGACACGCCATAGTAATCGCACCGTGAATCTCGTAATTGCTCTGGACAATCGCTTCCATGTCCTCGCGAGCGACCGCGGTGCGAAATGTTTCCAAACACTTGTTGATGCTTTCGAGATCGGCATCGGTCCGCCGCACCGCCGCAAAATGCCAGATCACCGGCTGCAGCACGTCCATTGCCTCATAGTGATCGACAACATCGACGAGCTGTAGGGCCGCGACCTTGGCGCCGCGATTTGGCTCGAGCTCGACCAACCCTTCGGAGGCCAAGCGAATAAGCGCCTCGCGCAAAGGAGTACGCGAGACCCTGTATTGCGCGCACAGGCGCTCCTCTTCGAGCGCCGCACCTGGCTCGATGTCGAGCACGATGATCGCATGCCGCAGCGCGGCATAGACGCGCTGTGCCCCGGTGGGCCGGCGCGCCTCGCTCGCCAGCCGCCGTGCCGACCTGTGTGCCCTTGGCCCTCTTGTCGACTTCATCTCTTCCTCCCTGCGCCGGCGGCTGTTTATCGTCAACCGATTTGGCGAGGCTGCACGACCAGGTCGCCGCCATTGGCCGGCGTCATCATTTTCAACCGACTATCAGTTTGCAATGCGCGCCGGATTGCGGGCGGCGCGCCAGATCAGCCATTGCCGCCGCCAGGCCGATAAATCTGATGGCGCAAAAACCTCTGTGCGCTCCAAACGGTCGAGCCTCGGGCGTACGGTCGCTAATGGCAGAAAGGCCGGCAATGCCGCGTGCGGCAATACTGCGATGCGCGCGGCCGCCGTCGCGAGATGGCCCCGCGCAATTTCGCGTAATTCTGCCATAGCCGGCCTCAGGCGCGACGCCCGCTGCCCGGCAAAGACATCCTGCGCAGCGATACCGTAGCGATCCAGCACATCGAGCGGCACATAGAGCTGATGCCGCGCCCTGTGACGCGGTAAGGCGTACAGCAACTGCGCAATGGTAAAGGATATACCGGCAGGCCCCGATGCCTCCTCGACGCCTGCGCCCGTCAGAATTTGCACTCCCATCGCGAATAAGGCCGAGGCCGTTGCTTTGGCGTAAGCCTTGAGCGTCGCCAGATCGCCCATGGGCTCGTCATAAAGATCGAACCGATGCGCCTCAATAAGGCCGCCCAGAATGGCGGTCGGAAGCCGATACGCCTCGATCGTCGCCAATAGCGCCGCTGCGATCGGATTGGCGCTCGCTTCTTCACGCCGCGCGCCTTTGAGCACGTCGGTCCACCATTGCAGGCGGATCTCGCCGGGAAGCGGCTCGTGCGCCACTTCGCGCACCCGCGTTATCTCGACGTTAAAGGCATGCAGCGCATGCAAGGCGCCGCGCCGATCGGCCGGCGCAAACAGCGCGGCCAAATACCGGTCGCGGTCGGCTTGCCGCACCACGTCGGCGCAATGAGCGAATGCATCCTGCATGATGCAAACTTGCTTCAATCGACGGCGATCAGACCGGCGCCCACGCGGCGGCCTTCCATGAACATGACGTTATAGGTGCGCACCGCCGGCCCGGTCGTCATCGTATCCACCGAAATATGCGCGGCGCGGAATCTTGCACGCAGCGTCTGTGGCAACGCCCACGGCATAGCGCCGACCCCGAGAACGAAGAAATCGAGCTCATCAGCGCGGTCAAATACCGCCGAGAGCGTCGCTTCGGTGATGTCTGCAGGCCTCGCGACCGGCCAGGCCCAGACGCCGTCCGGCAGGCACAAGATCGACCCACGATGCGACATATCGGCAAAGCGGAAGCCCCCGGCCCCATGGGCCTCGATCAGTGCTTGGCGCGGGAGGTGGGGATCCTCCACGCTATCGACGGGACCGCGCGCGCTGCGCCGGGGCGGGTCGGGCGACCGTTGTTGGCGCGGTCGCCGCTGCCGTGGACGACGTCTCCGGCTCCTCGCTACCGCCCGTGCGCGTGCTGCCGACGCCCAGATAGATCAGGATCGGCGAAGCAATGAACACCGACGTATAGGTGCCGACCAGCACGACGCCGAACATCATGGTGGCGGTGAAACTGTGGATCGCCTGGCCGCCGAACAGGAGCAAGGCCAGAAGCGACATCGCGACCGTCACGTGGGTGACGATGGAACGCGACAGCGTCGCATTGACCGAGGCATTGAGCAGATCCGGCATCGGCATGCGCTTGTAGCGGCGCAGCATTTCGCGGATGCGGTCATAAATCACGACGGTATCGTTGAGCGAATAGCCGAGAATGGTGAGAAGCGCTGCGATGCTTGTCAGGTCAAAATCGATATGCGTGAGCGACATGAAGCCGACGGTAAGCACCAGATCGTGGACATTGGCGATCATGGCGCCGAGTGCAAACTGCCATTCAAAACGGAACCAGAGATAAATCAGGATGGCCGCAATGGCGAGCAGGAGGCCGACCGTGCCGTAGGAGAGAAGCTCGGTCGACACGCTCGGACCGACCACTTCGACGCGGCGGTAATCGACATCATTGCCCAAAGCCTCGCGGACCTTCTGCACGGCTTCCTGCTGCGCCTGGTCGCCACCGGGCTGCTCGGAAATGCGGATCAGAACGTCATTGGGTGCGCCGAACTGCTGCAACTGAAAGTCCCCGAGATGCAGCCCATTGATGGTGGAACGCATTTTCGCAAGATCGGCCTGGCCTGCCTTGGTCTGCATCTCGATGAGCGTGCCGCCGATAAAGTCGATGCCGAAATTCAGTCCGTGGAAAAAGTAAAGCGCGATCGCCACGATCGACAGCATCGCCGAAACGGGAAAACTGATGCGCCGAAAGCGCATGAAATCGAACTTGGTATTGTCGGGAACGATGCGAAGCAGGCGCACGATGGTTCTTTCAAGTGGCGGTCAGCGGTTCTGGCATGGTCGCAAATTTGCCGATCATGGCTCAGATCGGCACGACGCGCGGCCGGTACAAGCGCACCCAATAGGCCACGATCAGCCGCGTCAAGGTGAAAGCGGTGAACAGGGTCGTCAGGATGCCGATGCCAAGCGTCACAGCAAAGCCCTTCACCGGTCCGGTACCGATATAAAACAGCACCGCGGCGGCGATGAAGGTAGTGATATTGGAGTCGAGGATTGTCGCGAGCGCCCGGGAGAAGCCGGCGTCGATCGCGTTGATCGCGCTGCGCCCGGCCCGCACCTCCTCGCGGATGCGCTCATAGATCAGGACGTTGGAATCGACTGCTATGCCGACCGTGAGCACGATGCCGGCAATGCCCGGCAGCGTCAGCGTCGCATTCAACATCGACAACAGGCCGAAGATCATTGCGACATTGACCGCCACCGCAATGTTGGCGAACAGGCCGAACAGGCCATAGGTCGCGAACATGAAGATGACCACGAGAGCGGCGCCGGCATAGGCGGCGTGTTCGCCGGCATTGATCGAGTCCTGACCTAGACCCGGACCCACGGTGCGCTCTTCGACAATAGTGAGCGGCGCCGGCAGCGCGCCGGCACGCAGCAGGACGGCGAGGTCATTCGCCGATTGGACGGTGAAATTGCCGGTGATCTGCCCGGAACCGCCGGTAATCGGCGTCTGGATGACGGGCGCGGAGATTACTTTGTTGTCAAGCACGATCGCAAACGGCTTGCCGACATTGGCCGACGTGACGTCGGCGAATTTCCGTGCACCCGACGAATTGAAACGGAAGGTGACATCCGGCTGGCCGGTTGTCGGATCAAAGCTCGGCTGCGCGTCGGTCAAATCGGCGCCTGATACCAATACGCGCTTCTCGACCAAATATTTGCGGCCGTCCTCGCCCTCGAGCACTTCAGAGTCGCTGGGATGCGTCTGTTCCGCCTGTTCGGGCCTCATCGACAGATCCACCATGCGGAAATCGAGCTTGGCGGTCTGGCCCAAAATCTCCTTCAGACGGGACGGATCCTGCAGCCCGGGGACCTGCACCAGTATGCGGTCGGCGCCTTCGCGCTGAATTGTCGGCTCAACCAGACCCATGGCGTTGACGCGTCGCTGGATGATCTCGATCGATTGATCGACCGCCTGGCGCACCCGCTCCGCGATCGCCGGATCGGTGGGTCTCAGCGTGATGGTTCCGTTGTTGTTGGAGACATCGAGCGTGCGCTGGCCGGTGGTGCCGGCATAGCCGGTGAGCGGCTGCGACAATTCCCGCAGCTTGCCGAGCGCTGACTCGACATCGGTGTCGCGGGTAATGTGCACTTCGACGCCATTGCCTTTGATGGCGCGGCCGGTGAACGGAATGCGGGCCTGGCGCAGCACGCGCAGCACCTCGTCATAAACCGACTGCAATTGCTCCTTGCGGACGGCATTGGTATCGACCGCGAGAAGAAGATGAGAGCCGCCTTGCAGATCCAGGCCGAGCACGATGTGACGCTGTGCCCAGCTCGGCCAATGCCTGATCACGTTCTCGGAGAAAAAATTCGGCAGCGCGAACAGGCACACGATCAGTGCTGTGAGCAAAATGCCGGCAGCCTTCCACCGTGTGAAAAACAACATGACCTCGACTGTCCTCGCTGGCGCGGGCGCGCTTAGCTCGCGCTCTCGTCCTTCACTGGTTCTCCCTTGGCCCGCACATCGGTCACCATGGAACGCATCTGTCGCACCCGCACGCCGTCGGAGATTTCAACCTCGATCTGGTCGTCATCGACCACTTTGGTGACCTTGCCGACCAGGCCGCCATTGGTCACCACCGTGTCGCCGCGCCGCAGCGCTTTGATCATGGCTTGATGCGCTTTGACCTTCTGCTGCTGCGGCCGCAGCACCAAGAAGTACATAATCACGATGATCAGGATCAGCGGCATGAACGACGTGATCACGCCGGCGCTGTCACCGCCAAATAGACCGCTCTGCGCGAAGGCGGGCGTAATAAGCATTGGTCCTCCGAGGCAACATTAAGGCGCGCCGTCCCGCCAGAGCTCAAGTGCAAGTCCGGTGAGTTGGGGTCGTCTTTCGCGCGCAAAATCGGCGCGGACTATAGCGGCCGGCCGCCCAATTGCAACGCCGGCAGACCGGCTTGAACCCGCGTCGCAAGCGCGATTTCCAGCCCGCTTGCCGGCCTTGGCCCGTCCCGCTAAGGGAAGGCCCCAACTTGGTGCAAACATGGCCAAATCTCCTCCGCAATCGAGAAAAAAGGCGACCAAGGCGGTCGCCCTGGCGCGGCGCGCCGCAGCGGTTGACGGCGGTGCCGAATTGCTCGCCCGCATTGCCGGTGCCCTGGAGCGGCTGGCGCCCCCGCTGCCCGCCGCACCGGACTTTTCGGTCGCCGAGGCCTTTGTCTGGCACCCGGAAGGCCAAAAGCTCGCGGCGGTCCGCCGCGTGAACCGGGTCGACATGTCGCTCCTGAAGGGAATCGATCGAGTGCGCGACCTGCTAGTCGAGAATACCGAGCGCTTCGCCCGCGGCCTGCCGGCCAACAATGCGCTGCTGTGGGGTGCGCGCGGCATGGGCAAATCTTCGCTGGTCAAGGCGGCGCATGCCGCGATCAGCGACGCCTATCCGCAGGCCGGTCTAAAACTGATCGAAATTCACCGCGAGGATATCGAGTCGCTGCCCGTGTTGATGGGGCTCTTGCGCAATGTGCGCGAGCGCTTCATCGTGTTCTGCGACGATCTTTCCTTCGACGCCGACGACACGTCCTACAAATCGCTCAAAACCATGCTCGAAGGCGGCATCGAAGGCCGGCCAGAGAACGTGATCTTTTATGCGACCTCGAACCGCCGGCACTTGCTGGCGCGCGACATGATGGAGAATGAGCGCGCCACCGCGATTAATCCCGGCGAAGCGGTTGAAGAGAAAGTTTCGTTATCCGACCGCTTCGGTCTGTGGCTTGGCTTTCATCGCTGCAGCCAGGATGAATATCTCGCCATGGTCGAGGGCTATATCGGCTATTACAAGATCCCGCATTCCGGCGAAGAGCTGCGCCGCGAAGCGCTGGAATGGGCGACGACGCGCGGCGCGCGTTCGGGCCGTGTCGCTTGGCAATACGTGCAGGATCTAGCGGGGCGGCTCGGGGTGAGGATGGATGACAGACGGCCGGCGACGGACGGCGGATAAGGAAAGTTTGTTGCCTGCCGTCCGATTTCTGTTGTCTGTTACGCGCCGTTGAGATATTGCGCCGGATCGACCGGCGTGGCGCCCTTGCGAATCTCGAAATGCAGCTGCGGCGATGTGACGTTGCCGGTCTGCCCGGAATGCGCGATCACCTGGCCGCGTTTCACCGTATCGCCGCGCTTGACCAGAATGTCGCTGGCATGCGCGTAAGCGGTGACAAAGCCGTTAGCGTGGCGGATCAGCACGAGATTGCCATAGCCTTTAAGCTCGTTGCCGGCATAGGCGACCACGCCATCCTCGGCCGCCTTGATCGGCGTGCCTTCCGGCACGGCGAGGTTGATGCCGTCATTCTGCAGGCCGTTCGGCTTGGGACCGAAGGCTTGAATGATGCGGCCGCGCACCGGCCAGCGGAAGCCGGCGGTGTCGCCCGTGTCGCTGGTCTTGGACGTAGTTTCGACGCTTGCCGGCGTTGCTGTCGCCATCGGCGCCGCTACACGCGCGCTGAGGGGCGATTCCTGACTGGCGAGACGTGGTCCGCTTGTCTGAGCAACCGGTGTTTCGACATGCGGCGTCGCCGTCGCAACCGGTGGCGGCCGCGGCTGTTCGCGCAGATCCGGAATAATGAGGCGATCGCCAACCTTCACCATCGTGTAGGGAGGAATATTGTTGGCCTTGGCCAGCACCATGACCGGCTTGTTGTAGAGGCGCGCGATGCTGTTGAGCGTCTCGCCCGGCGCCACGACATGCACGCCCGGCGGCGCCGCTAGCGTCGAGCGCGCCGGCCCGACCGGCGCCGCAACCGTCGCCGGCGCTGTTGCAACGCGCGGTGGCGGCACCATTGCCGCGGATGAGCGATAGCGCGGGATGACGAGGTGCTGTCCGGGATGCACGGCAGCCGGGTTCGAAATGTTGTTGGCCTGCATAATGGCCGACACCGGCACGCCATGCCGGTGCGCGATGGCTTCGAGTGTTTCGCCCGGCTCAACGGTGATCGGCGTGCCGCCATCCCACGTCCAGGACGGCGGCGGCGCAGCGGCGACCGAACCGGTCACCTCGCCGCGGCTCGGCGCATAGGAGCCCATGCCACGGCCACCGCCGGAGGTGCCTTCGTCGGTGCTACCGAGATGCGGCAAGGGCCGGCTCTCGACGTGGCTTGCGGGAGCGGTCTGGACTGAGCCGGTGACGTCGTTGCGTGAAGCTTGCGGGCTCGAGGATCCGAAGAGGCCTTCGTTGAAGCGCCCGGAATCGGCGCTGCAGCCCGCGAGACCAAGCCCGATTAACGAAATGGCAACCAGCTGCGGCCAGCCGACCGACCGATGCGATACGCACATGGTTACTCACTCGCACGCAACTCTAGGGACGAGTGACTAAACAACGTTGGGGTAAACAGGGGTTTAAGTAGCGCGGCGCTTTCGCATAAAACCGGTTGTGTGTCTTCCGTGCTACACTTTGGCGCCGCCGAGGCGCTAGAGCTCGCGCGCTTGTCCGGGCAAAAGCGGCACAAAGCGCACTGCGACCAGTCTTTCACGTGTGAGTTCGCCGCCCGCCTGTTTGGTCAATTTGACGATGTGCTGCGGCCCGCGATGGGGACCGAGTGGCAGCACGATCTTGCCGCCCGCGACCAATTGCGAAACGAGCGGCTGCGGCACGTCCTCGGCGGCGGCCGTGACCATAATGCGATCGAACGGCGCAAGCTCTGGCGCGCCCGCCATGCCGTCGCCGGTCAGAACGGCGATATTGGCATAGCCGAGCGTCTTGATCCGGTCGCGCGCTGCGTCAGCGAGCGTGCGATAGCGCTCGATGCTGACCACCTCGCGCGCAAGCCGCGATAGGATCGCGGCCTGATAGCCCGAGCCGGTGCCGACTTCAAGCACACGATGCTGCGGCTCGACCTCCAGTTGCTCGGTCATATAGGCGACCACGTAAGGCTGGCTGATGGTCTGGCCGCAGGCAATCGGCAGGGCCTGGTCGGCATAGGCGCTCTCGATGAATTCCTGGGCAACGAAATATTCGCGCGGCACTTCGTCCATCGCGCGCAATACAGCCTGATCGCTGATGCCGCGTCGGCGCAGCGTAAGCTGAAATTCCATGCGCTCCACGTCTGCTGCGGGAACCTCAGCCACAAGACCTCCCGTAAAGCTCGAACCGCCTGGCAAAGCTTGCCACAATATTTCCGCTATGACGCCTTGCTTTGTACTGGAACCGAACACGCCAAAGGGCGTTCCACCGGACATGCCGCCTTGGGGTTCCGATTCGAAGTTCACACTCTGCCGGCACGCTCTCACGCGAACTCCGCAATCAGGACGCCCCAGCAAATCCACAATTCTAGCGCGGCATCAGCTTTAGTGCGGTCGGTGAGTCGTCCAAAGTGATTATAATCGCCGGCGCAAATACGGGGTCCAGATGCCTTCGCAAGCTGCTGCCGTCGGCAAACGCGTCTTCGTCGTCGAGGACGAAATGATGATTCGCATGCTGCTCGAAGGCATGCTGGAAGATCTGGGTCATACCGTCGCCGCCGAAGCCGGGGCCATTGACGAGGCGCTCGCGCTCGCCAGGCAAGCCGATTTCGACATTGCGCTTCTCGATGTCAATCTCAACGGCCAGCCGATCACGCCGGTGGTCGAGATTCTGGTCCAGCGCGGCGTGCCCTTTGTCTTCGCCAGCGGGTATGGCCAGCGCGGCGTGCCGGACGCTTACCGCGCCTCGCCCACTTTGCAGAAGCCGTTCCAGGTCGAGGCGCTGGCGAAAGCGCTGGAAGCGGCGGCGCCGCGGAATTGATCGCCATTGCGGATTGGCGGCCAACGGCAAGTCAGGAATCTCCATGCTGAGGCTACGGATTCGGTGATGTCCCCCGGAGTGACGATGATTTACTGATTTCTACCAGGCCCCGCAAACACCGCGGCAAGATGCGTCATGGTCGGCTCGTCCGTGATATCGATCTTGAGCGGCGTCACGGCGATGCAGCGATTGTCGAGCGCCGCAATATCGGAGCCACGCTCCGCCTGCATCTCCGTCAGGCGCGAATAGGCAATCCAGTAATAGGGATTGCCGCGGCCATCGATGCGCTTGTCGATATGGAGCCGCTCCTGCCGGCGTCGTCCAAGCGGTGCCACCGCAATGCCCCGCACCTCTTCGGGCCGGCAATCAGGAAAGTTGATATTGACCAGCACGCCCTCGCGCACGCCATTGCCGAGCACGCGGCGGATAATGTCCGGCCCATGTGCCAATCCGGTTTTCCAGAACGGCGGATTGCCGCTGCGCGACTTGTAGGACTGCGAGAGCGCAAGCGAGGGAATGCCGAGCACCGCGCCTTCCATGGCGCCGGCGACCGTGCCGGAATAGATCACGTCCTCGCCGACATTGCGCCCGCGATTGACGCCGGAGAGCACGAGATCGATCTGCTTGCCATCGAGCACGTGGCGCACGCCCATGATCACGCAGTCGGTCGGCGTCCCGCGCACGGCAAAGCGACGCTCATCCACTTGGCGCAGTCGCAGAGGATCGTTCAGCGACAACGAATGCGCCACTCCCGATTGGTCGTGCTCCGGCGCAACCACCCAGACATCGTCCGACAGCGTGCGCGCAATCTCTTCGCAGATATCGAGTCCTTCGGAGTGAATACCGTCGTCATTGGTGACCAGAATACGCAAGTGTCCAATTCTCCTTTGAAGGCAAACGCAAATGGCGAGTAGCGAATAGAAATCTGGCTTCCTGTTCTGTGCCACGATTGGCCGCGCGTCACTCGTTATTCGCCTTTCTCAATCCTCTTCAGCCCGCCCATATAGGGCTGCAACGCTGCCGGCACGGCGATTGATCCATCGGCCTGCTGATAAGTCTCCATCACGGCAATCAGCGCGCGGCCGACGGCGACGCCGGAGCCATTGAGCGTATGCACATGGCGGACCTGCCGGCCCTCTTTGGTGCGGTAGCGCGCGTTCATCCGCCGCGCCTGGAAGTCGCCGCAGACCGAGCATGAGGAAATCTCGCGATACATGTTCTGCCCGGGCAGCCATACTTCGATGTCGTAAGTCTTTTGTGACGCAAAGCCCATGTCGCCGGCACACAAGGTCACGACGCGATAATGCAGATCGAGCCGACGCAACACCTCCTCAGCGCAGGCGAGCATGCGCTCGTGCTCGTCGCGCGACTGCTCGGGCGTGGTGATCGAGACGAGCTCGACCTTGGTGAACTGATGCTGGCGGATCATGCCGCGCGTGTCCTTGCCGGCGGCGCCGGCCTCAGCCCGAAAACACGGCGTGCAGGCGGTGAGCCGCATCGGCAGTCGCGCCTCGTCGATAATGGATTCGCGGACAAGATTCGTCAGCGGGACTTCGGCGGTGGGAATGAGCCATAAACGGCTCAGCTGCGAACGAATTTCATCTGCTCGCGCTAACCCTTCGGCGCTAAACCAAACAGGCGTTTCTATTGTACCGGACGGCGTTACTTTTGATGGTCCTGTCGGCTGCCAAAACCGATCTTCTCCAAGACGATCTTTGATCTCCATCCACTCGTGTAGCGTCAATGATCGCTGCGCGGAAAATTGATCATCCTTAAACTTCGGCAGCTGAGCCGTTCCAAACATGACCTCATCACGCACCAACAGCGGCGGCGCGACTTCAGTGTAGTTATGCGGCTCGCTCGTATGCACATCGAGAAAAAATTGCCCGAGCGCGCGCTCAAGCCGCGCAAGCCCTTTCTTCAATACGACAAACCGCGCGCCGGAAAGCTTCGCCGCCGTCTCGAAATCCATCTGCCCGAGGGCTTCGCCGAGCTCGAAATGCTGCTTCGGCGTGAACGCGTAATCGCGTTTGGCGCCGAAGCGGTGATGCTCGACATTGTCCCTCTCGTCCGCACCGTCGGGCACGTCGGCAAGCGGCAGATTGGGAATTTGCGCAAGCGCATGGTCGAGCGCCCTGGAGGCCTCCTTCTCGGCGGCTTCCATTTCGGGGATCGACTCTTTCAGCGCTGCGACTTCGGCGAGCAACTTCTGCGCCCTCGCCTCGTCCTTGCTCCGCTTGGCCTCGCCGATTTCCTTCGACGCAGCATTGCGGCGCGCCTGTGCGGTTTCGAGCTCGATAATTTTTTGCCGGCGCGTCTCATCAAGCGCGATCAGCCGCATCGATTCCGGCGGCAGGCCGCGCCGGGCGAGCCCGCGGTCGAATGCATCGGGATGTTCGCGGATGAAGCGGATGTCGTGCATGTCCGTGTCCCGTCATCCTGAGTTGGCCGCCTGAGTTGGCCGCGCGGCGGCCCGCGAAGGATGCTGCTCCGGCGGCCGTCACCCTTCGACGCTCGCTTCGCTCGCGCCTCAGGGTGACGGTCCTAACGGCCGAGTCCCGCGATGTCGAGACGAAATCACTCCGCTGGCTTGGCGGTAGCGGCCTCGGCGGCGCGAGCAGCCGCCGCGCGCCTTTCGACCAGCCGCACCGACCAGACCGAGCCCTCGTAAAGGGCGACCAGGGGCAGCGCAAGCGACATCTGGCTGAGCACGTCCGGCGGGGTGAGCACCGCGGCGATGACAAAGGCGATGACAATGAAATAGCGGCGCTTCGATTTGAGCTGGTCCGATGTGACGATGCCGACGCGGCCCAGCAGCGTCAGGATCACCGGCAGCTGGAAGGCGATGCCGAAGGCCAAAATGAGCTTCATCATCAGCGAGAGGTAATCTTCGACCTTCGGCAGCAGCTCTATCGTTGCCTGACCGGGACCGCCGAATTGCTGCATGCTCAGCGAAAAACGCGCCAGCATCGGCCAGACCACGAGATAGACGACGAGTGAGCCGAGCAAAAAGAAGATCGGGGTGGCGATCAGATAAGGCAGGAAGGCCTGCCGCTCATTGCGATAGAGGCCGGGCGCGACGAACATATAGATCTGCGTCGCCACCACAGGGAACGAAATGAAGGCTGCGCCGAACAGCGCGAGCTTGAGCTGCACGACAAAATATTCGAGCAGGCCGGTATAGATGAACTTCGAGTTTTCCGGTCCGGCGACCCAGATATAGGGCCAGGTCAAGATATTGTAGATGTGCTTCGCGAAGAAGAAGCAGGCCACGGCGGCAACAAAAAACGCCACCAACGCCTTGATCAGCCGCGCGCGCAGCTCGATCAGATGGTCCATCAAGGGCGCCTTGGTGGCCTCGATCTCCTTTTCTTCGTCTTCGCGGCTCATCCAGTGCGCTCTGTGCTCTCCGGCGTGGCAGTGACCGGCTCCGGTGCTTGCGGTGCCGGAGCTGCGGGTTCGGCAGAGGCGACGCTCGCGCCAGGCGCAGGCCTGACCGACTCGGCGACATTCGTTTCGGCCGGCTTATGCTCAGTCATCAGCTCGAGCGGCGTCTTCTCGAAATCCTTGTTGAGGTCCTTGCCGATGTTTTCGACATCTTCGCGCGCGCTTTTCAGCGGATCATAGGTCTTGATGTCGTGGGCCATGTCATCGACCTGCTTCTTGAGGTCGGCCATTTCGGCTTCGCGCATCGCCTCCTGAAACTGATTCTGAAAATCAGCGGCCATGCTACGGATCTTGCGCGTATATTGTCCGAGCGTGCGCATCACGGCCGGCAATTCCTTGGGACCGATCACGATCAGCGCAACGATGCCGATGAGCAGGAATTCGGTCCAGCTGATGTCGAACATGAAGGGACTCCGGCGCAGCGCGACGCCGATGATCCGCCGCGGCGACCGCTCGCCGCGCGAGAGCGGCTAGCGCATAAGCCCTCCGAGGCGGAATTGCGATGCGCGCTAGACCTTGGCCTCGTCGCGCTGCTTCAGTTCGGCCTGGTGATCGATGCTCTTTGGCGCCGCCTCGGCTTCCTCCTCCGCCATGCCCTTCTTGAAGGCTTTGATGCCCTTGGCGACGTCGCCCATCATCTCGGAAATCTTGCCGCGTCCGCCGAAAACCAGAAGTACAACGGCGCCGACGATCAACCAGTGCCAGATGCTCAAAGAGCCCATGAAATTCCTCCGTCCGCCAGCGGCTTCGCCAAGCGGTCTTACAATGGCGCTTACGCCGGCGGCCACGCGCCGATTTTAAGCAGAAACTAGGCGCCGGCAGCGGCAAAAACAAGCGCGGCGGATAGGCCGTCGCGCCGCAGGTTAATGCCTCAGCTCACGCCGGCGCAGCGGAGGACGGGGACTATTCCTCGCTCTGCTCGGCCGGGGGCGCCAGACCAAGGTCCAAATCGCCCGGTTCGAGCGGCTCTTCGTCCTCGCGCAGGGTCGGATCATCCGAGGGAACCGGAACCGAGAACTCGGCCGGCAGCGAAGCGTCGACGATGCCGGCGCCTTTGAGCTCATCAAGGCCCGGCAGATCGCTCAAAGCTTCAAGCCCGAAATGCGACAGGAAGGCCTCGTTGGTGCCATAGGTCACCGGGCGGCCAGGCGCCTTGCGCCGACCGCGGATCCTGATCCAGCCGGTCTCGAGCAGTACGTCCAGCGTACCTTTCGAGGTGCTCACGCCGCGGATCTCTTCGACTTCGGCGCGCGTAACCGGCTGGTGATAGGCGACGATAGCAAGCGTCTCGATTGCGGCGCGCGACAGCTTGCGCGGCACAACCGACTCATGGGTCAAGAGCCAAGCGAGATCGTTGGCGGTGCGCAGCGTCCACTTGCCGCCGACCCGCATCACATTGACCCCGCGTGGCGCATATTCGCGCTGCAATTGCTTGAGTAGGACCTGCACGTCGGCACCGGCCGGCAAGCGTGAGGCGAGCGTCTTTTCGTCAAGCGGCGCCGCGGCGGCAAATAGCAAAGCTTCGAGGATGCGCAGCTCCTCCGCGCGGTCCCGCTGCGGCTCGTCCTGTTTGCCGCCGTCAATCACGCGCATCTCCGCGACATTCCCCATAGATGTCTTCTCCCCTTTACGCATTCCCGGATTCCGAAGTCGTCGCGGCAGGGCTAAGCGTGCCGTTTCTCCTGCCTTCACCGTCATTCTCGCCGACTTGCCGCTTGCGCAGGTAAAGCGGCGTGAAGGAGCCCTGCTGCTGGGCTTCGATACGACCTTCCCGCACCAGTTCAAGCGCCGCAGCAAAGCTCGAGGCAAGAACCGTCGGGATCGTCGCGGGCTCGACCATATAGGCGATCAGGTACTGATCGAGCGGGCTCCAATCCATCGACTGGCCGATCAGCTTTTCCAGCGCCTCGCGTGCTTCGGCAAGCGACCAGACCGTGCGCTTGCGCACGCGCACGAAGGAGCGCGCCTGCGTTTGCCGCCGGCTGGCATAGGCCGAAAGCAGGTCGTAGAGCGTTGCCGTCCATTGCGGCCGCTTGATTTCGGCGATCGGCTCCGGCTGGCCACGCGCAAAGACATCGCGGCCAAGCTGCGGTCGGTTGAGCAATTGCTCGGCCACATGCCGGATCGCTTCGAGCCGGCGCAGGCGCTGCGCCAGCGCATTGGCCATGTCCTCGGCGCTGACGCCATCGGGCGCATGCTGCTCCGGCAGCAGCAACCGCGATTTCAAATAGGCGAGCCACGCCGCCATGACCAAATAGTCAGCGGCAAGTTCCAATCGCATTTTCCGCGCCGCTTCGATAAAGGCGAGATATTGGTCGGCGAGCGCCAGAATCGAGATTTTGGCGAGATCGACCTTCTGCTGCCGTGCCAGTGTCAGCAAGAGGTCGAGCGGGCCTTCGAAGCCCTCGACATCAACCACCAAAGCCGGCTCATCGGAGGCGCGCTCCGGCAACTCGGCGGCGAATTCGGCAATGCTGGTCTCGTTAGCGCTCATAAGGAACCGTTCAGCTTATTCTTCTTACGTGAGTCTCGCGCGGTGCCGGCATCCAAAGTCCTGCCAGCAATTGCGCGAATTCGGCCCGCACTTCGGCAACGTCGATCACATTGGCCGGCTTGCGGGCATCCAGCGCGACTTCGGCGCGGCGCGCCGCCTCACCGGCCAAGATAGGAGCTTCCTGCGCCACCGCCAGCATTTCCGGCATCTTGCCATTACAGTGCAAGACCAGATCGCAACCCGCTGAAATGGCAGCCTTTGTCCGCTCGGCAAGCGAGCCCGACAACGCCCCCATGGACACGTCGTCACTCATCAAAAGCCCCCGGAACCCGATCGAATTGCGAATCACATCCCGCACTATAGTGGCCGAACTGGTGGCCGGCGCGACCGGATCGATGGCCGCGAACACAACATGTGCTGTCATCGCCAGCGGCAGGCCGGCGAGCGGCCGAAACGCTGCGAAGTCGGTGGCGTCGAGCGTGGCGCGGGTGGCGTTCACGACGGGAAGCCGCTCATGGCTGTCGGCGGCGGCCCGACCGTGACCGGGAATATGTTTGAGGACTGGCAAAATCCCGCCCTCACCTAGTCCCTGCGCAATCGCGCTTGCGATGGCTGCTACGGTGGCGGGATCCCGACCGTAGGCGCGGTCGCCGATCACCTGGTCGGCGCCGGCGACTGGAACGTCGGCAAGCGGTGCGCAATCGACATCAATGCCGAACTGCACCAGATCGGCCGCAATCAGCCGCGCACCAAGCTTGGCAGCCCGCAGACCCTTATCGCGATCCTGATCGTAGAGCGCGCCGTAAATCGCGCCCGGTGGGTAGAGCGGACAGAGGGGCGGCTTGAGCCGTTGCACCCGCCCCCCCTCCTGGTCGATAAGCACCGGCGCCTGGCGCCCGAGCGTAGTGCGGATCTCGTCAATCAGCCTTCGTAACGTCTCGCCATCCGCGATGTTGCGCGCGAAGACGATGAGACCCCAGGGATCAGCCTCTTTAAGGAACGCCCGCTCCGCCTCCGTCAGCGCAGGGCCCGCAACACCGGTGATGAAAGCGCGCATCGCGGCCGCTTACCTTGCGCCGGCGGTGAGGGTCAAGCGACTGGCCTGTGGAGAGTGTGACGCGCAGGCGCTGGTTCGACTTGGTTCTCGACGACTTAGTTCTTCTGCACCAGGCAACTGCCGCCGGCCGCTTTCAGGCTCGAGCATAGACTGGCGGCTTGTTCCATGGTGGCAAAAGGACCGACCAGAGTACGGTAATAAATGCCTTTGGCACCGAGATCGGCGCGGCGAATGATCGGCGTGCGGCCGCCGAGCTGGTTTGGAAATTTGGCTTGCAGGGCGCTGAAGGCTGACTGCGCCTCGTCTTCGCTCTTTTGCGAAGAGACTTGCACGGCATAACCGCCTGCGCCGCTTGCCGATGCCGCGGGCTCGGTCTCGGGTGAATGTGCCGCCGCGGTATGTGTTCGGGCAGCCGCGGGCGCCGGTGTCGGCCCGGTGCTGCCCGGTACTATCGACAGCGGCGCATTAGACCCACTTTGCGCGGCCGCAGATGCAACCGGCCTCGGCGCCGCCGGCCGCGCAACTGGAGCTTGGGACGCCGCATTCGGGTCAGCCGAGGGATCGGCGTGAATGGCAACCGTATGAATCTTCTTGGTGCTGGATGCCGGCATGGTTGATGCCTGGCCAGCGAGGCTCTGGTCATTGGCCGATGGCGCGCCCGCGGCAACGGGCGGCGGCGCAACCGGCAGCGCATTCACCGAGCCGGCGGCGGTCGGCCCGAGCGCCGCAGAGCCGCCTGTTACGTTCGCGCTGAGGCCGGGCGGCGCGGCGCCGGGAATGCCCTGCGCCATGCCGGGACTGCCCGGTGTCACGCTCGCCTGCAGGCCAGAATTCGGATCCGGATAAATTGGAATGGTCGAAACCACGCGCGGCGCGTTGACCGGCGTCGGCACGTCGAGCGGCTTCTCCTCGCGCGACACGAGTCTTTCAGACGAGCCGCCCGCATCGGCGTGTGTGGACGAATTATTCTGGGAACTGCCGGCGGGCATGATCTTGGTCGGCCCATTGTCCGCCCTGATGATCGGCGGCAGCGACGGCAGCAGGGCGCCACCGAACATGGCGCGGTAAGCAAACGCGCCCGCGGTGCCCAACACTGCTAGGCCTAGCACTGCGCCAATGGCGGCAAGTCCTGTTCGCCGCTTGCGCGGCGGCTCCTCCTGGTAGTCCTCCAGCGTGTAGGATTCCTCGTCGGGATCGCCAAGCTGCTCGGGCGGATAGTCGTAACGCGCATCGCGATGCTGATCGCGCACGTTCGGCAGGAAGGCCGGCAGCACATCATCGGCCCGCTCATCGGCATAACGCGGTCGATCGGTATAGCGCGATGTCGGTGCGGCATATTGGTCGGGCTCTTCGTAACCCGCATCATAACTCGGCGGCGCCGCCCGATACGGCGGACGCGGATCGCCGAGCTGCGGCGCATCGTACTGATCGCCGTAACGCCGATCCCCGTATTGGCGCTGATTGTATTGACGATCATCAATGGAATGCTCGTTGTGCGAGCGCTCGTCATGGGAGCGCTCCTGATACTGGTCATCGTGCTGAGTCTGCTCAGCGTAATGGCCTTGATCGGATGCACCAGCATAGCGATCGTCGACCCACTCCTGAGCCGGCGGTGCATCGGTGAGCGGCGGCGAGGAATGATGACGGGTGCCGCGGTCGGGGTTATGCGCCGGCTCGCGCTGGCCGATGAGGCGCGCGAGTTCGGCGAGAGGATCATCGAGCGGTCCGCGCGGCGGCGTTTGCGCGCCATAGCCGCGATCGCGCGCGCCGCCCTGCGCGCTATTCTGCGTGGCGGGCTCTCGACTGCGAAAGGAACGGAAGTCGTTATCAGCCATTTCGTTTGTCTTCGCCCCACTGCAGGCGTTTACGCGTTACGGTCGGCCTTGCCCCTTCGACCGCATCACGCTCATTGCAGATGGCCCAGCAACCTAGCGCATCTCGTTGGGCGCTTCGACCCCAAGAAGCTTGAGTCCCGACGCGAGTACAGTCGCTACGCCTTGTACAAGCACAAGCCGCGCCTCGGTCAGTTGTCGATCATCTTGGATAATGAAGCGTAAATGAGGCGAAGCATTACCCAGCGTCCAAAGTGCGTGAAATTCCGACGCTAACTCATACAAATAAAAGGCAATTCGGTGCGGCTCGTGCGCGATTGAACTAGCCTCGACGATTCGCGGATAGAGGGCAATACGCCGCATCAAAGAGAGTTCGGCGGGATCTGAAAGTTGCTCCGGATTTGCCGCCGAAAGGACCCGCGGGCTCGTGAAATCGGCCGGCAGGTCAGGGAAGACCGCCCGCGCATTGCGAAACACGGACTGCGCCCGGGCGTGCCCGTATTGCACATAGAACACCGGATTGTCGCGTGACTGTTCGAGCACCTTGGCAAGGTCGAAATCGAGCACGGCGTCGTTCTTGCGGAACAGCATCATGAAACGGACGGCGTCGCGCCCGACCTCGTCGACAACCTCGCGCAACGTGACGAACTCACCTGCCCGCTTCGACATCTTTACGGGCTCGCCGGCGCGCAGCAGCTTTACAAGCTGCACCACTTTCACATCGAGCACAGCCTTGCGGTCGCTTAAGGCAGCGACCGCGGCCTGCATGCGTTTGATGTAGCCGCCGTGATCGGCGCCCCAGATGTCGATCAGCGTGCGGAAGCCGCGTTCGAGTTTTGACCGGTGATAGGCAATGTCGGCGGCGAAGTAAGTATAGGAGCCGTCCGATTTCTTGAGCGCGCGATCGATGTCGTCGCCGAAGGCTGTCGACCTGAACAATGTCTGCTCGCGGTCTTCCCAATCCTCGATCGGTGCGCCCTTCGGCGGCGGCAGCCGGCCTTCATAGACGTCGCCGCGCTGGCGCAGCCATGCGATCGTCTCGGCAACGCGGTCGATCTCGCCGGTATTCAGCGAACGCTCCGAGAAGAACACGTCGAATGTGATGTTAAGCGCCGCCAGATCGTCACGGATGGCTGCCATCATCATGTCGATGGCTTTGGCGCGCACCAGGGGCAGCCAGTCCGCTTCGGGTTGCGCTTTGAGCTTGTCGCCGTATTCCGCCGCGAGCGCCGCGCCGACCGGTTTTAGATAGTCGCCCGGATAGAGGCCTTCCGGAATGTCGCCGATCGGCTCGCCCAGTGCCTCGCGATAGCGCAGGAACGCCGAGCGCGCGAGCACATCGACCTGGGCGCCGGCATCATTGATGTAATATTCGCGCGTCACCTTGAAGCCGGTGAAGTCGAGCAGGCTCGCGAGTGCATCGCCGAACACCGCCCCGCGGCAGTGGCCGACGTGCATCGGGCCGGTCGGATTGGCAGAGACATATTCGACATTCACCGGCTCGCTCTTGCCGATATCGCTGCGGCCATAATGCGCGCCGCGCCGAACGGCCGTGCGCAATGCGTCGATCCAGGCCGCGGGCTTGAGCACCAGATTGATGAAGCCGGGGCCGGCGACATCGACCTTGTCGATCAGATCATCGGCGCGCAATTGCTGCGCTATCGCATCGGCGAGTTCGCGCGGCTTCTTGCCCGCTTCCTTGGCGAGCACCATGGCGGCATTGGTCGCCATCTCGCCGTGCGCGGCATCGCGGGGCGGCTCGATGCTGATGCGCGACTGATCGATGCCGGCAGGCAGAACACCAGCAGCAATCAGCTTCTCATTCGCGGCAAAAACGCGATCGAGCAGTTGGGCAAAAATGTCGTCTGCAGCCATTGCTGAATATCGCTCGGGAGCGCGCCGCGCCTAACGCAATTCCGGGATCGAGTCAAAGAGCCGGCCATGCTCGGCAAGGGCATATCGGTCGGTCATGCCGGCAATGAAATCGGCAATGCGCCTGACCTGCGCGGCTTCGTCGAGCGCGGCAAAGCCGTCCTGCCATTCGGCCGGCAGATCGGCCGGTTTGGCGCGATAGCGGGCAAAAAGGCGGCGAACGACATGCGCCGCCTGATCCATGACCGCCATCACGCGGGGAACGCGATACATATGTGTTTCCAGAAATTTTTTGATGGCTGCATCCGCTGTTGCCATCTCCGCTGAGAAGCCTGCCACCGCCGAGCCGGCGAGCCGCACATCGTCCGCTGAACGCGGCCTAAGCGCCGCAAGCCTGCGGCTCGTCTCGGCGACGACATCGTCGATCAACAGACCGATCAGTTCACGCACCAATTCGGAGACCGTGCGATGGGCGTCGAGGCCCGGATAGGCTGTTGCGATTTCGGCAATGACCTTCCCGGGCAGCGGTACGGTCGTCAGTTCGCCGAGCTGGAACAGGCCGGCGCGCAGGCCGTCGTCGATATCATGGGCGTTATAGGCAATGTCATCGGCGACCGCGGCAACCTGCGCCTCGGCGCCGGCAAAGCTCCACAGCTGCAGATCCTGCTGTCGCCCATAGTCCAGAATCGTGTCCGGCACTCCGCTGTCGCGATAGCGGCCAAGCGGCGCGCCGCTGCGGTCGGTCAGCGGCCCGTTGTGCTTGACCAGTCCTTCCAGCGTTTCCCAGGTGAGGTTAAGGCCGTTGAAGCGCGGATAGCGCCGCTCGAGCGTGGTGACGACCCGCAAGGCCTGCGCGTTGTGATCGAAGCCGCCGAATGCGGCGAGGCACTCGTCCAGCGCGCGTTCGCCAGCATGGCCGAACGGCGGATGGCCGAGGTCGTGCGCCAGCGCCAACGCCTCGGCGAGATCCTCGTCAAGCCGCAGCCGCCGCGCCAGCGCGCGCGCCACCTGCGCGACCTCGAGCGTGTGGGTGAGACGCGTGCGATAATGGTCCCCCTCATCGAAGACGAAGACCTGGGTCTTATGCTTGAGCCGGCGGAAGGCGGTGGCATGGATGATGCGGTCGCAGTCGCGGCGGAAGGCGCTGCGGTTTCGGCTGGCCGGCTCGGGATGGAGCCGGCCGCGGCTGAAATCCGGATCGCACGCATAAAGCGCGCGTGAAGTGGCGGTTTGCATCGCTGCCGGCGCTTGTTGCGGCCCAATTGACCTTGGCTCGTGCCGCACTTAACTATCTCGATGTATCGACGCAATGAGCGCGATTCCTCGCGATTCCTACAGGAGAATCGGTATTTCCACACCGGAGATGAGGATCATGACGGCCACTGTCATCGTGACCGACCGGGCGGCGGAACGAATCGGCGAGATTCTCCGCAAGGAGCCAGCCGGTACCATGCTGCGCGTGTCCGTTGAAGGCGGCGGCTGCTCCGGTTTTCAGTACAAATTCGACACCGAGCGCAGCAAGGCCGACGACGACATCGTGATCGAGAAGAACGGTGCGACTGTGCTGATCGATCCTATCTCGCTCAATTATATGATCGGCTCGGAAATCGATTTCGTGGACGACCTGATCGGCTCGTCCTTCAAGGTGAATAATCCGAAGGCGGTCGCCTCCTGCGGCTGCGGCACGAGCTTCGCGCTTTGAGATCGGGCGGCCGTGCGCATCGCCAGCTGGAACGTCAATTCGATCAAGCAGCGCCTGGACGGTGCGCTGGCCTGGCTGGGGGAGCGGCAGCCGGACCTTGTCTGCATGCAGGAGACAAAATGCGTCGACGACGCGTTTCCGCGCGAGCCGTTCGAAGCGCTCGGCTACAACGTCGCCGTACATGGGCAGAAGACGTTCAACGGCGTGGCGCTGTTGTCGAAGTTGCCATTCGACGAGATCAGCAACGGCCTGCCCGGCGACCCGGGAGACGATCACGCCCGTTTCATCGAAGGCGTCGTCTCGACCAAAGACGGCGCGTTGCGGATCGCCAGCATTTATCTGCCGAATGGCAATCCGCCGCAGAGCGAGAAGTACACCTACAAGCTTGCCTGGATGAGGCGCCTTTCGGCCTATGCCCGCGAGCGGCTGTCGCACGAAGAGCCGCTCATCCTGGCCGGCGACTATAACGTCATTCCAACCGCGTCCGACGCGCGCAATCCGCAAGCCTGGACCGACGACGCGTTGTTTCTGCCGAAAACGCGCGATGAATTCCGCGCGCTGATCAATCTCGGGCTGCATGATGCCGTGCGTGCCACCAGCGACGATCCCGGCCTGTTTACCTTCTGGGACTATCAGGCCGGCGCATGGCAGAAGAATAACGGCATCCGCATCGACCACGTGTTGCTGTCACCGCGCGCGGCCGACAGGCTCGCCAATGTCGGCATCGACAAGCACGTGCGCAGCTGGGAAAAGCCGTCTGATCACGTGCCGATCTGGATCGATCTGGAAATCGACGCCAAGCTGTAGCCATCCCATTACAGCGGGATGTTGAAGCGCAGCGCCCGCGCGAGTAGCCCCTGCCGAAAATAGAAACGATGGGCGAGATAATTATCGAGCCCAGTGTCGAGCACAAGCTTGCGGCAGCCGAGCGTGCGGCCCTCCGCCTTGAGCTTGCCCAATAGCCGCGCGCCGTAACCGCGCCCACGCTCGGCGGCGTCGGCTACCGGGTCGTCGACATAAAGGAAGCGGCCGTGCACCAGATTCTCAGTGATCCGATATCCGGCAAGTGCGCATGGTCCAGGATGTGGGCCGGAATCCTGCCACAGCGCCAGGATGCGATATCCCTCCGCCGACTGCCGGCGCCAGTGGGCAATGAATTCGTCCACCGAGGCCAAATGCGGCCGCAACTGCCGCATCAGTCCGTAACAGGCGCCAATCTCTGCTTCGCCTATGTTGCGGAAACGTGGCACGTCGGCTGTCATTTCGGACGAGCGCGGCAGTCGACGCGAAGCCGGCGGTCAGTCCCGCCGGCCTTTCAGCCAATCTTCCAGATAAACCAGCGCCAAGGCGCGCTCGTCGTCGCTGGCGTGCTGGAAGGCGGAGTCATAAAGCGGCTTGGCATAAGCGTCGTCGGGACCTGCGCAGTCGCGCCCGAGCGTGAGCCACATCAGGCCGCGCGCCGCCTGCCGCGGCACCGCTTTGCCCTGGAACAGCATGTCGCCGAGCGCGATTTCGGCGTGGCAATTGCCCTTGGTGGCGGCGAGCTGGAACCAGCGCGCCGCCTGATGCGGATCGCTCGGCTTATCGCTGAGATAGAGCCGGCCGAGCTCGTATTGCGCATCGGCATCGCCGAAATAGGTCGCGGCATAGCCCAGCATGTTGCGCGCGCGCGCCGGATCGGCAACGACCTTGGAGTTCGGAATGCCGGTTAGGTAATAGTGCGCAAGGGCCACGAAAGCGTTGGCGACAAAACGCGCCTGTGGCGTGCCCGGCACTTCATCGGGATGCGTGTTGGCGATCTGGCTGAAATAATTGAAGGCGCGCAGATCGTCTCGCGGTACGCCATCGCCGTCGGCGTACATGCGGCCGAGCTTCCACTGCGCCACGGGCTGTCCCTGTTCGGCGGCATATTGCAGCGCGATCAAGGAATTCGCCTTCGCGTCCGGCGCGGGTGCCGTCATGTGAGCGCCGGGCCGCATTCCATCGCCGGGCGTCAATGCGGCGGTATTCGGCGAGGTCGTGCCGTCGAAAGCGAGCGCTGGCGCGCTGACCAGACCGAGGCCGCCAGGTCGGCTCAACGCCAGTACAGTGCACAGCCCGCCGACAACGGCAATCGCAATGCCGTTCCTGATCGCGCTCAGGCGCAGGCGCGCTACGTGGTTAGGTGTCCGCATAGCATGCCTTCTCGGCTGCACCGCCCGGATGGGTGAGCGCGCCGTACCGCGCCGAACCCACCTGCTGCGCATATTTCCACAGATAGCCGGAGGTATATTCTTCCGGCCGCGGCTTCCACTCCTTCGCCCGCCGCTCGAGCTCATCTTTGCCCAGATTGACGTCGAGCGTGCCTTTGACCGCGTCGATGGTGATGACGTCGCCGTCGCGCAGAAGGCCGATGGGTCCGCCGACCGCAGCTTCAGGCCCGACATGGCCGATGCAGAATCCGCGCGTGGCGCCGGAGAACCGGCCGTCGGTGATGAGGGCGACTTTATTACCCATGCCCTGTCCGTACAACGCAGCCGTGGTCGACAGCATTTCCCGCATGCCCGGACCGCCTTTCGGTCCTTCGTAGCGGATGACCAGCACTTCGCCTTCCTTGTACTTCCTGTTCTTGACCGCCTCGAAGCACGCTTCTTCGCCATCGAAGCAGCGCGCCGGACCGGAGAATTGCAAGCGCTCCATGCCGGCAACCTTAACGATAGCGCCCTCGGGGGCGAGATTGCCCTTGAGGCCGACGACGCCGCCGGTCGGTAGGATTGGCTTATCGGCCTGGCGAACAACGTCTTGATGTTCGTTCCACTTCACCGACCTAAGGTTCTCGGCAATGGTGCGGCCGGTGACGGTGAGACAGTCGCCATGGAGGTAACCGTGGTCGAGCAATGTCTTCATCAACAGCGGAACGCCGCCAGCTTCAAACAGGTCTTTGGCGACATAACGGCCGGCCGGCTTCAAATCCGCGATATAAGGTGTTCTTTTCAGGACCTCGGCGACATCAAAGAGATCGAATTTTACACCGCATTCATTGGCGATCGCCGGCAGGTGCAGCGCAGCATTGGTCGAGCCGCCGGTTGCGGCGACGACGGCGGCGGCGTTTTCCAGCGCCTTGCGGGTGACAATGTCGCGCGGGCGAATATTCCTTCTGATCAGATCCATGATCATTTCGCCTGTCAGCACGCAGAATTTGTCGCGGATCTCGTACGGTGCCGGCGCGCCGGCCGAATACGGCAAGGCGAGCCCAATCGCCTCGGAAACCGTCGCCATTGTGTTGGCGGTAAATTGCGCGCCGCAGGCACCAGCCGACGGACAGGCGTTCTGCTCTAGCTCGTCAAGATCGGCATCGGACATGCTGCCGATCGAATGCTTGCCGACGGCCTCGTAGACATCCTGGATGGTAACCGGCTGCCCCTTGAAGGTGCCAGGCAGGATCGAGCCGCCGTAAATGTAAATCGACGGCACGTTGAGCCGGCACATCGCCATCATCATGCCGGGCTGAGACTTGTCGCAACCGGCGACGCCGATCAGCGCGTCATAGGCGTGCCCGCGCACCGTCAACTCCACGGAATCCGCAATCACTTCACGGGACGGCAGCGACGCTTTCATTCCGGCATGGCCCATCGCTATGCCGTCGGTCACAGTAATGGTGCAGAACTCACGAGGGGTGGCGCCCCCCGAGGCAACGCCAAGCTTCACTGCCTGCGCTTGGCGCATCAGGGCGATATTGCAGGGAGCGGCTTCGTTCCAACAGGTGGCGACGCCGACAAAAGGCTGATGGATCTGCTCGCGCGTCAGCCCCATCGCATAATAAAATGCGCGGTGCGGGGCTCGGTCGGCTCCTTCGGTCGCGTGCCGTGACGGCAGGCGCAATTTCAAGTCGGTCTTGGCGTCCATCTACTCTTCAGGCCAACTGGGCCCTCGCCCCTCCCCTCCGGCCTAACGCGCGACCTGGACTTATAGGTCAAACGCAAAGGCGCGGAACCGAACGACACGTTGCGGCGTTTACACAGACCCGCCGCGGCTATCCGTGTCGAAAAATCCTATGGCCAAAAAGCGGCTTTGGGCGGGGCGGGATTATGATCCAGTGAAAAGTTCCGAGGCTGTTGCGGCGGAGCCACAGGAGCGTGCGCTCTGGGCCGTCCTGTTAACTGCCGATTTACCACCGGCCGCCCGGCTTGCGACCATGCGAGCATGCCCAAACGCCTGTTTCGCTCTTTTTTTGCTCGCAGTGTGCACGAGGTGGCGCCCGACCTCATTGGTGCCACGCTGCTTGTCGACGGAGTCGGCGGCCGGATCGTCGAAGTGGAGGCCTACCATCATACCGATCCCGCGGCGCACAGTTACCGCGGGCCGACCGACCGCAATGCCGTGATGTTCGGGCCGCCGGGCTATCTGTATGTCTACCGGTCCTATGGCATTCACTGGTGCATGAATTTCGTCTGCGAGCCCAAAGGTTCGGCCAGCGCCGTATTGATCCGGGCGCTCGAGCCGAGCGAGGGGCTTACCACGATGCGTCGCCGACGGGGCTTGTCCGACATCCGCCTGCTCTGCGCCGGGCCTGGGCGCGTCTGCGAGGCGCTGCGCATTACTGCAGCGCACAACGGTATGGCTCTTGATGAGCCGCCGTTTGCGCTCTTTGCCCGCACCGCGCCGGTCGAGGTGACGGCCGGCGCGCGAATCGGCATCACCAAAGCGGCCGACAAGCCGTGGCGCTATGGCGAGAAGGGCTCGCGTTTTCTCAGCAAACCATTTCCATCAAAAGCTAGCGGCGCGATCTGAACGCCGGGTCGAAGCCCAATTCGCGGCGGGCTTTGTCGGTGGTCACGGCGCCATCATCCTCGGCGATGTTGTAAATGCCGGGTGCACCGCGCTTGACCGCCAGAAGCGCCGCATTCGCCGCCGCATCGACGTGGAGCGGCGCACGGCCATTTGGACTAGCCGCCCAGGTGCCCGGCCCGTACAGCCGGCCATAGCGCAGCACGATACCTTCCATGCCGTAGGCATTGAGTACAGCCTGTTCCAATGCGTGCACGCCGCGCGCCGTGATGGCCCGCGGCTCGCCGCCCTCCAGAGGGCCGATCGGATCGTCTTCCGAATGCGGCTCCGGCCCGTCGGCATAAGCAAAGGCGATGCTCTGCGCGATGAAGCGGCGCACCTTGGCCTCCTGGGCCGCATCGATGAGATTGGGCGTGCCTTCGATGCGGATGCGGCTGTTCTGTTGCAGCATTTCGGCAAGATGCGCCGGATCGAACACCTGCGGCAGATCGGTGAGCTGATGGATGACGACATCCGGCTGCACGCGGGCCACCGCATCACGCAGCGCATGTTTGTTGAAAACGTCGACGACGACGGGCTGCACCCCGTTTCGTTTCAGTTCGCGCGCGCGATCCGCCGACCGCGTTGTGCCGCTGACGGTATGGCCGGCAGCGATAAGCAACGGCGTTAGCCGGCGTCCGATCGCCCCGGTCGCTCCCGCAACAAAAATCCTCACGCCGGCTCCTGCGCCGCGCCCTTGAGTCGTTCCATAGCTTCGGCGATTTTGGCCTTGCGCGCTCGGGCTTCCTCGCGTTTTTCTTTTTCTTCTTCTACCACTTCTTCGGGTGCGCGGGCGACGAAATTGGCATTGCCGAGCTTGGCATCCACACGCGCGATGTCGGCTTCGGCTTTGGCCATTTCCTTGGCAAGCCGTGCGCTCTCGGCGGCGAGATCGATCACGTCCTTGAGCGGCAGCGCCGCAACTTCCCCGCGCACCAGAAGCTGAACCGCGCCTTGCGGCGGCGCATCGGCAAATGAAATTTCCGCGACCCGCGCCAGCCTGCGCACGAATTCCGACCAGCCCTGCGCCCGCTCTTTTGTTTGCGGCGAGACGCCGGCCAGCACCAAGGTCAGCCGGGTCGCCGGCGGAATATTCATCTCGACCCGTACCGACCGGATTGCGGTGATCAGATCGATGACCCAGCCGATCTCAGCTTCCGCCGCTTCATCTGCGAGCATGTCATGCGTCGGCCAACTGCTCAGGGCAAGCATGTGGCTTCGCCGGGGCCCTTGCTCAGCCGTGACACGCCACAGCTCCTCGGTGACGAACGGCATGAACGGATGGAGCAGTTTTAGAATCTCATCCAACGCCCAGGCTGCCGCGGCGCGCGTCTCGGCCTTGGCGGGACCATCGGCGCCGGCCAGCACCGGCTTGATGAATTCCAGATACCAGTCGCAATATACATTCCAAACGAATCGATAAATCGCATTCGCCGCATCATTGAATTTGTAGGCTTCGATCGCCGCAGTTACCTCGCGTCCGGTCTTCGCCGTCTCATGGACGATCCAACGATTGAGCACCTCCTTGGTGCTGCGCGGATTGAAGTCGGGCTCGCACACGCAGGAATTCATTTCGGCAAAGCGTGCCGCGTTCCAGAGTTTTGTTGCGAAGTTGCGGTAGCCTTCGACTCGCTGCGTCGAGAGTCTTATGTCGCGTCCCTGCGCCGCCATCGCGGCAAGCGTGAAGCGCAGCGCGTCGGCGCCGTATTCATCGATCAGGTCCAAGGGATCGATGACATTGCCCTTGGACTTCGACATTTTCGCGCCGGCAGCGTCGCGCACCAGCGCGTGGATATAGACGTCGCGGAACGGCACTTCTCTCATGAAATGCAGCCCCATCATCATCATCCGCGCCACCCAGAAGAAGATGATGTCGAAGCCGGTGACCAGCGCGGAGGTCGGATAGAAGCGCTTGAGCTCCGGCGTCTGGTCCGGCCAGCCCAGCGTCGAAAACGGCCACAATGCGGAGGAGAACCAAGTGTCGAGGACGTCTTCGTCGCGGGCAATGTGTACGGCGCCGAGATTGACGTTTGCCCTATGCGCCGACACAACTGCAGTCCAGCTCGGAGCAACTTTTACATCCTTGCCGTAGTATTCTCTTGCCTGTGCGACCGCTTCCTTTTCTGACTCGGCCACGAACGCATAGCGTTCATCGAGGTCGAGGGTGTAACCCTGATCTCCGATATAGGGTAGCTTGGAAGGCCCATACCAGACGGGAATCTGGTGGCCCCACCAGATTTGCCGCGAGATGCACCATGGTTGGATATTGTCCAACCAATTGAAAAATGTCGCTTCCCATTGCGCCGGCACGAATACTGTCTTCCCTTCGCGCACGGACACCATGGCCGCCTGGGCCAACGTCTTGGCATCAACATACCATTGGTCAGTGAGAAACGGCTCAAGCACCGCGCCCGAGCGGTCGCCATGCGGTACCGCATGCGAGGTCGATTCGATCTTCTCGATCAGACCTGCGGCTTCCAATCGCTCGGTGATTTTCTTACGCGCAACGAAACGATCAAGGCCGTGCAGCGTCAAAGTGGCGTTAAGCTCGTTCGATGGCGGTGCGCCATCGAGAAAAGCTGCATTGTCTTTCAGATCAAGCTGCGCGTCGGCATCAAAAATATTGATCAGCGGCAAACCGTGTCGCCGGCCGACCTCAAAATCGTTGAAGTCGTGCGCCGGCGTGATCTTGACCGCGCCTGAGCCTTTTTCGGGATCGGCATAGTCGTCGCCGATGATGGGAATACGCCGGCCGACCAGCGGCAGCACGGCCGTTTTGCCGATGAGATGCTTGAGCCGCGCGTTGTCGGGATGCACGGCAACCGCGACGTCGCCGAGCATGGTCTCCGGCCGCGTCGTCGCCACGGCAATGCAATCGCTCGTGCCTTCGATCGGATATTTGATGTGCCAGAGATTGCCCTTGCTCTCGACCTGCTGCACTTCGAGGTCGGAAATCGCGGTCTTCAGCTTCGGGTCCCAGTTGACCAGGCGCTTGTCCTTATAGATCAGGCCTTCGCGATAGAGCGTAACGAAGACTTTCAGCACCGCGCGCGAAAGACCCTCATCCATGGTGAAGCGCTCGCGCGACCAGTCGCAGGACGCGCCGAGCCGCTTGAGCTGACCGATGATGGTGCCGCCGGATCGCGCCTTCCATTCCCAGACGCGCTTGATGAAGGCCTCGCGGCCCATGGCGCGGCTGGACGGCTCCTGCCGCTCCATCAACTGGCGCTCGACGACGGCTTGCGTCGCGATGCCGGCATGATCGGTTCCCGGCTGCCACAGCACGTCCTTGCCGCGCATGCGCTCGAAGCGGCAGAGAATGTCCTGCAATGTGTTGTTGAGCGCGTGGCCCATATGCAGCGAACCCGTGACATTGGGCGGCGGGATCACCACGCAATAGGGTTCCGCCCTGGCGCGCTCCGGCCGGCCGGCGCGAAAGGCGCCGGCCTTCTCCCATTCCGAATAGATGCGCGGCTCGACCGCGCCGGGCTGGTATCTGTTTTCGATCATTGTCGCTTCGCTTTTGTGCGGGTTAGAAAGCCCGCTCCGCCTTGAGTGTCAACCAACGCCATCGACGTGCTCTATTCACCAACGCCAGCGCCGGCACGGCAGACGCCGACGCGTTCCATCGTCCTGCTCGCGGTCGCCGGCTTCGCGAGCCAGGCCCAGGTCCGGGTGATGGATTCGCTGTTGCCGCAGGTCGCCGCCGACCTGCATACCACGGTCGGCGCGGCGGCCATGGTGGTCACCGCTTACGCGGTGACACACGGTTCTATCCAGCTCATCATCGGTCCGGTTGGCGACCGTTTCGGCAAATACCGCACCGTTGCGCTCACCTGCGCGGTCGGCGCCGTTCTGGTGGCGCTCTGCGGCATGGTTTCGACGCTGCCACAGCTCGCCTTGGCGCGGCTCGCCACCGGCGCAGCGGCCGGCTGGGTGATCCCGATCTCGATGGCCTATGTCGGCGACGTCACGCCGCCGGAGCGGCTGCAGCCCATACTGGCGCGCTATCTGTCGGGACAGATTCTCGGGCAGCTGTTCGGTCAGGCCGCAGGCGGCGTGCTCGGTGATTTTTTGGGTTGGCGCAATGTCTTCTTTGTACTCGCCGGGATGTTTGCGCTCGCGTCAGCGGGTCTTGTTTTTGAGCTCGCGGCCAACCCGCAAACGCGCGTAAGGAGCCGACATGGCGACGGCCGCGGCCGTGGCTTTGTTGCCGATTACGGCGCAGTGCTGTCGAACCCCTTCGCGCGCATTGTCATTGCCGCGGCGTTCCTTGAGGGCGCGCTGGCCTGGGGCGCGCTCGCTTATATCGGTGCCCAGCTGCGGCTGCGCTTCGGCCTGAGCTACACCCTCGTCGGCATCATCGTTGCCTGCTTCGGAATCGGCGGTCTGATCTATGCGGCCTTGGTCAAGATTCTCGTGCGCCGGCTCGGCCAGGCCGGTCTTGCCATCGGCGGCGCGTTCATCCTGATGGCCGCCTATATCGAAATCGGCCTCGGTTCCCTGTGGTGGCTTGCGCCGCTTGCCATGACCGGAATTGGTCTCGGCTTCTACATGTTGCACAACACGCTGCAGACCAATGCGACTCAGATGACGCCGCAAGCACGCGGCACGGCGGTCGCCTTGTTCTCCTCCGCACTCTACGTCGGACAGACCGCAGGGGTCGCCGCCGGCGCACCGGTCATCGACCATTTGGGTGCTGCGCCTTTGTTTGTCGGCGCGGCAATTGCGCTGCCGATACTGGCAGTGTGGTTTGCCGGCGAACTCAAACGGCACCGAGATACGAAATGAGATCGCGCCACCAACGCGCTGCAAGACGGCCGAGCGCTCGATCGGCTGAGATGGCGCGCGTGCGAGCGGCCGTTCATTTGCCCCCAAGGCGCCGCATTTCGGGTGAAACTTTAAAGTGCCCACTTCATTGTCGGGTAAGTCTAACCCTGGGACACGGATGAGCCTTGATGCACGGGGTCGCTCCCCACATGTGCGGTCAAGTAACCTGTCCATTGTTAGGCGGAGGAGCCGGGGGTCGCTCCCCCGGCCTCCTTTGACGATTCCTATTCGCTTAAGGCACCGGCCGCGGCCGGCAAGAGGCCCCGCATGGGGAGCTTGTTCTTTTAGGCCGAACGCGGCCGGCCGAGCCTCATCACGCAAAACCACGCAAGGGAAGGCTCTCGCCTTCCCTTGCTCGCTTGTTTGACCCACGAAGCTTTAGACCTTGACCAGCGGCACCTTCGGCACGGTGCCACGGCGCGGCGGTGTGTCGTCGCCACCCGGGCCGCCGGTGCCGCCGGTGCCCGGCGGCTTTCGCCGCGGCGGGGAGCGACGCTTTGCCTTGGCACGGCGCGGCTCGGGCAGCTTCTCGGCCCTCGGCTTCACTGGGCCGTCTGGATAGTCGAAGCCGAGCTTGCTGTTTCCGAACTCGTCGGTGATGACGATGACGCGGACATGACCGCCCGATTTGAGCTTGCCGAAGAGGACCTCGTCGGCCAGCGCCTTCTTGATGTGCTCCTGGATCACCCGCGCCATCGGGCGGGCGCCCATCAGCTCGTCATAGCCATTGGCGATCAGCCATTTGGTAGCTTCGTCGGTGAGCTCGATGGTGACGTCACGATCGGCGAGCTGCGCCTCGAGCTGCAGCACGAACTTCTCGACCACCATCTTGATGATCTCCGGCGAGAGATGCGCGAAGGTGATGATCGCGTCGAGCCGGTTGCGGAATTCCGGCGCGAACAGCCGTGTGATCGCCTCCATGTCTTCGCCCTCGCGCTTGCTGCGGGTGAAGCCGAAGGCGGCCTTGGCCATATCCGCGGCGCCGGCATTGGTGGTCATGATCAGGATCACGTTGCGGAAGTCGACCTGCTTGCCGTTGTGATCGGTGAGCTTGCCATGGTCCATGATCTGCAGCAGCACGTTGAACAGATCCGGATGCGCCTTCTCGATCTCGTCGAGCAGGAGCACGCTATGCGGATGCTGATCGATGCTGTCGGTGAGCAGACCGCCCTGATCGAAGCCGACATAGCCGGGCGGCGCGCCGATCAGCCGCGAAATGGTGTGGCGCTCCATATACTCCGACATGTCGAAGCGGATCAACTCGACACCCATGGTGGCGGCGAGCTGTTTGGCCACTTCGGTTTTGCCGACGCCGGTCGGACCCGAGAACAGGTAGCAGCCGATCGGCTTTTCCGGCTCACGCAAGCCGGCGCGAGCGAGCTTGATCGAGGCGGCGAGCGCTTCGATCGCCTTGTCCTGGCCATAGACCACGCGCTTGAGCGTCTCTTCAAGATTGCGCAGCACTTCGGCGTCGTCCTTCGACACCGCCTTCGGCGGGATGCGCGCCATGGTCGCGATCGTAGTCTCGATCTCCTTGAGTCCGATCGTGCGCTTGCGCTTGCTCTCCGGCAGCAGCATCTGCGCCGCGCCCGATTCGTCGATAACGTCGATTGCCTTGTCGGGCAGCTTACGGTCATGGATGTAGCGCGACGACAGTTCGACCGCCGCCTTGATCGCGTCATTGGTATATTTAAGCTTGTGATAATCCTCGAAATAGGGCTTCAGCCCCTTGAGGATTTCGATCGCATCCGGGATGGTCGGCTCGTTGACGTCGATCTTCTGAAACCGGCGCACCAGCGCGCGATCCTTCTCGAAATACTGCCGGTATTCCTTGTAGGTGGTCGAGCCGATGCAGCGCACGGTGCCCGAGGCGAGCGCCGGCTTGAGGAGGTTCGATGCATCCATCGCGCCGCCGGAGGTGGCGCCGGCGCCGATCACGGTGTGAATCTCGTCGATGAACAAGATCGCGCCCGGATACGCCTCGAGCTCCTTGATGACCTGCTTGAGCCGCTCTTCAAAATCGCCGCGATAGCGCGTGCCGGCGAGCAGCGTGCCCATGTCGAGCGCGAAGACGGTGGCATTGCGCAGCACGTCCGGCACTTCGCCATGCACGATGCGCCGAGCAAGCCCTTCGGCGATCGCGGTCTTGCCCACACCGGCTTCGCCGACAAAGAGCGGATTGTTCTTCTGGCGGCGGCATAGCACCTGGATGGTGCGATTGATCTCGGATTCGCGGCCGATCAGCGGATCGATCTTGCCCTCGCGCGCCTTTTTGTTGAGATTGACGCAATAGGCGTCGAGCGCGTCGCCCTTCTTCTTCTGCTCGTCGCCGGATTTGCTGTCGCTTTCCTCGTCGGCGCCGCGCACCGGACGCGCTTCCGACATGCCGGGCCGTTTGGCGATGCCGTGGCTGATATAGTTCACGGCGTCGTAACGGGTCATGTCCTGCTCTTGCAGGAAATAGGCGGCGTGGCTCTCGCGCTCGGCGAAGATCGCGACCAGCACATTGGCGCCGGTGACTTCTTCGCGGCCCGATGACTGCACGTGAATCACGGCGCGCTGGATCACGCGCTGAAAGCCGGCCGTGGGCTTGGAGTCGTCCGCGCCGTCGGTGACCAGATTGTCGAGCTCGGATTCCAGATAGGCGATCAAGCTGCGGCGCAGCTTTTCCAAATCCACGTTGCACGCCCGCATCACCGCCGCGGCGTCTTGATCTTCGATCAGCGCCAGCAGCAGATGCTCCAGCGTCGCGTATTCGTGGTGACGCTCATTGGCGAGCGCCAGCGCCCGATGGAGCGACTGTTCAAGGCTGCGCGAGAACGTGGGCATTCGTCAATTTCCCATCATTTGTATTGGGTGGCCCCCCGGAATCACTTCTTCTCCATTATGCACTGCAAAGGATGCTGATGTTTGCGGGCAAAGTCCATAACCTGCGTCACTTTTGTTTCCGCGACCTCGTACGTGAAGATGCCGCATTCGCCAATTCCATGCTGATGCACGTGCATCATGATGCGATGCGCCGTCTCGTGATCCTTGTTGAAGAAGCGCTCCAGGACATGAACCACGAACTCCATCGGCGTGTAGTCGTCGTTCAAAAGCAAAACACGATAAAGGTTCGGCCGCTTGGTCTGCGGTCGCGTCCTGGTGATGACGGCGGTCCCAGGTCCACTTTCGCCTTTGCGCTTGCGGTCGTCGTCAGCGAGGCGGGCCGGTATCCCAGCTAGAGTAACTTCAATCGGCGGCATTGGTTCGCAACGGTATCGATCCGTCCACTTCCGTAACTTAGGTCCCGAACTTCAGTTCACGGCTCCTGGCGGCCCACGACGCCTCTCATCCTCGGATTCCCGGCGCTTGGACAAGGTAGCGCGATTTGCGCGCCAGATCGAGAGAGCAACGGCGACCCGGCTCGACAACACGCTGCCGCACGTCTTTCGTGTCACATTCGCGCTTAGGGGATGGCACCACGTCGCGCTGACGAATGCGTCAGATATGACGAATGGCGGCTGAGACAAGGGCCCGCCGCAGGCGCCATGCGCCGCCGACGGCGGTAATCGATTGGCGCTTACGTCCGACTCGGCTATTGATTATGCCGTCTATCGCGCCAGCACGGGCCGGCGTGGCGCGGCAGGAGGAGATCCATGGTGGACCCGCGGCGCGCCAGGCTGTTGCGCGAGCTGGAGCAGGATTTCGTTCCGGATTACGATGCCACGAGCATGCCATCCGCCGACAAACGCGCCGCCTATGCACTCGAGCACATTGCGTTTCGTGTCGGACGCATAGAGCAATTGCTGGCCCGGCTGACGGCTGCGATCGAAGCGGCCCTGCCCAAGCCATAGCGCGCTGGTTATGGCGCGCCATAAGCTCGGACGCCATGCGTTCGCGTGCCGAAAGCTTGGGCACCGTGCGCTGGGTGTCGAGAGCCCGTCCCTAAGCGTTGCGGCCAGCCGCCCAGCCCTCACTTCATTTTAGCAAGCGCGCCTTCAAACGGCTTATAGGTCTCCTTGGCGAGATCGACATAGAGCTCGCCAAGCTTGGTCGCCTCCGTGACGAAATCCTCGTACGAGGATTTCAGGTAGTCGGTCTGCACTTCCATGGCTTTTTCCAGCGTTTTTGCGCCGAGAAGCTTTTCCCAGGCGGCGGCAGAGTCTTCCACCGACTTCTTCGAGTAATCAACAACTTCGGCTGCAATGGCCTGGGCGCTTTTGGTCCAGGCGCCGAGCGACGACATCGCCATTTCCATGCCTTCTTTCCCTAACTTCTGCATGTCTTCCGGTGCCATGATTATCCCCTTGGGCTGTGCTGCATAGACGGCGCGGCGCTTGAATAACGCTGCCTATCCCAATCAACCGTCATCTGGCATGAGGGTTCGGCATGACTGTTCGAAACCTTGCTTTGCCTTGAAAAGGCCTTTTGCCGCGCTGATGATAGGATATCGCAGTGCACAAAAAACTGCAACGGGCAACATTGCAATGCACAATCGGCCCGCGCAAGGCAGACTTAACCTTTCTGCAAGAGGGCAAGCCTAAGCTGCTTGATCGTGTTGCCCGGGTGACGCGTGATTCGGGAAGCCAATCCTGACGGGGCAGCCGGGGCTGCTTCTTTGACGGAGCCGGGGGCGTAGGGACGGGGTGCGGAATGGCAAGGCTGGATGTCGAAGCCGGCCACGGTTCTAGTAGCCGTGAGCCGGGTTACGCTGGTCTTCGTTATAGTGTCATTCGCTGCAGCATTTTGGGGCTTACCGCGACGGCCGCGGCACTCACCATTTCGAGCGATGCCGCCGACGCACGCCATCACCGTCGCCCCCATGTTCATTATGTGCATGCGACGCGCGTGCATCATGCCGGGCATGGCCGTCGGCACCACGCGCATGACGAGGAATATGCGCCGCCCGGTTCCTCGATCGTGATTGACGGCAATAGCGGTGCCGTCCTGCAAGCCTCGAACCCTGACGCGCTACGCCATCCCGCCTCACTGACGAAAGTCATGACGCTCTATCTTCTGTTCGAGCGTCTGGAGGCCGGCAAGATCCGGCTAGATACGCCGCTCAAGGTCTCCGAGCATGCCGCGGAACAGGCGCCGACCAAGCTCGAACTGAAGCCTGGCTCGACCATCACTGTCGAAGAAGCCATCAAGGGCATTGTCACCAAATCGGCCAATGACGCAGCAGTGGCGGTTGCCGAGAATCTCGGCGGCGACGAAGAGAGCTTCGCCAAGATGATGACGCAGAAGGCGCATGCGCTTGGCATGACACGGACCAGCTATGTCAATGCGTCCGGCCTGCCCGACGACGACCAGGTCACTACCGCGCGTGACCAGGCGCTGCTTGGCCGTGCCATCCAGGATCGCTTCCCGCGCTATTACAAATATTTCCAGACTGAGACCTTCGTCTATCACGGCGAGGCGATGCGCAATCACAATCACCTGCTGGGCGCGGTCGAGGGGGTGGACGGCATCAAGACCGGCTTTACGCGCGCTTCCGGCTTCAATCTGTTGACGTCGGTGCACCGCGGCGGCCGATTTCTGGTTGCGGTGGTCATGGGCGGCCGTTCGGCTTTCGAGCGCGACGCCCATATGCGCCAACTCATCGCCGATCACCTCAAAGAGGCGTCGCTGAGCCGTACCGCGCCGATCATCGCGGACGCAAATGAGCAACCGGTCGCGTTCGCCAAGACGCCGATGGTGGCGGCGCCCATGGTGTCGCGGGCCGATCCGCTGTCGACCTCGTCGGCGCCGAACGTCAATTCGCGCGTCGCGAGCACCCCGACCAATGACAATCACGTTGTCGGCGGCGCCAACGATCCGATCCGCCCGCTGCTGGTGAAGACCATCACCTTCCGCACGGCGCCGGTGCAAAGCGCCGCCCTTTCGCCCATGCCAGCGCTGGTCGCGGTAACGCCGCAGCCGGCCCCGCAAGCTTTGCCTCAAGTCGGGCCTCAGATTGCATCCCGCGATCCCGCCCAGGCGGTCGCCACCGCGCGGCAAGTCGCCGTGCAGGTTGCGGCGCCGGAACCGGTCGTTGCTGCTCCAACTGCGCCGCCACATGCCGTCGTTGCTTCCGCGGACGCAGCGGCCGCAGCCCAAGTCGCTCCGGCGCCAGCACAGACTGCAGCCGCTCCGGCGGCGCCGATTTCCACGCCGATCCAGACCGCCGTCGCAATGCCCCAGCCGGCTTACATGCCACCCCCTGCCCTGCCGCAGGCGCAGTCGATCGTTGCTCCGCCCGCGCCCGCCCATGCACACAGCGGCTGGATGATTCAAATCGGCGCCTTCGACGACGAGGATCAGGCCAAGCAACACCTGACCGCCGCACAGATGAAGGTCCACTCGGCGCTGGCCGCGGCCGATCCTTTCACCGAGCGCGTCCAGAAAGGCGACAAGGCGCTTTACCGCGCCCGCTTCGCCGGCTTCGACAAGTCGACGGCGGAAACCGCCTGCAGGGAACTCAAGCGCAGCGACTTTCAGTGCATGACGCTGAAGGATTGAGGGCAAGTCGGCCAACGCGACTGGATTCCACCGCCCCAATACTTCCTACGGGCAGATTTTTCCGTTGATTGCATGTCGGCAATGGTAGGCAAGCAATCAATGGCGACCCGACGCCGACGCCAGCACTCCGGAAGACGTCTGACCCGAGCTGCCCAGTTAAACCCTAAAGCAACCATTGCCGCGCATGATCGTCCGACACCTCGGCCGAACGGGACGGACTATGATGCATTTGGCGTCATTGGAGGACCGGAGGCCACGCGAGGCTGGTACGGAGTACCTCAGCGATGGCGGCGAAGAAGGACGTCCTTGGCCTCATTGACGCGGGCCGCAAGGTACGTCGACCCCCCTTGGTCGGGATGCAGTTTCTTCATGAGCGCACGGTGCGCCCGGGCGATGTCCTGCACGCTCGCCCCGGCCTGAACGCCAAGGATCTGATAGGCTTCCTGTTCAGTCATTTTCCCGGAAGCCGGCGGGCGGAACCGCCGCCCCGCTGCCGCATTGCGCTGCGTGTCTTCACGCCCGGCGGAACGCCCGCTATTCGCATCAGCTGCAAATAGCCGTCGCCCCCAGGGCGAGACCTGACCCAAAAGGTAGAGGCCAAAGCCGCCGACGAGCACCGCGAGTGCCAGATCGCCGCGGATGGTCAGGGCCGCCGCGACGACGAGCGCAATCAGGGCGCTCCAGCGCTGCCGATTGGCATCGAGCCGGCCGCTTTTGCGTGCCGCCCACAGCAAGAACACCAGAACGGCCGCGCCGAGGAATACAGGCATGCTCCTCTATATGCCTATTTCCATCGGCCGATGAAGCTTTGGAAGCGTCGCGGCCAGGCCCGCTCACCGCATCCCCTCCTCGCCGGGGGGAGGGAGAAGTTCGCGTACGCAGGCTCATTGCCGCTGCACCTCGATCATTTTTGTCGTCTGCCCGGAGTTGCCGCTCGGACGCGGCGAGCGATACTGCGTCCGTTCTCCTCCTGGCGCGTCAAGGACGCGCGTGAGCGCGCCTTGTCCGGGAATGGGACAGGGTGAGGGTGCGGCCTAAAAACGGCTATTGATCAACGAAGCACGCCGCCCAAAACGCCGAACCCCCTCTCCCCACCCCTCCTCCTGTGCAGGAGAGGGACATGGAGAAGGGGTTCGGTCGCTCAGTGTCTCGAAAACTAAAGATCGGCCAACAGATCGTGGGTCTCGAGCGGCTTGCCAGAGGCCGCGACCCATTCGGCGCGCGCCGCGGCGCGCCGCTTGCCGCGTTCATCGACCGGCAGCTTCAACGCATTCATGAAGGCGGCAACCTCGTCGCGGGCGGTGACATGGGAGACCGTCGGCCGCGTGCCGAGTGTAGCCTCGTTGAGATCATCGAGCGCGGTGAGCCCGCGCGGAAAGAATTCGCGATAGACGACGCGCTCGGCGAAGCCATCGATACAGCGGAAGCCCAGTCTTTTGCCCAGCACCTCGACGCCCTCCCCGACCAGCTTGCGATTGCGCGAGCCGAGCGTCGAGAGCCGGTTGCGGATAACGACCCAGTCGGTGATGCCGCCATCCACCAGGCGCCGCTGCCGGCGCGCTTCGCGGACCATTTCGGCGTAATGACTCACGCCGGTGACTTCGAATGTGGTCTGGTCGATCACGCCGAGCACGTCAAAATCGACGAAGCTGTCGTTCAGCGGCGTGATCAGCGTGTCGGCCATTGAATGCGCAAGCCGCATCAAATACGAATCCGAACCCGGCGTATCGATGACGATGAAATCGTGGGTCTGTTCCACCGTCGAGACCGCTTCGGCAAAAGCGCCAAATTCCTGCTGCTCGATTTCCTCGATCCTGGTACCGAAGCCGCGGGCAACGCAGAAATGCTCAGGCACATCGAGCTTGATCCCCGAACGCGTAACCCAGGTGCGCCGGTTATCGACGTAATGCGTAAAGCTTTTTTGCCGCGAATCGAGATCGATGGTGGCGACGCGCTGGCCGGCTTGCAAAAGCCAAACCGCAACATGCATGGCGGTGGTCGATTTGCCCGAGCCGCCCTTTTCGTTGCCGATGACGATGACGTGGGCCGAAAAAGGCTTTCCGACATCCGCCTGCATCAACATGGGAGACGAAACCCTCTGGGGGACGCATTCCCTACGCGGCGATTGCTCCGGTATTTTTTGCTCCGGATTGCAACACGCATCATCAACATACAACATCACGCGCGATAAGTTAATCGTTAAGATCGCTGCACAGTATTAAAACGTATCGGGTGTGCTCAGTCGGCAACGCGATGAACACAAACCACAAGAGCCAGAAGCGTCAGCTGCGTGTCCTCACCGCAATACCGAAGCTCAAGCGCGCCATCGCCGAGATTCGCGCGCGCGGCGAGACGATCGCGCTGGTGCCGACCATGGGGGCGCTGCACGAAGGCCATTTATCGCTGGTGCGGCTGGCCGCAAAGCGCGCCGATCGGGTGATCGTCTCGATCTTCGTCAACCCGACCCAGTTCGCCCCGCATGAAGACCTAAATACCTATCCGCGCACTTTTGCCGCGGATCAAGCAGCGCTGGAGGAGACCGCAACCGACATCATCTGGGCGCCGAGCGTCGCCACCATGTATCCGGAAGGCTTTGCCACCCGGGTCGTACCCGAAGGCGCCGCCACGGTCGGTCTGGAGGATAAGTTCCGGCCACATTTCTTCGCCGGCGTGGCAACCGTGGTTGCGAAGCTCCTAATCCAGTGCGAGCCCGATGTCGCCCTGTTCGGCGAGAAGGACTACCAGCAGCTCAAGGTCGTCACCCAGCTCGCCCGCGATCTGTCGCTTCCCACCAAGATCGTCGCCGGCCCCATTATCCGCGAGCCTGACGGCCTGGCACTCTCCTCGCGCAACCGCTACCTCTCGCCGCCCGAGCGCGCGACGGCGCCGGTGCTTCATCGCGTGCTCAAGGAGTGCGCCGCAGCAATCGCCGCCGGCAAGCCGCTCGGCTCGGCGCTGCGCCACGGCCGGGAGACGATCACCAAGACCGGGTTTGCGCTCGACTATCTCGAAGCGCGCGATGCCGAGACACTGGTCCCGGTCGGCACATCGTCAAGCGGCAAGATCCGGCTCTTGGTAGCGGCGCGGATCGGGACGACGCGGCTTATCGATAATGTGGGAGTGTGAGCGGGGCCAACTGCCTCGGCGCAGCGCCAATAACCAGCACTGACACGTTGTGGAGAGGGCTAATTTCTCCGCCGCAAACGCCAGCCTCGGCGAAGCGGCTCCGCGCTGCGTTGGTAATGCTTCAAAGTTTCCGTTCTATATTCTTTTCCAGCCTGATCAACGAGAACAAAAAAGCCGACAATTGCAAGCTCATTGTCTAGCGAATCGGTGAAGAGCATCGTGTCAACCTCAATATGCTGAGCTTTATCAATGATGGTTGTAGGTAGAAGTTCGCCCGTTTTTGAAATTTGACCAAGTCCTTGACAGTTATGTTTTCTTCTTCCGAGACTATCCGGCCGCTCGGCGACAAAATAAGCCTCAGATATTAAAATCGGTCGCGTCGAATAATTGGTAACCCACCAACGCGTTTTGATGAAGATCGAAACGTTATAATTAGGTCGGCCAACCGCGTATTCTATTTCTTTCTGCGGCACGTAGCTGTACCAGCCTCCCACCGTTGTGTCTCTTTTGATTCTTACGTGGCGCTTAAGAGCTCCCGATGCAGATCGCCACAATGCGTCAAATAATCCGGTAAACCAGCCAACCAGCACGAGGATGAGGCCCGTGGCGACCTGGGTGTACAAGTCATCTAGCTTAATATGGTCCCAGAGGCCTTTAATCATATAGCCGTCTGACAGTCTTGCGGTGCACAGTTGCGTCGTTTGTGCCGTGCCGGCCCGCTTATTTGAACCACAGCACACGTTCTATCACTGCACTTCAGCATAGACCGCCGGGTCAAGCTCGGCGGTGACAAGTTATGAGAATGCGTCGTGCCCGGCCTTCAGCTCTTCATTGGGTCCTTGACGTTCGGAAACGTCTCGAACTCCTTGGCCCACAGCTCGCCGTTAATCTTCTCGACCTTGCGGATGTAGATGTTGCAGACGATGTCGCGCGTCGCCGGGTCGATCGAGATCGGGCCGCGCGGGCTTTCGAAGGCCATGCCTTTCATCGCGGCAACCAGCTTGTCGCCGTCGCTATCGCCGCCGGTTTTCTTGAGCGCTTCGTAGACGAGGTGCAGACCGTCATAGGCGCCGAGCGAGACGAAGTCGGGGCGCTCGCCGGCAGTCTTCTGAAACTCCGCGACGTAGGTCTTGTTGAGCGGAGAATCATGCGCGGCGGAATAAGGCCCGGCGGTGATCAGGCCGATCATCTGATCGCCGGCATTGTTGAGGCTGTCGTCGTCGCACAGATCGCCCGGGCCGATGACCTTGATGCCGGACTGGCCAAGGCCTTTTTCGGCGAACTGCTTGGTGAAGATCGGCGCCTGCGTGCCGGGAAAATAGATGAAGGCCGTATCTGGCTTGAGGTCGGCGATGCGCTGCAGGGACGGCGCAAAATCGGGGCTGGCAAGCGGAATGCGGATCGATTCGATGACTTCGCCGCCGACCTGGAGGAAGCGTGTCTTGAACGCGGTCTCCGCCTCCGTGCCGGGCGCCCAGTCGTTCACCAGCGTGACCACCCGCTTGGAGCCGTTCTTGATGGCCCATTCGGCCATGATCCAAGCCTGCGGCGCCACGATGAAGCCGGCGCGCACGAAATAAGGCGACTTGGTCGTGGTGATCGACGCGCCGGAGCTCAGGCAGAGCGTCGCCTTCTTGGCCTCGGTCACCAGCGGTGCCACCGCCAGCGTGCAGGGCGTGATGCCCATGGCAACGAGGTCGACCTTGTCGTTGACGATCATTTCCTGCACGAGGCGGCGTGCATTGTCGGCCACGCCCGCGTCGTCGCGGATGATGAGCTCGATCTTGCGGCCGGCGACCGTGTCGCCGTGCTGCTGCATATAGACTTTGAGCGCGCCGGTGAGCTCCTTGCCGACGGCGGTAAAACCCGCGCCGGTGAGCGGAATGCTGCAACCGATCTTGAGCGGGGTGACCGCCGCAATCGCCGGCTTGGCGAGGAAGCCGCCAGCCGCGGTGACCGCGAGGCCTTTGAGAACCGTGCGCCGATGTACTGTACGATGAGGCATGTGACGTCCTCCCCTCTTTAGTTTTCCCGTCCCCTTGTGGGGGAGCGGAAAAAAATTCACGCCGGCTCCAAATGCGGAATGGCCGGTCGCTCGCCCTTGGCTTTGCCGGTGATCGGCGGCCGCGGCAGTTTCGCGGTGCCGGCTTCCATGACGAAAGTATGCGCGAGCGAATACCACGGCGCCTTGACTTTCGCATCGTGCGGGCACGGTCCGTCGTGCCGCACATAATTTCCGATCAGGTGCCGCGTCACGCCAAACTGCACGTCGGTCTCGATATGCTTGTCGGTCGGATCGTAGATCTGCGAGATCAGTGTCTTGAAGCCGCCCTTATAGGCCAGGAAGTGCAGATGCGAGGGCCGCATATTGTGCCGGCCGGCAGCGCGCAGAAGCTCGCCGACCGGGCCGTCGATCGGAATCGGATAGCCGGCCGGCTTGATGCTGCGGAAATTAATATGGCCGTCCTTGTCGGTTAAGAACTTGCCGCGCAAGTTCATGTCGGCCTGCACCGGATCCTGGTTCTCATAAAAGCCTTCGGTCGAGGAATGCCAGACATCGACCTCGGCGCCTGCGATTGGCTTGCCGCTTCTGTCCTTGAACCAGGCATCGACGAACAGCGCATCGCCCGGCGTCGGCGAACGGATGATCGTATCGCCGTTCTTGGTCGGCGGCGAATCCATGCGCCAGAACGGGCCGAGCAGATTGGCGTCTGTTTCGGTCGCCCCGTAATCGCCGTTGTTGAGCAGGCAGATCAGCGTCGAGAAGCCGAGCGAGCCCGACATCAGCACGGCTTCGTTATGGGTCTCCGTCGTGTGCTTGCCGAGCGCGATGATATAGGCGATCGCGGCCTGAAACTCTTCCTCGGTCAATTTCACTTCGCGCGCAAATGCGTGCAGATGGCGGATCAGGGCCGCGATTAGCTCGCGCAGCCGCGGATTCTTGATCCGCGAATATTCATCCAGCACGACCTTGGTGACGTCCTTCTCGCTTTCGATGATCATTCTTCTTGCTCCGCAGCGCCAAGCCTGACGGCCCCCGATTTTACGTGATCGGTTCGGAAAGCGCCAATCGGAAGGGACCATACAGGCGCCATAATGGCGCGCCGCGCAGTGTCGCGCGCCAACCCGCCGTTGGGTGGCGGCCCACCGTCGCCGCTACATCAGACCAAGCTCGCGCAATTCGCGGCGCAGCGATTCCGGCATTGCGATCGCGCCCTTGGCGACCTTGGCGAGATCGCGCGGCGCGTCTCTTTCGGCCAAATACCGCCATCCCTGGAAGGCACGAAACGGCCGCGGCTCGACCAGCACCACTTTCGGCTCAAGTACAATGCCGCAGCGGCCCACCCCATCCTTGTCGACGAACGGGCGGATATCGCAAATGCGCTGACGACACGCAATCTCGCCGCGGATCACCCAATAGAGCGAGCCGCCGTCTATCAGCTCGTCGGCGCGCTTGGGCACCATGCGGGTGCGATGAATATGCTCGGGCTTTTCGCCGCGCTTTCGTTTGTCTCTGAGCCTTTGCTTGATCCAGTCCTCGAGGTCGCGCACCGAATCGGCGCCGACGCAGAGCTTGATGAGATTGAGAGCCATGGGACCTGCTCTGGTTCGATCTATTCTATTTCCTTCTCGGCCGGTTCGAGCAGCATGATTTGCGCGCCTTCCACAACTTGCGCGCCGACGCTCACAGCCACTTGTGCGACCATACCGTCAAACGGCGCCCGCAATGTGTGCTCCATCTTCATCGCCTCGATCACGGCGAGACGCTGACCGGCCCTGACACGATCCCCAGGCGCGGCGAGGACGGCGAGGACCTTGCCGTGCATCGGCGCCGTGATCGTGCCGTCGCCGGTGCTTGCCGCTGCCGCACCTGAAGAAAAATCCTGCAGCTGCACCCGCGTCTGCCGGCCATGCCGCAGGACATAAGCATGACCATCGGCCACGAACACCCGGCCGTCGTCCGCCGCGGCAATGCCATTGACCGCGACACGCATTCCGTCTTTGCGGTAAGTCACGGTGGCGCTGTCGCGTTCGCCGTCGGCGATGATTGGAACTGTGACAGAGCGGGTGCCAGTGAGCTGAAAACCGTCGCGCGCCGACCAGGGCGACACAAACTCTTCGGCAGATGATTCGGATATCGCCGCCTGGGCGCGCGCAAGAAGATGCAAAATACCGCGCGCCGCGGCGGCATGATCGCGCTCGCGCGGCACCGCGCCGAGCGCGGCAAGATTGCGCTCGATGTAACCTGTATCCACTTTGCCCTGGCGGAATTCGGCGGTACGGCAAAGCTTCGCGAGGAACGTCACATTGCTGCGCGGCCCGGCGATCAGCGTACGATCGAGCGCAGCGGCGAGCCGCGTGATCGCGGTCTCGCGTGTCGGCGCATGCGCGATCAGCTTGGCGATCATCGCATCGTAATAAGGTGTCACCTCGCCGCCCGCCTCGACCCCGCCATCGACGCGGAGGTCGTGCGGTAATTCCAGCGCAACAATCGTGCCGGTCGAAGGCAGGAAGCCATGCTCGGGATCTTCGGCATAAAGGCGCGCCTCGACGGCGTGGCCATCGAGCCGGATCTGGCTCTGTGCGAGCGGCAATTTTTCGCCCGCCGCGACGCGGAATTGCCATTCGACCAGATCAAGGCCAGTGACCGCTTCGGTCACGGGGTGCTCGACCTGAAGCCGCGTGTTCATTTCGATGAACCAGAAGGCATCGGCGCGCAGCGGCCCCGAGCCGTCGGCGACGAATTCGACCGTGCCGGCCCCGCTATAGCCCACTGCTTTGGCCGCCGCGAGCGCCGCCGCTCCGATTTTTTCGCGCAGGGCTTCGGTCATGCCGGGAGCCGGCGCTTCCTCTATCACCTTCTGATGCCGACGCTGCAGTGAACACTCACGCTCCCCGAGATGAATGGCATTGCCAAAATTATCGGCGAAGACCTGAACCTCGATGTGGCGCGGCGAGGCAATACACTTCTCGATCAGCACGCGACCGGAGCCAAAGGATGATTGCGCCTCGCGCACCGCGCCCTCGAGAGCACTTTCGAAATCGGCGTGCTTGTCGACGCGCCGCATGCCGCGCCCGCCGCCGCCAGCCGAAGGTTTGATCAGCACCGGATAGCCGAGCTCGTAGGCTTTCTCTTTGAGGAATTTTAAGTCCTGCCGCTCGCCGTGATAGCCGGGCATGATCGGCACGCGCGCTTTTTCCATCAGCGCCTTGGCGAGATCTTTGAGCCCCATGGCGCGGATCGCGTCGGCCGGCGGCCCGACAAAAACGACTCCATTTCTACCGCAGGCTTCGGCGAAGTCGGCGTTTTCGGAAAGAAAACCATAGCCGGGATGAATGCAGTCGGCCCGCGATGTCTTTGCCGCTTCGATCAGACGGACAATATTGAGATAGCTCCGGGAGGGCTCGGCCTCGCCGATGTAATGCGCCTCGTCGCAGACGCGCACATGCAGCGCCTTGGTGTCGGCCGCCGAATAGACGGCGATGGTGCGCAGGCCGAGCCGCTTGGCGGTGCGTGCGATGCGGCAGGCGATTTCGCCACGGTTGGCGATCAGGACGGAGGTGAACATGCCGGACGCATCCTAGCGGCCCGACTTGCGCACGCCAAAGGGTCGCCGCCAGCGGCGCGGGATGCAGATGAAGACGCGACACGGGATCACTGCGTGCCCGTCGGGCCTTGGGATCCCGGCGTGCCTTGGGACGAAGGCGGATTGAGCTGGACCGGCATACCGGCAAGCGGTACGCCGCCAGTCGCTGCGGGACTTGCGGGCGCCGGTTTTGCCGGGGCAGCGCTTGTCGTCGGTTGCGACGGGGCGCCTTGCGGCGCGGTGGGCCTCGCCCCGGGAGTCCAGACCGGATCGACAGCTGTCGCTGCGGCTTGTGATGCGGTCTGCGGCGGCGGATTGGCGGCCTGTTTGTGCTTACCTTTCGCGGATGCGGACTTCGCTGCAGCGGCTGACGGCGCCGGAGGCATCGGCGGCATCTGTTGCGGACCGACCACCTTTGCGCTCGACTGTGCGCCGGCGGCTACTGCAGCAGCCGCGGCAGCCGGCGTTGGCGGCCCGCCTTTCGGTTCGGGATTCATGATGCTGACCGCAGGAATAGAATCCGAGGACGGAAAGTCGATGTTGAGCGCAGATTTGCGCGGCGGAGTTTCGCCAGCCGACGCTGCCGTCGCGACTGGCGGCGATGCGGCTTCAGCCATGGGCGCATTGGGGGCAAGCGTCCAGGCAGTGAGATAATGATCGACATAGCGATCAAGCGTCTGCGCGGTCAAATTGGCGCGCACGTGGCTTGAGTCCTGCAACAGCGCCAGGGCCTTGCAGTTCTCGCTGGTGCAGCCGTCACGCATCGCGAGCATGTGCGCAACAAAGCCGAAGCGGTCAGTCTCGAGCGCGCGACGCAACGTGACCATCGCCTCGCCAATATCTCTGCCGCCGCGCTGCGTATAGGCGACCATGTCGGAGAGCAAAGCGTAGCGTGCCGCGACATAGGTTGAAGCTGTCGCCACCGTCGCCGGCGTCGCAAACAATGCTTTTTCGCAGGCCGCCTCAACCCGCTCGCCGGCGAGCCCATCGAGACAGGAGAGCGGCGAACCAGGCGCAAGTGCTTGCGCATCGAGTTCGCTCGCGCGCGCCTCCAGCGCGCGGCCTTCGGCCGCCTGATCGCGCACGGTCGCACCATTGAAAAAGGCCCAAGCCATGGTCGCGCCAAGCACCGCGCCAACCACAACAATGCCCACCCGCGCTGCGGCGCGCGTGCGCGCCCGATCGAACGCCGAAACGCAGGCAACAACCAACACGGCGGCGGAGCCGGCCGCGACCCACAGCCGCAGTGCCGAAGTGCCAATGTCGGCATCAAAACCGGACATCTATCCCCCGCCCGCGGCACCTGGGACCCGGCTGGAACCGTCGCGGCGCGCGCCCTCGCAGCAACCTCTTGCAGCAAACTGTGGCGCCCCAGTGTCCCCAGTTCGAAGCGCCGACGCAGTGTCAGCGCTTCGGACGACGCGCGAACCACTCAGTGCTCGAGTTCGAGCTGACTTTCTTTGGCAACGCGCTCAAAAGCTTCGCCGGGATTTTTGATCCGATACTGATAGTCGTCACCGTCGGATGGCAAAAGCTTGACCACCTTGTAGCTGCCGCTCGCACCTGGCCGCGTGATCGGGCTCGACGTATAAGAGACGGTCTGGCCGACCTGAAATTTGTGGGTCCGCAGGGAGGAAGGCCGGAGCGCCGTCACCTCGGCTACGCTTACCGCGTTGACCTTGACAGCGGTGATCTTTTGCGCCTCCGACGCCTTCGCCATCTCGGCAATCCTTGCGGCAACGACCTGCGGCGATTTCTTGGCAGGCCGCCGAGAGGCGAGTTTGCGCGGCGCGGCAACGCGAGCGGGTGACTTGCGAACCGCTGCACTCCGGCTCGCTTTGGCGGGCCGTTTCTTCTTGACTGAACGCTTATTCATGGAAGCGACTATAGCACCCAAACTAACAAACGAGCAAAAAATATAGTCCTGAAATGACGCGCTTGAAGCGCCTCAAGGCGGGTATGATTAAGACATTAAAAATACATATATATCAAACACTTGTATCATATGTTTGATTTCAGATCGAAACTTCCTTGGGTCATGCCTGGCGCTGCCATCTGCCATTCGCGTCAGCGCGCCAATAGGTGACCTCGGCGCCTGCGGCTTTGGCCTTGCTCCAGCGTTCGCGCGCCTTGTCCACAGCATCGGGGTCATCACCGTCGAAGAGCAGGACGACCCGCTCATAGCCATCGAGATTCTCGGCCATGGCTGCGCCCTCGATCAGGAAACGAACCGTTGCTTGATTAGGGTTTTCCTCGCCGGTCGTAAGCACGATCGGCTGCTCAGCGGCTTGCGGATCGCGTACCGTGCCGTGCGGGAGAAAGCTATCGTCGCGCCAGGTCCACAAATGTGCGTCGAGCGCCTCGACGCGCTCGTCAGAGGCCGCCTGTATGACCACGCGCCAGCCGCGTTCGAGCGATTTCTGCAGCAACGCCGGCAGAACCTGTTCGGGCGTCTGTCCTGTCAGGTGATAGAATAGAATTTCGGTCATCGCCCTCACCGCTCGTAATATTCCTCGATCAAATGATCGAGGAGCCGCACACCCCAGCCGGAGCTCCAGCTCTGATTCGTATCTGTCTGTGGCGAGCCCATCGCCGTACCGGCGATATCGAGATGGACCCACGGAGTCTTGCCGACGAAGCGCTGCAGCAGTTGTGCCGCGGTGATCGCGCCGCCCCAGCGTCCGCCAGTATTCTTCATGTCGGCGAATTTGGAATCGATCATCTTGTCGTATTCAGGACCGAGCGGCATGCGCCAGACCCGCTCGCCGATCGTTTCGCCACATTTTGCAAGCCGCTCCGCGAGCTTATCGTCATTGGAGAACATGCCGGCATATTCCTGGCCGAGCGCGACAATGATCGCGCCGGTGAGGGTCGCCAGGTTGATCATGAATTTCGGCTTGAAGCGCTTGTTGACGTAATGCAGCACGTCGGCGAGCACCAGCCGACCCTCGGCGTCCGTGTTGACGATTTCGATGGTCTGGCCGGACATGGTCTTGACGATGTCGCCCGGGCGCTGCGCCTTGCCATCCGGCATGTTTTCCACAAGCCCGATGGCGCCGACAGCATTGACCTTGGCCTTGCGCGCGGCAAGCGCCCGCATCAGCCCGACGACGCAGGCGGCACCGGCCATGTCGCCCTTCATATCCTCCATGCCTTGCGCCGGCTTGATCGAAATGCCGCCGGTGTCGAAGCAGACGCCCTTGCCGATGAAGGCGACCGGATCGACACCGCGCTTGCCGCCGTTCCAGCGCATCACGACCAATCGCGAATCATGCGCGGAACCCTGGCCAACGCCGAGCAGCGCGCCCATCCCGAGCTTGCGCATTGCCGGCACATCGAGCACTTCGACGTTGATCCCGAGTTTCGATAAGCTCGAGGCACGGCGCGCGAATTCACCGGGGTAAAGCACATTGGCCGGCTCGTTGACGAGGTCACGCGCGAAAGCGACGCTATCGGCGATTGCCGAGCTCTTGACCCATGCTTTCTCCACCGCATTCGCGCCCGAACAGGCAAAATTCACTTCGATGCGGTCAGGCCGCGCGTCGTCGTCCTTGCGCTTGGTCTTGTAGAGGTCGAACGTATAGGCGCGTAGCCGCGCGCCGAGCGCCATGTCCGCGACCTGATCGGCCTTAAGCGGGCCCGAAGCAAATTCGGCAAAAATCGTTGCGGTCGCGGCGGGCGCCGGAAGCTTGCCCATGGCAATGCCGCCGAGTTTGACAATATCGTGTGATTTGAGCTCGCTCTCCTTACCAACGCCGAGCACAACCAGCCGCGGCAGATTGAGGCCAGAGGGCGCCACGATGTCGAGGCTTGTTCCCTGCTTGCCGATGAAACGATCAGCGGTCGCCGCGCGGCGCACCAGATCCCCAGCCGGCGCCAAAATCCGCTGTGTGGCGGGGCCGAATTTGAGGTTTTCATCGCAGAACACAACAAGAACACCGCGGGGTCGAGCAAATGGCGTGAAACCGAATTTCAAAGCGGCAGGCATGAGTCAGTCCTTTGGGTCGTTTCCGGCTGGACCGTCCGAATTACGCAGCAGGTCCATGTAGGACTGGACCGGAAACACGGGGGAAACAGGCGGGGAACGCGCTCAAGCGGCGAGAGCGAGTTATGAACCGGACCGCGCCGGCCTGCAAAGTCGGCGTTTTGAAGCCCAAATCGGGCCGTTTGCGGCAGCGATTTATCAAACGGGCGTATTAACGCTTTAGTGTGCATGTTCAATAGGTTTGCCTTGGCCTAGCCACTTTGTCACCGCATGAAAAGACCGCACTGGGGAGATCGGCCCAAATGGGGCGATTGAGCGTCGGGCTGCGCTCGAATCGTGGGGCCGAGAGCGGGGAAGTGACACCAATGGGGTCGATCGGCCGCTACATGTTTCGCGCCACCATCGGCGCGTTCCTGATTACCCTTGTCAGCTTAACCGTCGTGATCTGGTTCACGCAGGCAATGCGAGAATTCGACCTGATCACCTCGCAACGGCAGACGCTGTTGGTCTTCGTCGGCATTACCGGCCTGATCATTCCGCTCCTGGTGCAGATGATCGCGCCGATCGCGCTCGTGATGTCGGCTGCCCATGTGCTCAACAAGCTCAGTTCGGACTCCGAGATCATCGTGATGAATGCCGCAGGCATTTCGCCGTGGCGGCTGTTAGCGCCGTTTATCGTGGCGGCAGTAGCGGTGGCGATCCTCGTCGCGGCCATCGCCGCTTATATCTCGCCGCTGTGTCTGCGCAAATTGCGCGACTGGAGCGCGCAAGTTCGCGCCGACATCCTCACCAATATCGTGCAGCCCGGCCGTTTCACGACCGTGGGCGGCAATCTGACTTTCCATATCGCCGATCGCCGCCAAAACGGACTTCTGGTCGGCATCTTCGTCGACGACCGCCGCGATCCCAAAGAGCACTCGACCTACCTCGCCGAGCAAGGCGAAATCGTGAAGAACGACAACGGCTCATTCCTGGTGTTCCAGGGTGGCAGCATCCAGCGGCTCGACGCCGGTCAGCGCGATCCGCGCATCATCATGTTCGACCGCTATGCGTTCGACCTGTCGCAATTCACCGGCGGCGCGCAAAACGTCGTTTACACAGTGCGCGAGAAATATATTTGGGACTTGATCTGGCCGAAGCCGGGCGATCCACTCTTTGCCGCGCAGCCGGACCAATACCGCTCCGAACTGCATGATCGGCTTGCCGCTCCGCTCTACCCGCTCGCTTTCGTCATCCTCGCCTACGCCTTCCTGGGCCCGCCGCAGACCACGCGGCAAAGTCGAACGCTTGCATTGCTCGGCATGATCGGCAGCGTGGCGGCGCTGCGACTTGCCGGCTTTGTCAGCGTGATCGTCGGTGTCAAAGTACCGGGCGCGCTCGCTTTGCAATATGTCGGGCTATTCGGCGCAATCGGCGCCGGCCTGTGGCAGACCGCGCGCGGGCAAGCCGTCGAACCGGCGGCGGCGGTTTCGAAACTTGCGACTGCGATCGGCGAACGCATCGCCCGGGCAACGAGCTAAAGGCAGCGAGCCATGGCCATAATCACCGGCACGCTCTCGCGCTATTTTGGCATGCGGTTCCTTACATCGGTGCTCGGCTCGTTCATCGGCGTCGTCGCCCTTGCCGCCATGCTCGACTATGTCGAGCTGATGCGCCGCGGCGCCGATTGGCCCAATGCCACGGCGTGGCTGCTTGCCAAGATTTCCATGTACCGCGTGCCGCAGCTGACCGAGCGCATCATGCCGTTTTCCGTGCTGGTCGGCGCCATGTCATGCTATCTCGCGCTGTCGCGCCGTCTCGAACTCGTGGTCGCGCGCGCCGCCGGCGTCTCGGCTTGGCAATTCGTCGCACCGGCCGTGATCGGCGCCTTCATTTTCGGCACGGTGGCGACCACCATCTACAATCCGGTCTCGGCGATGCTGCACGAGCGCTCCAAGCGGCTCGAAGCCGACATGCTGGGTGAGAACCTGTCGGCGCTGCAAGGGAGTTCGAGCGGTTTTTGGGTTCGGCAGAAGAGCGCGGAGGGAGCGTCCATCATCAATGCCAGCACGAGCCGCGAACAGGGCGCCGTGCTTGGCGGCGTGAGCATCTATACGTTCGACAGCCAGGGGCACTTCCAAACGCGTATCGAGGCCAAGAGCGCGACTTTGCAGCAGGGCTACTGGCAGCTCGACGATGCGCGCATCTACGCAAGCGGCAAGGCGCCGGATATCGAGGACAGCTACCGGCTCGCCACCAACCTGACGCTCGAGCAGGTACGCGAAAGCTTCGCTACCCCGGAAACTGTGCCGTTCTGGCAATTGCCGACTTACATCGAAATGGCGGATCGCGCCGGATTGGGCGCTGCCGGCTATCGCCTGCAATATCAACAGCTCTTGGCACGTCCATTTCTGCTCGCCGCTATGGTATTGCTCGCCGCCTCGGTGAGTCTGCGTTTCTTCCGTTTTGGTGGCGTGCAAAAGATGGTGTTGAGCGGCATTTCCGCCGGCTTCCTGCTGTTCGTGTTGTCTAAAATCACGGAGGACATGAGTAAATCGGAACTCATGTCGCCGGTATTGGCAGCATGGATTCCGGTCGTGATCGGCGGACTGACTGGCTTTGTGGCCCTCTTGTACCAGGAGGACGGCTAGTGGCGTGCTCGCGTAGCCCTTTCCGTCCCGGTTTGCGTCGTAGCGTTCTAGGTGGCGCGCCGCTGCTCGCCGCGCTCGTTATGATTGTCGCGAGCCTCGTGCTCGCGCCCGCTTGCGCACTTGCGCAAGAAGGACCGAGCAGTCCGTTGCATTTTGCGCCGCGGCCGCCGCCGCCACCCAAAAAGCCGGCGCCGCCCCCGAATAGTCCGATGCTCGTGCAGGCGACCGAGATCCGCTACGACTACACCAACAATACGGTCGCTGCGGTCGGCAATGTCCAGATCTATTACGCCGGCGCGACCGTCGAAGCCGACCAGGTCATCTACGATCAAAAGACCAAACGGCTGCGCGCCGAGGGCAATGTCAGGCTGACCGAGCCTGACGGCAAAATCACCTACGGCCAAACAATCGATCTTACCGACGATTACCGCGACGGCTTCGTCGATTCGCTCCGCCTCGAAACGCCGGACGACACGCGCTTCGCCGCGGCGCGCGCCGATCGCAGCAAGGGCAATTACACGGTCCTGCAAAACGGCGTCTATACCGCATGCGAACCTTGCAAAGACGATCCGAAGAAGCCGCCGCTATGGCAGGTTCAAGCCGCCCGCATCATTCACGATGAGGGCGAGAAGATGCTGTATTTCGAGGACGCGCGGGTCGAATTCTTCGGCGTCCCGATGGCCTACATTCCCTTCATTTCCGCGCCCGATCCGACTGTGAAGCGCAAGAGTGGATTCCTGTTCCCGGACATTTCCTGGAGCACGTCGCAATACGGCTTCGGCTTCGGGCCGAAGTATTTCTGGGCGCTGGCACCCAACTACGACCTCACGCTCGGGACGATGATCACGACGAAGCAGGGTCCCCTGTTCGAAGGCGAATGGCGGCACCGCCTGCTCAGCGGCTCGTACACGATCAAAGCCGCAGGCATTTACCAGTTCGATCCCGGTTACTTTGCCAGCCGCGACGGTCCGGACAGCCCGACTGCCAACCGATTCCGCGGCGCGATCCAAACCGCCGGCCAGTTCGCGCTCACCGACAAATGGGTTTGGGGGTGGACCGGGCTGCTCATGACCGACAGCCAGTTTTTGAACGACTACAAGACCGGTCAGATCGCCGGATCATTCGATCCATTCCAGACCGGGCTTGCCTCGGCCGGCGTGTCGCAACTTTATCTGGTCGGCGCCGGCGATCGCAGCTATTTCGACGTTCGCTCGATGTATTACTACGGCTTCTCCGAGCTGGATAATCAGAGCCAGATTCCGATCATTCATCCGGTGCTCGACTACTCCAATGTGCTCGGGCAGCAATTGCTGGGCGGCGAGCTCAGTTACAAGGTCAATGTGACCAGCCTGACGCGCCAGCAAGCCGAGTTCGACGCGGTGACGCGAACTGCTTCGGCGAGCGGTGCCTGCTCGACACCGACCGCCGACACCGCCGTTCCCGGCAACTGCCTGTTGCGTGCTTTCCCCGGCACTTATTCGCGCGCGTCGGCAGAAACGGATTGGCGCCGCACTCTGGTCACCGACAATGGGCAGATGTTTACGCCGTTCTTTCAGCTGCGCGGAGATGTCGCGTCGCTGCAAGTCGACAGCAATCCGGGTGTGTCGAACTATATCAGCACCGGCAATACCGGGCTGGCGCGCGCAATGCCGGTCGCCGGTGTGGAATATCGCTATCCCTTTGTCGACGTCCAGCCGTGGGGCACACAGACCGTAGAACCGATCGCGCAGGTGATCGTGCGCCCGAACGAGACCGATATCGGCAAATTTCCGAACGAGGACGCCCAAAGCCTCGTCTTCGACGATACCAATTTATTCGCGGTGGACAAATATTCCGGCTGGGATCGTGTTGAAGGCGGCGGCCGCGTCAATGCCGGTGTCCAATACACCGCTCAGATCAATCGCGCCGGCTCGCTCAACGTGCTGTTCGGCCAGTCCTACCAGATCTTCGGCCAGAACTCGTTTGCGCAGGGCGACACGACCAATACCGGGCTTGAGAGCGGCCTGGACAAGACCGTGTCGGACTATGTTGGCCGCGTCACCTATCAGCCGAATTCGGTCTATTCGTTCACCGCGCGCGGACGGTTCGATCAGGCGACCTGGACGCCGCAGCGCATGGAATTGGAGAGCCGCGCCAATTTCGAGCGCTGGACCTTGCAACTCCTGTACGGCGACTACGCCGCGCAACCGCTGCTCGGCCTGCTGAATCGTCGCGAAGGCGTCCTTGGCGGCGCTTCGTTCAAGGTCACCTCCAACTGGATCGTGCTCGGATCGGCGCGCTACGACATCGTCAATAGTCAATTCGACCAGACCCGGCTTGGGCTCGGCTATGTCGACGACTGCTTCATGCTTTCGCTCAACTGGCTGCAGGGTTTCACCTATACGCCGACACAGCCACCCGTACGGAACAACACCTTCTTGCTCCAGTTCAGCCTTCGCACGCTCGGGCCCGATGTGCTGGCGCCGATCGCTTCGTCGTACTAAGTTCCGCCGAGTTCATGACAATGATTGCGACGAGAGCCGGGGGCCCAAGACACAACGGCCGTTTAAGCGATTGAGGGAGAGGAAGCCGATGTCGCAGGTCCCGGTCCACGCCTCTTGCCGAGCTGGCGTAACAGCGATGATCGCAGCGGCCGTTATTTTTGCCGCGACCTCCATCGCGCAGGCGCAGGTGGTGCTGCTTGTCGACGGTCAGCCGATCACGGCGCTCGACATCGAGCAGCGCACCAAATTCATCGAGATGAGCACGCATAAGACGCCGACGCGCCAGGAGGTGATCGACGGTTTGATCGATGAGCTTTTGGAAATCCGCGAAGCCAAGCGCTACACGATTGATCCTTCCGATTCAGACGTAAACGACGCGTTCAACAATATCGCCAGCAATATGGGCGTGGACGCGCAGAAGCTGTCGCAGATTCTGGCGAATGGCGGTGCAAGCGCAGCGACGCTCAAGCAAAGACTGCGCGCGCAGATCGCCTGGAGCAGCTTGGTTCGGGGTCGCTATAAAGCGAGCCTCGAAATTGCCGACAGCGACGTCGAGGCGCAGCTGAAACTTCATGATTCCGGCGACAGCAAGCAGGTCGGCTACGAATATACCATGCGCCCGGTGCTGCTTCTGGTGCCGCGCGGCTCGCCGAGCGCCGCCTATGAAGCACGCAAGCGCGATGCCGACGCCTTGCGCGCGCGTTTCTCCGATTGCAACACCGGTGTTCCTTTCGCCCGCGCGCTGCGCGAGGTCGCGGTGCGCGATCCGGTCATCAAGTCCTCGGCCGACATTCCCGAAGCCCTGCGGGGCATCCTTGACAATACCGAGGTAGGCCATCTGACGCCGCCCGAACAGACGGACGAAGGAATTCAGATGTTTGCGGTGTGCTCGAAGAAGGAATCCAAGAACGATTCGCCCGCGATGCAGAAGATGCGCGACCAGCTGTTCGAGCAAAAATTCGGCGCCCAGGCCAAGCGGTACCTGGCCAATTTGCGCCGGGCTGCCATGATTGAGTACAAGCAGCCGCCGGACAACGGCGGCAGCAAAACCAGCCGCCGTTGACATATATTGCGCATGACCCGTGCAAAACGAACGGTTTCTTCGGTCCAGGTCGTGCGGTAGAAGAAAGATCGTGAAAGCTCTTGCAGTGACGCTTGGCGAGCCCGCCGGCATCGGCCCTGACCTTGTCTTGGCGATATGGCAGCGGCGAGCCGAACTCGACCTTGCGCCATTTTATATTATTGCCGATCCGAATTTCCTGAGTCGGCGTGCCAAGCGGCTCGGTCTGGATATCCCGATTGTCATAGCGGCGCCGGCCTCAGCGACATCGGTGTTTCGCTCCGCCTTGCCGGTCGTGCCGCTTAACATCATCGTCACTGCCGAGCCTGGACGGCCTGATCGCTCGAGCGCGCCCGCCGCGGTGGCCTCGATCCGCCGCGCGGTTGCCGACGTGATGGCGGGAGAGGCAGCGGCCGTCGTGACCAATCCGATCGCCAAGAACGTGCTCTACAATTGGGGCTTTGCCGAGCCTGGACATACTGAATTTCTCGCCAAGCTAGTGCTGGAATCGACCGGCAAGTCGCTGCGCCCGGTAATGATGCTGTGGTCACCGGAGCTTGCCGTCGTGCCGGTGACGATCCATCTGCCGCTGCGTGAAATCTTCGAGCACCTGTCAGTCGAGCTGGTGGCCGAAACCGGGCGCATCGTTGCCCGCGATTTGACGCAACGTTTCGGCCTGCAGCATCCGCGTTTGGTGATCGCCGGGCTCAATCCGCATGCGGGCGAAGCCGGCATGCTCGGCGCCGAGGATGAAGCGATCGTCGCGCCGGCAGTCGCGCAGCTCGTTGCCGATGGCATCAATGCGCGCGGACCGCTTCCGGCCGACTCGCTGTTTCACGAAGGGGCGCGCGCAAGCTACGACGCCGCTTTGTGCATGTATCACGATCAAGCGCTGATCCCGATCAAGACGCTGGCCTTCGATCACGCCGTCAATGTCACGTTGGGCCTGCCCTTCGTGCGCACTTCGCCGGATCACGGCACCGCTTTCGATATCGCCGGCACGGGACGCGCCGATCCGACCAGTCTGCTCGCCGCCTTGCGCCTGGCACAGCGACTCGCTGGGTCTGCGGGCACAAAGGCCAGTGGCGTGCATGCCACCGCGTCGTGACCGACGCGATCGACAATCTGCCGCCGCTGCGCGAGGTGATCCGCCGGCACGGCCTTATTGCCAAAAGGGCGCTCGGACAGAATTTTCTTCTCGATCTCAATCTGACGGCGCGGATCGCGCGCGCGGCCGGGCCGCTTGACGGCGTCACGGTCTTCGAGGTCGGCCCCGGCCCCGGCGGCCTTACCCGCGCGCTGTTGGCGCTCGGTGCTGCGCGCGTGATCGCGGTCGAGCGCGACCAGCGGGCGATTGCCGCGCTGGGCGAGATCGCGGCACTCTACCCCGGCCGCCTCGAGATCGTAGCGGCAGACGCGTTAAGCTTTGATACGAGCACGCATCTTGCCAGCGGTCATGATATCGGCCCGGTGCGCATTGTCGCCAACCTGCCCTATAACATTGCAACCGCACTGTTGGTGTCCTGGATCGGCGTCGAGCCGTGGCCGCCCTGGTATGACTGCGCCGTGCTGATGTTTCAGCGCGAGGTCGCCGAGCGCTTGGTCGCTGCGCCCGGCTCGAAGAGCTACGGACGGCTGTCCGTGCTCGTGCAGTGGCGCTGCGAAGCGCGAATCGTGTTCGATGTAAATGCTTCGGCCTTTGTGCCGCCGCCCAAGGTCACATCTTCGGTCGTACAGCTTAAGCCGCGCGCAGCACCGCTCGCCTGCGATCGGGCGATACTCGAACGCGTGACACAGGCGGCCTTCGGTCAACGGCGCAAGATGCTGCGCCACAGCTTGCGTTCGCTCGGTACTGACACGGCTGCCCTGATCGAGGCCGCCGGTCTGGCGCCGACCGCGCGCGCCGAGGATATTCCCGTTTCCGGTTTCGTGGCGCTGGCCCGGGCCGTTGCGAGGGTCCATCATAAGGCGTGACGGGCCGTTGGCCCGAAGTTGGAAAGGCCTGAGCCACGAGGACGTTTCGTCGCCAATCACTCGCCGCCTATGGCCGGCCGCTGTGCGAGACCGTCGTCGATCTTCCGACGCCGCGCGGCACCGAGGTGCTGGTGCGCGTCGAATGCTGCGGCGTCTGCCATTCCGATCTCCATATCCAAGACGGCTATTTCGATTTGGGCGGCGCCAAGCAACTCGACATCACCAAAGACCGGCAGCTGCCGTTCACGCTTGGCCACGAGATTGCCGGCATCGTCGAAGCCGCCGGTCACTTGGTTGAAGGCGCCATAATCGGTCACCGCGTCGCCGTCTACCCATGGATCGGCTGCGGTGAATGCGCAGCCTGCCGTGCCGGTCGTGAGAATCTATGTTCCAAACATCGACATCTCGGCGTCGCCGTCGACGGCGGCTACGCCAGCCATGTGCTGGTGCCCCATCCGCGCTACCTTCTAGACTATGCGCCGCTGTCGCCGTTCTTTGCCGGCCCGCTGATGTGCTCCGGGCTTACCGCCTATGCGCCGCTCAAGCGCCTCGCGGCGGACAGCAAAGATAGTCGCGTGCTTCTGGTCGGGCTTGGTGGAGTCGGGATGATGGGCCTGTCGATCGCGCGGGTCTTGTTTCACGCTGCGCCAATCGTAGCCGATATTGATCCTGATAAGCGCGCCGCGGCTTTGGCCGCGGGCGCCGCCCAGGCGTTCGATCCCGCCGATCCGCAAGCGCGGCGTGCGATCATCGCAGCAACGAATGGCGGCGTGCTCGCAGCCTGCGATTTCGTCGGCTCCGACAAGTCACTGCAATTCACCACCGGTGTCCTGGCGCGCGGCGGCAAAGTCATTGTCACCGGGCTGCTCGGCGGCGGCTTCTCAATTCCGGCCGCCATGATCGCCATCAAGGCAATGACCATCGAAGGCTCGATCACCGGCACGCTTGCCGAAGCGCGTGAGCTGATCGACCTTGCCCGCACCGGTAAGATCGTGACAATCCCGACCCACGAGCGTCCGCTCGCTGAAGCCCAGGCCGCATTGGAAGCGCTGCGCGCCGGGCGTGTTGTCGGCCGAACCGTGCTCGTGCCGCGATCGGAATTCTAAATTAAAGCTTCGCCTGGAGCGCTCGCACGAAGCTTGAAAGCCCGATCTGGCGTTCGCGCTTGAGCCGCTCCGCCGCAAGGATTGCGCGGATTTCGGCGAAGGCTTGCGCCCGATCGCGGTTGACAATGACATAGTCGTATTCCGGCCAATGGCTCATTTCGCCCGCCGCTTTGGCCATACGCGAGTGAATTACGGCTTTGCTGTCCTGCGCCCGGCTTTTGAGGCGGCGCTCGAGCTCCCGCACCGTCGGCGGCAAAATAAAGACACTGACCAGGTCGTCGCGCGCGCGCTCGCGAAGCTGCTGCGTGCCCTGCCAGTCAATGTCGAACAACACATCGCGGCCGGCCTGCAAGGCTTCGATCACCGGCCGGCGCGGCGTGCCATAGCGATGGCCGAACACCTCGGCCCATTCCAGGAGCTCATTGTTCTTGACTAAGTCGTCGAAACGGAGAGTGTCGATGAAATGGTAATCGCGCCCATCGACTTCACCGGGGCGCTTCGGCCGCGTCGTCACCGAGATCGACAGCGTTATTCTGCGATCCGCCTTCAGGAGCATCCGGGACAAGGTGGTCTTTCCCGCGCCGGACGGCGAGGACAGCACGAACATCAGTCCGCGTCGCGCAATTTTCTTGTGTTGTGCGCTCGCCCCCGCCATCGCCTATTCCACGTTCTGCACCTGCTCGCGGAATTGCTCGACTGCAACTTTGAGCTCAAGGCCGATATTGGTCAGTTCGATATCGTTCGCCTTAGCACACAGCGTATTGGCCTCGCGATTGAACTCCTGCGCAAGAAAATCGAGGCGCCGACCGATCGCGCCGCCTTGCTTGATCAGATGTCGCGCCTGCGCGACATGCGCGAGGAGCCGATCGAGCTCCTCGCGAATATCGGCTTTTGACGCAATCATGATCGCTTCTTGATGCAGGCGGTCCGCATCGAAGCGCTCCGATTGTTCCAACAGCATCGCAATCTGTTCAGCGAGCCGAGCGCGGATTGCTTCCGGCTGTCGCGCCGGTGATCGGTCGGCACGCTCCGCGAGTGCGGCAATTTCGTCGAGGCGTGCCGAGAGCACCTGGCCGAGCGCCAAGCCTTCGTGGCGCCGCATTTCGCCGAGCGCGGCGATGACGCGCGCGAAGCCTTCGATAACGGCTGCCTCGGCGGCACGCCGTTCATCCTCGCGCTCTTCGGCATCACTGATTTCGATCACACCCTTCAGGCCGAGCAGTCCATCCAGCGTTGGCGGCGCGGTTTGGACCTTCGCGGCGAGCTGCTTCATCGTGGCCAGCACAGCGTCGAGTACCGCGGCATTGATGCGCACGACGGGCACGGCGCCGCTGCGCTCGACGGTAAGATTGGCCTGGACCGATCCGCGCGTCAGTGCCTCGGCGGCTCGTGTTCGCACCGGCACTTCGATCGCATCCCAGCCCGGCGGCATTCGCAGCCGCAGATCAAGGCCCTTGCCGTTGAGGGATTTGACTTCCCAGGCCCATGCATAGGAAGCCGCTACGCCATGGCCACGAGCAAATCCGGTCATGCTCGAAAGTCCCATGGCGTTCGGTCCCTTTGGCGAGCGATCGATGATTGCGCGATGAATCAGCGACGCGCGAACTTAACGGTGGCCCGGCGCGCTCACAAGTCCGCGCCGCCGATCGCCTCGAACGGGACTTAATGAAGCGTTTGAGTGCGAGACTTTGAGGCACCGCGCGGCGGCGAGGGCGAGGCAGGATCGGGCGTGGCCGGCGTGGCGGACGCCGATCCTGATGCCGGCGGGATTTGAACATCGAGCGGCGCTTGATCCTTCTGATCGGCCTGGATCGAGCGCAGCCGGGCGACATTTTTCTGATGCTGCTCGTAGGTTTCGGCGAAGGCGTGACCGCCGGTCCCGTCAGCAACAAAGTACAGCTCCCGCGTGCGCGCCGGATTGGCGGCAGCCTCGAGCGAGGCGCGGCCCGGATTGGAAATCGGGCCCGGCGGCAGACCGCTGATGATATATGTATTGTACGGCGTCGGCTGTTCGATCTCGGCCTTGGTGAGTGGACGACCGAGCGTACCCTTGCCGCCAACCAGGCCGTAGATGATGGTCGGGTCCGACTGCAGCTTCATGTTCTGCTTCAGCCGATTGATGAAGACTGCAGCGACGCGCGTACGCTCGTCGGGCTTGCCGGTCTCCTTTTCGATGATCGAGGCAAGCACGACAAGCTGATCCGGCGATTTGAGCGGCAAATCGGGCGAGTGATGATCCCAGATGTCCTTGACCAGGCGCTGCTGCGCCTGCTGCATGCGCTGAATCATTTGCTCACGCGTCACGCCACGCGTGAAGTCGTAAGTGTCGGGCAGCAGGCTTCCTTCGCGGGGAATTTCCCTGATGTCGCCGACCAAGACATTATCTTCCGCCAAACGGGCGACGATCTGCTGCGAGGTCAAGCCTTCTGGAATACTGACCTGATGCTCGACGACTTTCCCTTCGACCATGGTTGCGACCACGTCGCGCAGGCTCGCATGTGCCTTGAATTGATATTCGCCGGCTTTGAGATCTTCGCGCGCTTTAAGCACCAGAACGCCACCCATGAACACGTAAGGCTGATCGATAATGCCCTGCCGCTGCAACGCATCAGCAATGTCGCGCATTCCCGAGCCCTTGGGGATATTCACGATGGTATCCTGCGCCAGCGGACCCGGCTGTTCGAAGCGCTGTTTCCCGACAAACAGCAGCACGCCGGTTGCGATCGCCAGCAGCACGAAAATGCTGATGATGGCATTGCCGATGACGACCAGCGGATGCCGCGCGCTAGCCGAGCGCCGCGGTGGCATTGCGACGGTATCGGGCTCGATCGCCGTGCGAGGGCTGCGCGGATTGATGCGATTCATATTGCCGTTACTAGGTTCTGCCGGCGCGGCAGCCATTCCCTTTCGCAGCCGGTCTGGGACCGGCGGAGCGGCATCGCCGGCCCCCGCGGGCCTTTTGATCGGCTCGGGCGGTCTGAGGGCAGCTGCCGGCGGCGGGTCTCGCTGCGCTGCAACGGCCCGCAGGCCTGCACCCGTGCGCGGCGCCGTCGTCTGTTGCACGGGTGCCGCGCCTGAGCGGACGGACGCGCTCTTCGCAATCGGGGCCGCTGTGCCACTCGCCGGCCGCGACGGTGCCGGGTTGAGCAGATCGCCGACTTTCGGTGCTGGACGCGAGGTGGGAGCTTGCACGGCACGCGGCGACGGGCTCGGCGCCGCGCCGGCCGGTTTTGCCGCGGCACGCGGCGCCGCCGTCTGCGGTGTGAGCAAGTCGCCAATGCTTGGCGTGGCTGCACGCGGCGCAGCGCCCAATGATTGCGGACCTGGCTTATCGGCCGGGCGCGCCGGAGCGGGCCGCAAGGCCGGCGCAGGTCGCTCGTTACCGTCAGGCGGTGAATTCGATCCTGTCACCACCGGCCATCCACTTTTACGCGCCGCATCATCGATTTTGAAAAATGCCCCGCCCAACGAAAAGCAATGTTCGCAGATTCTGCGCCGTCTGCCCAGTGCCAGAGCGACGATAAATCGCGTCAGTGGATCGCAGGCGAGTGAGGAGCAAATATGGCGGAACGGTGCTCCGATGCCTAACGCTCGACACGACGGAACACAAGCGACGCATTGGTGCCGCCGAATCCGAATGAATTCGACAGCGCAATATTGACTTGCCGCTTGCGCGCCTTGTGCGGAACGAGATCGAGCGCGGTAGCAACGGATGGATTGTCCAAATTGATGGTCGGCGGCGCCACTTGATCGCGCATCGCAAGCAGGCAGAAGATCGCCTCGACCGCGCCCGCCGCGCCCAACAGATGCCCGATGCAAGATTTCGTCGAGGACATTGCGATTCGGCCTGCCGCATTGCCAACTAGCCGCTCGACGGCCTTGAGCTCGATCTCGTCGCCCAGCGGCGTCGAAGTCCCGTGCGCGTTGATGTAATCGATGTCGCCGGCGGAAATGCCGGCGCGGCGGATCGCCGCCATCATGCAACGATAGGCGCCATCGCCGTCTTCGGCAGGCGCAGTGATGTGATAGGCGTCGCCCGAAAGCCCATAGCCGATCAATTCGCCATAGATCCGCGCGCCGCGCCGTTTGGCATGTTCGTATTCCTCGAGCACGACGGCGCCTGCGCCCTCGCCCATCACAAAGCCGTCGCGATCGCGATCATAGGGACGTGAGGCGCGCTGTGGCGTGTCGTTGAAGCCGGTGGACAATGCGCGACACGCGGCGAAGCCGGCCAGCGATATGCGATTGACCGGAGATTCGGTGCCACCGGCGACCATCACGTCGGCATCACCCAGCGCAATTAATCGGCCGGCATCGCCAATGGCATGAGCGCCGGTAGAGCAGGCCGTCACCACCGCATGGTTGGGCCCTTTGAGCGCATGGGCGATCGAGACATAGCCCGAGGCGAGATTGATCAGGCGACCCGGAATGAAGAACGGCGATACGCGGCGCGGACCACGGTCGCGCAGCAACAGCGCGGTTTCGGCAATTCCTTCGACGCCGCCGATCCCGGAGCCGATCAGGACGCCGCTCATGATCTGATCGCTGTATTCGCGCGGCTGCCAATTCGCATCCTTGAGCGCCTGCGTCGCGGCGCCCATTGCGTAGACAATGAAGTCGTCGACTTTGCGCTGCTCTTTGGGCTCCATCCAGTCATCGGGATTGAAGCTGCCGTCGCAGCCGTTACCACGCGGCACTTGCCCGGCGATTTTGCAGGGAATGTCGGAGACGTCGAACTTGTCGACCGGCCTGATCCCGCTCTGCCCGGCAATCAGCCGCTGCCATGTTTGCTCGACACCGCAGGCCAGCGGCGTCACCAATCCAAGGCCTGTGACGACGACTCGTCTCATCAAGGGCTTTTCCGTCACGCCCCGGGCCAACAACCAATGCCGGTGTTACGTGCGCGGGGTCTGTGCGCAAAACGCTCGCCCGCGCATTCTGGCACGCGGTCCCCTCGAGATCCTGCGCAAGTCATAGACAATGGCGGCAGATGCCGGCAGTCAGCTCTTCGCGTTCTTTTCAAGAAACTTGATGGCGTCGCCCACCGTCAAAATAGTCTCCGCCGCATCATCCGGAATTTCGCAGCCAAACTCTTCCTCGAAAGCCATGACGAGCTCGACCGTGTCGAGGCTGTCGGCGCCGAGATCATCGATGAAGCTGGCGTTCTCGGTCACTTTGTCGGGCTCGACACCGAGATGCTCCACGACGATCTTCTTAACCCGCTCGCCAATATCACTCATTGTTCCAACCTCATTTTTCAACGCGACCCAATCAAGCTCTCCTTTGAACGCGCCGACGGGGGCCGGCAAGTTCAATTGGGTCGACACCGATCAGAGGCGGATATGGTTGCCCCGCTCTCCGGCATTGCGGCTCCCCCAGCCCGATTTTGGTTCGGTTACCACACTTCATTCACGTTGACCAGCACGGCTGCAGCGCCGCGGCATCTGCTCTATCACCTTCAAAACACGACTTAAATCATGGCCATTCCGCCATTCACATGCAACGTCTGGCCAGTCACATAGGCGGCCTCATTTGAGGCCAGGAAAGCGACCGCGGCAGCCACCTCGTCGGCGGTTCCGGCGCGCGCGGCCGGAATTTTCGCCAATATAACTTCGCGCTGCTTGTCGTTGAGCTTTTCGGTCATCGGCGTGACGATGAAGCCCGGCGCGACGCAATTGGCGGTCACGCCGCGCTTGGCATATTCCTGCGCAATGGCCTTGACCATGCCGGTGATGCCGGCTTTGGCGGCAACATAATTACCCTGCCCCGGATTTCCGGTCGTCCCCACGACTGACGTGATGGCGATGACGCGTCCAAACCGGCGTCGCATCATGCCGCGCACCGCAGCGCGCGCCAGCCGAAATGTCGAGGACAAATTGACGTTGATGACCTGGTCCCAATCCTCATCACGCAACTGAACGAGCAAATTGTCTTTCGTGATGCCGGCATTGGCGACCAGCACATCGAGCTGGCCCATCGCCTCCTCGGCGCGCGGGACCAGCCCCTCCGTCTCTGCGGCATCGGCAAGGTTGCATGGCAGGACATGCACGCGCTCGCGCAACGCGGCGGCCAACCGGTCAAGCACTTCGCGCCGGGTTCCGGAAATCGCAACCGTTGCGCCCTGGCTGTGCAGAACGCCCGCAATGGTGCCGCCGATCGTGCCGGTCGCGCCGGTCACCAGCGCCGTCTTTCCGGTCAACTCGAACATTTGCTCTCCTCGCCACGAAAGACGGCGTCAGCCGCCTGCCGCTTTGTAACGGCTGATATCGTCCGGCACACCAATCGACGACGCCGTCGCCGCTTCCGCGATCCGCTTGTTCAAGCCGGTCAACACTTTGCCCGCGCCCACTTCATAGAAACTGGTCACGCCGGCCTGCGCCATAAACAAAACAGATTCGCGCCAGCGCACCGTTGCGGTCACTTGCGCGATGAGACTTCGCACAATTTCCGCCGGATCGCTAATCGGCCGCGCCAGCACATTGGCCACCACGGGAACGGCAGGCGGCTTGACCGAGACTTTGGCAAGCGCTTCGGCCATCGCATCCGCAGCCGGCTGCATCAGGCTACAATGAAAGGGCGCCGACACCGGCAGCAGCATTGCGCGCTTGGCGCCGCGGCTCTTGGCGAATTCGATGGCGCGCTCGACGGCGAGCTTATCTCCGGACAACACGACCTGCCCGCCGCCATTGTCGTTTGCCGCTGCGCAGATGCCGGCGTTCGCCGCTTCGGCCGCAACCAGTCTGACCTCGTTGAGCTCGAGCCCGATTAGTGCCGCCATGGCGCCTTTGCCGACTGGCACCGCCTTTTGCATGGCGAGCCCGCGGGTCCGCAAAAGCCGCGCCGCGTCGGCGATCGACAGCGCGCGCGCGGCGGCAAGCGCCGAATATTCGCCGAGCGAGTGCCCGGCGACAAAGGCGGCATCGCGCTTGAGGTCGACGCCGGCCTCCTCTTCCAGAACCCGCATGGCGGCGAGCGAGACCGCCATCAGGGCCGGCTGCGCATTTTCGGTGAGCGTCAGCATATCCGCCGGCCCGTTCCAGATGATTTCGCTCAGTCGCTGCGACAATGCTCCATCGACCTCGTCGAAGACCCGGCGGGCTGCAGGAAAGGCATCGGCAAGGGCCTTGCCCATGCCGACGGATTGGCTGCCCTGGCCGGGAAATACAAAGGCGGTCGTCATCTGTTTGATATCCACCCTCTAGCAGCCAGCGTGCGGGAAGCGGCGAAAGATACCGCGATCGCCCCGATGTCAAGGGATGTAGCGCAAGCCGGCGGCCGGGACAGTTCGGTAAGAAAGCGACAACCGCCCATTGCTAGGCTTTGGCTTTTGCCGGGCAAAAGCCCGAACTGAGGCGTTCGCGAGCGCTTTGTTGATGAGCACGTTCCCGCCGGTCACCGAGAGCGAGCTTGCCCGCGCGCGGGCAGATCCGGCGTTCCGGCAGAAACTGCTCACCCAAAGCCTCGAAGTCCTGCTGGCCAGGATGCAAAAATTGCGCGCATCGGCCTTAGCTGGCGGCGAGGCCGGCGAGGGACAGATCCGCGAAGGTGTGGAGCTCGCCGTGCGGCTTGCGGAACTGATCCAAACGGCGGATCGGCGCCCGAGCAGCTAATCGCGCTCTGCCGCCTTGCCTTTCTCGAAAAGCCGCGTATAAGGCCGCCTTCCGCTCGACCCCGGCCGGGGGCTGAACGGACGGCTGCACCAGCTCTTGTTCCCGGACCGTGGTGACGGGTCCCCGGGTGAGAGTGCGGTAGGGCCCCGCGCGCGCTTTTTGAGCCGCAAACGGGTCCGGCGTCCGGTGTCCTCGCCTTCAGAGCATTCGAGCCTTTCCCGAAGGGTTCGAGGGGCTTCGCGCCTGGGCGAGCACGCAAGCGAGGAAAGGGCAGCCATGCCGCTCTATGAACATGTCTATCTTGCGCGCCAGGACGCCAGCGCGCAGCAGGTCGAGGAATTGACCGCCCAATTAAAAGGTGTCATCGAAGGGCTCGGCGGAACAGTCAAAAAGACCGAATATTGGGGGGTCAAATCCCTCTCCTACCGGCTACGCAAGAACCGCAAGGCGCATTTCACCCTGATGGACGTCGACGCGCCGCCGCCGGCGATCAACGAGATCGAGCGGCTCGAGCGGCTTAACGAAGACGTTCTGCGCTATCTCACTATCCGGGTCGACGCGCATGAGGAAGGCCCGTCGGCCATGATGCGCCGCGCCGAGCGTGATCGCGACCGCGAGGAGCGTCGTGGCGAACGCGGCGACCGTTTCGAGCGCGGCAGCAGAGACCGTGACCGGCGCGGCGGGCGCGACAGTGACGATCTCGACGGCATGACGGAGGAATGATCATGGCCACGGCACCGCAAGGCGCTGGCGGCGGCCGCCGCCCGTTCTTCCGCCGCCGCAAGAGCTGCCCGTTCTCGGGCGCCAATGCGCCGAAGATCGATTACAAGGACATCAAGCTGTTGCAGCGTTTCGTCTCGGAGCGCGGCAAGATCGTGCCGAGCCGCATCACCGCGGTTTCGGCCAAGAAGCAGCGCGAACTCGCACAGGCCATCAAGCGTGCACGCTTTCTGGGGCTGTTGCCCTACGTGATCCGGTAAGGGAGGCGTTCATGGACGTGATCCTCCTCGAACGCATCGCCCGGCTCGGCCAGATGGGCGATATCGTGCGCGTCAAAGACGGCTTTGCCCGCAATTTCCTGCTGCCGCGGGGCAAGGCGCTGCGCGCCACCGACGAAAACCGCACTCGCTTCGAGAATATGAAGAGCGAGCTCAAGGCGCGCTCGGAAGCGCTCAAGAGCGATGCCGCTCAGGTGGCCGCAAAGCTCGACGGCAAGAGCTTCACCGTGCTGCGCCAAGCTTCCGAGTCAGGCCAGCTCTTCGGCTCAGTGTCGCCGCGCGATCTTATGACCTTGCTGGGCGAGGCGGGATTCAAGATCAATCGCAACCAAGTCGCAGTAAACGCGCCGATCAAAACCATCGGCCGGCACAAGGTCCCGATTTTGCTGCATCCGGAGATCGAGAGCTCGGTCACCATCATTGTTGCGCGCAACCCCGATGAAGCGGAGCGAATCGCGCGCGGCGAAGATATGACCCAGCTGCGCGAGCCGACCGAGCAGGAGGCCGCTGTGATTGCCGCGGAGGCCTTCTTCGAGCCGGGCGCCGGCGAAGCCGCGACGCCAGAGCAGACCGCAGAAGCCGCCGAGCCCGCTCCCCCTGCCGCCGAAAAGAAGTGAAGCATCAGTCCCGGGCTGTTAACCAACAGTCCGGGATTCGTCTCAATCCGGAATATTGTCACGCGGCACGGGTGCGCCTTCGCTAGGTGCTGACTCAGCGGGCGCGGCGGCGTTGGCTGCCGAGCTTGCTTCCGGATTAGATGCGGGAGGCGCGGCTGGTGGGGTGACATCCGAAGCTGCGGCACCTGGCGCCGCTGCGGTCGCGGGCATGGCCGGTGTCTCCACCGGCGTGCTTGGCGGATTGGTCGCCTCGGGATTGGCTGGTGCTGTCGCGACCGGGGTAACCGGCGCAGGTTCGGATGCCGCCGGTGCAGGTTCCGGCGTCAGAGGCGCAGCATGCGGCGCAGGCGCCGGTGTTTCCGGCTCCTGCCGGGCGCCGCGGCTGGCAGTGACCGGCCTCGTTTCACGGCGGCCCGGGCGGCGTCCAGAACTCGCGGATTGTCCCGGTGCCTCTATCCGTGTCCCGTCGGATCCTGGTGTCGGACGCGCCGCCGTCTTCGATCTGGGCTCACCGGGCTTGGATTCGCCAAGCTTGGCCTCGTTCGCTCTCGCCTCTCCGGTCTTTGCCTCTCCGGTCTTTGGCTCTCCCGCCTTAGGCTCCTCGACGGCATTCTTGTTGCGCTCCCCGCCCTGCTTGAGATTGGCGGCCGGCGCCGGGCCGGCGCCCGCACCGAGAACATAGGCAGCGAGCATGGCGGCCTGCTGGCCACTCGACGTGTAGTGCTCGCGCAGGAACGCGGTAAGCGTCAGGCTGTTTCTGCCGTCAGCGAGGCCGCGGGCGCTCTTGTGGCAGGTCGCGCAGTCTCCTGCGAAAATTTCTGCGGCCGACTTGCCCTGATCGATATTGACCTGCGCGCGGACTGGGCCAATGGCCGAGCCGGCCAGGCCCAGCCCGGCAACAAGACCCATCATAGGCGCAAGACGGTAGAACACGCTGAACACCCCGAGCCTTATTGACGTAGTGAACATACTTGCCCCTAACGCCAAGTCCCTGCCAAGCCCCTACGCACGCTCGCTGTCGCGGTGCCCAGAACCGAGACGACCCGAAAGCCAAGCGAAGCGCCGCCGGTCTTATTGCGGCCGGTCCACCACATACGATCGCAGCGTGACGGACATTGGTCACCGGGTCTTCGCAGCATTGCTGGTCACCGAGGATTTTGTTTTAATAACGGCAACCAACAAGACCCGCTGTTGCGATAGGCCGATCATGCGGAAAAACGGCCGCAAGGGGGGCGGAACGCCAATCGTCGCATATCGCGCAAGGGGCAAGGTGAAGCGTGGAGGCGGCCGTGGATCGGTTGCTGTTCGTATTTTTGCGTCGGTTCATTCGCCGTGGGTCCTTTAAGGTTACCACGGCGCGGGGCACCACATACATATTTGGGGACGGCTCCGGATCGCCGGTTGCGGTGCGCTTTGCGACCGCCGCGGCGCAGCGCGCCGTCTTGCTCGACCCCGAACTCAAGCTGGGCGAGGCCTATATGGACGGCACATTCGTGGTCGAGCAAGGTTCGATCGCGGACGTGCTTGCGATTTTGCTGCGCCAGGAGCGCATCGGCGCGCCGGACTGGATCTGGCTGCCGCGGTTGTTACGTCACCTGTTCCGGCGTCTGCAGCAGTTCAATTGGAAGTCGCGTTCGCGCCGTAATGTCGCACACCACTACGACCTCGACGGCAGGCTCTATTCGCTATTCCTTGACGGCGACCAGCAATATAGCTGCGCCTATTTCGAGTCCCCCGATCTGTCGCTTGACGACGCGCAGCTCGCCAAGAAGCGCCACTTGGCGGCAAAGCTCTTGCCGAAGCCGGGCAACAAGGTGCTCGACATCGGCTGCGGCTGGGGCGGCCTTGCGCTCTATCTCGCCGAAAATACCGGCGCCCATGTCACCGGCATCACACTGTCGCAGGAGCAATATCAGCGCGCGCAAACCAGGGCGCTGGAGCGCGGCCTGACACAGGAGGCGACGTTCCGACTGATCGATTATCGGGAGGTCGAAGGCCGCTTCGACCGCATCGTATCGGTCGGCATGTTCGAACATGTCGGCGTCAGCTTCTACGATACGTTCTTCGGCCAATGCGCAAAGCTGCTTGCCGACGATGGCATTGCGCTGTTGCATACGATCGGCCGGTCGAGCCGACCCGGCATCACCAATCCTTGGATCGCCAAATATATCTTCCCCGGCGGCTACATTCCGGCGCTGTCCGAAGTCTTGCCGGCGATCGAACGCGCACGCCTCATGGTTACCGACGTCGAAATCCTGCAGCTGCATTATGCCGAGACGCTGAAAGCCTGGCGTGAGCGCTTCCTCGCCCACCGCGAGGAAGTGGAGCGCATCTACGACCAGCGCTTTGTCCGGATGTGGGAGTTCTATCTCGCCTGCTCGGAAATGGCTTTCCGTGAAGGCGACATGGTCGTGTTCCAAATCCAGATGGTCAAGCGCAAGGGACTGACGCCAGCAACTCGTGATTACATCGCGCAGGAGGAAACCCGATTGCGCGGCCTCGAGGCGCGCCGAGCCGCGCCATTGCGGCTCGCCGGCGAATAGTCGTTCGTCGCTCATCTCCTCTGCGTCAAGCGCTAAAACGGACTCTGGCGCAGCTATCCCCGCGCCGCGGTGGGTAATGGGGAAACCAGCAATGAGGATTTCCAATCGCCGCGCAGCTGGACTATCGAGGGCGTCCCGAGGTCGCGTACGCCGCTGTCGCTTAAGTGATCCGCGATGTTGAGTAACCAATACGATTTCGCCACGCGCCGCAAAACGGCCATAGCCCACGATTCTTTTGACCGGGACCATGCCAGTATTCGATTCGACCGCACGCAAGCAGGCTGCCGCGCCGGAACCCGCGTTCCGTATCGCGCCGCACAATATCGAGGCTGAACAGGCGCTGCTCGGTGCAATACTCGTCAATAATGAGGCCTTTTACCGCGTCTCCGACTTTCTCGAGCCAAAGCATTTCTTCGAACCGATCCATCAGCGCATTTTTGAGCTGGCGGGCGGCCTGATCCGCGCCAACAAGGTCGCAACGCCCGTTACATTGAAGACATTTTTGCCCGGCGATGCCGATATTGCCGGGCTTTCGCTCAATCAGTATCTCGCGCGCTTGGCCGCGGAAGCGACCACTATCATCAATGCCGAGGATTATGGCCGCACCATTTACGACCTTTCGATCCGCCGCGACCTGATCACGATCGGCGAGGACATGGTCAATCTCGCCTATGATGCGCCGGTCGACTCCACGCCCCAGCAGCACATCGAGGACGCCGAGCGCAGGCTCTACGAAATCGCCGAAACCGGACGTTACGATTCCGGGTTTCAGCGCTTCGCCCAGGCGCTCACCACCGCAGTTGATATGGCAGCGCGCGCCTATCAGCGCGACGGCAGCCTCTCGGGCCTCGCCACCGGTCTGACCGATCTCGACGCGCGGATGGGTGGCTTGCAGCCTTCCGATCTCATCATCCTTGCCGGCCGACCAGGCATGGGCAAAACCGCGCTTGCCACCAATATCGCCTATAACGTCGCCAAGGCTTGGCAAGGGGAGAGGCGCGCCGACGGCCACATGGCGACTGTCAATGGCGGCATTGTCGGTTTCTTCTCGCTGGAAATGTCGGCAGAGCAGCTCGCCACACGCATTATTTCCGAGCAGACTGGAATTCCATCAAACAAAATTCGCCGCGGCGGCATCGACGAAGCCGGTTTCGAGAAGATCAAGGACGTCTCCATCGAGTTGCAGAATCTGCCCTTCTATGTCGACGAGACCGGCGGTCTTTCGATCGGACAACTCTGCGCGCGCGCGCGACGGCTCAAGCGCCAGCGGGGTCTTGATCTGTTGGTCATCGATTACGTGCAGCTGCTGCAGGGTACGACCCGCCGCTCTACTGAAAATCGGGTGCAAGAGATCACCGAGATCACGACGCGGCTCAAGGCGCTGGCCAAGGAGCTGAATATTCCGATCCTGGCTCTGTCGCAGCTCTCGCGTCAGGTCGAGGCGCGCGAAGACAAGCGTCCGCAACTATCCGATCTGCGCGAATCGGGTTCGATCGAACAAGATGCCGACGTGGTGATGTTCGTGTTTCGCGAGGAATATTATCACCAGATGCGTAAGCCGCTGGAGTCGAATCGGGAGAAATTCGAGGAGTGGCTGGCCGAAGGCAATCGCGTCGAAGGCAAAGCCGAGGTGATCATCGGCAAGCAGCGTCACGGTCCGACCGGCACGGTCGAATTGCAGTTCGATGCCGCGGTTACTCGCTTCGCCAACCTCGACACCACGCATCGGCCGGATTTCTAGGTGATACGCGGCCTCGCATTGGGCCCGCTTTACCGTGGCCGCCGCAGCGGTCATAACCACGCCATGGCCGTCGCCGCCCCCATCACCGATCCGATTGCCAATCCCGCCGCGCCGGAAACCGGCGCCACGCTGACCGTCGATCTCGGGGCGATCGAAGCCAATTGGCGCACGCTGGTGAGGCAGCTGCTCACCGTGCCATGCGCCGCCGTGGTCAAGGCCAATGCTTACGGCCTCGGCCTTGAGCCGGTCACGGCAGCACTGGTGCGCGCTGGCTGCAAAACTTTCTTTGTCGCGGACATCGCGGAGGCGCGTGCGGTGCGCGCGCGCGCGCCGGAAGCCATGATCTATGTGCTGACCGGCTTCACACCGAACTGGGGCGATGCCTTTATCGAGATCAAGGCGCGGCCGGTCATCAATTCAACGACCGAGCTTGCTGAATGGGATGCCTTTGTCAGCGCGCGCGGATGGCAAGGCGGCGCGGCTTTGCACATCGATACCGGAATGCGGCGCCTTGGCATTACGCCGGAGGAAGCGGCCGCTCTGGCACCGCGCGCGCAAACGCAAAATCACGGCATCGCGCTGCTCATGAGCCATCTTGCCTGCGCCGACAATCCGGATCATCCGCTCAATGCGACGCAGATCAATTTGTTTCGCGAGCTGCGCGGACTGTATGAAGGCATTCCGGCATCGCTTGCCAATTCATCGGGCATATTTCTCGGTGACGTGGCGCATTTCGATCTGGCGCGGCCGGGCGCTGCGCTTTACGGCGTCAATCCGACTCCCGGCAAGCCGAACCCGATGCAGAGCGTCGTCGAACTGACCGGGCGCATCCTGCAGCTGCGTAATGTGGCGCGCGATGAGACGGTCGGCTATGGCGCGACCTGGACGGCAAAGCGAGCTTCACGGATCGCCGTGGTGGCGCTCGGCTATGCCGACGGGCTTATGCGTTCCGCCAGCGGCACCGACGATCATCCTGGCGGCGTAGCGATCATCGCGGGCGAGCGCTGTTCCATAGTTGGGCGGATTTCCATGGATCTTGTGTGCATCGACATTACGGATCTCAGCGGCTCCGTGCATCGCGGCGACTTTGCCACGCTGATCGGCGGCGACATCACGGTCGATGATGTTGCGGCTTCTGCCGGCACGATCGGCTACGAGGTTCTGACGCGGCTGGGTTCGCGCAACCATGTCTTCTATCGCGGCGCGTAAGATGGCGGCGCGCGCGCAAAAATTCGTTTGCCAGAATTGCGGCGCCGCCTGTGCGCGCTGGACCGGCAAATGCGAGGCTTGCGGCGAATGGAATACGCTGGTCGAGGAAGGTGCCGAAGGCCCGCGGCGGTCGATGCGCAAAGGCCGCCCCTTCATCATCGAAGCGCTCAAAGGCGATAGTCGCGAGGCGCCGCGGCTGCCCTCGGGCATCACCGAATTCGACCGCGTGACCGGCGGCGGGCTGGTGCGCGGCTCGGTACTGTTGCTCGGTGGTGACCCGGGAATCGGCAAATCAACCTTGCTGCTCGACGTCGCGGCAGCTTTCGCGCGCAAGCGCCATCGCGCCGTCTATATTTCCGGCGAAGAGGCGGTCGCGCAGGTGCGGCTGCGCGCCGAACGGCTCGGCCTCGCCGATGCTCCGGTCGAAGTTGCGGCGGAAACCTCGGTCGAGGACATTGTCGCAACGCTGTCACAGGGCCTAGCGCCGCAGCTTCTGGTTATCGACTCCATCCAGACCATGTGGACGCAAACGGTCGAAGCTTCGCCGGGCACGGTGACGCAAGTGCGCGGCTCGGCGGGCGAACTGATCCGTTTCGCCAAGCGCAGCGGCGCGGCTGTGATTTTGGTAGGCCATGTCACCAAGGATGGCCAGATCGCCGGCCCGCGCGTTGTCGAGCACATGGTCGACGCCGTGATGGCGTTCGAGGGCGAGGGTTCGCAGCAATTCCGCATCCTGCGTGCGATCAAGAACAGGTTTGGACCCACCGATGAGATCGGCGTGTTCGAAATGACGGGCGCAGGCCTGCGCGAGGTGGCCAATCCCTCGGAGCTATTCCTGTCCGAGCGCGATCTCGGCAGTCCCGGCACAGCGGTCTTTGCCGGAATCGAGGGCACGCGGCCACTATTGGTGGAGATTCAGGCGCTGGTCGCTCCGACCCCGCTTGGCACGCCGCGACGGGCCGTGGTCGGCTGGGATCCGAATCGGCTGTCCATGGTGCTCGCCGTGCTCGATGCGCATTGCGGGGTGCGGCTGTCGGGCCATGACGTCTATCTCAATGTCGCTGGCGGCCTGCGCATCCAGGAGCCGGCCGCCGATCTTGCCGCAGCTGCCGCCCTGGTATCGTCGTTGGCACACGCTCCCCTGCCCGCCGATGCCGTTTATTTCGGCGAAGTCTCGCTGTCCGGGGCGGTCCGGCCAGTGGCACAAACCGCACCGCGACTGAAGGAGGCGCAAAAGCTCGGCTTTACCAAGGCCGTCGTGCCGGAAGCAGCCCGCAACGAAGCGCCGGAAGGATTTGCGCTGTCCGCCATCGGCACGCTCGCAAGTCTGGTCGCCGAGATTGCGCACGAAGGAACGCCGGCACCGCGGCGGCTGGGAGCGCGGGAGGGCTAGTCCAGCGAACTTTCGCAGCAATTTCCGCTTAAGGATTGCTTATTCGGCCGGTCACAATGCGGCCGCTCGGACCGGTCCGTTTGGGCGACAGAAGACGGGTGACGGCGTGCGCAAGGGCGGCTATACACGCCTCGGACCTTTCCCTGACGACCCCTTTGGCCCGCGCGGTCGACAAGCGATGCCGATTACGCTCCTCGATATCGTCCTAATCGTCGTGATGCTGATTTCGGGGCTGCTCGCCATGGTGCGTGGCTTCATGCGCGAGGTTCTTTCCATCACCGCCTGGGTGCTCGCCGCCGGTGCCACACTTTACTCCTACGGCAAGCTTTTGCCGCTCGCCAAACAGTATTTCAACAACGACATCGTGGCCGCGGTGGCGGTGATTGGCGGCGTCTTTCTGTTGACACTGCTCATTGTCTCGGTTCTGACCATCCGAATCTCGGATATGGTGCTCGACAGCCGGGTCGGCGCGCTGGACCGCACGCTCGGCTTCCTGTTTGGGCTCGGCCGGGGCCTCATCATCGTGGTGATCGCGTTTCAGTTCTTTACCTGGCTGGTGCCCGATCGCAGCCAGCCGGGATGGGTGAAAGGCGCCAAATCGCGGATTGTGCTCGCCGGGGCGGGACAATGGTTAATGTCGATGTTGCCGGACGACCCTGAAAGCACCATCTTAAATAAGCTGAAAAAACCGCGCCCGGGCGATACCGATAACCCGGAAGCAACGCCGGACCAGCAGCATAGCGCGATCGAGGGGCTGGAGGGCCTCAAATCATGACCGACCCAGTCATGAGTGACGCTAGCGTTTTCGATCCCGATGCGGACCGGCTCCGGGAAGAATGCGGTGTGTTCGGCATATTCGGCCATCCCGATGCCGCCGCGATCACGGCGCTCGGCCTGCATGCGCTCCAGCATCGGGGCCAGGAAGCCGCCGGCATCGTCTCGTTTGACGGCAAGAGGTTTCATTCCGAGCGCCGCCTCGGCCTGGTTGGCGACGCCTTTTCCCGCCGCGACGTCATCGATCGCCTGCCCGGCAATGCGGCCATCGGTCATGTGCGCTATTCCACGACCGGCGAGACCATTTTGCGCAATGTCCAGCCGCTGTTCGCTGAACTCAATGCCGGCGGCTTTGCGGTCGGTCATAACGGCAACCTCACCAACGGCCTGACGCTGCGGCGCCAGCTGGTACGCGAAGGCGCCATGATGCAGTCGACCACCGACACCGAGGTGATCCTGCACCTGGTCGCACGCTCGCATCGCAACCGCTTTGTCGACCGGCTGATCGAGGGACTGCGCATGCTCGAGGGCTCCTATGCCTTCGTCGGGCTCACCAACAAGAAGCTTGTCGGCGCGCGCGATCCCCTCGGCATCCGGCCGCTGGTTCTGGGCAGGCTTGACGGCTGTCCTATTCTGACCTCGGAGACCTGCGCGCTCGACATTATCGGCGCGCACTATGTGCGCGATGTCGAGAACGGCGAGGTCCTGATTTTTGACGAAGAAGGTGCGCATTCGCATAAGCCGTTTCCGGCGATGACGCCGCGTCCGTGCATATTCGAATACGTCTATTTCGCCCGTCCGGATTCGATGGTGGGCGGCCGCAGCGTTTACGACGTGCGCAAGGCCTGCGGCGCCGAGCTTGCGCGCGAAGCGCCGGCCTCCGCCGATGTCGTGGTGCCGGTTCCGGACTCCGGCGTGCCGGCGGCCATCGGCTATGCGCAAGAGTCGCGCATCCCTTACGAGCTTGGCATCATCCGCAATCACTATGTCGGCCGCACCTTCATCGAGCCGACGCAGCAGATCCGCCAGCTCGGCGTGCGCCTGAAGCACAGTGCCAATCGCACTGTGGTCAGCGGCAAGCGCATCGTGCTCATCGACGACTCGATCGTGCGCGGCACGACATCGGTGAAGATCGTGAAAATGATGCGTGATGCCGGCGCCCGCGAGGTGCATTTTCGCATCGCCTCGCCGCCGATCACCCATCCTGACTACTACGGCATCGACACGCCGGAGCAGGACAAGCTGCTTGCTGCGACGCACGATCTCGAGGGCATGCGCCGATTCATCGGCGCCGATTCGCTCGCCTTCCTTTCGGTCGACGGCATCTATCGCGCCATGGGCGAAAAGAGCCGCGATCCGGCGCGGCCGCAATTCACCGATCATTGCTTCACCGGCGAATATCCGACCCCGCTCACCGACCGCATGGCGCGGGAAGTCGTGCCCCACCAGCTCTCGCTCCTTGCCGAAGCGAGCTGAGGCACATTCCGTCAGCGTCGCTTGGTCAGACCAGAGATGCCCAAAGGAACAACAGTACGGCGGCAAAGCCGAGCGCCGTGCGTCCAGCATGCAGCCGCGCCCATTTTTCGATCAGCGCCCGGCTCTCAGCGCCGGCAGTCGCCGGATCGATGGCCATCAGCCGGCTGTTCGTCGGCATGATCGCCACGAGCGTATAGGGCCAGTTCACAATCATAAGGATGGCCCCGGCAAGCCAGGGCCAGGCGCCGCTCTGCCACCACGCCGATAGTCCCAGAAGAAAGCCAAGAATTGCCAGCGGTGCCTGCATGGCAAAGCCGCCTTTGTAAGACGGCTTCCATTCTGTCAGAAGCGCCTTGTCATCCAGTGTAAGCCGCGCCGGCTGTTCGGCGATATTGACGTAGAGTGCCGCACCGGCAAAAACGGCGGCAACGACGAGTGCAAGCTGCCCGGCCACCATGATCTTCCCCTGCGTGCCGGCTATGAGACCGCTGATACCTAGGATCGAATCGCGTCGCGCCTATGTCAAAACGACTCAATGAAGCCATCGCGCTGGTCACCGGCGCGTCACGCGGCATCGGCCGGGCGACAGCAATCGCGCTGGCGCGCGAAGGCGCCCATGTGGTCGCCGTGGCGCGCACGCAGGGCGCCCTCGAAGAGTTCGATGATGCGGTGCGCGCCGCCGGCAATTCGGCGACTTTGGTGCCGCTCGACCTGCGCGATTATCCCGGCATCTACCGGCTCGCCGCCGCACTGAACGAGCGCTATCAGCGCCTCGACATTCTTGTCGGCAACGCCGGAATCGCCGGCCAGCGCTCGCCGCTTGATCACATCGAGCCGAAGGCCTGGGATGACGTTTTCGCCATCAACGTGACGGCCAATTGGCATCTTATCCGCGCCATGGATCCTTTGCTCAAGCGTGCCAAGGCTGGTCGGGCCGTTTTCATCACGTCCGGCGCGGCGACGAACGCCCGCGCTTATGCCGGCCCCTATTCGGCCTCCAAGGCCGCGCTCGATGCTTTGGCGCGCACCTACGCCGCGGAAACAAGTTCGACGGCATTGCGCGTGAATTTGTTCAATCCCGGACCGACGCGTACGCGCATGCGTGCGCAGGTCATGCCGGGCGAGGATCCGATGACCTTGCCGACGCCTGAAGAGGTCGCCGAGAAAATCGTTGGACTGTGCCTGCCGGGCTTCTCAGAAACCGGCAAGCTTTACGATTTTCCAGCGCGCAAATTGCTGGAATTCAAGTCCCCGGCTTAAGGAGCGATCATCGTCAGTGCCGCCGCTTTTTCTTCACATAGGGATTGGCCTTGGCGCGCAGAGTGAGCCTGATCGGCGTACCAGGTAGAGCGAAATTTTCGCGCAAGCCGTTGATCAGATAGCGGCGATAGGTCTCGGGCAATGCCTCCGCCCGCGCCGAGAACAATACAAAGGTCGGCGGCCGCGACTTGGGCTGCGTGATGTAATCGAGGCGGAAGCGGCGGCCGCTGATCGCCGGCGGCGGATTGGCGGAAATCGCCTCGCCGAGAAAGCGGTTCAGCGCGGCCGTCGGCAAGCGCCGATTCCACACCGCGTGCGCCTGCATGACTGCTTCCATCAGCCTATCGAGCCCCTGCCCGGCCTTTGCCGACAGAACCACAAACGGCACACCCTTGATCTGCGGCAAGATCCTGTCGATCGAAGCACGCAAGCGCGGCAGCGCGCCGGGCTGCGGCTCGATCACGTCCCATTTGTTCACCGCGATGACAATCGCGCGGCCCTCGCGCTCGACCAGATCCGCGATGCGGATGTCCTGCTCTTCGAACGGCGCCTGAGCATCGATCAGCACGATCACCACTTCGGCGAAACGGATCGCATTGAGCGTGTCGGCGACTGATAGCCTTTCAAGCTTTTCCTCGATGCGAGAGCGCCGGCGTAAGCCCGCCGTATCATGAATGCGGAAGTGCCGGCCGCGCCAGTTGAGATCAACGGCAATCGCATCCCGCGTGATGCCGGCTTCCGGCCCGGTCAACAGCCGCTCCTCGCCCAATAGACGATTGACCAGCGTTGATTTGCCGGTGTTGGGACGACCAATAATGGCTATTCGGATCGGCTGCTCGGTTGGCGCCGCCATTTCCTCGCCTTCCGGCGCCGCCGTTGCTTCCGGCAACGCCGCGCGCAGCGCCTGGTAGAGATCGGCAAAACCATCGCCATGCTCGGCGCTGATCGCGACCGGCTCGCCGAGCCCAAGCGCGTAGGCTTCGAGGCCACCGGCTTTGCCGGCGCGGCCCTCGCTCTTGTTGGCGACCAGGATCGCGGGCTTGCCCGACTTGCGCACGACATCGGCAAAGGCGCGGTCAGCTGGCGTGGCGCCGGCGCGGGCATCGACCAGAAACAGCACGGCGTCGGCCTGGCCGATAGCCGCGGCGGTCTGCGCCTGCATGCGCGCCGACAGGCTTTCGCGCTCGGCATCTTCGAGACCTGCGGTATCGATCACCTTGAACGCGAGATCGCCGAGCTTGGCGTTGCCTTCGCGCCGATCCCGCGTCACGCCTGGCAGATCGTCGACCAGTGCTAGGCGGCGTCCGACAAGGCGGTTGAACAGCGTCGATTTGCCGACATTGGGACGGCCAATAATGGCGACGGTGAAGGACATTGCGAAAAGCCGATATGCATAAAAAGCGGATGTTCATCTTAGCCCGGCACGCGGCGCCGAGCTGAGGGCTATCTTCGGCAAACGCGCTGCAAGGAACGGAGGTTTAACGCGAGCCTATTGCGTGCCGGTCGAGGGCGGCGCCGGCCAGACCGACTGTGACGGCTGCGCCGCCTGCTGCTGTGCCGGAGCCGCCGAGGGCTGCGACGGCCATCTGGTCTCCACGGCCGAACTCGGCGTCGGGTCTGGCCAAGGGCTCTGCATATTCGCCGCAGGCGCCGCCGGAGCGGTGGACGCAGCAGACTCGGCGGGAGCGGCAGGTTTGGCAGCGGGTCCGACGCTGATCCGCGTTGGCCCGTGCCGAGATCCACCTGGCGCTTGATTCCAAACCGAATCTTGCGATTGCGCGGGGGCGCGCGCGACCTTCGGCTTTGCTTTGGACTTCGGCTTCGCTGCCGCAGCAGGAGCCTTGTCCGACGCGGCCTCACCGGAACCAGCCGCGGTCGGCTGCGCGCCGCCCGCGGCGGATGCTTGAGACGTGCTGGCGTCCTGATCAGGCGGCGGCTGATAGCCCTGCATGAGCTCTGGCGGCACGCCGGTGCTCGTGCCCGGCACGCCGTTCGGGAATAAGGGCTCGCGTTGGCCGGACAGCTTCTTCTTGGTGTCGAACATATCGTTGTTGAAGAGCTCGGTCGGATCGAACTGACCACCCTTCGTGCAGGCGGCCAGTACCAGCGCCAGCGCCAGCGCTGAGCCGATGCGAACCACTGGCAATGTGCATCGCGCGCGCATCGCGTCAGCCCTTGCTGCTTGCCGAGGACAGAAGCTCGCTCAGCACTTCGGCGCGACTGCGCGTGCCAGCGGGCGTCTGCGGATCGTTCATGATGAGATCGGTCCACTGCCGGGCCGCGGCGAGGTCACCGGACTTCCACGCGGCGAGAGCCAGAACTTCGCGCGCGCTGTGCCGGAACGTCCGATCGGCCGTGGTTAAAGGCTCGAGCCGTGCGCGAAGCTCAGAATAAGGCGCGCTGTCAACGAGGAGAAACCCAGCGCGGACCGCCGCCAGATCCTCAATGGTCTGTCCGGCGCTGCGGTCGGCGGCGATTTGGTCGTAGGCGCTAACGGCGGCTTTGGGGTCGGTGCGCGCCAACTCGGCGGCCTCACGCAGCTGCGCCAGCACGCGATAGGCGGCGGTGCCGTCACGGGCGAGCTTCGCAAAGGCCGCCTCAGCCTCTTGATGCTTGCCGGCCTCGGCGAGGGCGACCGCCTGCTCGAATGCAGCGCCCGATTGCGCCGCCTGCTTGGCTTCCCACCAGTCATAGCCGCGCCAAGCGCCGACGGCCGCAACGATGAGCACGCACAGGGCAATGAGATAATTGCCGTACCGCTGCCACAGCTGCTTGAGCCGCTCGCGACGAACTTCCTCGTCGACTTCGCTGAAAATATCGGTCACGGAACCCGTCCCGGCGCCAACGCCTACCTCAGCACTACCACCTGCTCGGCTCGGTGGCGAGCTAGCCCGATCTGTCCCGAATAGGAAAGCGGCCTTTCCGCGCAGCTCGGACAATTTTGAGGATTTGGGGCACCCCGCGCCCGCAAAGCCTTGTCGCACCTAGTTTAATCATGTGGCGCGAGCAAGGCAAAATGACGGCCCGGGTCGCGCCGTCCACCGCAGGCAAATTATGGTTGAAATCGCCGCATGCAGCGATCAAGCGCGCGCCGGACCTTTGCCGCGCTCCGGCAGCGTGGTGACGCCGCCGCTCGCGCCCTTTGCCCGCATCGGATAGGTATGTTCCGCGGCGGGGAAAGTTCGCGCGCGAACCTCTTCGGCATAGTTTCTGACCGCGCGCTCGATGGCGGGCCCGAGCTCGCCGAAGCGCTTGACGAATTTCGGCGCCCGCGGCGACAGGCCGAGCATATCTTCAAGGACGAGCACCTGACCGTCGCAGGCGGGGCTGGCGCCGATGCCGATCGTCGGAATCGGAATCTGCGCGGTAATGCGGCGGCCGAGCGGCTCAGCAATCGCCTCCAGCACGACCGAGAATGCGCCGGCATCAGCCACTGCGCGCGCATCCGCCTCAATCGGCGCCCAGTCGCTCTCATCACGGCCCTGCGCGCGAAACGAGCCGATCGTGTTGATCGCCTGCGGCGTGAGGCCGACATGTCCCATCACCGGCACGCCGCGCTCGACCAGAAAGGCGATGGTCTCTGCCATCCGGCGGCCGCCTTCGATCTTGATGGCGCCGCAGCCGGTTTCTTTCATCACCCGCGCGGCCGATGCGAACGCCTGTTCCTTGGATGCTTCGTAACTGCCGAACGGCAAATCGATCACCACCAATGCGCGCTTGGAGCCGCGCATCACCGCATGACCCTGCAGGACCATCATGTCGAGTGTCACCGGCACGGTGGTCTCCAGCCCGTGCATCACCATGCCGAGCGAGTCGCCGACCAGGATCACGTCGCAATAGCTATCGACGATGCGGGCGGTGTGAGCGTGATACGAGGTCAGGCAGACGATCGGCTCGCCGCCTTTGCGGGCGAGGATGTCGGGCGCGGTGAGCCGGCGAACTTCGGCTTGTACTGACATAGCTCGTTTCGGGTTTGGTTATTGTCTTTGAGTTCACTACTGGCCAAAAGCCGCCGTTCCAAAGACCGGCAAACCGATCACGACCGGGTGGAACACCAGGCCGAGCGCCAAATAGATAATGGTGCCCACGACGATGGCAATGATGTCGTTCTTGGTGCCGCCGATCGGAATTGGCGGCGCGCCGGGATCGCTGCGGTATTTTAAGGAAATGCGATCGTAGACGCCCCAGGCGAGCACCGATCCGAACAGGATAATGCCGCCGACATCACCATTGGCGCACAGATGCGCGAAGGCCCAGGTCTTGACCCCGACCAGCATTGGGTGCTTGAGCGCCCGCTTGATATGGCCGGGGATGTAAGCCGCGGCAATCATGATGCTCGCCGGCCACATCAGCACGATGACAATGTGCCGCGTCCAGGCCGGCGGATTCCACGCCATGATCGGACCGGCGGCGCGATAGCTGCCAAAGCCATAGCCAATCAACACAATGCCAATGATAGCGACCAGCGAGAACAGACCGCGATACGGCCATTCGCCGACACTCTTGATCAGCGCCGCCCGCTGATCGCGCAAGGTGACGAAGACATGTCCGCCGAGAAAGATCATGAGCCCGAGAATCTCAAGCGCAAGTCCCATGGCATGTCCCCTGAAAGTGCGGCTGGCGCTGCGGCCGACCTCACTGAGCTCAGTTCACGGCCGAGATCATGGCTAGGGTGGTTTCTTGTCAATGACGTGCAGCCGACGAAAGTCCGCCGCAGAACCTTCTGCGGCCGGCCCACACCCACGTGGCCACGTGCCGAATACCGTCGCTGCCGCAGGCAGTGTGCTTAATGACGGTGACGGCGCGAGATGAGCACCGGTAAGGCTAGACACGGATGTCAGCAGCGAGACCACCGTGCTGGTCAACGCCTGGCCGGTGGCTAAGACAGTGATGTCTTTGTTGCGCATGCGTATGGACGTTCAGCTCTTCGGACGCCAGACTGCGTGTGGCGCTCTGCGCGCGCAAACACACGTTTCGGCTTAGAGCGAATGGCCTCGATGCGTCGATTGCCAAAATGCCCGCAATTTCCGCCAAACGGAGTCCGACGGAATTGACCGGGTGAGGTCTTATAAGGTGCGGAGTAGGCCGGCGGCGCGATACCTGCTATGGGCCAAATTTGAAGTCGATCCCCGCTTTGACTTCCTGGACGTTCAACTTCGCATTCGATGCGACAGTACCAAGAGCCGGCGTCGTGAAATTCAGCGTCTTTGATCCGAAGCCGAGATAGTCATATTCGAGGCGCACCGCCCAATTCTGATTGAGCGCATATTCGAGGCCGGCGCCTGCGGTCCAGCCGGTCCGGGTCAAATTCACGTTCGAAGTGTTCAGGGCGAGATCGGTCAGGCTGTCCTTATCGTGTGCAAACGCGACACCGCCCTTGCCGTAGACTAACAGGCGATCGAACGCGGCGCCGATACGGCCGGTAACCGTCGAGGTCCACTGCGTATTGGTGGAAAGCTTGTCGCCGATCGAATCGGCGCCAGCGCCCTTGAGGCCGGTCCAGCTGAAATCGCCTTCGAGGCCGAGCACGAGCGCATCGAACTGGGCATTGAAGCCAACTTGCCCGCCGCCGAGGAAACCGTTTTTGCTGAACGTGTCGGCGCCGGCCCTGAATGGATCACTCCATGACGAATTGGCAAAACCCCAGCCGAGATGGCCGCCAATGTAAAATCCGCTCCAGTTATAGACCGGCGGCGCGTAAGCGACCGGTGCGGCCGGGGGCGGTGGCGGGGGGTGCGGTAGATCGGCCGCTTGCGCATAAGTCGCAGAACAAAGAGCCGCCGCCACCGCAACGCTGCCGACCAAGGCACGCGAATTCGTCTTAAGCATATCTAGCCGCTTCCCCGACGCTTTATGTCCGACAAAGTATGAGCCCGCCCGTCAGCCCAGTTGATCGGTGGCCAAGCAACCCGATCTCTTCGGACAAAGCGTGATGGAGCGATGGCTGGAAAATGGCTGCCCCTTGCCGATGTTGGAAAACGGGAACAACAAGGCCGTTCCCCGCATGGAATGGCGGCGGAACATCGGTTGGAACTTAGCGGCGGTAGTGACCGGGCCCGCCCGTCTAGCGCGTGGCGCGGTTGCCGACGAGGGGCTGGTAGAGCTCGGGTGTGAAGCCGACCAGCAATTTGCCGGCGCCGAGATCGAGAACAGGCCGCTTGATCATGGATGGCTGCGCCAGCATCAGCGCCATCGCTTTTTTGGCGTTGAGCCCATTCTTGTCTTTGTCCGGCAGCTTGCGGAAGGTCGTGCCCGCGCGGTTGAGCAACGCCTCCCATCCAAGTTTCTTGCACCACGTCTCGAGCTGCTCGCGCGCGATGCCGGCGGCGTTGTAGTCGTGAAACGCGTAATCGATGCCATGCTGGTCGAGCCAAGCACGCGCCTTCTTCATGGTATCGCAGTTCTTGATGCCGTAGATCGTGAGCGGCTTCGCTGCCGCCTTTGCTTTGGTCATGGTCCCCGTTTCCTCACCCTCGCCTGTCTGACGATGGTCGAGAGAATACGATGGCTCGGATTTCAGCGCGAGGCTATCGAGCCGTTCTCGAACGGACGATTCTCAATCGGGTCACTGATCGCAAGAGCAACCAGCGTGCCGACGGCGCCGAAGAGAAGACAGCCCCCGACGACATCGGCCCGAAATGGCTCGACAGATAAAGCGCCAGCAATGCAGCAAAGGCCGCGCCGACCAGCCAGGCAAGATCCGACGTCATAACTGTCGTGATGGCTGTCGTCACGGCTGAGCCGGCATAGCGCTTCGGCTGCAGTGCAGCACGTGTTCTGATCGGCATCGATGGCCCGGGCAACGCGGTTGCGCTTGCGGCGTTCACCCTGTGAATCCAACTCTGGAGACGCCGCTGTGAGCGAGAGGGACCCCCAAACCGGCTGGAGGACAAGCCCGCGGCCGGTCGCAGCAGAGGCCTTAATCCCGGCGACGAGCCTTCCCGGGAACACCTGGAACCGGCAAGAACATCTGTCCGCAACGTCGCGTCCGGGGCCGCGTCGAGGACACGCCCTGCTCAATCGCGGTGGCGCCGGGAGGATCATCAGGACCATCGGCGGAGTCCGATCGGCAGCGACGGATTGCGCGAACAGGAACTCCACCCGGCGGAGCAGACGCGGCAGGGCGGAATCGTGCTGCGCAGGCCCGGCGGCGCACGATCTTTGCCGGCTGGGGACCTGCGTGTTGCTCATCGTGGTGCTCCGCTCCGTTGCCGGGGTGGTCTTGAGAGAGTGATCAGGCGCAACCCGATGCCGGCGGCCACAGCACATGGAGTCTTTCGTTGAACGGATTGTCCGCGAAAGCAGAGCGCCTTGGCCAGGCACCGTTCGAATGGCTCGACCATCCCGGAGATGTGAAGCTGCGGGCGCGGGGCAGCACGCTGCAACAATTGTTCGCCAATGCCGCGCTGGGCATGACGGCGTATCTGTACGGCGAGGAAATTCTCAAAGCGCAGCCGGAGCAATGGCAGCCGATTGAAGTTTCGGCACCGGATCTCGAGGCCCTGCTGGTCGACTGGCTCGCAGAACTGCTCTGGCGCTCAGCAGCCGAGCGGCGCGCTTATTGCGGCTTTGTCATAAGCGCGCTCAATGAGCATCGCCTCGCGGGCGAAGTCGGAACTGTGCCGGCCGAGGCTATCGATGATGTAAAAGCCGTGACCCACCATGAGCTTTCGATCCGTCAGGACAACAACGGCTGGGAAGCTATTGTGGTGTTCGACGTGTGATGTACGAGTTCATGGATGCGATGACGCTCGCCGATTTCAGGCCGATCGGCCCTTGTCAGTGGGAAATTCCGCGAAGCTTTCGCAGCGATATGCGCGTGAGCGCGCGGCTCTATGCGAGCCGCGAGATGATCGAACATTTGCTCGCTGAGCGTTCGCTCGAGCAGTTGGTCAATACAGCAACCTTTCCGGGCGTGCAGGAGCCGGTTTTGGCCATGCCCGACATTCATCAGGGCTACGGCTTTCCGATTGGCGGCGTGGTGGCGGTGCGGGCCGAGGACGGCGTGATCTCGCCCGGCGGCGTCGGCTATGACATCAATTGCGGGGTGCGCCTGCTGGCAAGCAGTGCGGCCCATGACGACATCCGCGATCGCGTGGCGGCGCTTGCTACCCAGATACAGCGCGATGTGCCGACGGGCATCGGCTGTAGCGGCCCGATCGAGCTCGACGAGGCAAACCTGGACGCCGTGCTCAATACCGGCTTGCGTTGGGCCGTCGCCACGGGGCGCGCTAGCGAGGCCGACACCGATTTCGTCGAAGAACACGGCTGCTTCGACGCGGCATCAAGTGAGGCGGTCCCGGAGCGGGCGCGGCAACGGGGCAAGGATCAGCTCGGCACTTTGGGCGCCGGCAATCACTTTCTTGAAATCCAGCGCGTTGAACGAATCTTCGACGCCGAACGGGCAAGAGCGTTCGGAATGTTCGAGGGCCAAGTCACATTTCTGATTCACACCGGCTCGCGCGGGCTTGGACATCAGACCTGCACGGAATATGTCCGATGCATGGACCTGGCGATGGCCAAATACGGCATTGCCGTCCCCGATCGCGAACTGGCGTGTGCGCCCTTCCGCTCTGCGGAAGGCCAGGCCTATTTTCGTGCCATGGCGGCGGCTGCAAATTTCGCCTGGTGCAACCGGCAGGTCATCACGCAAGCGATTCGCGAAGCGTGGCGCCGCGTATTGAAAACAAATGACGTGCTGCGGCTGGTTTATGATGTCTCACACAATATCGCGAAGCTCGAAACGCATGCTGGCACGCCATGCGTTGTGCATCGCAAGGGCGCGACACGCGCCTTCGGCCCGACACATCCCGACTTACCGGAACCGTATCGTCAGCCGGGTCAGCCCGTCTTTATTCCGGGATCGATGGGCACCGCGTCCTATGTGCTCGCCGGCACCGAGACCGCCATGCACGACTCTTTTGGCTCGACGTGCCATGGCGCTGGCCGTCTGCTGTCACGCCGAAGGGCCAAAGAGGCAGTCCCCTACGATCGGCTCCGCGCCGCACTGCGCGAAGCCGGCATCGAGGTTCGTGCCGGGTCGAAGAAGGGACTGATCGAGGAGGCGCCGGAAGCCTACAAGTCCGTCGATCAGGTGGTCGACGTGGTCGCCGAAGCTGGCATCGCCGCAAAAGTCGCGCGCCTGCGCCCCATTGCCATCATCAAAGGTTGATCAGCGTATTCACCGTTCGCGCGGCACCGATTTCTCCGGGCGCACCAAATTCAATCGCCCGACCGAGCGTGCGATCGCAGCTTGGCCCTGCAATTGCGATGTCACCAGCGCATATTGACTGCCAGTCACCTCCCTTGCTTCACAAATGAAGAAGTGCGGACTTATTCTGACGTATTCTTTGGGGCGCCCTTCCACGCGCCCAACCGGTCACACCGGCAGGCTTTGGATAGGCAGCCCGCCAGCACACCACTTCGGAGCATCCGCCAAGCGCAATGGACCAGAAGCCGAGAGCCGAAACCGGGCCGTATATCGGACGGCCGATGCCGCGCCTCGAGGACCTGCGGCTCGTGCGCGGCGCGGGGAAGTATTCCGACGACATCGCAATGCCGGGCCAGACGATTGCCGCCTTTGTGCGCTCGCCGTATGCCCATGCGGTCGTGAAACGGATCGAAATCGCCGCGGCGCGAAGGATGCCGGGCGTGATCGCAGTTTTGACCGGCGCTGATTACGTCTCCGATGGATTGAAAGGCGCGATGCAGCGCCCCAACCCCGCCGGCGCAATCGACATCAAGGTGCGCGCCTTCGCGCCCGAGAAACGCCCGGTGCTGGAGGAGCAGCAATTTCCGTTGGCCGTCGACCGTGTACGCTATCCGGGCGAGGCGGTTGCGGTTGTCGTCGCGGAAACGCTGTTTCAGGCGCGCGACGCTGTCGAGGCGGTGAAGGTCGAATACGAGGTGCTGCGGACAGTGATCGATCCGCGCGAGGCGGACGGTGCCGCAGCGATTTGGGCCTCGGCGCCCGACAACATCGCGCTCGATCAGGAGTTCGGCGACGCGGCAGCGGTGCGCGCGGCGTTCGCTGCCGCCGATCTTATTGTCGAGCAGAGCTTTCGCAATCAGCGGATCGCCAACGCACAGATGGAGCCGCGGTCCGGCATCGCCAACTACGATGCAGCAATGGATTCCTACACGCTGATTTCCGGAAACCAGGGCGTCCATGTGCCGCGCATGGTGCTCTCGGAAAGCTTTGGCCTGCCACTCGACAAGGTTCGCTTCATCTGCCCCGATGTCGGCGGCGGCTTCGGCCTCCGGAACAATCTCTATCCGGAGCAAGCTGCCATCCTCTGGGCTGCAAAGCGCGTCGGCCGGCCGGTGAAGTGGACTAACGACCGCTTGGAGTCCTTCCTCACCGATTACGCCGGCCGCGACCTCCTCACGACGGCGCGGCTTGCGCTCAGGCGCGACGGCCGCATCACGGCCTATGATGTCGATCACATCGGCACCTGCGGCGGCCATACCGTGAGTTACGTGCCGCTCTCCAATGCCTATCGCGTAGCCACCACGGTCTATGACATCCCGCTGATGCACATGCGCTGCCGCTCGGTGCTGACCAATACGGTGCCGACTGCACCGTTCCGCGGCGCCGGGCGACCCGAGGCGACGCTCGTCTTGGAACGGCTGATCGATCTCGCCGCCGATCGGCTCGGCATCGACCGCCTGAAAATTCGACAGAAAAACGTCATCCCGAAGAAGAATCTGCCCTACCGCACGGCGAGCGGGCTGCTATACGACAGCGGCGATTTCGCGGGCAATATGAAGCGCATCATCACGCTCGCGGACTGGAAGGGCTTTGCCGCGCGCAAGCGCGAGTCGCGCAAACGCGGCAAGCTGCGCGGCATCGGCATCGCGAACTATGTCGAGACGCCCGTCGGCATCCCGCACGAGCGCGTCGAGGTCACGGTGCTGCCCATCGGCAAGGTCGAGCTTGCGGTCGGCACGCAATCGACCGGCCAGGGTCATGAGACAAGCTTTGCGCAGGTGAGTGCCGATTTGCTCGGTGTGCACCCGCAGGACATTGTCTTGGTCGGCGGCGACACCGCAAAAATTCCCTCCGGTAGTGGTACCCATTCCGACCGTTCGATGCGGCTCGCCGGCACGCTGATCGTGGAAGCTTGCGCGGACGTGGTGGCGCAAGGCAGGGCATTGGCGGCAAAAATCCTCGGCGTGCGGGAGGGCGAGGTTTCGTTCACCGATGGCCTGTTTGCAGCGCAGGCCAGCAACAGACGTCTGACCATCACCGATGTCGCGCAGGCAATAAGCGACAACCCGGCGCTCGGCGGCGGCAAGCCGTTGCAATCCAAAAAGACATTCACCGGCCGCATCCCAGCCTATCCGACCGGCTGCGCGATCTGCGAGGTCGAGATCGATCCCGACACTGGCGCCGTCAGCATTGCGCGTTATAGCTCGATCGACGACGCCGGACGGCCGATCAATCCGTTGATCCTGCACGGCCAGGTGCACGGCGGCATCGTGCAGGGCATCGGTCAAGCGCTCCTCGAGGAGGTGCATTATGACGAAAGCGGCCAGCTGCTGACCGCAAGCTTCATGGACTACGCCGTTGCGCGCGCCGATTTCGTGCCGTCATTCGATATCACGCTGACAGAGGACCCGACGCAAGGCAATCCGCTGCGCGTCAAAGGCGGCGGCGAGGCCGGCATCACGCCGGCGCTGGCGGCGGTGATGAACGCCGTCTTGGATGCGCTGAAGCATTACGGTGTCACCCACATCGACATGCCGGCAACGCCCGCACGCATCTGGAGCGCGATCCAGGCGGCGAAGGAAGGCGTGTAGTCGCGCGTCCGTCGGAGACTGTCGTGACGGACCTTGCTTCGGCCATGCACGTCTCGAGCCGCGACGCTGCATCGAGGCGTGGATGCCCGCGACGACGATCGCGGCGGGCCGGGATGACGAGTCAAAATCACGACGCCTCAGTGAGATTCGGTCTCCTACTCCGCCTTCCAGGGAATGACCTTGCGTTCGATCTCCTGCAAGATAGCCGTTGCGATCAGGCCGAGCAGACCCACCGTGACGATGCCGACAAACATGACGTCGACCTGCATGAGCTCCCATGAGTTCCAGATCATGTAGCCGATGCCGACCTTCGTAGAGACGAACTCGGCCGCAACCAAGACGATGAACGACACGGCGAGCGCGATGCGGAGTCCCGCGAAAATCATCGGCAGCGCGCCGAACAACACGATGCGCCGGAAGATCACGGACTGGCTGGCGCCGTAGTTCTTCGCCACGTCCCAGTAGATGCGTTCGATATTCGCCGCCCCGGCATAGGTGTTGATCACCACGGGGAAGAACACCGCGATCACCACCAATGCGATCTTGGAGGCGTCGCCGAAGCCGAAGACGAGCAGGAGCAGCGGCATCAACGCGATCTTCGGGATCGGGAAAAGGCTTGCAATCAGCGGATCGAAGAAGATCCGAATTGGACGGAACATCGCCATGAGCAGACCCACGGCGATTGCGGGGATGCTGCCAAGGAAGAAGCCCGCGAGCACGCGCCAGAGCGTCGCCAGCGTGTTCGTCTCGAGCTCGCCGTTGGTGAGCATGTCCCAATAGCGCCATGCGATGTCGCTCGGCGCCGGCACGAAACGGCGGTCGCCGATACCGGCCATGAGCAGAAGCTGCCAGAGCGCGATCAGCCCGATCGGCGAGATCAGATAGAGCAGCCGCTCTTGGGTTTTGGGGCTCATTGGACTTTTGGAGCTCATTTTTCCATCTCCGCCCTTGCCCTGTTCACTTCCTCCTCGAGCACGCGCCAGATGTCGAGCTTGAGCTTGCCGAATTCGGGCGAGGCCGAAAGCTGCAGCAAGTCCCGCGGATGAGGAAACGGCACGTCGATGACCTGTTTGATGCGGCCCGGATGCGCGGTCATGATGACGGTGCGGTCACCCATCAGCAGCGCCTCTTCGATCGAGTGGGTGACATAGATCACGGTCTTTCCGGTCTGCTCCCACAGCCGCACCAATTCGCCCTGGAGAATGACGCGGTTCTGCGCGTCGAGCGCCGCGAAGGGCTCGTCCATGAGCAGCATGCCGGGATCGGTGACGAAGGCGCGGGCGATGGCGCTGCGCTGGCGCATGCCGCCGGAAAGCTGATGCGGGAAGTGATTGCGAAAACGTGTAAGGCCGACGAGCTTGAGCGCCGCTTCGACGCGAGCATTGGCCTCCGCGCGCGGCACACCGCGCGTGTCGAGGCCGAAGCGCACATTTGCCTCTACGCTCATCCAGGGGAACAGGCCGCTCTCCTGAAACACCATCGCGTTCTCAACCACCCAGCCGGCGGCATCGACCGTGATAGTCCCCGCCGTCTGGCGGTCGAGGCCGGCCAGGATGCGCAGCAGCGTCGATTTCCCGCAGCCGCTCGGGCCGACGATGCAGAGGAATTCGCCGGGCGCGATGCGCAGGTCGACATGATCAATCGCAACGACGCTGCCTCGGGTCCCAGGATATTCCCGCCGCAGGCCTGCGATGTCGATCGCCGCGCCGCGCCGTTGCACCGGCATCAAACCTTTCTCCCCGGATTTTGTTCAGTCGCGGCAGCCCGGCAGCTTGCTGTCCTTGTTCTGGAGCTCAAACGGTCCGAGCTTGTTGTTTGCCTGGTCGATGAAGGTTGCGTTGACGAGCCGCTCTGGCTGGAATTTCTGCGCCGCCATCCTGTTGGCGACGTACCAGGCATTGATGTCCAGCATACTGGCGGTATTGATCTTGCCGTTAGGGCTGCGCGCCGGCCACGGATATTTCTCGAGCAGCTCCCTGTGTGGCTCGGTCTTGCTGCTGACCAACTCGTCGATGACCTCCTGGCGGTTCGCTCCGCCGTGATAGGCATTACAGTAGTCGCGGACGCCGCGCAGCCACGCGGTGACATAGCGCTGAACCAGATCCGGGCTGGTCTTGATCCAGTCGGTATTGGCCATGATTACGGCAATGGTCATCGGCCGCGGCTGCACCAGTTCATCGACATTGCCGAAGGGGACCGCCAATCCCTGCTCCTGGAGCTGCCAGACAAATGGCGGGATGACCAAGGCCGCATCGATGGCCTTGTTCCTGAAGGCGACGCCCATCTGCGTGAACGGCAAAATCTTGAGATCCACGTCTGCGATGGTCAGGCCCTCGCGGTCGAGCATCTTTCCGACCTCGTAAGTGGACACCGAACCCTGCCCGTTGCTCGCGATGACTTTGCCTTTGAGGTCCTTTAGGCCCTTGATGGTGTCCTTCAGATCCGGTCGCAGCATCAGATTGTGCCCGATCGGCGTGGAGACTCGGTCGGCCAGGATGGTGATGGGGAGGTCCTTTTCGAGCGCATTGAAGATGCCGGCCGAGATGCCGCCGGCGACAATGTTGTATTGGTTTTGCGCCAGTAAGGGGATGACATTGGCGGTGGTGTCGATGTCATCCCATTGCAGCCTGATGCCGGCGTCCTTGAAGTAGCCGCGCTTGAGCGCCATCAGCTCGGCGGCGTTGGAGGTCGAGCGCGCGATGCCGATCTTGACGGTTGTTTCCTGCGCGCCTGCGGAGCCAAAAGCCAACGCGCCCAGCGCCGCGGCCGACACAATCCACCGCAACATTCTCATGACGATTCCTCCCCTGCCGCTTGTGGCCGCTCGGTTCATTTGCTGCCCGACTTGATGAAGTAGCGCCCTTCCATGTCGCGGTCGAGCGCCAGCTTCTTGCGCAAGCCGCCCAACACGCGCACCACCTCGCGCCCGTCACGGCTGCCCACCGCGGCCATCAGCTCTTCGAAGAATTTGGGACCGTGGGCCAGCGCCGCCTCCACCGAGGCAAAGCGATTGCCTTTGAACGTCGGCGGCGCCGGCACGCGGACCTCGAGGCGACCGCGCTGGCCGAATGGCCATGTCAGGTCGTAACCGGCCTTCGCACCGACCCGGCTTTCCGGCGGCAGCGATGGATCGAGCGGTAGCGTGCGCAGGCCGCTCATCACGATCAGATCGCGATCGGGCTGGAACCGCGTCGCCATAGCCCAGTCCATCTGCTCGTCGGAGAAGATGTCGATATCGGGATCGACCACAAAAACGTTCTTGCAGTTGGCGAGCGCACCCATGCAGGCGCTGATGGCGTTCCTCGCTTCGCCGGGCGCGCGCTGGCGCAACGCGATACGCACGTTGAAGGCGCCGCCGCTGGACGTCGTGGCATAAACCGCAACCGGCTCACGTACCGCAGCTTCGAGCGCACGCCAAATTATGATTTCGGTGCGCAGCGCGGAAAGCTGCGCGGTGTCGGTGCGGCCCAGCATCCTGCCGCCGATGGTCGAGGTCTGAAACAGCGCGTCGTCGCGGTGGGTGATCGCCGTAACATGGAACACCGGATTGCGCTTTACTGCGCCGTAATAGCCGAGAAATTCGCCGTATGGGCCCTCCGGCTCGACATGGCCACGCGCATCGAGATAGCCCTCTATCACATATTCGGCGTCGGCTGGGACGCGGATATCGTTGGTGATGCTTTTGACGACCGGCAGCGGCGCCGCGCGCAGACTCGCGACGAGGCCGAGTTCGTCGACCGGCAGCCGCATCACGCCGGCGACGTGATCGATCGGATGCGCGCCGACCACGAAGCTTACCGGTGTGACCCGACCGGCCGCGGCGTTGCTCTCGTAGATGGCTTTCAGATCGCTTGGCGCTACGAGATCGATGCCGGTCTCCAGTTCCGAGCGCAGCATCAACCGACGCAGCCCGACATTGGTGAAGCCGGTCATGGGATCGATGACGTAGTCGATCGAGGCAGAGATGTAGGGCCCTCCGTCGGCGCCGTGCTGCAGATGCACGGGAAGCTTGGTGAGATCGGCATCGGCGCCGGTCAGCACCACCGCCTGACAGGGCGCTTCGGCACGCGCGACTTCGACGATCTCAGGTGTGTTGCGCAGCCGCCGTGTCACTTCTTTCAGCAGTTCGTGCGGCTTGACCCCGAATGCCGCGGCGAGCCGGGCGCGACTGCCCATGACATTGCCGGCAAGTTCGGCCCGCTCCGGACCGACCGAGCGGAACAGCACCGCTTTCGGGTTGCCCTCGAGCACATCGGCGAGGCCGGCGAGATCCATAGTCGCCTCGTAGGTGTCGAGTTGGTCCGCGCCAAGGCTTTCGATGAAACGGCGCAACCGGAAGCGCTCGAAGTCAACCGTATTCAGCCGAGTCCTCGCACCGGCCTTTTCCGCAACGATCATCGGCGCTCTCCCATTTCTCGTTATGTGCGGCGATCCACCGGCATACTCTTCAGGCGAGCGGTTACGGGGTCAAGCCGGTCGTCGCCGCCATGTTTTTTTGACGCCCAAAGAACCGAGCCTTGCTCTGCCCCCGTGTCGATTACGTGCTGTTTGGCCGACTTGTTGCAGGCGAAGGGCGCTTTGGCTTGGCGCCATGGTCAGAGGCTCTGGAAATCGTGCAGCGCGCCGGTTTCGACCGTGACCAATCCGCTCAGGCGCGTCCCGCTCGGCTATTACACGCTAGCAGCGACCGGCATCGCGCTTGCCGAGTTGCCCGAGCCGCTTGCAAAGCGCCTGCCCCGCTATCCCATGGTGCCCGCGACTTTGATGGGACGCCTCGCGGTCGATACGAACCGATTCACGACAGAAGCATATCAAGAAGCGCGTACCGTTTCGCTAAGCTTTGTGGATACGTCCTCAGCAATTCTCCAAAGCACACCAGACGGATCGATCACGCTCGCGACGACGCCCCAGTCTTCCCGTTGTGGCGCGCGCGGACTCTTGACCCCGTACCGAGACGGAAGGTCGAGCGACACAATGTGATCCCACCATCGACTCAAATCAGAGACGAACATGTGCATCACGAAGTTATCGGCCCATTGCTGGACGTAGTAGCCCTGCAGAAGGAAGGCGTATGCGCCCAGGCGCAACTCTGCGAGGTTGTGGGTCAGCGGCCGGGACTCGAAACCGAGGTCTATATAGAACCGCTTGCTGATCTCAAACGTTTTTGCCGGCACCACCGACCGCATCGATCTGACGGTTTGTGCCAGTGCCACACGCCGTTCGACATGTCACCTCGCTCGCAACCGCGAGTTCACGCAGCCTCGCCAAACAAAGTCTCGATGAGCGGGCATTCCGGCAGCGTGCCGTCGCCACATTGCGCCACGACATGCTTCAGCACCCGCTCCATGCGCCTTAGGTCGGCGATCTTCGCCCGTATATCCGCGAGATGGACGGCAGCAACGTCTCTTGCCTCGGCACAGGGCCGGTCACGCTCATCGACAAGGCGCAGCAACCCACGGATTTCCTCGAGCGAGAAGCCGAGCTCGCGGGCGCGCAAGATAAAGCGAAGGCGCCGCTCATGCGCAACGTCGTAGCTGCGATAGCCGGCCGCCGTGCGCGGCGGCTCGGGTAGAAGTCCGACCTTCTCGTAGTAGCGCACAGTCTCCAGATTGCTGCCGGTTCTGCGGGCGAGCTCCGCCCGCTGCATGCCCTTCACCGTGGCGTGATCGCGCATCGCAGATGCTCTCTTGACCCTGTAGTGACTACAGACATTACCTTACGAGGCAATGAGCATTTCAGCAAGATAGAGCAAGGCCCGAAGTGGTTGGACAGCGATCCGGAACGGCAGATATCGCACCGGCAGGAGCAAACCCGGCGCGGGATAGAGGCGACGCCGGGCGGCAGCGCGTGGTCGCAGTCGGCGGCATTCTCGCCGCGCTTGGCGCGGCTTCGTGCTGCGTCGTGCCTTTTGCACTATTCACCCTCGGCATCAGTGGCGCGTGGATCGGCAACCTGACGGCTCTCGAACCCTATCAGCCGGTGTTTGCCGCGATTGCCGCAGCGTGTCTCGGCTATGGCTTCTACCTGGTCTATCGCAGGCCGAAGATCGCCTGCGCCGAAGGCTCCTACTGCGCCAGCCCCTCTTCAAGCCGCCTTGCCAAGATCGGTCTCTGGACCGCGCTTGTGCTCGTCGTGATCGCCGTCGGCTTCCCGCGAATCGCCGCCCTGTTCCTGTAAACCAAGGAGATATTCATGCGCCTACCTCCCGCCGCTGTCGCCGTCATCGCAGCTCTGGTGTCCTGGCCGGCCCATGCAGCAGACAAGACCGTCGTTCTCGATGTGAAAAACGCGGACTGCGTGCTGTGTCCGCCGATCGTGAAGCAGTCGCTGTTGCGCGTGAAAGGCGTCAAGAACGTGGAGATCCGCCAAGCGGACCGGATGGCCGACTTCATGGCGACTGTCACATTCGATGACACAATCGCCAATGAAACCGCACTGATCGCGGCGACGACGAAGGCCGGTTATCCATCCCATATCGCGAGCGCAAAGTGAAAGGTCCCGCTTGAGCGACCGCGCACTCATCGCCAGCGGCGTGGCCGGCGGCATCCTCGCTGCGATCTGCTGCGCGGCGCCGTTGCTCGCCGCTGTGCTGCCCTTGGCCGGCTTTGGCGCGTGGATGGCAGGCACGGGTCTGGCCGCAATTCCGTTAATCGTGATCGGAGGTTTGGTTCTCGTCGCGTGGCGCCACCGTCATCGACGGGCGAAGCTCACCGGCTGCGAGCGAAACACTCATGAGGAAGACGCGAGGCCATGAACGATTGTTGCACACCCTCTTCGCCGCGGGCCGAGCGCCGATCATCCGCCACCGCGACACTGCCGACATTTGTCGTGCGGCAGGCCGTGACGTTTCCCGACTGGTCGGTCGTCTCATCACCGGCGGTCAGGGACGCGCTGCAGGCCATGGTCGGCTCGGATCATGTGTTCGATCGCTGGAGCGGCTACGATCCCATCACGGATCGTGTCCGCGTTGCCCTGCTTCAGCTTTACATCGAAGACGGGCGAGCCCCCGCGCCAAGCGTGCTTGCAACGCGCACAGGTCTGAATGAGACCGCAATCTGGCCTCAGCTCGAAGAGCTCCGCCGGCGCGATTTGGTCGTTCTTGAAGGCGGGCGCATCGTCGGCGCCTATCCCTTCAGCGACCGCGAGACCGGACATCAGGTGACGTTGGGTGAGCGCGTGGTCAACGCCATGTGTGCGGTCGATGCGCTCGGCATTGGTGCAATGACCGATCGCGACATTTCGATCGCCTCTCAGTGTCGTCATTGCGGTGCGCCAATGCGGATCACGACGCAGCACCACGGGCGAGCACTGGCTAGCATCGAGCCGACCACGGCCGTGATGTGGCAAAGCGTCCGCTACGAAGGTGCATGCGCCGCAAACTCGTTGTGCGCGACAACCGCCTTCTTCTGTTCGGACGAGCATCTTTCCGCCTGGCGTCGCGAACGTTCCACTGGCGAGCCCGGCTTTCGGCTGTCGATGGAGGAAGGGCTGGAAGCCGGCCGTGCTTTGTTCGGACCGAGCCTCGCTGGTCTCGATAGCGCGCGGCGATCGCCGGCCGACTCTAAAACGAATCACGCGGCCGCCGCGAGCCGCTCCTCCCACGTCAACGGACGTAACGGCGCTTGTGATCTTCTCGTCATCGGCGCGGGCTCGGCCGGCTTCTCCGCCGCGATCACGGCCGCTGATCAAGGCGCGCAAGTGGCGCTTGTCGGCAGCGGCACCATTGGCGGCACCTGCGTCAATATCGGCTGCGTGCCGTCGAAGACCCTGATCCGCGCCGCCGAGACACTGCACAATGCCCGCGTGGCGGCGCGCTTCGCCGGCATCACCGCCGAAGCAAAACTCGCCGACTGGCGGGAAACCATTCACCAAAAGGATGCGCTCGTCTCCCAGCTACGCCAGGCCAAGTACGCGGATTTGCTTCCCGCCTACAACCGTATCGCCTATCGGGAAGGGCCGGCGCGTCTCGTCGACGGTGGAGTCGAGGTGAATGGCGCACGCATCGCGGCCGGCAGGATTATCATCGCGACCGGGGCACGGCCCGCGGTCCCGCCCATCACTGGCATCGAGTCCGTGCCGTATCTCACCAGCACAAGCGCGCTCGATCTCGAGAAGCTGCCGCAATCATTGCTCGTCATCGGTGGCGGCTATATCGGCGCCGAGCTCGCGCAGATGTTCGCTCGCGCCGGTGTCAAGGTGACGCTCGTGTGCCGGTCGCGTCTGCTTCCCGAGGCCGAGCCCCAGATCGGCGCGGCGCTTACGCGATACTTCCGAGACGAAGGGATCACGATTGTCAGCGGCATTGCCTATCGCGAAATCCGCAAGACAGGGGACGACCGCGTTTCTCTGACCGTCACGCGCGACGGCCAGGACATGGTGATCGATGTTGACCAGGTGCTCGTCAGCACCGGGCGCGCGCCGAATGTCGAAGGCCTTGGGCTTATCGAGCACGGCATTGCTCTCTCCCCAAAAGGCGGCATCGTCGTCGACGATCGCATGCGCACGACCAAGGCAGGCGTCTATGCCGCCGGCGATGTCATCGGGCGGGACCAGTTTGTCTACATGGCCGCCTACGGCGCCAAGCTCGCCGCCAAGAATGCGCTCAACGGCGACAGCCTGCGCTACGACAACAGCGCCATGCCCGCCGTTGTGTTCACTGACCCACAGGTGGCGAGCGTCGGTCTGACCGAGGCGGCCGCACGTGCCGCGGGGCATGCCGTCCGTGTCTCGACAATCGGTCTCGACCAGGTGCCGCGCGCCCTTGCGGCCCGCGACACGCGGGGGCTCATCAAGCTCGTCGTCGATAGTGGCAACGGCCGGCTGCTCGGCGCGCACATCCTGGCGCCCGAGGGCGCCGACAGCATCCAGACCGCAGCGCTGGCGATCCGGCAAGGTCTCACGGTCGACGACCTCGCCGATACGATCTTTCCGTATCTCACCACAGTTGAGGGCCTGAAACTCGCTGCGCTCGGCTTTGCGAAGGACGTGGCGAAGTTGTCATGCTGTGCTGGGTAAAGCGATTTTGGCCTCTGCGCGCGCGGCGGCGATCTCTGGCACCCAGCGCCTGACAGAGCGCCCATCCGGATCAAACTTCTCGCCCTGCAGGAAGAAAATCAGCCGGACGATGCTGCTTTGCCCGGATGTAACCTCTTCATGTCATGATTTTGGCAGCAGCACCTGGTCAATAACGTGAATCACGCCGTTCGATTATTTCACGTCGACAAAGGTAACGCGCTGATTTAGAAGCGCAGGTTTTTCGGCGCCAATGAAGAATCGTCTCGCCGATCCGTCAGAAATTCGCGCTCATGACTTCGAACACGCATTTCGACGATCTGCGCGGCGCTCGGTTTCCGCGTCTATCGACAACGATCGGTCGATTTTCGATATATGCAACACACGAACCGGCTATCAGCCTCATGGCGACTTGCAACAACGGAGGTGCAGCATGGAAATGGCATATCGAGAGCGGTGGCGGGCTGAGATTGCCGAGCTGCAAAGGATCTTGTCTGGGTTTGACTTAAGAGAGGAGTGCAAGTGGGGCAAGCCCTGCTATACAATGGATGGAAAAAACGTCGTTATCATACAGGGCTTCAAAGAATATTGCGCGTTGGGATTCTTTCAGGGTGCGCTGCTGAAGGACCCGAAAAAGCTGCTGGTGCAGCTCGGGCGGGTTCAGGCGGCCCGGGTGATGAAGTTCACCAGCGCCAAGGAGATTGCGACGAAGGCGGCCACCATCAAGGCCTATGTGCGCGAGGCCATGGCGGCCGTGAAGGCCGGAATGAAGGTCGAGACGAAGCCCCCACAGTTACCTGTGCCCGAGGAGTTGAAGGAGAAGTTCCGCAACGATCCGCGGTTCAAGCGCGCGTTCGAGGCGCTGACCCCGGGTCGGCAAAGGGGATACCTATTTCACTTCACCGGCGCGAAGCAATCTGCGACGCGGACCGCGCGGATCGAGAAGGCCATGCCCGCGATCTTCGAAGGTCGAGGGTTCCTGGAGCGGCGATAAATCGTGACAACTTCGACCGACGCGGCTGTACGATCGCCTTCCAAGATTACACCTGCCCCTTAGTGAGTCTATGCCGCCGGAATGAGATCGCCGCGCTCTTGAGTGAGCGCAGCATCTGACGCGATTGAAACGGGCGCGCTGGAGGGTGCTTCGCTGTTCCTCAAGACAGCCGAGAGATGCGCGGGCTGCGAACGCCGCCGGCTATTCGCAACGATCCAAAGCCAGACGCAGCGCCGCACCGACCCTATCCAATGCGTCGGAATGTCTTGACATGTCGGATATTTCCGACGCAATATGAACCGACGGCATTCCGTTTTCACGAGGCAGAATGTATGGCTGGCATTGACAGGTTCGCGTGCATCACCGTTGCTGTAAGAGACCAGAACGAAGCGCTCGTTTGGTTCACCGAGAAACTGGGCTTCGTGAAGCGGGTCGACCGGCGTGATCCGGAAATACGCTTCCTCACTGTGTCTCCGCAAAAGCAGCCGGACCTTCAGGTCATCCTCGCATCGTGGTTCCCTGACCACGTCGGAAAAAACGCGACAGCAGTTCTCCACACGGATAACTGCCGCAAGACGTATGAAGAGCTCATGCGCCGTGGTGTGGAGTTCACCAAGAGCCCGCAGCCGAAGCCGTATGGCCTCCAGGCCGTCTTTAAGGATCTACACGGAAACCACTATGCTCTGGTCGAGCCTGGATACACGCCATGAACGAAGTCGATATCTTTTCAGTGCTGGCGAACCCCGTTCGACGGGAAATTCTCGTGCGCTTGCGGCGCGGGCCACGTATCGCAAGCGAGCTGGCACAGGGATTTGAAATCGGCCGACCAGCAGTCTCCGAGCATCTTCAAGTGCTTCGCAAAGCGAGACTGGTTCGCGAGAAGCCCCGCGGGCGGGAACGGTACTATTACCTCGATCCGCGGCCGCTCTCGGAAATCGGACTGTGGCTCAAAGCTTTCGACAAATACTGGAAGCAGCGGCTGAACGCGCTGGATGCTCTACTGAGTGAAAGCAAAAACAGATGAGCGCGCCCGCACGAATCCAATTAGAATACAGCTACGCGCATCCGCCCTCAAAGGTATGGAAGGCGCTGACCGATCCAAGCCTGCACGCCCGCTGGTGGGCCGCCGGCGACGTACGCCCTGTGGTCGGTCATAGATTTGATCTCGATATGGGACCTTGGGGGAAGCAACCCTGCGAAGTGCTTCAAGCAGAGCACGAGCGGCTTCTGAAATATCGCTTCGCTACCGGCACGCTCGATACGACAATTACGTGGGAGCTCATTCCCGAGGATGGCGGTACGCGCCTAAGGCTCACCCACGAGGGATTTAATCTCGATTCGCCGCTGGGACGGAAAGCCTTGGAAGGCATGAAGCCAGGGTGGCCAAAGGTTCTTACGCGGCTAGAGATCTTGCTTGGAAATGGAGCGTTCGAACAGGCGCATTGCCATTGAAGCATTCGAAAGAATCAAGGTCGAGATTTTGACCTGCCCAGTTTTTCCCGGACCACGGCTAACTTGAGAGGGCGCCCACTGAACTGCTCCCCATCCTTGGCTTCGGCGCGTGAACGAAACCATTCGAGGCTGAGGCATTCGTCGCGGAACGTGCCATTGAAGCTCTCGATGACACCGTTCTGCCAGGGCTTGCCGGGCTCGCTCAACGCGGTGCTGATCCCCTGCGTGATGTGATGATCCAGGACAACAGCGCTCGCGAACGCAGCGCCCGGTGAGGCAAACCGCGCAATCTCGCTTTGCCACTGGTATTTGAGCGAAGTGGGGCAGATCACGAGCACGCGCGAGACGCCGAAATGTTGCGCCAAGATCTCCGTTGCGGCGATCGCCTGGATGGTCTTGCCCAGTCCCATGTCGTCGCCGATCAGCGCCCGGCCGGCCCGGGCCGCGAACAGCGCGCCCTCGGCCTGATAGGATAGAGCGGCGCCTTCAGGAGCGTCTGCAGCCCGGGATCGGCGGCACCTTGCGGGAAAAGCTGATCGAGCTTCGAGGCCCGTCGTTCCGCGTCCCGTTTTCCGGCAATGAAATCGAGCGCATCGTCATAGGCGCGGAGCTCATGACCGCTCTTGGATGCCTTGGCCATGAAAGACTCCAGTTCGCCAAAGCAGTCGTCCGGAAGCATGCCGTCGCGGTCGGAGTCGAACAAAGCGGCGGCGGCCTCCTTCACTGCCGGCGGGCAATCCGTCCCGGCACGAAAATGGACGCGGCGTTTGCCGTCATTACGTAAATAGAGCTCGGAAAATGCGGGTTGATAGCCCCGCGCGAATGCCGTCTTGGCGCCGCGCTTCTTCTCCAGTTGGGCAAGCGTGAACTCGATGTGCTTACAGGTGCCCAGCTCGCTGGTGGAGTAGTCGGGGCATGAACAGAAATTGCCGCCCGGCCCCAAGCCTCGAATCGCCACGCGATATCTCGAATTCGAAACAGGATTGCTGACCCGAAACTCCGAGAAAAACGGTTCACTGGTCAGGTTCTCAAGCCCGAAGTTCTGTTCGCGGCCGAACTGGCGGCGCAAGCGGCGTTGCCAGTCCACAGGCGATAGATCAGCGGGCGCGTGGGTGCGCGAGAGCTTGGGTTCCTTGTTTGGCTTGGCCGCCGATTTCAGCCTTCGGCGCTGGAGTGTTTTCATCGAGATATTTTCCGCTCAGCATCGGCTTCTTGCGAGATATCGATTTGCCACACCAGGGCAGATCGCGGGCTTCGGAGTCTAACGGCTGCGCCAATCCTCCAACCCAAGCCCGCCCACGCGAATGAACTCCCGTGCATTGTGCGTCACTATTTTGAGTCCGCGGCGCAAGGCACAAGCCGCGAGCAGCAGATCATATGCTCCTATCGGCATACCTTGGCTGTTCAAACTCGCGCGCAATTGTGCTGCCACACGGGCGTCTTCGCGCTCGAACGGCAAGACGGAGATTGTATTCAGAAGCGTCCGCATCGCTTCGCGCACGCGCGGCGCCAAGTCAGGATTGCGCGCCAGCCCGTACTCGACTTCCATCTCCGTGATTACCGAAACCGCCAATTGCGGCGGCGCCTCCTGACGAAGCCGCGTCATCACGGCCCGTTCGCCGCGCGCGAAGTCGCTCAGCACATTGGTATCGAGGAGATATTTCACGAAAAGGCATCTTCACGCGGTGGCAACAATTCGCCGCGGTACGATTCGAACGGCGGCGTGTCGGGAGCGCCCTGCCACTCCAGAATCAGTGACGGCCAGCCGGGGCTGCCGAGCGTCTTCTTGTCCAGCCATTCGCGCAGCGCCTTACGGATCAGCCCGCTGCGCGTCTCTCCCAGTTTCTTGGCCGTTCGGTCCAGTTCCTTGGCCGTTTTATCGTCGAGATAGAGGTTGAAGTTCATGGGGCATCACCGGAGACAAGATATAACTTACTACAGGTTATATCCGAACGCCGATCGTGGCAAGCACAATCAGGGCGGCTTGATCCGTTCATCGCGGTTGCCAATCGCCGTCAAATCAATGGCTTGGAGAAATAAGGGCGCTGGGTAACGTTGGACTGCGAAATGATGAATGAGCCATCCTGCAACGCTCCATTTTTCTGCGCTATTCCCCTCCAGGGTCATCCACGGTATCCCACTCCCCTCACTCCCACTCGATTGTTCTGAGCCATCAGAATACGCTGATTTTTCAGCGCAAATTTTTTCTGCACACGACGAAGAACCGGCTCGCCGATCCGTCAGAAATTTGCGCTCTTGATTTCAAACACGAATTTCGCCAATCCACGATTCGCCCAGTTTCAGCGACTATCAGTATCGATCGCGGGAATTTCTTGAATTCATCGGTCAAGCAGGCACGTGAGCGGGCGGCAATAAAGACCGTCAGCCGTCGCCATCCAATAGCCTGCTCCGACGTTGCCAACCGTTAGTCGGACGCGCGCTCCAGCATCTGAGCCACGACGCGCGCGAGTGCGCGGCGAGGCGGCCGTGCGTGTTCCGTCCAAACCGCTGGCGTCGATTGGTGCCGTTCGTCCTTGCGGCTCCAATCGGCGCCGCGGCGGAGCAGTAAGTCGACGACGACGGTCTGGCCTTGGCCAGCGGCCGTATGCAGCGGCGTGGCCGTCCAATGGCTACCCGGCGGCGAGGCATGAATGTCGACGCCACGGTCGAGCAAGAACTGGACGACCTTGGTCTGTCCGCACATGGCGGCGAAGACAAGGGCCTGCTCGGCAGCGACCCGGCGATCGGATGCGAGCGGCAGGAATGAGGGAACAGGTGGGGCTGGCGCCTCGTCCTTGAGTCCTTCCAGCCAGGCGCACAGCCACGTCATGCGCCCAGCAGCCGCAGCGAAGATAGGATTGTCCGTACGCGCCCCGCGGGAAAGCAGCACCTCTGCGCAATCAAGCGTGCCGAAGGTTAGTGCTGTCGCGAGTGGAGAGCCATCCCCCGCCGGGCCGTCCACTGCCGCACCCGCTGAGCACAACAACGCGACGAGGCGGCCGCCGGTACCCGCCTCCTGTGGATGGTCCGACGACGCGACTAGGCCCAAGGTCGTGCTCCAAGCGGTTTCGGTCGCGTCGAGTTGCGCGTCAACCTCTGCACCCGCGGCTAACAAAATCGCCGCTATGGCGTCGGCGTTCGGCACTGGCGACTGCAATTCCTCCTCGATGCCGTTTGCCGAGACGTAGTGGAGCAGGGTCGCGTGATGGCTGGACGCCGACCGCGCGTGGACAAGACCAGGCTCCGCGGCCAACTCGGCGCGCAGGCCGGCAGCATCGCCCGTGATGATTGCCTTTGCCGCCCGCCTGAATGCCGGCGCCTCGATGGCGAGAATCTCGTCGATGGTGGCCACGATCACCTCCTGATCATCCAAGCTTGTTCGACGAATCACGACACGTCGACGCTCGAACTCGGCCCCCTTACGGTTTTTTCGTATGTGATGCCGCGGTTGTGCTGGAAGGAACCGGCGGTCTAGCGACGACTGTCTACCAATATTGCTGAGACAACATCGAACTTGCCACGCTGCACTATCCGAAACTACACCACAGTACTCCCCTCACTCCCACTCGATTGTCCCCGGCGGCTTCGATGTCACGTCGTAGACGACGCGATTGACGCCTTTGATCTCGTTGATGATGCGGGTGGCTACGGCGCCGATGAAGCCCATGTCGAAGGGGTAAAAATCTGCGGTCATGCCGTCCGTCGAGGTCACTGCGCGCAGACCGACGACATAATCATAGGTGCGATAGTCACCCATGACGCCGACGGTGCGCACCGGCAGCAGCACAGCAAAAGCCTGCCAGATGTTATCGTAGAGGCCGGCGCGGCGGATTTCTTCAATGAAGATGTTGTCGGCAAGCCGCAAGATGTCGAGCTTTTCCCGTGTGATGCAGCCGGGGCAGCGAATCGCAAGGCCCGGCCCCGGAAACGGATGGCGGCCGACGAAAGCCTCCGGCAGGCCAAGCTCGCGGCCGAGCGCGCGCACTTCGTCCTTGAACAATTCGCGCAGCGGCTCGACGAGCTCCATGTTCATGCGCGCGGGCAGGCCGCCGACATTGTGATGGGACTTGATGGTGGCCGAAGGTCCGCCGGCGAACGACACGCTCTCGATCACGTCGGGATAGAGCGTGCCCTGCGCCAGAAAATCCGCACCGCCGAGCTTCCTTGCCTCGGCCTCGAATACGTCGATGAACAATTTGCCGATGGTCTTGCGCTTGGCCTCCGGCTCATCGACACCATCGAGCGCTTTGAGGAAAAGCTCGGCAGCATCGACATGAACGAGCGGAATATTGTAGTGGCCGCGAAAAAGCGCCACCACGTTTTGCGCTTCGCCCAAGCGCAGGAGCCCGTGATCGACAAAAACGCAGGTGAGCTGCTCGCCGATCGCTTCATGGACGAGCACGGCAGTGACTGCCGAGTCCACGCCGCCGGACAAGCCGCAGATCACCCTGCCCTTGCCGACTTGGCGGCGGATCTTGTCCATCGCTTCGAGCTTGAACGCGCGCATCGTCCAGTCGCCGGTGCAGCCGGCAATCTTGCGCACGAAATTGCGCAGGATGGCGGCGCCGTGCGGCGTGTGCACGACCTCCAGGTGAAATTGCGTGGCGTAGAACTTGCGCCGGTCGTCGCCGATCATGGCGATCGGCGCATTAGGCGACGTGCCGATCACCTTAAAACCTTTGGGCAGCGCTGTGACGCGATCACCGTGGCTCATCCAGACCGGATATTTTTGGCCGACCTGCCACACGCCGTCGAGCAGCGGCGATGAATCCACCACTTCGATCTCGGCGCGGCCGAATTCGCGATGGTGCCCGCCCTCGACCCTGCCGCCGAGCTGCGCCGCCATGACCTGCTCGCCATAGCAGATGCCGAGCACCGGCACGCCCGCCGCATAGATCGCGGTCGGCGCAAGCGGCGCAGCGTCATCGAGCACCGAAGCCGGCCCACCGGAAAGTATGACGCCTCTGGGTTTCATCGCGCGGAACGCCGATTCCGCTTTCTGGAACGGGACGATTTCGCAATAGACCTTGTCCTCGCGCACCCGCCGCGCAATGAGCTGGGTGACCTGCGAGCCGAAATCGACGATCAGAATCTTGTCGTGGGAGTGCGAATCTTGCTGCGCCATAGCGGGTTCTACGGCAAGTGCAGTGGTCTGTCGAGACTGCGCGGCATAGACCGTTCAAGCACCAAAACTACGCGCTCCGCCGCAGCATGCCGACAAAAAACCCGTCGGTCCCGGTCCGGCGCGGCGTCATCAACAGGCCCTGCTCGGACATAAGCACGGCTTGGGCGAAAGAATAGGCGCGCTCGCCCAGCGCCGTGACCACATTGGCGGGCTTTTCCACGGAAAAATCGGGATGGCGGGCGATAAAGGCGCGCATTTGGTCGCCGTTTTCCTCATTCAGCACGGAACAGGTGATGTAGGCGATGCGCCCGCCCGGTTTGACCAGGGCGCGGGCGCGATGCAGCACGGCCTCCTGTTGCGCAAGCCGATCGGTCAGAGCGCCGGGCCGCACTCGCCATTTGGCATCGGGATTGCGACGCCAAGTGCCGGTGCCGGTGCAAGGCGCATCAATCAGCACGAGATCAGCGCGGCCCATGAGATCGGCAAGCACGTCAGCTTCGCCACGCGGTGTGCGGACCTGGACATTGCGGACGCCGGCACGGCTCAGGCGCTCATGGATCGCGACCAGACGGCGCTTGTCGCTGTCGGTCGCATAGATCTGTCCGCGGTTTTCCATGGCCGCGGCGAGTGCGAGGGTCTTGCCGCCGGCGCCGGCGCAGAGATCGATCACCTGCTCGCCCGCCTTTGCCGCGGCGAGCAAGGCGGCAAGTTGCGAGCCCTCGTCCTGCACTTCGACCTGACCCTTGAGAAATGCCGGTTCGGCGTGGATCGCTGGACTTTTTGCATCGGCGCCAAGTCGGATGCGCAGCCCGACGGGCGACCATTGTGTCGGCTGGGCGTTGAGATGCGCAAGCCTCGGCAGGACCTCTTCCGGCTCGGCGGCGAGCGTATTGACGCGCAGATCGAGCGGCGCACGGCTTGCCAGCGCCGCGCCTTCCGCGGCTCGATCATCACCGAAGACTTTCGCCAACAATGGGTCGAGCCACTCCGGAAAATCGCCCAGCACCGGAGGCGGAACCACGGCGGCCGGGTCAGACTGCAGCGCAGCTCTTTCAGCGTCGGTCAAGGGCGCGGGCGCAAAGCGGCCGCCCCGGCACAGCGCCGCGATCTCCGCAACGTCGAGCTTGCGCTCTCGGCGCAGCATACCGAGCAGCACGGCGCGCGGGCTAGCGTCGCCCATGATGAAGGCCGAAGACGCCTTGCGGCGCAGCGCGTCGTAAACGAGCCCGGCAATGGCGGCGCGATCGCCCGCACCCGCAAAACGATGCGACAGGCCCCAGTCCTTGAGCGCATCGGCCGCCGGGCGCCGCCGTGCATCAATATCGGCAAATATTTCGATCGCGGCCGAAAGCCGTGCGGAAGGCGTCATGACCAATATTAGCGCGCCGATCTCGGCAGCGTCACGGCTGCGCTACACGTCGGCACTGCAAAGAACGACCTCACGGCAGCGTCAAGACCTCGACAATATAAATGGCCCACATCACCGCAAGCACCACCGCGGAGACAGCAAACAGCGCACCGCGCAGCCGCACGATATTGCTCGTGACGTGCACATAGGCGTGCGCAATACGGAACAGCACAAAGATCCAGGCCAGTACCACAAACACAACGCCGGCAAGGTGCGTGACATATTCGAGAACGGTCAGCGCATAGAACAGGACCGGCAATTCGAACTGATTGGAAAAGGCGTTGGCGACTTGCGTCGTGCGCTTCGGCCATTTCGGCTCGCGCAAGGCGACATCTTCCGGCCGCACTGCGCCGGTCGCAAAATCGCGCGTGCGCATCGGCGCCATGACAAACAGCAAGACGAAGGTAAGGACCACCTCGACGAATAACGGCAGCAGAATCGCTTGAACGGACATCGCTCCCCCTCGAATGACCATCTTTTAGATGATGTCTCAGCACAGCGGGTTCACGCTCATTCCCGCGAAAGACAGTATCCACCATCTCTCCAACACACGGTCTCGATCCCCGCTTTCGTGGCCACCAGCACAATATCGACTTGATCTCGCCTGAGGCCTCATCCTTTACAGCTTCACGCTGATTGCCGTCTCGCCGTCCTCGTCGACAAAAGCGCTGCGCCAAGTTTTGCCGTCGAACAGCGCCCGGCGCACCGCTTCCGCCGTGCCGCCATGATTGAGATTGGCGGTGATCAGAGTGCCGCCCGTACGCAGCAGGCCGCGCAGCGTCCTGTGCAGCGAAGTCACCGGCGTGCCGCCATCAAAGAAGACGACATCATAGCCGGGATCGAGCGTCGGCAATACGCTTGCGAAATCGCCTTCATGCACGGTGATACGATGGTCCACGCCGGCGGCCGCGAAGTTCTCGCGCGCAAGCTGGACGTGATCGGGATCGCGCTCGATCGTATCGACGGTGGCATCCGGCGTGCCGGAAGCAAAGGAAAGAGCCGTATAGCCCAGCGCCGTGCCCAACTCCAAAATGCGGCGCGCATTGGCAACACCGGCCAGGGCCGCCAAGAGCGGACCATTGTCATAGGGGTAGGCGCTGCAGCGATGCTTGGCGCGATGCGCATCGGTCGCCGCGCGTATTTTCGCAAAGGGATCGGCAGCCGGGCCCGCCATTGGCCACCTTAATCGCGGCTTGGATAATTCGGGCTCTCGCGCGTAATGGTGACGTCGTGGACGTGGCTCTCGCGCAAACCCGCGCCGGAGATGCGCACGAACTCGGCCTTGGCGTGAAGCTCGGCGAGATTCCTGGCTCCGACGTAACCCATTGCGGCGCGCAAGCCGCCGGCGAGCTGATGCAGGACATTAGCCACCGGACCCTTGTATGGCACCTGACCCTCGATCCCTTCCGGCACGAGCTTGAGCGTGTCCTTGATCTCCTGCTGGAAGTAGCGGTCGGCCGAGCCGCGCGCCATCGCGCCGACCGAGCCCATGCCGCGATAAGTCTTGTAGGAGCGGCCCTGATACAGGAATACCTCGCCCGGCGTTTCATCGGTGCCCGCAAGCAGCGAGCCGACCATGGCGCAGTCGGCCCCGGCGGCAAGCGCCTTGGCGAGATCGCCGGAATATTTGATGCCGCCGTCCGCAATCACCGGCGTGTTGGTCTCGCGCGCGACTTCGACCGCGTCCATGATCGCGCTGAGCTGCGGCACGCCGACGCCGGCGACGATGCGCGTGGTGCAGATCGAGCCGGGCCCGATGCCGACCTTGATCGAGTCGGCGCCGGCATCGATCAGTGCGCGGGCGGCTTCCGCGGTCGCGATATTGCCGGCAACCACTTCCACCGCGTTGGAGAGGCGCTTGATGCGGGTGACAGCATCGAGCACGCGACGCGAATGGCCGTGTGCGGTATCGACCACGACGAGATCGACGCCGGCGTCGATCAAGGCTTCGCTGCGCGCATAGCCCGCCTCGCCGACCGAGGTCGCGGCCGCTACCCGCAACCGCCCCTGCTCGTCCTTGCAGGCATTGGGATAGGCGACCGCCTTCTCGATATCCTTGACGGTAATGAGACCGACGCAGCGGTACTGGCTGTCGACGACCAGAAGCTTCTCGATGCGATGCTGATGCAGCAGCCGCTTGGCCTCATCCTGACTGACGCTTTCGCGGACCGTGACCAGGTTGTCCTTGGTCATCAGCTCAGAGATTTTCTGCCGCTTATCGGTGGCAAAGCGCACGTCGCGATTGGTGAGGATGCCGACAAGCCTGCCGGGAATCTTGCCGCTATGGCCGTTGCCGCCGCCTTCGACCACCGGGATACCGGAAATGCGGTGCTCTTGCATCAGCGCCAGTGCATCGGCGAGCGTCGCATCCGGCCGGATGGTGACCGGGTTTACCACCATGCCGGATTCGAACTTCTTCACCTGCCGCACCTGCGCGGCCTGCGCCTCGGGCTCGAGATTGCGATGAATGACGCCGATGCCGCCGTTCTGCGCCATGGCGATCGCCATGTTGGCCTCGCTCACCGTGTCCATGGCCGAGGCGGCGATCGGCAGATTGAGCTGGATGTTGCGGGTGATGCGGGAGCGGATATCAACCTCGGACGGCATTACGTCCGACAAACCCGGCTTCAACAGCACGTCGTCGAAGGTATATGCTTCAGGAAAACGGTCCTTTGAAATTGCTGCCATCGCCAACTCCGCAGGGCCCGCAGTCGAGCCAGCATATAAATGTGACGCCGGGCGAACGGCAGAAAGTGGCCTTGTCCGCCGACTCGCTTCGGGCCTTTTCGGCCCGCATTTGGGTTGGCGGCGGTCGATAGCACGCCTTGGATGGAATGAATAGGCCCTATTGGGCGAAAAACAGAGAGGAACGCGATGAAAAGGGGGATGAATCGCCGTCAATTCGGCATGGGTGCATTGTCGGGCGCATTGTCGGCGAGCATGGCGCTTGCCAGCGGGCGACGCGTGCAGGCGCAATCCGCAGCCGTGAAAATCCGGGTCGGCTGGGTCGTGGTACCGGCCTCGACCGCACCCCTGGTGCTGGAGAAGAAGGACATCCTTAGGCATTTCGGCCGGTCCTATGTGGCCGAGGCGACCCGCTTCGAAGGCACACCGCCGGTGATCACGGCGCTTGCCGCCGGCGAGCTTGATATCGGGCCACTGGCATTTTCGTCCTTCGGGCTCGCGATCCAGAACGCGCATATGGACGATCTGCGGGTCATCTGCGATGAGATTCAGGACGGGGTGCCGGGCCACGGCACCAACGAATTCATGGTCCTCAAGGACGGGCCGATCAAAACCGTCACCGACCTGAAAGGCAAAGTGCTGGCGACCAATGCGATGGGCAGCGCGGTCGATATCGCGATGCGCGCGATGCTGCGGCGAAATGGATTGGAGGCCAACAAGGACTACACCGTGGTTGAGGCGCCCTTCCCGGCCATGCGGGCGATGCTCGCCGAGCGCAAGGCCGACCTCATCAGCGCCGTGCCGCCCTTCTCGCTTGATCCTGATCTGCGCGCCATGGCGCGCACCTTGTTCACACAAAAGGATTCATTCGGCATCACGCAGCTCACGATGTGGACCGCACGCACCGGCTTCATCCGCGAACGTCGCGCCGCTTTGGTCGATTTTCTGGAAGACACCGTGCGCGCGATCCGCTGGTACACCGATCCGAGCAATCACGAGGAGGCGGTCGCCATCGTGGCCAAGCTCAACAAAGCCCCGCCGGCGCGGATGGACTGGGCCTTCTCCAGCCGCGATCAGTTCCGCGACCCGAACGGCATACCTAATCTAAAGGCGCTGCAGAGCAATCTGCGGCAGCAGAAGGAAGTCGGCCTACTCAAGGACGATATCGACGTGCAAAAGTATTCCGACTTGAGCATGGTCGAGGAAGCTGCCAAACGGCTGACATAAATTCGCGGGAGAGGCTGACCCGCAATTCCGCCGCGAGGCTCTGATTCCGCAGATACCGTCCAGTTCCTATGACCGGATCGTGGCGCTGATCATCGCGGCTGCACTGTTCATGGAGAAGCGGCTGCACTGTTCATGGAGAATATGTATTCGACGGTGATGGCGACCGTTCTGCCGGCGATCGCGCGGGCGGAAAGCAGCGTAAGCCGAGGTCGCCAACGCGAAGGAAGGTTCTCAGGTTGCGGTGTTCTCGCCGCGAAAGCCGCGCGCCAACAGATAAAGCTCGGCCGAGTCGGCGCGGCTCGCCGGCGGCTTGACGTGACGGACGGTTTCAAAATCGCGCTTGAGCTCGGACAGTAGCGCCACCTCCGTTCCACCCTGCAGCACCTTGCAGAGAAAGGCACCGCCTTTGTTGAGCACTTCGCCAGCAAATTGCGCCGCGGCTTCGGCCAGCGCCATGATGCGCAGGTGATCGGTTTGGCGATGGCCGGTGGTATTGGCCGCCATATCGGAAAGGACGATATCGGCTTTGCCGCCCAGCATCACCTTGAGCCTGTCGGGCGCGGTCGCGTCGAGAAAATCGAGTTGCAAGAACTGGACGCCGGCAATCGGCTTCAGCTCCAGAATGTCGAGCGCGATCACCCGGCCATTCGGGCCGACACGGCGCGCCGCGATCTCGCTCCAGCCGCCGGGGGCCGCGCCAAGATCGACGACGCGGGCACCTCGCTTGAGGAGATGGTACTTGTCATCGATCTCGATCAGCTTGAACGCGGCGCGCGAGCGAAAGCCCTCGCGCCTGGCGCGGGCCACGTAAGGATCGGCGAGCTGGCGCTCGAGCCAGGCGCGTGAGGACAATGTGCGGCGCTTGTCGTCCTTGAGCCGCGGCACTAAGCCTCTCCCCACACGCTATCCTCGCGCATCATCTCGACCAGCATGCCCTCGCGCAGGCCGCGATCGGCAACGCGCAAGCGCGGGCAGGGAAAGGCACGGCGGATCGCGTCGAGAATGGCGCAGCCAGCGAGCACGAGATCGGCGCGCTCGGCGCCAATACACGGATTGGCTGCGCGCTCGTCAAAGCTCATCGCCATGAGCTCAGCGACAACGCGGGAAATCTCATCGTCGGAGAGCCAGCAGCCGTCAACCCGCCGGCGATCGTAGCGGCGCAACCGCAGAAAAACGCCGGCAATGGTCGTCACGGTACCGGACGTGCCGAGCATGTGAAAACCGTTGAGATCGCGGTGACGGGCGGCAAAATCTTCGACAAAGCCCGCCACGTCCTCGACCATGGCGTCGTAGATTTCGCGCGACACGACCTTGCCGCCATAACGCTCGGCGAGCGTGACAACGCCGACCGGTAGCGATGCCCAACTGACAATGTCGGGCGCGGGCGGACCGCGACGGCCCGGCCCCGGGCGGTTGAGCCGCACCAGTTCGGACGAGCCGCCGCCAATGTCGAACAGAATGACGCCGGATGCTGACGGATCGAACAGTTCGGCGCAGCCGGTCGCGGCAAGCCGCGCTTCGGTAGCGGAATTGATGATCTCGAGCTCGAGCCCGGCCTCATCCGCGACGCGGTTGCAAAATTCCTCGCTGTTCTCGGCGGCGCGGCAGGCCTCGGTGGCAATGAGCCGCGCCCGCGCCACGCCGCGGGCCTCCATCTTGTTGCGGCAGATGCGCAGCGCGTCGACCGCGCGCGCGATGGCGGCCTCGCTGATTCGGCCTGACGCGGCAACTCCCTCGCCGAGCCGAATGATGCGCGAGAAGGCGTCAATGACACGAAAGCCGTCGGCTGTCGGACGCGCGACCAGAAGCCGGCAATTATTGGTACCAAGATCAAGCGCGGCGTAGGTCGCACGACCCGCACCCGGCGAACGCCCATTATCCCGCGCGTCGCGGCGAATCCCATAAGGCGTCCGACGACCCCAGTGCGGCCGTTGCGCGGCCAACTGGGCGTCGAGGCCGCCCGGCGGCGGGGCCTCGTCGTTCATCCAATGCCTTCCCGCCGTACCGGAGCCCAGGGCGGCTCGACGGCGCAGTCTAATCCGAGTTCAAATCGGCCAAACTGTAACAGGGGATGGCCGCAGGGCAATACGCCTGGACGCCGCTGCAAAGAGATGGTTTTTCGCCCAAATCCCCTGTTGTGAGGGCGGATGAGCCATGTTCCGCGCCCAGTTGCCGCCCTTGGCCCAGTCAACTATGTCACGTTCACCAAATCGAGCCGGGATTGAACCAATCATGAATTTGCAGCAGTCCACGGTAGAGCCGGCGCAGGACGCAGCGGAACAATGGACCGCCGACCGATTAGCGGTCGAGAAATTCGCGGTCGGACAATCGGTGCCGCGCAAAGAAGATCCCATGCTGCTGCGGGGCATGGGACACTATACCGATGATGTCAGCCTGCCCGGCCAAGTCTATGCCGTCATGGTCCGCAGCCAGGTTGCCCACGGCATCATCCGCGGCATCGCCAAGGACGGCGCGCTGAAAATGCCGGGCGTGCTCGGCGTCTTCACGGCCGCCGATCTTACCGCCTACGGTCCGCTCAAATGCATCGTGCCGTTCAACAATCGCGACGGCTCGCCAATGAGGAAGCCGATCCGCAAGGCGCTTGCCGAAGACAAGGTGCGCTATGTCGGCGACCCGGTGGCGTTTGTCGTCGCCGAAACGCTGCTGCAGGCCAAGGACGCAGCCGAAGCCGTCGGGGTCGACATTGAACCACTTCCCGCAGTGATCTCGGCCGAGGAGGCCGCGCGCGAGGGCGCGCCGCAGCTCTACGACGACGTGCCGAATAATGTCGCGCTCGACTACCACTATGGCGATACGGACGCGGTGAATGCCGCCTTCGCCAAAGCTGCGCATGTCACGCGGCTGAAACTCGTCAACAGCCGCCTGGTCGTTGCGGCAATGGAGCCGCGCGCGGCGCTTGCGTCCTATGAGGACAACCGCTTCACGCTCTATGTCGGCTCGCAAGGCGTGTTCGGCATGCGCGCCAATCTCGCCGAGGCCATGGGCGTCACGCCCAAAGACGTGCACGTGCTCACCGGCCAGGTTGGCGGCTCGTTCGGCATGAAGGCCGCCGTGTTTCCCGAATATATCTGTGTGCTGCATGCGGCACGCGCGCTTGGTCGCCCGGTGAAATGGACCGACGAGCGTTCCGGCAGTTTTGTCTCCGACAGCCACGGCCGCAATCACGATGTCACCGGCGAGCTTGCGCTCGACCACGAGGGCAATTTTTTAGCCGTTCGACTGACGAGTTTCGGCAATGTCGGCGCTTTTCTCTCGCCGGTGGCGCCGATGCCGAGCACGATCAATGCGGTAAAGAATGTGCAGGGCATGTATCGCACGCCATTGATCGAAGTCTCGACCAAATGCGTCTTCACCAACACCTCGCATGTGTCGGCCTATCGTGGTGCCGGCCGGCCCGAAGGCAATTACTACATGGAGCGGCTGATCGACGCCGCCGCGGCCGAGATGGGCATCGACCGCATGGCGCTGCGCAAGCGCAATCAGATCCGGCCGACCGAATTGCCGAAGAAGACCGCAGCTGCCACGACCTATGACAGCGGCGATTTTATCGCGCTGAGCAAACAGGCCTACGAGCTCGCCGACGTCAAAGGCTTCGCCAAGCGCAAGCGCGAAAGCCGCAGGCGCAACAAATTGCGCGGCCTCGGCATCGGCAATTTCCTGGAGGTGACGGCGCCGCCGGCGAAGGAATCCGCAGCCATCGTCTTCAATGCGGACGGCACGGTGACCCTGACGACCGGCACACAGGATTTCGGCATGGGTCATGCGACGCCGTTTGCGCAAGTCCTGAGCGAGCGGCTTGGCATTCCGTTCGATAAGGTCACGATGCTGCAGGGCGACAGCGATCGGCTCACCCTTGGCGGCGGCTCCGGCGGCTCCAAATCGCTGATGCATTCCGGCACCGCGATCGTCGAGGCCGCGGCAAAGGTGATCGAAAAGGGCAAGGAAGCAGCAAGCCATGTGTTGGAAACGGCGGTCGCTGATATTACCTTCGCCAATGGCCGGTTCACGATCGTCGGTACCGATCGCTCGATCTCGATCATGGAGCTTGCGCAGAAGCTGCGCAGCGGGCTGGGCCTGCCGCCGGACGCGCCGAAGTCGCTTGACGTCGATCACGTCAGCGACGGGCCCGGCGCCTCGACCTACCCCAACGGCTGCCACATTGCCGAAGTCGAGGTCGATCCGGAAACCGGCGCGGTCGAAATCGTCAGCTATTCCTGCGTCAACGACTTCGGCACCGTGGTCAATCCGATGATTGTCGCCGGACAGCTGCACGGCGGCGTGGTCCAGGGCATCGGCCAGGCGCTGATGGAGAAGACCGTCTATGACAGCGACGGCCAGCTTCTCACCGGCTCGTTCATGGACTATGCGGTGCCGCGGGCCGGCGACGTGCCGCGCTTTGTGCTGGAAGATCATCCTGCCCCCGCCACAACCAACCCGCTCGGCGTCAAGGGCTGCGGCGAAGCCGGCTGCGCCGGCGCGCTGACCTCGGTGATGAACGCCGTGATCGATGCGCTGTCGGATTATGGCATCCGCCATGTCGACATGCCGCTCACGCCGGCCAGCATCTGGAAAGCGCTGCAAGACGCCAAAGCGGCGCGTCGGCAATGACCGAAGCTGTTTCGTTCCGTTCCTATCGGCCCGCCGAGTCACGGCTCATTGCCGGCGTGTGTGCCGCGCATATGATGAGCCATTATTATATGCTGATGCTGGCGCCGCTCCTGGCGTTCATACGCGACGATTTTGACGTCAGCTATACGCAGCTGGCAGTGGCGGTGACGATCTTCAACATCGTGTCGGGCGTGCTGCAGACGCCGGTCGGCTTTCTTGTTGATCGCATCGGCGCGCGCATTGTGCTGATTGGGGGCCTGTTCCTCAGCAGCGTCGCCTATGCCATAGCCGGCGTGGTGAATTCCTATTGGGTCTTTGTCGCCATGTACGGCGTGGCCGGGCTTGGCAACACGGTCTACCACCCTTCGGATTATTCGCTGCTGTCGCGCCATTCCCCGCATGATCGGTTGAGCCAGGTGTTCTCGTTCCACACCTTCGCCGGCATGGTCGGCTCGGCGATTGCGCCGGTCAGCTTGCTTTACATGCAGAGGCTGTTCGGCTGGCGCGGCGCCTATCTCGGCGCCTCGATTCTCGGCCTCCTGGTGATGATCGCGCTGATCGCACAGCAGGAGCCGCCGGCGGAAGCCGCGCAGGCCAAAAAGACCACGCCCAAAGGAACCGCAACGACAGGCGCCGCTCCTGTTGATACCGGCTGGCGGCTTTTGCTGTCGCCGCCCATCCTGCTCAACCTCGCTTTCTTCATCATGATTTCGATCATGGGCAGCGGGCTCAACACTTATCTCGTCGTGGCGCTCGGCGCGCTGCATGGCACGCCACCCGCCGTCGCCAATATGGCGCTTACTGCGCTCCTCGCCATGAGCGCAATCGGTGTGCTCGCTGGCGGCATGCTCGCCGGCCGCACCGCGCGTCACGCAACCGTCGCGGCCTGCGGCCTGACCGTCGGCGGCATTGTGACCGCGCTGGTCGGATTGTTCGATCTCGGGTCGGTCCTGCTCATCCTCATTATGGGGTTCAGCGGCTTCTGCGTCGGCGTCACGTATCCGTCGCGCGACATGCTGGTGCGCTCGGTCACGCCGCCCGGCGCTTACGGAAAGGTATTCGGCTTTGTCTCGACCGGCTTCAATATCGGCTCGAGCGTGGCCCCGCTGGTCTATGGCCTGCTGATGGATCACGGCCAGCCTCGCCTCGTATTCTTCCTGTCCGCGGTCGTGAGCCTGCTTTGCGTCTCGACCGTTACATTTGGATTCTCCAAGCGCGAGACAGTCTGATTTTGCCTATGTCCCTGTCGGAAAGCCGGGGCCCGCTTTTCCGGAACATGCGCCAAACGGGGCGACGCCGCTTTGCCGCCTGCCGTCGGCTTGGTAAGCTCGCTATCAACGACCATGAGAAACGGGGGAATGCGTGAAGCTGTGCCGCTATGACGATGATCGCCTGGGCGTCGTGCGCGGCGAACTCGTGCACGATGTCACCGAGGCGCAGATCGAGATCCGCAACGCCGCGCCTTACGCCATGCAGGGCGATGCCGTGGTCGCCGCGCTGCCGCAGTGGCGCGAACGCATCGAGCTGCTGGCCGACAAAGCGCCCGGTCGGCCCATTGCGCAGGTCAAGCTCTTGTCGCCGGTGGCGCGGCCCACCAAACTCGCCTGCGCGCCGACCAATTATCAGGCGCATATCAATGAGATGCAGGCGGCGGCGGCGAAGCCGGGGTCGCAGATCGTGGCGCATCAGTCCTCGAAGATTCTTGAAGCGGGGATGTTTCTTAAGGCGAATTCTGCGCTGGTCGGTGCCTCGGAGGGCATTCCGCTGCGCTTCCCGGACCGGCGCAACGACCACGAAGTCGAGCTGGTCATGGTGATCGGCAAGACCGGCAGCGACATTCCGCAATCGCGCGCGCTCGACCATGTCGCCGGCTATTGCCTGGGCCTCGACATCACGGTGCGCGGCCGCGAGGACCGCAGCTTCCGCAAATCGGTCGACGGTTACGCCGTCCTCGGGCCGTGGATGGCGAGCGCCGACGAGATACCGGATCCCGATGCTTTGCCGCTGACGCTCGCCGTCAACGGTGAAATACGGCAGAACAGCAACACGCGCGATCTGATCTATAACTGCCGCCGGTTGATCGAATTCGCCTCCTCCTTCTATACCCTCTATCCCGGCGATCTTGTCTATACCGGCACGCCGGAGGGCGTCGGGCCGATCCAGCCGGGTGATGTGATTATCTGCCGCTCGGCACCGCAATTGGGCGAGCTGAAGATCAGCGTGCGTGCGCACCAGCTTGGCGCGGCGGGCGCGGAACGCCTGCGCGCGCACGCATAAGGCCGCACCGGCGAAGCGGCTTGAGAGGAGACCATGCTGCAGATCAAACGCGCCGGCCATTCGACGCTGACCACCCCGGATCTTGAACGGACGCTCGATTACTTCACCCGGATCATCGGCCTGAGCCTCGTTGCGCGCGAGAAGAACCGCGCCATTCTCGCCACCAAGGCCGGCCTTGAGGCAATCGTGCTCGAGCGTAGCGCGACCGTCGGCGCGCCGCGGCTGTCGTTTCAGGTCGCGCCCGGCAGCGACCCGGGCGAAATTGTCGCAAAGCTCGGCAAGGCCGGCATCAAAAGCGAGCGCCGCACCGACATCACGCCCGGCATCAAGGAAGCGGTCGCCTTCACCGATCCCAAAGGCACGACGCTGGAAGTCTTCTCCGACTTCGACTTCGCGCCCAGGGACGAGAGTTTCAACGGTGTGATGCCGCTCAAGCTCGGGCATATCGCCTATACCTGTCCGGACGTGCAGGGCATCGTGAAATTCTATTGCGACATGCTCGGCTTCCGCGTCTCCGACTGGCGCGGCGATTTTTTCGCTTTTCTGCGCTGCAGCCGCGACCACCATACGGTGAATTTTTTGCGCGCGCCGAACACCGCGATCCATCACATCGCCTTCGAGGTGCGCGACTGGACCGACATCAAGCGCGCCTGCGATTTTCTGGCGCAGAGCAACATCCGCCTCACCTGGGGACCGCTGCGCCACATCATCGGCCACAACATCGCCATCTATCACGAGAATCCGGACGGTGTGGTCGTCGAGTTCTATTGTGAGATGGACCAGATGTACGACGAGGAGCTCGGCTATTTCGAGCCGCGCCCCTGGCACCAGGACCGGCCGCAGCGCCCCAAGGTCTGGGGCGACGGCACGCTGTCGAACTGGTGGGGACCGATGTCGCACAGCCCGAACCGCACCAATGCGGCGGCGCCGGCAAAGCCGGCCGAGGAGAGAGCGCCCAGAGCGCCGGCAAGCGCTGCGGCCACGACCCGAGCTCAGAAGAAGGTGGCGCGGCCTTCAAAGTCGCGGCGGAAGCCAAAGTCGCGGCGGAAGCGCCGATAATCGGGGCGAGCGATTCGTGCGAAACCGGCCCTGCGGTCGCTCCGTCGGCCTGCAAAGCGAGGCTTGGAAACTGGATGAATTTGCCCTAAATCATGAGCCATCCAGCGATTTGCGGACCGCGCCAGGGTCCCGGGCCAGGTCATTGGCCAGCCTTGCGGATTGGGGAATAGTTCAACGGTAGAACAGCGGACTCTGACTCCGTTAATCTAGGTTCGAATCCTAGTTCCCCAGCCATCTTTTGTGACCCTCTTTCAGGAAGGCGATTCAACAATACGCAGCGTCTGCCACGGCGGCAGCGCGCACAAGCTACGGCATGCCCTGATCCGTCAGCGGGATCAGAGTCTCGGCGATAATGCGCGCGTGCCGCACATGTGCGGGATTGGTCGGGTCGAGCCGCTCCGTGGTGGCACTCATCAGAAGGCCATCGTCGGGCGTCCGTTCGGTCAGGATTTCCGGGGCGAGTGCTACGCCGGCGGCGCGCTTCGCTGAGAGATAGGCAATCCAAGGAATGAAAAGAGCCGAACGGGGGAAGGTGGGGTCGATCGGGACCTGAGTGGCAGTTTCTATTTTGAACGCCGGGACACCGGGCCCAAAGTCCATCGGAGTCTTAACGAACTCGCTCCGGCATGCCTGGGCGGCCGCCCACTGGGCGTCCCACGCCCGGCAGATCGCCAGCAACGCCGCTCTAAACCGCGGATAAGTCACGATCGATAAATCGGATGCCAGGTAGTGTTCCCCAAACTCGAGCATAAAAATTTGATTCCAGGTCCGCACCGTGAACGTCACTTTGCGAGCACCCCTCGCTCCCGCATAGGCCGCGACATCATATCCCTCCTTCGGCGCGGGACCGTACTCATTATGGGCGACACAGTTTTCGACAATCTCCACAATGCGGTTGCGCGCGTCGGCGAGACTCACCAGTAACTGCTCTTCCTTTTCGACGATCTCCCAACGCTCGAAGACTTTCCAACCTGTAAACAAAGGATCGATCTCGCTCAATGAATCGAGCGTCTGTAAAAACCTCCGCCCGATAACAGCAGGTTTTTCGTCGATTGGTCCGGCACAATGACCTCGTATATAATAGCGGTAATTCGGCGTTGTCATTTTCGTCCACTCCTTGTCCAAGGAATATATCCAACTGTGATCCCATAAAGCTTGTGGTCGTCAAACAGGCGTCGAGCAAACTGTGCCGCTTCTTCTTCAGCAAAAATCCAAACAATCGGCCGTCCTCCGCTTGCTGCAACTTGTCGGCTGGCTTGGCTCAGGAAATCTTGCGCTATGGCATCAGGTAGGGCTTTCGTGAGTTTTGCAAACCCCTCGCCTTTGATTTCGAACAGTATGCCGTTCGCCTTCTTGCAATCGTCGTAGCTCACCAATCCGCCATTTTCTGGATTCGACAGATAATAGACAAAGCCGCTGGGCGTCGGTCCGACGGGAGGAGGATTGATGAGCAGCTTGATGAAGTCTTCGTATTGTCGGGCTCTGTTTTGCTCGTATGGCTTTCCTTGATCGCTGCCAGCTACATCGGGGGCGTGCTCCGGGCATAGTCTAGGCTCATTCTGGTTTACCAGATCGGGCAACACGGCAATCGTATCGATGACGATCCTGTTGCCCCCGATGATGCGGCCGACAATTCGTCCTTTTTCGTCGCGAATGTCGTCGCCGTCAAGGTGTAATGCGAAGGTGCGCTGAGCTCCGCCCGGGCGGTCATATGTGAGATGAAGCTGGCTCTCATCGCGATTCCACGAGTACCGTAAACCTGGTATTTGCGGAACGTCGCCTTCGACGCGAAGTTCATTGGGAGATGGGAGGAACAGCAGTCCAAAGACTGCGGCGGCGGCGCCAGCCAGGGTGGCCCAGCTGCCAACGCGCAAAGCATACACGCCAAGCTCAGCCGCTTGCGCCGGCGTGAGGTCGCCCAGAAAGCTGTTGGGCGACGGCGCCGCGGGCATTCTGCCGAGGACAGACGATCCGCGAGTCCCTGCCCTGCCCGCCTCCTCGTTAAAGCCGTCTGTTGTCGCCGCGTCGCTTGCGGTCCACTCGCCGCTGGTTCTGCCGCTCCCAGCCGGGACGCGCGGCTCGGTTGGGTTGTAAGTCTTCTCGATTGCGTCGAGATATGAGCCGCTGATCCCGAGCGCCCGCAGGACGGCCCGCGGAGTCAACCCCGCCTTTATCGCGTTCTCGGCGACGAACAGTCGGTACGCTGCGGCGCCAACATCGCGTGGTGCATGCAGGCCGCTGTGCGCGAGGTGCATATAGGCGAGGCATTCATCGCCGTCGCGCCAGGCTTTCGCGGCGCGCTCGATATTGCCCAGCACTGCGGGCGACACCGCCTTTCCGTAGGCCGCGCCTAACAAGGCAAGAATCCGGATTTCCTGGCCTTGCACCCTTTTCAGCGCGCGGCCGCTGTCGGTTGCGAGCAGGACTGTGCCCGCTCCGAGCACGAGGCCTTCGGATGTGAAGTTCATGACCGGGCTGACGGGCACGGCGCGTTCGCGCACACGCCAGCCATCGCGGAGCTGCTGTTCCAGCACGCGTTCTCTCCCTTTATTGAGCGTTGAAAACGCAACGGATGCTTCGTGAATTAAATCGGCGTGTGCCGCGATGCGGGGCGGCCCCATCCGCGGGCGGAAGAACGCCAAAAAGCGCCCCGCCGGCGAAAGGCCGGCGGGGCTCAAGGCTTGTAGTCGAGCAACATCAAACGGCGGCTAACGCATGGGTGCTTTCATTGAAAGTGCGACAGCGTCGCGGAGACGAGCCATTTGACGCCGGCCTCCAGAATCCAGCCGAGGACGACGACGGCGCCGATGCCAATGGAGGCCCAGGTCGCAAGCTTCGAGCGCGTAACTTCCAACGCCGCCACGCTCGGGCGCATTGCGGCGACCGCCGCCGCGTGCTGATCGAGCTTTTTCGCCAAGGCGCGCAAGGCCGCCGCATGATGTGCGTCGCGGCGCGCTTGCGCGTTGAGGTTCTCATCCATTCTTCGCTTCAGCTCGCGCACACTGGTTTCGAGCGAGCCGATTGCGCGGCTGATTTGGTCGAGTTTTCCGGCCATCTGCGTTCCTGTTTCTCTTTGCGAGCGGCCGCGGCGTTTGCCTATTGCGGATCGGTTGCGCGGTCCCACCACAATTGCTGTTCCTGCGCGGTCCAGCTTTGCGGCGCGAAGGCAGCTTTGGCGATGACGGTCTTGCCCGTTGTCCCGTCGAGTTTTGGAAAGACCTGTTTGGCAAGACTTTCCAACAGCGGCAGCACGACCGGCTCGACCTGCTCGATCGCAACGAGGATCGGCGCGCCGGCCCTGACCAGCTGCGCGACTTTCGGCGCCAGATGCAGGTACGGCATCAGCGCCAGCACCAGTTGAATGAGCTCCGCCATATCAGTTGCCCGCCTTGGCCGCCGCACGCGCGGCTTTGCCGGCGGCGACGGCCGCCGCCGTCGCACTCACCGCGGCGGCGATGTTGGTCGGATGGGCTTGGCAATAGCTCTGAATTGCCGCATCGACGCCGGTCAGTCCGGCGCCGGCCGCACTGCTCGTGCCGACAAGCTGCGCCAGCGCCTGACCGATCGTCACCAGCGAAGCGCAATTGTTGGCGAGCGCCGTCGAGACGGTGGCGATCGAACTGTCGATCGCGACGACGTCGGCGTTGAATTGCGCGACATCGGCTTGAAACATGGCCTGTTCGGCCGGCGTACAATGTGACACGGCGAGCGCGCAGGCGAGCGCACCCGCCGCAAGCAGGAGCTTGCGCATCGGAGGTTTCCTTCTTTTGAGGGACAAGCGAGATTCTGGTGCGATTTTTGGAAGCAGATCAATGCACTTTGGCGGCAGCGGAGCGACGACGCAGTTCGAGGCTGCGCGGCCGCGCTGCGATTGCTTCGCTTCGCTCCGCTCGCGCTGACCAAACAAACACGCTGGGGTGGCGTATCAGCGAAAAGCTCCCTCCTTCGTCGCCATACGCGGCACTTTGCGCAACCGCGCGACTTCGTCGACCAGCCGCTGCTGGCCGACCTTCTGCCACCACGACCAGAGCATGCCGAGCGCGCCGACGACGATGCCGCTGCCGATATCGACAAAGCTGCTCGAATCCTGCCCGGAATGAATAAGGCCGGCCGTCACCAACGCGCCGGCGGCGAGTGTCATGCCGTGACGCACCAGCCCGGCGATTGTTGTTTGCAGAATGGTTTGCGTTGTTTGATCCATATGATGCTCCTTGTCGATCATGTTTGTTGCCGATTGGCCTGTGCGCGCACGCCGGCCGCCGCATCGAGCGCGACACGCGCGGCCGCTTGCGCGAACTGCTGAACGAAACCGTCCGGGATCTCGGAGCGAAAGAAGGCCGGCACCGCTTGATTGATGTCGGCTTGGGCGATTTTCAGGATCGCGGCGTAAGCCGCCGCATATTCTGTGGGCGTGGTCATGCAGTGGTGCCTTGCCTTGTCGATGAGAAATGGGTGCAGATGCAACCCCGGCAAACGCAAAATGCGTGCAGGATTTTCACGACGCCGCCAGCCGCCTGATCTCGGCAAAGACGATGTCCTGCGCCTCGCCCCAGTCGTCGGGATGCGGCGCTTCGATCTGCACATAGCGCACCTGCGTCTTGCCGTTGTTGCCGGTGCGCCAGCGGCCGTCATACAGATTTTGACCCGGCGGAACGACCGGCGGCACGTCGAGCGGCAGGGGATAGGCGCCGAGCCCCATGGTCTCGAACCAGATCGGATTGAAGATCAGAATGGCCTTGCGACAATTGTCCGGGATGGTGGTGTGCTTGCCCCATTCGCTGCCCTGGAAGCCGCCGATCAGATCAACCGTGCGGCGACCCTTCAGCGCGGCAAGAATATCGCCCAGCTCATTGTCGCCGAGCGAATCGCCGACCAGGGCGAAGCGATCGGTAGGCGGATGCCGCATGATGTCGTCGTAGATCTTTTGCGCATCAGACCACTCATACGGGCTGTTCATCACATCAGCGTTAGGCAGCGCGCGGCAGCGGCGCACCAGATAATTCTCGCCATAGCCGCCGCTGATGGCGTCATCGACGGCCGACCCGCCCAGGCCGAACGAGATCGCGACATGTGTGGCGATGGTCATTGGCGGTCCCTTTCTTCAGGAATGAAGAGCTCGGCGGTGCCGGGCAGCGTCGGCGCGACGATGGCGCGGAAAGAAGTCAAGCGACTTTGATCGCCGGATCCAGCTCCATCATCGCCTTGAGCAGCGCGGCGCAGCCGATCTGGCTATCCCAGACCTGCGGGTTGAACACGCCGTCGGCGACATATTTGCCGTGCTGCTCGATGGTGGTGGCGCCCCAGTCGTAAGGGCTCGGCTCATGGTGATACTGCTCGTAGCCGAGCCCGTTATAGAGCTCGAACAAGGTGAGCACGCCGCCGGCCGACCAGTCCTGCCACGTCGCCGGATGCGGCGGCAGGCGCGTGAGCGTGAAGATCGCCGCATCGGCGAAGCTTCCGAACGGGCCGATGCCGCGCGGCACATGCCGCGACACCTCGTTCCACGGATCGCCCTGGGCGATGCTTTTGGAGAAATCCTGACCCGCCTCGCGCTCGTGCACGATGGCGACGAACCACCAGCGATCGGGCTTGCCCCATACCGCCTGGGCGACCGCCTGATAGACCGCCTTGGCCTTGGGCGCGCACAGCCGCGCCGCAACCTTCTCCACTTCGAGCGCGCGCGCCGGCAGGATGCGCATCTTGTCCCAGCGCGCGGCATTGGCGGCAATGAGCGCGGCGATGTCCATGATCTACTCGCTTTCAGGTGCAAGAAGCCAGATCGGCCCCTAGTGTCTGCGACGATCCCGGATCTGCAGCGCACCACTGCGCCATAGCGTGTCGATGACGCGCGTTTCCGCGCTTATGCGCCGTGCTGTGCTGCCCCCGGGAAACAGACAGCTGACGTTCCCCGGATGCGGTGCAGCGCGCAGCGGTGCGCCGCTGATCCGGGGCCTTCGCAAGCTCAATACTGGCGGCTCCGGCCATGTCACCGTGCGCCGACAGCAAAACTCAGTTGCGCAACCTGTAAGGCATCAATTGACATCTGGACTGTAAGGTATGCCCTTACAGCCATGATCAGATCGTTCCGCAGCAAAGCGCTGGAGGACTTCTTCACCTGCGGCGTTACACGAAAGCTCAGCGTGCCGAATGGCGCCCGGCGCGGCCGGATGTTGCGGGCGCTCGATGCCGCCGGCGGAAAAGGAGCTCGGCAAGAGGCTGGCGAAGATTCCGACGCTGCAGTCCGTGGCTTAGGTTTAGGTGAGCCGTCTTACGGGGCGCGGCGGCGGCGCCGCCGGCAGCGCGCGCGCGCCGAACAGGGCGCCGAGCCCGTCGCCGCGCGCGTCGAAGTCGCCGTGCAGCCTGCCGGCATCGCGATGCTGCGGCCGATGCGCATGCGCGTCGGCCGCGGCCGGGACACCGATTGCAAGCAGGCAGAGCGCCGCCATGGCGAATGCTCGCATCGCTTCACCTCTGTGGTCGTTTGCGGACAAACCGGATCGGACGTCGGCCCGGGCGACCGCGCGCCGGGCTCAATTCACGGCTTGCCGCGGCGCGCGCCGGCGGCTAGGCTTCGGCCCGGAATTGGGTGATCGGGGTTGAGCAGAATCTGCGACGGAACCGACGCGGCGCGCGGCGTCTTGGCCGCGATTGTGCAATCACGTGATTTCATCAAAGGAACTACTGTTTCAGCTATTGCATGGCCGCCCACCACGGGCCGCTACGGATATCGGCCCGACATCGATGGCTTACGCGGACTTGCTGTTCTTTCAGTGGTTGCTTATCACTTCGACATCGGCCGGCTGCCTGGCGGCTTCATTGGCGTCGATATTTTCTTTGTCATTTCAGGTTATCTGATCACAGATATCATCACGTCGCACCTGAATTCCGGCTCGTTTAGTTTTATTGGTTTCTATCGACGACGCATCAGGAGAATCTTTCCAGCGTTGTTGCTAGTCCTCGCAGCGTATTTTGTGGTTGCATTTTTCACTCTTACAAGTAGCGAGGCATTTAGCGTGACAGAAACAACTTTTCAGAACATCTGCTGGGCGGTGTTAGCTGGCGCTGCTTTTTTCACAAACTTTGCACAGCTGCACGACACAAACTACTTTGCACAGACAGCAGCATCCTCGCCGTTGCTCCATCTTTGGTCGCTGTCGATTGAAGAGCAGTTCTATATCGCGTGGCCGCTTCTTTTATTCGGAATTCGTACCATTAGGACAAAGTATCTACCATTCATAGTAGCAGTACTAGCGATTTCCTTTTGTATAAACGTGCTCACGGTCCATGCTGAGCCAATGATTGCGTTTTATTCCCCCTTCTCGCGCGCGTGGGAATTGATGCTAGGGGCGGCGCTGGCGTGTCTACCGTTAGAAACGTTGGACCGCTTCTTAGGTTCCAGCAACGCGAGATCAGCGGTCGGTCTATTAGTCATTGTTCTCGGCCTTTTCGTGATAAACTGGAAGAGTATGTTCCCGGGATGGTGGGCATTGTTACCCACCGTCGGTACAGCACTAGTCATTTCCGCCGACCGCGATGCCTTCGCAAATCAGCACATTTTTGGTGGAAAATTCCTCGTCTGGATTGGTCTCATAAGCTATCCCCTCTATCTTTGGCATTGGCCCGCGCTACTTCTCTATCAGAAATACGCAGCTCTCCTTGCGACCACCTCATTTGGGCGACCGGCGCTCAAAGCAACCGCCGTTTGCTGTGCGATTGGAGCGAGTTGGCTCACGTTCCGCTTTGTTGAAGTTCCGGTAAGATTCGGAAAATGGCGCAGCCCCCATCCAACTGTGGGGATCGCGCTCATAATGGCCGCTATCGGCATTGCGTCAGCGGCCGCGCCGAGCATTGTAATCTTCGCTGCTCCTCTTACTCCGCATCAGCGCGAGACGATGACCCTGTTGAGACGCGCCGCCGACATTGCCAAGACGAGCGGCGACATTTCGTGCTTTCAGAACTCCATGACCGACAGCGTCACGACATACCTTCGAGACGGTTGCGTCGTAGCACAACGTCCTGGCGCGAAGACAGTTTTTCTGATCGGCGACTCCCATTCCGCCGCCCTTTCCGTCGGATTGCGCCCGCTTTTAAAGCATTCAGGCGTTAATTTCCTTCAAGTTAGTACGGGCTTCCCATGCGAGCCAACAACTAATAATCACGGATATGTCGCGTGCAGCGACATTAACAACATGGCGATCGACAAAATCTCGACGTTACGGCCAGATTTGGTTGTTATTGATTCGTTCTGGAGCAAGGCGTCTACTCCGCCCTCTTTTGTCGGCGGCGGTGAGTTTTTCGGACATCTACTCGCCAAACTCCAGGATATCGAACGACGCGGAGCAAAAAGAATACTAATTGTCGGCCAAATTCCGACCTGGCCTCCTTCGCTTCCGGAGAATCTCGCTCAGAATTTTGTGGAGAGGGACATAGCAATCCCCAAAAGGACATTTGTCGGCGTAGACCAACAGTCATTGCGCATGGATGTGGAAATGAGGAACATCAAGTTTTCGCCAGCGGTTACCTACATTTCTGTTAGGGATGCTTTATGTAACGATTTCGGATGCTTAACGGCAGTTGGCTCCGATCTTGCGCGCGATCTTGTCGTTTACGACCACTCTCATCTTACTCCGGCCGCATCGGAATTCCTGGCCCGCTCGTTGATGGCGCCGGCTTTTTCCAGTCTCCTAGACTTAGACTAGACGACATTGATGCGCCGGCCAATACTGCGCGATCGCTATCCAATCCTCATCATTGGCTTTTGGTGTGGTTATTGCTGTTGTTGTCGCGTTAGAATTCGATGCGGCTGATACGCCAAGCGGGGAGGACGGTGCCCGCCGGATTATCGTGAAGTGGCCCCCGGATTTGGGACCGGTTGACTAATTGGATTTGGAGCCGTTCCGTTGTGAGGACGGAGCGGGAGATGACGGAGAAGACGAGGCGGAGGATCGACGCAGCGCTGAAGGCGAAGATCG